>WNGL01010154.1_pt1 | contig 16700 bp, 14 predicted proteins | sample 5400591 | NCBI WGS metagenome assembly WNGL01 (sample SAMN13153377, study PRJNA577476) | soil metagenome | isolation source: 80 cm soil or saprolite under Garry oak tree replicate 1 | place: USA:California | collected 2016-06-15
GGAGTAGCCGGAGGCGCCCACGACCGCCGTCGAGAGAACATGCATGCCATTGCATGAATATGCAACGGGGCGGCGAAGTCAACCGCTGTCGGGCGAAAAAGGCGAAGCCGGCGGGCGAGGCGCGCCGCCGGCTTCGAAAGATGGTGCCCAGGAGAGGACTCGAACCTCCACGGCCTTGCGACCGCCAGACCCTGAATCTGGTGCGTCTACCAATTCCGCCACCTGGGCGAAGGCGCCCTCTTTTATGAGGGTGGGGGGAGGGTGTCAAGGATGCACGGGCGGCGACACAGCGCGGTCGCGCTAGCGGTCGGGGTCGGGGTCGGGGTCGAGTCAATTCCCCCTCTCCCCCGGCGGGGGAGAGGGTCGGGGTGAGGGGGCTTCGGTCCTCGCGGCTTCCCGCAGGCTCGCGCCAGCCTTCGGCTGTCACTGCGCCTGCTATTCGAGGCCCGCTCTCGCACGCGGTTCCCGTGGCGTTCATGGCCGTCGTCTCCTTGCCGCTCGCGAAAGGATCCGCCGGCCATGAACGACACATCTTCTCCTCGGGTTTCTCCCTCTTCCTCCTGTTCCTCTTCTCTCCCTCACCACAAGCTGCTCGCTTACGGGGTCGCGGTGGAGCTCTTGCTCGCGGTGCGGCGCGCCTCGGTCCGAGACGCGAAGCTGCGTGACGAGGCGCTCCGCTCCGCCAAGAGCGCGTGCCTCAACTGCGCGGAGGGTGCGGGCCGGGTCACGCGCGGTGACAAGGCACGCGCCTTCGCGGTGGCCCGGGCGGAGGCCACCGAGGCGTCCGCGGCGGTCGAGATCGCGGCCCTCTGTGGCGATGCTCACCCCGCTCGTGCGGTGAGGAGCGCGCGCAGCATGCGCTTCACCCGCACCGCCAGCCCCTGCGCCCGCCGCGCGGGCTCTGGCGCGAGCGCCCCGACGGCGCAGGCGAGGTCGAGCGCGCCGACGAGCTCGTGCAGGGAGCCGTTCGCGAGCGCGAAGTGCTTGCGCCGCATCGGCCCGCTGTCGCTCGGGAGCCCCTCGCACAAATTGAGGAACACCGACTTCGCGGCCCGGGTGGCCTGATCGCGGAGCTCTGCGTCGGCAAGTCGAGCCGCGTGTACGAGCGCCGCGAGCTCCCGCGCGGCGACGTAGATGTCCAGGGATTGAAATGCGAACCGAGCCTCGACCTCGACGGCGACAACGGCATGAGCCATTTCCGCCTCCTCACAATCCCGAAGGGATGGGAGGCGGAAACGGCGAGAGGGCCCAACGTCGCCGTCGAGGACGAGGCGACGCACTAGGTCGGGGTGAGGGTCGCGGTCGAGGTGGGGTCGGGGTCGGGGTCGAGGTCGAGGTCGAGGTCGCGGTCGGGTGCGCTCCCCCTACTGCAGCTTCCCCTGCGCGAACATCGCCACGAGCTGTGCCTGGCAGCTGTACCCGGCGAGTCCGCTGAAGTTCTGGAAGTCGAGGAACACCTGGTTGTCGCCGATCGGGACGGCCATGACGCGGCTCGCCGAGAAGGGCACCTGGGCCATGGTGGCGCCCTGCGGAAAGCGGACGAAGGCCGCGCCGGGCAGCGCGCCGTCGTGTGGCGCGTCCGGCTGGGCCGCGATGTAGACGGCGTAGTGGGTGACGCCAGGATCGGCGGGCACGTTGCAGTAACCGGTCGCCGTCACGTGGACGAAGCCCGCCGACGGGGCCTGGAAGCGCAGGGCGAGGAGCGGCGTCACCTCGCCCGCGCCGGCGCCGGGGGCCACGTACTCCTTGGTCGCAACGTCCTTGAATGCGGCCGCCGCGCCGGGGGGGCCAGCCGGGCCGCGCGTGCCCTCCGGCCCGTCGGGGCCGGCCGGGCCCTGGGGGCCGAGCGCGCCCGCCGGGCCTTGCGCGCCCTGCTCACCGCGTGGTCCGCTCGGACCCGGCGGTCCCGGGGGCGCGAGGAGCGTGTAGCCGGCGCCGACGGTCCCGGCGGCGGCCAGGGCGGCGAGGAGCTGCGGCAGGTTGGGGCGGAGCGCCACGGGTCGGACCTCCAGTGCGAGATCGGTGACTGTAGCACGCGCCTGCACGGCCGCCCGTTTCCGGCCGCCGCCCGGACGCTCGGTGCGGCGGCACGTTGCGCCGGTGCACGGCCCGCGAGGCTCGGCTAATATGCCCGACCCTCATGGCACCTCCCCAGCATCGATTCCTGAAGGCTTGCCGGCGCGAGACGGTCGATCGCGTCCCCGTGTGGCTGATGCGCCAGGCCGGCCGCTACCAGGCGAGCTACCGCGCCGTTCGTCAGAAGGTCGGCTTCCTCGAGCTGTGCCGCTCGCCGGAGCTCATCGCCCAGGTGACCGCGGCGCCCATCGATGAGTTCGACCTCGACGCGGCCATCCTCTTCTCGGACATCCTCATCGCGCTGCCGGCCATGGGGCTCGACCTCTCCTTCGAGAAGGGCGAAAAGGGCAAGGGCGACGGCGGACCGAAGATCGCGAACCCGGTCAAGACGCGCTCCGACGTCGACGGCCTTCGAGTTCCGGACCCGGAGAAGGACCTACCGTACGTCCTCGACGGCATCCGCGCCATCCGGCGCGTCCTCGCCGACCGCGTGCCGCTCATCGGCTTCGTGGGCGGTCCCTTCACGGTGGCGAGCTACGCCGTCGAGGGCGGGAGCCAGGGCTTCACGCGCCTCAAGACCATGCTCTACGCCGACCCGCGCAGCGCGCACGCGCTCTTCGAGAAGCTGACCCAGGCGGCCATCGTGCAGCTCGAGGCGCAGGTCGCGGCGGGCGCGCAGGCGGTGCAGATCTTCGAGAGCTGGCTCGGCGAGCTCGGGCGGGAGGACCTCGAGGAGTTCAGCTTCCCCTACCTCGCCCGCATCGCCCAGGCGCTCCACAAGACCGGCGTCCCGACCATCTTCTTCGCCACCGGGATGTCGACGCACCTCGCGCCCCTCAGCCGCCTCGGCTACGATGTCGTCTCGCTCGACTGGCGCATCCCGCTCCAGGAGGCGCGCCGGCAGCTCCCGGGCGTGGCGCTGCAGGGGAACCTCGACTCGACCCTGCTCCTCGGGCCCAGGGAGACGCTCGTGGCCCGCGCCCGCGCGGCCCTCGAAGCGGTCGGCCACGAGCCCGGTTACATCTTCAATCTCGGCCACGGCATCCAGCCGCCCACGCCGCCGGAGAACGTGAAGGCGCTCGTCGAGGCCGTCCATGCCTTCCGTCCGTAGCGAGGAGCTCAACGTCGTGATCCAGATCCCGTCCCCGCAGCTCATCCACAAGTACGATCGCCCCGGGCCGCGCTACACGAGCTACCCCACCGCGCCCGAGTGGACGGACGCGTTCCAGGCGAGCCAGTACGTGGACCACCTCGCCCGCGCCGATCGGGACCAGGGTCCGCTCTCCGTCTACGTGCACCTGCCGTTCTGCCGCGAGATGTGCCGCTTCTGCGGCTGCAACGTGGTGGCGACCCACGACCGCAGCCGGGCCGACGGCTACCTCGAAATCCTCGAGCAGGAGGTGGCGCTCGTCGCCGCCAAGCTTCCGAACCGCTGCCAGGTCTCGCAGCTCCACTGGGGCGGGGGCACGCCGACCTTCCTCGACCAGAAGCAGCTCACTCGCTGCCATGAGATCCTGGCCCGTCACTTCCAGTTCACGTCCGACGTCGAGAAGGCGATCGAGATCGACCCCGCCATCACCACCAAGGCGCAGATCGAGACGCTGGCCGGGCTGGGCTTCAACCGCATCTCGATGGGCGTGCAGGACTTCGACGCCAAGGTGCAGGAGGTGGTGGGGCGCATCCAGGGCGAGAAGGAGACGGCCGACCTCGTGCACGCCGCCCGCCAGAACGGCTTCAAGGGCGTGAACCTCGACCTCATCTACGGCCTTCCCTACCAGACGCCGGACACCTGGAAGAGCACCCTCGAGCGCATCCTCGCGATCCATCCCGATCGCATGGCGGTGTTCGGTTTCGCCTACGTGCCCTGGTCGAAGCCGCACCAGCGACTCCTGCCGCAGGAGGCGCTCCCCAAGACCGAGCAGCGGGTGGAGCTCTTCCTCGCCGCGGTGGAGGCCTTCACCAAGGCCGGCTACCGCCTCATCGGGCTCGATCACTTCGCGCTCGAGTCGGACGAGCTCTCCAAGGCGCAGCGGGAGGGCTACCTCACCCGCAACTTCCAGGGTTACACGGTCCGTCCGGCCGCCGACACGGTCGCCTTCGGGATGAGCTCCATCTCCGACATCGGCGGCGCCTACGCCCAGAACGCGCACCGCCTCAAGGACTGGGGCGACCTGGTCGCGGCCGGGAAGATCCCGGTCGAGCGCGGCGCCGCGGTGACACCCGACGACATCCTCCGCCGCTTCGTCATCAACCGCGTCATGTGCCTGCTCCGACTCGACCTGCGCGAGGTGGAGGAGAAGTTCGGGCCGCAGGCGCGGGCCGACATCGCCGCCTCCCTCTCCAAGGGCGTCGACGAGCTCGTCCAGGACGGCCTCGTCACCTTCGACGGCGAGGTCCTCCGGGTGCTCCCGATCGGCCAGCTCCTCGTTCGTAACGTCGCCATGCTCTTCGACGCCTACCTGGGCAAGGACGGCGGCAAGAAGCAGTTTTCGCGGACGGTGTAGCGCGCACCACCACTCCCTCGCCCCGCCGGGGCACCCACGCCGCGGGACGCGGCGTGGGTCGGGGGAGAGGGTCGGGGAGAGGGGCAGGTTTCGCCTTGAAGACGGCCGTGTTCCTCATGAACCTCGGCGGCCCTCGCAGCCTGGCCGAGGTCGAGCCGTACCTGTACGAGCTCTTCCTCGATGTCCTGCCGAAGGGGCTCGGCCCCCTCCGCAAGCCCCTCGCCTGGCTCATCGCGCACCGGCGGGCGCCCTCCTCGGCGGGGAAGTATCAGCTCATCGGCGGCCGCTCGCCGCTCGTCGAGCGCACCGAGGAGCAGGCGCGCGCGCTCTCCGCCGCGCTCGGGGCAGGCTTCACCACCCACCTCGCGATGCGCTGCGGGCACCCTTCCACGGCCGAGGGCGTACGGGAGGCGCTCGCCGCGGGGGCCGAGCGCGGGGTGGCGCTGCCGCTCTATCCGCAGTGGGCGAACGCCACGACGAGGAGCTCGCTCGAGGAGCTCCGGCGCGTCTGGCCGAAGGAGCGCCCGCTGGTCGAGATCTGCACCTGGCACGATCATCCGGGGTGGCTCGACGCGTCCGCGGCCACCGTGAAGGACGCCATCGCCGAGCTGCCCGCCTCCGCCCGCGATGAGCTCCTCGTCGTGTTCAGCGCGCACGGCCTGCCGCTCTCCGAGATCCGCAAGGGCGACCCGTACCAGCAGTACGTCGAGGCCTCTGCGCGCGGGACCGCGGAGCGCTGCGGGCTCACCCCGTCGCAGTGGAAGGTCACGTTCCAGAGCCGGGTGGGGCCCATGAAGTGGCTCGGCCCGGACACGGTCCAGTACCTGGAGGCGAATGCGCGCGGCCGCGCCATCGTGACGGTGCCCATCGCCTTCGTCTCCGAGCACCTCGAGACGCTCTACGACCTCGACATCCTGTCGAAGGAGGCGGCCGCGAAGGGCGGCGCCGCCGCCTACGCGCGCGCGCGCGCGGTCGGCGCGCGGCCCGACTTCATCGCCGCGCTAGCCGACATCGTGCGCGCCGGCATCGCCGCCCAGCAGAAGGCCGCCTGAGGGGCCCGCGGTGACCCCACCAAAGCCCGGGCAGACCGGCGATCTCTTCTCGCAGGTGCGGCCCCGCCCGCTCGGCGTCGGCGAGCTGACGCGGCTGCTCCGGGCCCAGGTCGAGCCGCGCTTCAAGGACGTGTGGGTGGCGGGCGAGGTGGCGAGCTTCCGGCGCCAATCGAGCGGGCACCTCTACTTCGCGCTCAAGGACGATGAGGCCTCCATCGCCGCCGTCGTGTGGGCCTCGCAGGCGCGCAAGATCCCCTTCGCCCTCGAGGACGGCCTCGAGGTGGTGGCGCGCGGCTTCATCGAGATCTACCCCCCGCACGGCAAGTACCAGTTCATCGTCCAGGAGCTGGAGCCGCGCGGAGCGGGAGCGCAGGCGCTCCTGCTGAAGCAGGTGAAGGAACGGCTGCTGAAGGACGGGCTCCTCGATCCGGCCCGCAAGCGGAAGCTGCCCTTCCTCCCGCGCCGGGTGGGCGTCGCGACGAGCCCCACCGGCGCGGCGCTGCGCGACTTCCTGCGCGTCCTGCACGGGCGCCATCCCACCATGCCGGTGCTGGTGTCCCCCTGCCGCGTGCAGGGCGAGGGCGCTGCGGCCCAGGTGGCCGGCGCCGTGCGCGCGCTGTGCCGCGCCGGCTGCGACGTCATCGTGGTCACGCGCGGCGGCGGCTCGCAGGATGACCTGGCGACCTTCGACGACGAGCGGTTGGCGCGCGCCATGGCCGCCTGCCCGGTGCCGATCGTGAGCGCGGTCGGTCACGAGGTCGACGTCACGGTGGCGGATCTCGTGGCCGACGTGCGCGCCGCCACGCCCACCCACGCCGCGCAGCTCGTCGTTCCGGTGAAGGACGAGCTGTGCGCGAGCGTGGCCGCGCTGCGCGCTCGCCTGCGGCGCAGCGCGGACGAGGCGATGGCCTCCCGGCGGCACGCGGTGCGGGCGCTCCGGGCCGAGCTCGCCGATCCTGGGCACCTCCTCTCCCAGCAGCGGCACCGGCTGGACGAGCTGCTGCACCGCGTCGAGACGGCGGCGCGGGCGAGAGTTCGCCGCGGGGTGAGCCGCGTCGGCGAGCTCGAGGCTCGCCTGGGCCGCTCCGAGCCGCGGGCTCGGCTGCGCGCGCTCGTGCGACGGACCGAGGAGGCGGCGCGGCGGCTCGGGCGCTGGCAGACGACGACCTTCCCGCGCGAGCGCCTGCGCCTGGAGCGCCTCCAGGCGCGCCTCGAGCCGGCCAATGTGGCCAAGCTCCTCGAGCGCGGGTTCGCCCTCGTTCTGCGCGAAGGCGGTGGCGTCGTGACCTCGAGCGCCGGCGCTGCGCCGGGCGAGGCGCTCCGCATCGCGCTGGCGCAGGGCTGGCTGGACGTGCGCGTGACCGCCAGCGACCAGGGTGACGATCCTTTGCCGTCCCGCGTCAACCGTCACGGGTGAGGCCGCAGGCGAGAGCGGGCGGGCCGGTGGTTGATCGGCCTTTTCAACGTTGTTAGGTAGTTTCGGTGGGAGAGAACGTGAGCCAGGGAAGCGAGCGTCCAGCCGCTGTTGGACGGGCAGAGGTGGCTGAGGCCTATGATGCGGTGGTGGCGAGGCTCGAACGCGTGGTGGGCGAGCTCGAGTCGGGCCAGCTCGGCCTCGAAGCGTCCATCGAGAAGTTCGCCGAGGGGGTGAAGCTGGCCCACGAGGCGACGCGCAAGCTCGACGAGGCCGAGCGGCGCATCGACCTGCTGGTCCGCAACGCCGATGGCTCGGAGGAAGAGGTGCCGTTCGATCCAGAAGGCGGCAAGGGTTCCTGAATGAAGGAAGACCTCGACCGCAAGCCGAAGGTCATCATCGTCGATGACGACCGCGACACGCGCGAGATGCTCACCCTCGCGCTCGAGCTGGAGAGCTTCGACGTGGGGCAGGCGGCGAACGGCCTGCGGCTCATCTCGGCGATGCACGTCGATCGCCCGGACGTGATCCTCCTCGACGTCATGATGAGCTGGATCGACGGCTTCGAGCTCTGCCGCGCCATCAAGAAGAACCCGACCTTCCACGACATCCCCGTCATCTTCATCTCGGCGCGCAAGAGCGCCGAGGACGAGCGCGCCGGGCGCGAGGCGGGGGCGATCGACTATTTCCCGAAGCCGCTCGACATGGAGCGCCTGGTGGGGCGGATCCGCGACATCCTCGAACGGGGATCGCTTCAGGAGACCGCGCCCGCTTGAGCAGGTGAGGCCTCCCGCCCTCCTGTGTTAGATCCCGCTTGGCGTGACCGCCTTCTTGTTCCGACGGCGGTCCTGATACGGCAGAGGTGACACCCATGGCCAGGCTGCTCGACCGCATCGAGGGTCCGCTGGATCTCAAGCGTCTCAAGCCCGAGGACCTCCCCAGGCTCTGCCAGGAGATCCGGGACGAGATCGTCGGCACCTGCTCCCGCAACGGCGGCCATCTCGGCTCGTCGCTGGGCGCGGTCGAGCTGGTGGTGGCGCTCCACTACGTCTACAGCTCTCCGCTCGACAAGCTCGTCTTCGACGTCGGCCACCAGGCTTACGCTCACAAGCTCCTCACCGGCCGGCGCGATCAGTTCCGCACCATCCGCACCGAGGGTGGCCTGGCCGGCTTCCCCGAGCGGCACGAGTCGGAGCACGACGCGTTCGGCGTGGGCCACGCCTCGACCGCCATCTCGGCGGCGCTCGGCATGATCGAGGCACGTCGCCACCACAACGAGGAGGGCAAGGTGGTGGCGCTCGTCGGCGACGGCGCCCTCACCGGTGGGATGGCCTTCGAGGGCCTGAACCAGGCGGGCTACCTCGCGCGCGACCTGCTCGTGGTGCTGAACGACAACGAGATGTCGATCTCGCCCAACGTGGGCGCGCTCTCCGAGTGGTTCACGAAGAAGTTCGCCTCTCGGACGTACAACCACTGGCGGCGCACCGTGAAGGAGATCCTGAGCCAGGTGCCGAAGGGCACGGACGCCATCAAGATCATCCGCCACGCCATCAACGCCACCAAGGCCCTCGTCTCGCCCGGCCTGCTCTTCGAGGGCATGGGGTTCCAGTACGTCGGGCCGGTGGACGGCCACGACGTCGCCGGCCTCGTCGAGACCTTCAAGAAGGTGCAGGCCTGCGACGGCCCGGTGCTGGTGCACGCCATCACCACCAAGGGGAAGGGCTACCAGCCGGCCGAGAAGGACCTCGCCACCCGCGGCCACGGCCTCAGCTTCTTCGACATCGCCACCGGCAAGTCGGTGGCGAAGAAGCCGGCCGTGAAGAGCTTCACCGATCTCTTCGCCGAGGCGCTCTGCGAGCAGATGGAGCGCGACCCGCGGGTGGTCGCGATCACCGCCGCCATGCTGGAGGGCACCGGCCTCATCAAGGCGAAGCAGCGCTTCCCGGACCGGACCTACGACGTCGGGATCGCCGAGCAGCACGCGGTCACCTTCGCGGCCGGGCTCGCCTGCGAGGGGCTGCGGCCGGTGGTCGCCATCTACTCGACCTTCCTGCAGCGCGCCTACGATCAGATCATCCACGACGTGGCGCTGCAGCAGCTGCCGGTGACCTTTGCGCTCGACCGCGGCGGGCTGGTCGGGGCCGACGGCAAGACCCACCAGGGCGCGTTCGACCTCACCTTCCTGCGCTGCGTGCCCAACATGCTCCTCATGGCGCCCTCGGACGAGAACGAGATGCGCCACATGCTCGCCACCGCGCTCGCCCACGATGGCCCGGCGGCGTTCCGGTTCCCGCGCGCCTCCGGCCTGGGCGTCCCGCTCGACGCCTCGCCGGCGCCGTTCGAGGTGGGGAAGGCGCGGCTCGCGCGGAGCGGCGGCCCTCGCCCCGACCTGCTCGTGCTGGCGGCCGGGACCGTGCTCCAGTCGGCGCTCGCCGCTGCCGAGGCGCTCGCCAAGGAGGGAGCCGCGGTGGCGGTGGTGGACGCCCGCTTCGTGAAGCCGCTCGACGAGGAGCTCTTCTGCTCGCTGGCGGTCACCGCTCGCCGCGTCATCACCGTCGAGGAGGGGTCGCTCCTGGGCGGCTTCGGCTCTGCGTGCCTGGAGGCGTTCGAGCGGCGTGGCGTGCTGCACCAGCTGCGCGTCCGCCGGCTGGGGCTCCCCGACGCGTTCATCACCCACGGCGACGCGGCCAAGCAGCGGGCGGAGCTCGGCCTCGATCCGGCTGGCATCGCCGCCGCCGGGCGCGAGCTCCTCGGCGACCTCGCCGCGCGCGGGGTGGCGTGACGGTTCCCTCTCTCCCCGGAGAGAGACCGGGTCGGGGTGGGGGGGGCCGGCAAGTGTCTCGCAAGCAGCGCATCGACCTCCTCCTCGTCGAGAAGGGCCTCGCCACGTCGCGGACCCAGGCCCAGGCGCTCGTCATGGCCGGCGCCGTGGTGGCGGGTGAGCAGCGGATCGACAAGCCTGGCCAGCTCGTGAGCTCGGAGCTGCCGCTGCGCGTGAAGGAGGACGCCGCGCCGCAGAAGTACGTCTCTCGCGGCGCGCTCAAGCTCGAGAAGGCCCTGGAGGTCTTCCCCGTCGACCCACGCGGCCTCGTCTGCGCCGACCTGGGCGCGTCCACCGGCGGCTTCACCGACCTCCTCCTGCAGCGCGGCGCGGCGAAGGTGTACGCGGTCGACGTCGGGTACGGCCAGCTCCACGCCCGCCTGCGCGGTGATCCCCGTGTGGTGGTCCGCGAGCGCGAGAACGCCCGCCACCTGACGGCGGCGGCCCTCGGAGAGCCGGTCGACCTCGTCACGGGCGACCTCTCCTTCATCTCGCTTCGCCTGGTGCTGCCCGCGGTGAAGGCCATCCTGAAGCCGGCCGGGGGTGCGCTCCTGCTCGTGAAGCCGCAGTTCGAGGTGGGGAAGGGCCAGGTGGGCAAGGGCGGCGTCGTTCGCGACGATGCGCAGCGGCGGGCGGCGCTGGAGCAGGTGAAGGCGGCCGCGTGTGCGTTGGGCTTCGCCGTGCTCGGCGAGGCCGAATCGCCGATCGAAGGTCCGGCTGGCAACCGGGAGTGGCTGCTCGGGCTTCGGCTGCCTCCCTAGGCCGAGGGGGCGGGGGCCGGACAGGGCAGGGCTCGCCGACCTTGACCGTCAGGGGCTGTTCTGTTACCTACACCGCTCGACATTTTCGACACCCGCAACCGGGTCACGAAAGTGGGCAGCGTCGCCCACTTTTTTCTTTTCCGGAGAATGAGCGCCATTGGTTCAGAGTCCATCGCCGAGCAGGCCCGCCGCCTGCTCGAGCCTCTCGTCGCACGCGAGGGGTTCGAGCTCGTCGAGGTGGAATGGGGCCGCGAGGGCTCGCGGACGGTGGAGCCAGTCCTCGACGTCGAGGACTTCATAGAGCCCACCTACAGCCTGGAGGTCAGCTCGCCTGGGCTCGACCGCCCGCTGCGCAAGCAGGCCGACTTCGCACGCTTCGCGGGGCAACGCGCTCACGTGAAAACCTTCGGGCCGATCGACTCTCCGACCGGCCCCCGCAAGAACTGGACCGGCACGCTGAAGGGCTTCAAGGACGGCGCGGTGGAGATCGACGTGGACGGGACGGTGCACCGCATCCCGCACGACAAGATCGCCAAGGCGCACCTCGAGTACGACTTCGAGGCCGATCTGAAGAGGAAGGAGTAGCCATGCAGCCGCAGACCGTGAACCTGAACCTGATCCTCGACCAGGTGGCGAAGGACAAGGGGATCGAGCGCGCCACGCTCGTGTCGATCCTCGAGGAGTCCATCGCCATGGCCGCCAAGAAGCACTTCGGGATCGAGCGGAACGTCAAGGCGCACTACGACGACGACAAGGGGCAGATCGATCTGTTCCAGGTCCTCACCATCGTGGGCGATCCGACCCCCGAGGCGCCCCTGCCGGACCCGGTCAACATGGTCCCGTTCTCGATCGCGCGGGAGAAGGGCATCGAGGTCGACATCGGCGACGAGCTCGACTTCCCCATCTACTATCGGCTGGAGGACGAGAACGAGGCCAAGGCGCAGGACGAGCAGTGGGGTGACCTGCTCAAGCTGAAGACCTTCCGCCGCAGCTTCGGCCGCATCGCCGCCCAGACCGCGAAGCAGGTGATGATCCAGGGCACCCGCAACGCCGAGCGCGAGAACATCTTCAACGAGTACAAGGACCGCAAGGGCGAGGTCATCACCGGCATCGTCCGCCGCTTCGAGCGCGGCAACGTCATCGTCGACCTCGGGCGCGCCGAGGCGGTGCTGCCGGTGCGCGAGCAGGTGCCGCGCGAGAGCTACCGCGCGGGCGACCGGATTCAGGCTTTCGTGCTCGACGTGCTGCGCGAGTCGAAGGGCCCGCAGATCATCCTCTCGCGCGCCTCGGTGGACCTGCTCCGCCGGCTGTTCGAGATGGAGGTGCCGGAGATCGCCGAAGGGGTGGTGGTCATCGAGGCCGCCGCCCGAGAGCCGGGCGGCCGCGCCAAGATCGCGGTCAGCTCGCGCGACTCCGATGTCGATCCGGTCGGCGCCTGCGTCGGCATGAAGGGCAGCCGCGTCCAGGCCGTGGTGCAAGAGCTGCGCGGTGAGAAGATCGACATCGTGCCCTGGAACGACGATCCGGCCCGTTTCGTGTGCAACGCCCTGGCCCCGGCCGAGGTCTCGCGCGTCCTCATGGACGAGCAGAACCGCGCCATGGAGATCATCGTCCCGGACGACCAGCTCTCGCTGGCCATCGGGCGGCGCGGCCAGAACGTGCGCCTGGCCTCGCAGCTCACCGCCTGGAAGCTCGACATCAACAGCGAGTCGCGCGTGAAGGAGATGCGCGAGTTCGCCACCATCAGCTTCACGGCCATCGGCATCCCGGACAACCTGCAGGAGATGCTCTACTCGCACGGCTTCCGGAAGGCGCAGGACCTCGCCAGCGCGGCGCCCGAGATGCTGACGCAGTTCCCGGGCTTCGCGATGGACATGCTCCCCGACCTGCAGAAGCGGGCGCGTGAGCAGGCGGTCGTCGACACCGAGGAGGAGATCCGGCTCGAGCAGGAGCGCGAGGCGGCCCGGCTGGCCGAGGCGCGCCGGCACCCCGACGAGCTGTCGCAGGAGGAGCGGCTGGCCCGCGTCCGCGGGGTGGGCGAGAAGACCATCGAGCAGCTGAAGCGCGCGGGGTATCCGACCGTCGAGGCGATCCACGCTGAAGCCGACGTGATGAAGCTCGGCGAGTCCACCGACCTCGGCATCAAGAAGGCGCGCCAGATCAAGCACGCGGTGGGCGTCTACCTGGAGGAGGAGGCCAAGCTGCGGACCGAGCTCGACGCGGAGCGGGCCGGGGCTGGCGGAGGGAGCCCGGTCTAGCGGCCATGGCCGAGCCGCTCCGGACGTGCATCGGCTGCGGCGGCAAGGCGAGCCAGCGCGAGCTCGTCCGGCTGCGGGTGGCTGAGGGGCGGGTTGTGGTGGATCATGCGCGGGCCGGGGGGCGAGGCGCCTGGGTCCACCCCGTGGAGGCATGCCTCGCCCGCGCCGAGAAGCGCCGGGCGTTCGGGCGGGCGTTCCGCGCCACGGGCGTCGAGGTGGGGGTAGGGTTGCGCCGGGATGTGTTGACGGGAAGTGTCCGTAAGGATTAGGAGTGTCGGCAATGTCGAAGAAGCGGGTCCACGAGCTCGGCAAGCAGCTCAAGGAGCAGGGCATCGAGCTCTCGAACAGCGAGCTCGTCGATAAGCTCCATGCTCTCGGCTACACCGACGTGAAGAGCCACAGCTCCTCGCTCGAGGACGACCAGGCTGCCACTGCTCTGGAGAAGATCCTGGGCGAGAAGAAGCCGAAGCCGATCCCGGTCAAGCCGAGCGGCCCGGGCTTCGTCGTGCGCAAGCGGGCGCACGTCGAGCCGGCGCCGGCTCCCGTCTTCCAGGCGGCGCCGCCGCCGCCGCAGCCCGCCTTCGAGCCCGAACCGGAGTGGACGGAGCCGCCCGCGGCGGTTGAGCCCCAGGCGCCCCAGGAGGCGCCGCTCGCCGCCCTCGCCGAGCAGCCGCAGGCGTCGAGCGCGGGCCTGGCCCCGAGCACCGCTCCGGCCGCCGCCCCGAGCTCCCCTCCACCTACGCCCAGCCCGGCGCAAGCTCCCGCCACCCCAGGAACGACTCTGCCCAACGCCACTCCCGCTCAGCAGCCGCGCCTTGCCGGCGCGCCGTCCGCCCCCGCGCCGATGGCCGCGGCGCCCCAGTCACCCGCCGTGCCGCACGTCGACCCGCGCACGCTCCGGCCGACCTCGACGCAGGCGGTCGTGATCTCGCGCCCGACCGTGCCGGTCCGGCGCGTGACGCCGCCGTCGGGCGCCCGCTCGAGCTTCCCGGCTGCGCCGGGACCGCGCGCGCTCGGGGAAGTGCGCGAGCTCAAGGTCGTGCCGGGCATGCTCGGCCGCGAGCGCGAGTTCATCGACGTCTCGAAGGACAAGAACAAGCGCGGCCGCGGGACCGGGCGCCCGGCTGACGAGGCCGTCAAGTCGCTCACCGGGAAGGAGCTGCTAACCGCGGCCATCACCGACCGCGCCTACATCCCGATCCGCGGCAAGAAGAAGCGGGCCACCAAGAAGGGCGCGAAGACGCAGATCACCGTGAAAGCCGAGCACAAGAAGGTCATCCGGGTCGAGGAGGCCATCTCCGTCTCGAACCTGTCGCAGCTCATGGGCGTCAAGGCGTCCGACCTCATCAAGAAGCTGATGCAGGCCGGCAAGATGGCGACCATCAACCAGCTCATCGACGCCGACACCGCCACCTTCCTGGCGAGCGAGTTCGGCTACTCGGTGGAGAAGAAGGGCTTCGAGGTCGAGGAGTACATCCCGGAGGTGGAGGAGGACGAGTCGAAGCTCCAGCCCCGGCCGCCGGTGGTCACGGTCATGGGCCACGTCGATCATGGCAAGACCTCGCTCCTCGACGCGATCCGACAGGCCGACGTCGCAGCCGGCGAGGCCGGTGGGATCACGCAGCACATCGGCGCCTACTCGGTGCAGACGCCGAAGGGGCCCGTCACCTTCCTCGACACGCCTGGCCACGAGGCGTTCACCGCCATGCGCCAGCGCGGCGCGCAGGTGACCGACCTGGTGGTGCTGGTGGTGGCCGCCGACGACGGCGTCATGCCGCAGACCATCGAGTCGATCAAGCAGGCCAAGGAGGCGGGGGTCACCATCCTCGTCGCCATCAACAAGATCGACAAGCCGGGCGCGACGCCCGAGCGCGTGATGCAGCAGCTCAACCAGTACGAGCTCGTCGGCGAGCAGTGGGGCGGTCAGACCATCATGGTCCCCGTCTCCGCTCGCACCAAGCAGGGCGTGCCGGAGCTGCTCGAGTACATCGCGCTGCAGGCCGAGGTGCTCGAGCTCAGGGCGAACCCGGAGAAGCTCGCGGTGGGCGTGGTGGTGGAGGCGAAGCTCGAGAAGGGCCGCGGCCCGGTGGCGACCGTGCTGGTGCAGGAGGGCACGCTGCGCGTCGGTGACGCCCTCGTCACCGGCAGCGAGTACGGCCGCGTCCGCGCCATGATGAACGAGCGCGGCGAGCAGGTGAAGGAGGTCCCGCCCGGCTACCCGGTCGAGGTCCTCGGTCTCTCGGGCGTGCCGACCGCCGGGGACGAGTTCAACGTCGTCGAGGACGAGAAGGCCGCCAAGGAGGTGGCCGAGCACCGCGCCGTGAAGAGCCGCGCCAAGGAGCTCGGCAACGTGAAGAAGGCCACCCTCGAGGACCTCTTCGCCAAGGCCAAGACGGGCGGCCCCAAGGAGCTCAACGTCGTCATCAAGGCCGACGTGCAGGGCTCCGCCGAGGCCGTCTCCCACGCGCTGCAGAAGCTCGCCACCAAGAAGGTGGGCGTGAAGGTGCTCACGGCCGGGGTCGGGGTGATCACCGAGTCGGACGTGCTGACCGCGGCCGCCGGCAAGGCCATCATCGTCGGGTTCAACACGAAGCCCGAGACGAAGGTCGATCAGATCGCGAGCCAGCAGGGCGTCCAGATCAACCTCTACTCGATCATCTACGAGGCGGTCGACGCCGTGCGCGAGGAGATGGTCGGGCTGCTCGATCCCATCATCAAGGAGAAGCCGCTCGGGAAGGCCGAGGTCCGCCAGGTCTTCAACATCACTCGCGTCGGCGTGATCGCCGGCTCGATGGTGACGGAGGGCGTGATCCGGCGCGCCGCGCAGTGCCGCGTGGTGCGCGACCGCAAGGTCGTCCACTCGGGCAAGATCGGCTCGCTGAAGCGCCTCAAGGACGACGTGCGCGAGGTGACGCAGAGCATCGAGTGCGGCATCGGGGTCGACAACTTCACCGACTTCAAGCCGGGCGACATCATCGACGCCTATGAGCAGGAGTCGATCCGGCCCTCGCTGGACTGAGGCTCCCTCTCCCCGCCGGGGAGAGGGCGGAGTGAGATGGCGCCATGTTCATCGGAGTCCTCCGCCTCACTCTCCATCTCCCCGCGCCGGGGTCGCTCAAGTCGAAACGGCACCTGCTCCGCTCGGCCATCGACCGGGTGAAGGCGAGGTTCAACGTCTCCATCGCCGAGGTGGCGGAGAACGATCTCTGGCAGCGCAGCGTGCTGGGCGTCACCGCGGTGGGCAACGACCACGCCTTCGTCAACGAGTCGCTCGACAAGGTGGCCGACTTCGTGGCGGGGGTGCATGGGGGTCAGGTGCAGGTGCTGGACCGGGTGATCGCCATCGAGACCTTCCCCGATGGGATGGGCGACGACGGCGGGAGCGGGCGGACGCTCGCAGACGCTGAAGCCGACCTCCTGCGAGCGCAGGCGGAGCTGGATGAAGCTCTGCCGGAGCGAGCTGGGGGCACGGGGGGGCCGGATCGCAGCAGGGGCCCCACCATCTCGAATGACAGCGAGGAGGAGCCATGAGCACGCACGATCGCGCGACGCGGGTGGCGCACGAGTTCCAGCGTGAGCTCTCCGAGGTGCTGGCGCGCGGGCTCAAGGACCCGCGCATCACCGGCTTCATCACCGTGACGGGCGCCAAGATGCCGCCCGACCTGAAGGACATCACCGTCTACGTCTCCATCCACGGCGACGACGCGACGCGCGAGCAGACGCTGGCCGGCCTCAAGGCCGCCGCCGGATACCTGCAGCGCGAGGTCGGCCGTCGCGTGAACCTCCGCTACACGCCCCACCTGCGCTTCGCCTA
>WNGL01012841.1_pt1 | contig 16700 bp, 12 predicted proteins | sample 5400591 | NCBI WGS metagenome assembly WNGL01 (sample SAMN13153377, study PRJNA577476) | soil metagenome | isolation source: 80 cm soil or saprolite under Garry oak tree replicate 1 | place: USA:California | collected 2016-06-15
GTCATCACCCCGTACCCGGGCGCTTCGCCAGAGATCGTCGACCAGCAGGTCAGCGTGCCGGTTGTGAACGCGATGCAGGGCGTGACCGGTACGGACACGGTGCAATCCACTTCGAGTCAGGGCGCGTCGCTGGTGATAGTCCTGTTTCGGGACGGCACCGACCTCAAGTCGGCTGAGCAGGACGTCAACAGCGCCCTCGCGAGGATTCGCCAGCTGCTACCTCCGCAGGCCACGTCGTCGAGTGTCCAGACTTTCTCGACCAACAGCCTCCCGATCCTCGAGTACGCGATCTCCGCTAACGAGCCGCTCGGCGATCTCGCCGGCCAACTGCGGGCCCAGGCGCTGCCAAAGCTGAAGGGCCTAGGTGGTGTCTCGTCGGTGGTTTTGACCGGCGCTCCAACCGACGAAGTGGACGTCACAGTCGATCCCGCCAAGGTGGCGGCCCACGGCTTAACCGTCACCCAGGTAGCCGCGGCCCTTCAGCAGGCGAGCATCGTGCAGTCGGTAGGCTCCCTCAAGCAAGGGTCCGCGACCATTCCTCTCCAGGTCTCCGGGTCGCTGACCAGCCTGGACCAGATCGGCAAAGTCACGGTCACCCCGCCCCTTGGAGCGCCATCAGGCGGCAAGCCGGCGGCGCCAGTCACCATCAATCAGCTGGGCACGGTGCAGGTCGCTTCAATACCCGCCGACACGATCACCCGCACCAACGGCAAGCCCAGCATCGGCCTGCAAATCGTCAAGGGCCCGAACACCAACACGGTGACCGTAGCCAACGAGGTCTGGAGCGCGCTTCCCGGGATCGAATCGTCGATCGGCCACGGGGTGCGTGTGGACTCGATCCAGGATCAGGCGACGCCGATCACTCAGGCCATCGGCAACATCCTGCGCGAGGGGCTGCTTGGTGCGGTGTTCGCGGTACTCGTGATATTCGTCTTCTTGCGCAGCGCACGCGCGACCGTCGTCGCCGCGATCTCGATTCCACTTTCGCTGCTGGTGGCGCTGATCGTGCTCTGGTCGCAGGGGATCACCCTCAACATCCTCACCCTGGGCGGGATGATGGTCGCCATCGGTCGCGTGGTGGACGACTCCATCGTCGTGCTCGAGAACATCAGCCGTCACGTCAGTGAAGGCGAGCGACCGCTCGTCGCCGCCTACACGGGAGCCCGCGAGATCATAACCGCGGTCGCTTCATCCACAGCGACGACGGTGGCGGTCTTCCTGCCGATCGTCTTCCTGACCGGCATCGCAGGCAGCTTCTTCCGGCCCTTCGCGTTGACTGTGGTCGTTGCGCTGCTTGCCTCGCTGGTGGTGGCCGTGACCGTGGTACCGCTGCTTGCATCGCGGCTGCTCCCAGCGATTCGCGCCGAAGGGGCCGAGCGCCGTTTGCGCTGGAACTGGACGCAGCGTGTGTATGTGCCGGTGATCCAGTGGGCGACCGGCCATCGCCTGCTGACGCTTGGTGCGGCGGCCGCTTTCTTCGTCGCTTCGATGGCGCTGATCCCCCTCTTGCGTGTGAATCTGCTCGACCAATCCTCCAGCCCCACCTTCCCGGTCGCGATCTCGATGCCTGTGAACTCCACGCTGTCCGAGACGGACTCCGAGACGCAAAAGGTCGAGGCTCTCATTGCGGGCGTTCCGGGGATCACCGCCTACCAGGCAACCGTGGGCGGCCAAGGAGGCCCCTTCGCCGGCGCGGCGCCTGCGGATCCGAGCCAGGGATCGGTTTTGGTGCTGGTCCAGAACGGGCAGTACGACATCGCCCTGGCGGGAGTGACGCGAGCCCTGAACGCTTACCAGGGTCCAGCCAAGCTAGTGGTTGGCCAGGCCCAAAACAGCGCCAACGCCAGCAGCAGTCAGATGCAGGTCGATGTGCGCGCAGGCGACACCGCCACCTTGCAGGCTGCCAACGATCAGGTTCTGGCGGCACTCTCGAAGGTGTCTGGTTTGGCCGAACTCAAATCGAACCTGGTCGTCTCCAAGCCGCAATACCAGCTGATCCCGACCGACAAGCTGGCCGCCTCGGGGCTAAACATCCAGACGCTGGCCGCGTTGGTCGCGCAGCAGATCAACGGTCAGGTAGCGACCCAGGCCAACCTGCCCCAGGGAACCATGAACGTCCGCGTCCAGCTGCCGCCCGGCACCGCCGACACCGCAGCTTCTCTCGCCTTGCTGCCGATCCCCACCGCGTTTGGGGTTGTGCCTTTGTCCACAGTCGCAACCATTCAAGAGGTCACCGGCCCGCAGACCGTCAATCGCGTCAACGGCGACCGGGACGCGACGATCACGGGCACGATCACCGCCAACGACACGCGTGCGGTCCAGACCAGTGTCACCAACGCGCTCGCCGGCGTATCGCTCCCATCAGGTGCATCGCTCTCGACGGGCGGAGTCTTTGCCCAACTCTCGACCGTGCTGACTCAATTTGCGCTCGCCCTGCTGGCGGCGATCGGGCTCGTCTATCTGATCATGGTTGCGACTTTCCGCTCCCTGCTCAAGCCGTTGGTGCTGCTGGTCTCGATTCCCTTCGCGGCGACAGGCGCCGTTATCGCGCTCGTTGTCACCAATACGTCGCTATCGCTGCCGGGTCTGATCGGAATCCTGATGCTCACGGGCATCGTGGTCACCAACGCTATCGTCCTGCTCGACCTCATCGAGCAGTACCGCGATCGCGGCCTCGACCTGCACGACGCCATCATCGAGGGCGGCCGGCACCGTCTGCGCCCCATCTTGATGACTGCCTTCGCCACTATGTTGGCTTTGCTTCCGTTGGCGGTGATCGGCGGCGGCGGGGGAGTAGGTGGTGCATTCATAAGCGGGCCACTGGCGATCGTTGTTATCGGCGGACTATTCACGAGTACCGTGCTCACGTTGGTTCTGGTCCCCGTCCTCTATTCGCTGGCAGCCCGCTTCGCCAGTCGGCGCTCGACCAAGGATCTGGACGAGCTGCTGGACGCTGCCGAGGATCGCCGATTCAAGCCTCTGGGCTACCGTGCGGGTGGCCAGCTAGCGGCCGCAGCGGCCGGGGAGTACGCCTTCAGCCTGACTCTGGAGCCGGAGCCCGGACGCCCTGGCGACCGAAACGTCCTGGAAGTCCTCGCTCACAACGGGCTGACGGTAGAGCCCGTCGCCGGGACCGCGAAGATGAGGATCGGCGTGCGCGCGGTTCAGGCCACCTCGCCGGCAGAAGCATCGGCCAAGGCCGTCGGGCGTGTCCGTGAGCTCGTGCCTGCAACCGGATACCGCCTCTCCGAACCGGAGCCGGTCAGCCCGGACGGCGGCGCGAATCCGCGACAGCGTGCCAAGGAGCAATAACGTGGCAGCCATCGAAGGTCAACGCGCGCCGGCGGCTCCGCAAGTCGACATAGAGGCGAGTGCGGCGGCGCCATCGCTGATGTCTCTACCCCCACGGACAAAGCTGACGATCCTGGGGGCAATTCTGCTGACCATGTTCCTGGCCTCCTTGGACCAGACCGTGGTTGGCACCGCCCTACCGCGAATCGTCACCGACCTCAACGGAGCCAGCCTCTACGCCTGGGTGGTGAGTGCCTACCTCCTCTCGTCGACGGTGACGGTCCCGATCTACGGAAAGTTCTCGGACGTCTTCGGTCGCAAGGTGATGTTGATGATCGGTGTATGCCTCTTCCTCGCCGGTTCTTGGCTCTCCGGTGCCTCGCAGAACATGAACGAGTTGGTGGCATTCCGGGCCGTTCAGGGACTTGGGGCCGGGGCTTTGTTCCCGATCGTCATCGCCATCATCGGAGATCTTTACAGCCCACGTGAACGGGGCCGATTCCAGGGCTTGTTTGGCGCTGTCTTCGCTCTGAGCTTTATCGTCGGCCCTTTCATCGGTGGCTGGATCACCGACCACATCAGCTGGCACTGGGTCTTCTACGTCAACGTGCCCTTTGGAATCGCGTCCTTGGTTGTCCTGGCGTTAGTCCTGCCCAGCGCTGGGCGCCGGAAGGCATCCCTCCGCGATCTCGACTACGTAGGAATCGTTTTCTTCACGGCGGGGGTGGTGCCGTTCATGCTCGGGCTCACCAACAAAGGCAACGTGACCAGTTCGGGTCAGCTCGCCAGCTGGACCGACCTCAATGTGGGTGGCCTCATTGCGCTAGGCCTGGTCATTCTGGTGGTCTTCCTGTTCATCGAGTCGAAGGCGAAAGAACCAATCCTCCCGTTGGATTTGTTCAGGCGCCGTGACTACTCGGTCAGCATGGCGGCGGTGTTCGTGTTCGGCATTGCCATGTTCGCCGCCGTGATCTTCATGCCGCGCTTCTACCAGACCGTTCGTGGCATCAGCGCCACCGCGTCTGGTTACTACATTTGGCCTCTTTTGGTCGGGCTGATGGGGGCGAGCATCGGCACCGGGTTGTTGATCAGCCGGCTGGGCCGCTACAAGTGGATCATGGTCGGCGGCGCGGCCGTGATGCTGGTGGGGGGCTTTCTTCTCACTCACCTGACGGCTGGCGTTTCCGACTGGGAGCTCTGGTCATGGATGCTCATTCTTGGCCTTGGCATCGGGCCTGCGATGGCCGGTTACACGGTCGTGGTTCAGAACGCGGTGCCGACGAATCGCCTCGGCGTGGCCACCAGCACGCTCACGTTTCTCCGTCAGATTGGCGCTTCGGTTGGACTGGCTGCGGCTGGCACCATTTTCTCGTCATCCTTCGCCAACAGGCTGCCGACAAACCTTGCCGAAGAGGGTGTGCCGCAGCCGGTGATCCTCCAGATGGTCAAGCTGTCGGGTGTCCTACAGAACGTTGGCAACGGTCACGCCTTGCTTGAACACATGCTGCCAGGGCCTCTTCAGCCGCTGATCCCCAAAGTGATCGCCGGCGCCAACAATGCCCTGGCGCTTGCGATCGGTGATCTCTTCTGGATCACAATCGTTGCCGGTGTGCTCGGGCTGGCATTTACTTTGATCCTCCGCGACCTGCCTCTGCGGAGCGCAGCAGAGCTTCGGGGTGGTGCGGCGCCTTTTGGTGGCGATGGACAGGTCGCCGCTGCCGAATCCTCGACCTCGAAACCTGTTTAGCGATCGAGGAAGCGGCGCCCTAGGGAGCTTGCCAATTCAGGCGTCTACGTGTTACAGCGGAGCCAATCTCGGCGGTCAGTCGCATCGCCCAGGAGTAGACTCAGTCAAGGCGGAGCATTTACCATGCGGCGCATCCTTTGCGCATTGGAACGATGGCTCCCGCTGTTGGCCTGTCTTTGTGGTGCGATTGTTCCGGTCAGGCAGGTCACGCGGGATCGGCCTGCCGCGGACGCGGAGGCTTCTCGTGATCTTGACGCGCAGATGCATGAGATTCTCGATTTCGTCATCGCACAGGAGCGCATGTGGCGTCCCGAGCGTCGCGTCTAGGGGCGCCGACCACGACCCTGCGCCTCACACAGGGTCGATCCGTTATTGGGGTCCGGTCAGCGCGGTAGTCGGCGCGCAACTTAGCGATTGCCGGGCTTATGTAAGTCACGCGCGTGGGCTGCGAGTTCGCCGCTTCTGGGGGCTAATCTGGACCCTCGCCGGGGCACAGCCGGGGCACGGATTCCCGGCACCAGGCGGCTCTAGGGGGACACAGACGGACACCAAGGAGCGGTAATTTGAGTTCGGGCGGGCATCTGGGGAGCCGCCGGGACACGGGAGGACATGCAACCAACACGGTTCGGGACCGTGAGGCCCCGGGTTCAAATCCCGGGCCCCCGACCAGCACCAGGCATCGCTCGAACGCGGTTCAATGCCCCCACAAAGCAGATACGGTGGCAATCGAACTCGCCACCGTATCGACAGTGAATCCAGTTACTTATCGTCGCTCAGGCCTGCCTCCGAGCGGTCGTGGGCGATTTGTTCGCCGCCGATCGACGCGGGCGCTTCGAAGCCCTGCTCGGATCGGTTGTGCGCAATCTGCTCGCCCTCGATCGCCAGCACTGACGGCGGTGAGATTGCAGTGTGACCCGGGCTGAGGGTCGCGACCTCCACGGAAACCGCTATAGCAAGGACGACGCCTGCCGCGAAGGCGAGCAGGCCAACGATCGCGGCTGTGCCCATCGAAACGCGACGTTTGACAACTGACGCTGACGTTGCAGCCATGACATTTCACTCCAGTGACACTTCGCGGCGCGGGCCGCAAACGGGGCTTACGGCGGCACAGCGAAGAGTCCGCCCCTAAGCTTGCGGTCGTCGCGCAGTACGCTTGCAAGTCCCTTGCAAGCTGCGCGCGGAGCATTACGCCAGTTGAGCCAGGTCACAGCGGCCAGCCGTCCCACTCCAAGGCCGAGCGTCACGCGGCCGGCCATGGATTTCCTGGTGCTTGGGCCGGTCGCTGTGCTTGCAGCGGGTAAGCCGGTTCGTCTCGGTGGGCCCAAGCAGCGACTAGTGATGGCAGTGTTGATTCTGGGGGCCAATCGCGTGGTGTCGGCGGAGCGGCTCATCGAGCAGGTATGGGGGGACGCAGCACCTGAAACAGCGCGGGGTACCCTCCAGGCCTACATCTCACGGCTACGCAAGGCACTCGGCTCGGAAAGGATCGAGGCGCGAGCACCCGGGTACGTGCTTCAAGCGGAGCGCGATGAGGTCGACGCCGACCGCTTCGAACGCCTCGTCGTCGATTCGCAGCGGCGGCACGAAAGCGATCCTCAGGCGGCGGTCAGGCTTCTCGATACGGCGCTCAGCATCTGGCGCGGTGCGGCCGTGGAGGACCTAGCCACGGAGCCTGCGCTGCGGGCGCAAGCCGCGCGGCTCGATGAGCTGCGCCTCACGGCCATCGGCCGCCGCGTCGAGGCGAAGCTCGCCCTCGGCCGCCACCAAGACCTGGTGCCGGAACTCGAGCGTCTGGTGAGGGAGCACCCACTTCGCGAGCCGTTCTGGGCGGCGCTCCTGCTGGCGCTCTATCGTTCGGACCGCAAGGCCGAGGCTCTCGCCACCTTCGAGCGCGCGCGCGGGACTGTGGGCGAGCAGCTCGGTGTCGACCCATCGGAGATGCTGCGCCGGCTGCACGAGCGGATCCTTCGTCAGGACCCGGAGCTCGACCAAAAAGGCCGGCGGCTACGCGGATACGAAGTCCACGAGAGGATCGGTGAGGGTGCGAACGCCACGGTCTACCACGCGATACAGCCGACGCTGAAGCGCGAGGTGGCCGTCAAAGTCATTCACCGGAGACTCGCCAACCAACCTGAATTCGTCCGCCGGTTCGAACAGGAAGCGCAGATCATCGCGCGCCTCGAGCATCCACACATCGTTCCGCTCTACGACTACTGGCGCGAACCTGACAGCGCTTACCTGGCGATGCGTTATCTGCCAGGCGGCAGCCTTAAGCAGTATCTCGAAACGAAAGGGCCGCTCAATCCCGCCGAGGCGGTTCGCATTGTCGAACAGGTCGGCTCGGCGCTTGCCCTCGCCCACCGCCAGGGCGTCGTCCATCGTGACGTCCGCCCGGCCAACATTCTGTTTGACGACGACGGAAACGCATACCTGTCCGACTTCGGCATTGCCGTCGAGGTGTCTGCGGGCGGCGGTGCGAGGCGCCGGCCTGGCGACGATGCTCACTACATCGCCCCCGAGCAGGTCCGCGGCGAGTCCGCGACCCCTGCGACCGACATCTATTGCCTCGGCCTGGTCCTGCATGAGGCTCTGACCGGTCGCCTCACCTGGGGCGAGGTTCGCGCCGGGGAACTTGAGCCCGACTATGCAAATCCCGCAACTCCCGAGTCAGTTCGCGAGGTCGTAGCGCGCGCGACCGAGAAGGACCCCGCCGCTCGCTATCCGGACGTGGCGAGCCTTACCGCGGCTTTCAAGGCGGCAGTGGAAGGCGGGTGGGTGCGACCGACGCCTCCAACGAGCATCGCAAGGAATCCGTACAAAGGGCTTCGCCCTTTTGATGAGGCTGACGCATCGGACTTCTTCGGTCGTCAGCAATTGACCGCTCAACTCGTCAGTCGCCTCAGCGAGACGGGCAACGCCGCGAGGTTCATAGCAGTGGTTGGGCCGTCTGGCTGTGGCAAGTCATCTGCAGTCCGGGCGGGGCTCGTGCCCGCCATCCGTTGCGGTGGGGTGCCCGGCTCGGAGCGCTGGTTCGTCGTGGAGATGCAGCCCGGCGTGCAGCCGTTCGAGGAGCTCGAAGGGGCGCTGCTACGCGTCGCCGTCAGTCACCCGCCGAGCTTGCTCGACGAGCTCGAGAGCGGCGGCCGTGGCCTCCTGCAAGCACTCGAGCAAGTGTTGCCGCGAGACGGCTCCGAGCTCCTCATTGTGGTCGACCAGTTTGAGGAGCTCTTCACTCTGGTCCCTGACGAGCGATGCCGCGATGCGTTCCTGGAGGCGATCGCCGTCGCCGTGTCCGATCCGGAAAGCCGCGTTCGGGTGGTGGTCACGTTGCGGGCAGACTTCTACGACCGCCCGCTCCTGCACCCGCGCTTCGGCGAGCTGTTGGCCAGGCGGACAGTAGCCGTGACGCCTATGCTCGGCGAGGAGCTCGAACTCGCTATCTCCGGGCCCCTCGAGCCCTCGGGGATCGCGTTCGAAAGCGGGCTCATCGGCGCCATCGTTAGTGATGTCCGCGCCCAGGCCGGGAGCATGCCGCTCCTGCAGTACGCCCTAACTGAGCTCTTCGACTTGCGCGCCGGCTCTACCCTGACACTGGACTCCTATCGACGCATCGGTGGGATCAGCGGCGCGCTTTCGGGTCGGGCTGAGGCTCTGTACCGACGCCTCGACGATTCGGCGAAAACGGCTGCGCGGCAGGTCTTCCTGCGGCTGGTCACCCTCGGCGAGCCGGGATCGGCCGACAGTCGCCGGCGCGCGCTGCGCAGCGAGTTCGCGGCCCTCGGCGTCGAGCGGACGGCGATCGACCTTGTGACCGATCAGTTCGGATCACATCGCCTGCTGACGTTCGATCGCGATCCTGCGACCCGAGAGCCCACGGTCGAAGTCGCTCATGAGGCACTGCTGCTGTCCTGGCGACGCCTGCGCGGTTGGATCGACGAGTACCGTGACGACCTTCGAACCCATCGCCGCCTCGCCGCCGATGCGCATGAGTGGAGCGCAGCCGGCCGGGACCCCAGTCATCTGTTGCGCGGATCACGGCTCGAGCAGTTCGACAGCTGGGCCAGGGCCACGAGCGTGGTCATGGCCGGCCTGGAACGCGAGTTCCTCGAAGCCAGCCTGACGGCGCGAGAGGCCGATCGCACGAGGGAGCGCGAACAGGTACGGCGGGAGGCCGTCCTGCGGAAGCGCTCCACCGACCGGCTGCGCAGCCTGGTCGCGGTCCTGCTCGTGGGCGTGCTGACTGCAGGCAGCCTTGCTCTAATCGCACAGGACCAGGGCGCGCGCGCCGAACAGCAGGCTCGGTTGGCGACCGCACGCGAACTCGCCGCTGCGGCCGTTGCAAACATCGGCGTCGACACGGAGAAGAGCCTGCTACTCGCCCTGCAAGCGGTGGAAACGACACGCCAGGTCGACGGCAGCGTCTTGCCCGAGGCCCAGGAGGCACTGCATGCGGCCCTCCAGGCGCACCGGCTCGTGGTCACAGCGCGACGGGCCGGCTCCTGCTTTCCCAGGTTGTACGAGGCATTGACCAGGCCCGTTTCCTGTCGACCCAGCTTGTCTTCAGTCCGGACGGAACCCGGTTTGCGGATGCGTCCGACGGGAGCGGGGGCGTGAGCGACGACTATGAGGTCGCCGTCTACGACACGGCCACCGGCAATCGACTGTGGAAATGGGGCGCGTGTTGCGGCTGGTTCACCATCACGCGCGACGGCCGCTTGGTCATGACATCCGACGAAACGGCCACGTATGCGTTCGATCTCGAGACAGGTAGATTGGTGGCCAGTTATCCCGCGGCACCCTGTCGTGGTCTCGGGTTTGAATCAGCTGAGGGTGTTTGTCCGATCTGGGAAGTTGCACCCGACGGACGGCGAACGTTGGTGACCGACGGCGCCTGGCACGAAGATCTGGGGGCGTTCGTCGCGGCCTTCGTACGCGATGGGACGCATGTCACGCGGCTTCTCGGCCAGGGCGACGTCAACGGCGCGGGCTGGAGCCCGGATGGCGCGACCGTGGCAACGTCCAACCAGGACAGCGTGATCGTGTGGGACGCTCGGACCGGACAACCGAGGCTCAGCTTTTTCCCACCGACGGGTAGATTTACGACCCTCGCCTTCGGACGCGACCCCACCTTGGTGGCCACGGGAATGAACGACGGCTCGGCAATTCTGTGGAGGCTGACAGCCGGCAGCGCCACGCCGATCTTGAAACTGGCCCGGCACGCCGGGGAGATCAGAAGCCTCGCGTTCAGCTCGGACGGGACGCGACTGATGACCGGCGGTGATGACGGGCGGATCAGGGTCTGGGACGTTACAGCCACTGGCGGCGGCGAATCCCTCAGCGTCGCAGGCGCCGGCGGTTTCGACTTCTCCCGCGACGGACGCTTCCTCGCTGTCGGCGCAGACACCGGCCACGTGGATCTTTACGAGACGCGTGACGGCCGGCGTGTCCTCGATTTCAGGCCGCACACGCAGAACGTCGATGTCGTCGCCTTGGATGCACGCGGCTCCAGGCTCGCCACCGCGAGCTCCGACGGCTCGGTGAAGCTGTCAGACGCCCAATCTGGCAGCGTCATGTGGGCGCGTGCGCGTACTGGTCGGAACGGCGTTGCGATCAGCCCGGACGGCACCTTGGTGGCGATGGCAATTGAGGGCGCCGTCGACGTGATGGATGGGCGGACGGGAGATGTGCTCCGTGCGCTGGAGATCTCGGCCACCGACCAGTCTGCTGACCGGGTTGGCAAGACGATTGCTTTCAGCTCGAACGGCAAGTTCCTCGCCGCCGGGGGCAGCGACTGGGTGTACGTGTGGAGCGTTGGCGATTGGCAACGCGTCGAACTCGATCAAATCTTTGTTGAAGCTCTTAGCTTCAGCCCCGACGGCCGCCGGATCGTCACCTCCGGCCCCCCAGGTCTGAGCGGGGCCGCGCCCGTGTGGGACACGCTGACCGGCACCCAGCTCGGCTGGCTCGTAGGCGTCCCGCGAGTAACAGGTGTTGCCTTCAGTCCAGACGGGTCCAGGATCGCGACCAGTTCGGCGGACGGAAGGCTGACCCTCTGGGATGCGGCCAACCTGCGGCAGCTCTACACCCTTGCCAGGGACGCGAACGGGCAGTTGGCGTTCACCGCTGACGGGACCGGACTCGCGTATGCGGCCGAGGGAGGAGTTGTACGCGTCCTTGCGCTCCGCATCGAGGGCTTGGTCAGGTTGGCGCACACCCGGCTCGGCCGGATGCTGACCACGAGTGAATGCCGGCAGTACCTACATCTGGACAGCTGTCCGCCGAGTTCCGTTTTCGTGCCTGGCACTCCATGACTGGCGCATCGGCTGAGCACGATAGCGGCTCGAAGCTTCCAACGAGGTTCCTGGCGATTCTGGCGACCGCCGCGCTGGCCGCGTCCGCTTGCTTGCTGACGCCTGTGGGCAACGGGACAAGCAAAGGAATCATCAAGATCGGCTCCGACTTTCCAACGTGCACAGCCGGCGGCCAGGCGACTGAGAACGGAGTGCGCTTTGCACTCCAGCAAATACAGTCCGCGGGTGGGATCCGTGGTTTCACCCTTCAGTACGAGGGCTTCGACGACTGTCGCCAGGGCGAGTTCAGCCCGGACGCCGGCACTGCCAACGTCCGCCGGATGCTTGCCGACGCCGCCTTTCTTGGCATGGTCGGGCCGTACAACTCAGACGTCGCGCTGGCCGAGATCCCGGTGGCGGCTCCGCAGCGCTTCACCATGGTCAGCCCGTCGAACACGAACCCGTGCCTGACCAAGAACCTGGTCATATGCCCTGTCCCCCACCCACAGAAGCTGCGTGGCGGCAACCCGAACAACTACTTCCGCGTTGCGACGACCGACGACAACCAGAGTCCGTCAATGGCCGATTACGCATTCCTGAAGATGAACCTGAGGAAGGTGGGCGTGCTCGACGACAGCACCGCCCGGGGTGTCAGTCACGCGAACGCCTTTGAGGCCGAGTTCACGAAGCTGGGGGGAACCACCATGCGCGCCAGCTACAGGAAGGACAACACCCGCGACTGGACGCCGATCTTGCTCGCGTTCAGGGAGTCTGGAGCCGCAGGTGTCTACGCCGGCGGTGACGCCGACCAGAACATCTGCATGTCGAGAAGACAGATGACGGACATCGGTTGGGTAGCGCCATTCCTGAGCTGGGAAGGCATCAACTTCACCCGCTGCATCGACGACGCGGCTACCAACTCGGTCGGGATGTATTTCACCAATGCAGTCCCTAACGCGGCACGCATCCCCAGCGCGGCGTCTGCGATCGCGGCCTTCCAGAAGGCGTTTCCAGGCCCCAGCGACTTCGGCTTTTTCACCATGGACGCCTACGACGCAACAAACATGCTAGTTCGCGCGATCGAGCGTGCCATCGGCGACGCTGGAGGCAAGATGCCGAGCCGCGAGCAGGTCCGTGCCGAGATGGCGAAGACCAAAGACTTTGTCGGCGTGATGGGGACATACAGCTTCGATCAAAACGGCGACACGACCCTCGAGATCATGTCCGTCTACATGAGCAAGCAAGTGAACGACCCATCGCTTTCGATCGGAGTTTGTGGCTCGAACGCAAAGAACATCTGTTACACGTGGTTCGACCAGTTCGACTTGGCCAAGACCAAAGCCTGAGCCACCCGCCGGCGATCAGTTTCGGTGAACAGACGAAGTCTCTAAGGTGCTGGGCGTACAACCGAGCCGCCGCTGAGGAAGTGGCGAAACTTCAAGAAGAGTGGACCCGGCTCTTGGGCCCGGCAAAGATGAAGGACCTAAAGTCGCTCATGGCCGAGCTTGTGGCGAAGCTCGGCCATCACTACGAGGGAGCTATCTGGATGCGGTCACCCGCGCGTCTGGATAACGGAGAGGCTCGCAGGCCAGGTGCTGATCTCAATCGTCTGCGGACTTCAGCCGGATCGTTTCGTCGGTTCCAATCGAGTCCTCGCCCGGCAAGCAAGAGTGTGTAGCGCTCTCTGTAGTGAGCCAAACACTCGCTCCCCTTTGAATCGGGTGCGTCATGAGTCTGAAGTTCTCGGTGTCGGGTCCCCATGTTTGGGCCGACGTAGCAACCTGACCGCCCTTCCGCATCGGAGTGCGCCCGTGATGAACCATGAGCTTGTGCCGGAAGATCGAGATCCGATTCAGTTCGCTGAGATCCACTTGCCCCGCGACGGAGCTGTGAGCCAAGAAGTCCTCTATCGCGTAGGTCCAGTGGTAGACAGATTTCACGTCGACCGCGAGCCGCGCAATGAACGACTGAGCTGCGACCAAGTCGGATGCATCCGAACGCTGCGGCGGCCGCTTCATGTACTCGTCCAAGAATGCCATAGCTGGCATCCCTTCACTTGTTATGCGGTCGAGGATGACCAGGATGTCGCGGTAAAGGTCAAGCAGACTCTGGATCTCGGCCCTCTTGCTGGTCAGTCGGCCGTGGGCATCCCATGTTCGGGATAGCGTGTCGACTAGCTGCCGAAGTTCTGCTGAATCGTCGACCAATCGCCGGTCAGTCAACGAATTCGACGCCGTGGCTAACCGCCCGCGGCGGCCGGCGGGAACGGAGTCGCATAGAAGAGTGAACTGACAGCTAATACGGCGCCGAACACCAGACTGGCCACGAGAAGCGAACGTCTCGTGAGGACAGCGGCGACCCTGGTCTGCGCAGGCACGATCTCCTCGGCGGTCACCTGAGCGCTGCGGCGCATATGCCAGAGCACATGTACGCCCGCCGCCAGCATGAAGACCACGGCGCTTAACGTGTGCGCCGTCATCCAGCCAGAACCGTAGCGTAGTCCGAAGAGCCAAAGCTCGATGCCGCTTGCGAATACGGCGAGAGTGGATGCAACCAGGACTGGTGCTACTACCAAGCGCATGAGTGCCGGTGGCGGCCCGGCGAGCCGGTAAGCGACGCTGCGCGTGTAGTAGCGAGCGAACCTGTAGCCGGTGGCGGCCAGCTTGAGCACCACCGGAGGCACCAGCAGCAGGCCCACGATGTAGTGCTCGGTTAGGAATCCGCGGATCGACAGGGTGGTGACCGCAACTGCGGCCAGCAAGGTGAACAACAGCGCGCCCGCCAGGGCGGTCAGCCGCTCGTTGGCGATCACGCCGCGGTCGAGATGGAGGAGAGATCTGTCTCGAGCCGGCAACGCGGCAGCTGCTACCGCGGATCCCAGCAGCACGACCAGGAAGACGACGCCAAACTTGGTCACTTCCGCTGATCGATTATGGCTTGGTCCACCAACCGAATCAGATGAACTCGCCGGACGATCGCCAGTTCGACTTCGCCTATCGCTACAGGCCGGGGGAGACCTGAGTCAGAGACGCACTGGTCAGGACAGTGAGGCGCCCATGCTCAAGTTTCTGATAGCCGGTCTGCACGACCGGACAGCTTCGAGGGCCACCAGTTCCAACGGCCGAGGAGCACCGCGATCGAGGGCACAAGGAGCGTGCGGACGAAAAAGGTGTCCAGGAGGATTGCGAAGGCGACAGTAAATCCGAGCTGGCGGGACTGGTCCGAATTTCCGGCAATGGCCAGGAAGGAGGCGCTGGTCATCGCAATGGGGAGGGTTGGACTTTCGATCGGGTGCGGCCGTGACGGTGATTGCCGCGCTGGCCTTGGTGCTGCGCCGTGCGTGCGCCGGCCCCCGGACGCGAGGGTGAGAGCGCCGGCAGGCTCGAGTGCCGTTGGCACCGCTGGACGCCGGCTGAGTATCGCACCAAAATGCGCGTCCAAGCGGTGAATCTCTGCACCGGCAAGATCACAACGGTCACGGACGGTCAGACGCCAGTCCAGACCTAAATCGGCGACGATTCTCGCTGACGACCATGACGTTTGCCCAGGCACTGCAGAGCTGGCATGACTTCTACCTGACCGCCGGCGCGGCGAAGGCGACCCTCGTCGGCCTGCTGTTCGTAGGGCTTTCGCTGCACATCCGGGTCGTGGTGTCGCACTCCGACGTCCGTGCCCTGGCCCGGGTGACGCTGACGAACTTTTTCGTCATCGTTCTGATCGCGCTGTCCATCCTGATCCCGACGTCCAGCGCCATCAACATCGCGCTGTGGGTGCTGGTTGTCGGACTCGTGAGCCTCGGTCTCATGCTGCGCCCGGCCATTGAAGGCCTACGCAGTCGCTCGAACCGCACGCTTGGACTCAGAGTCCTCACCGCGCGCTTCGGTATCAGCGCGCTTGGCTATGTCGCGATGGTCGTTCTGGCCGCGCTCTTCGCAACGGGAAACTACGAGGCAGGCTTTAACGGCCTCGTGACCGTGGTCATCGTTCTGCTGGTGATGGCCGTGCGAAACACGTGGGACCTGCTGGTCACCGTCGCCGACAAAACGGCCGCCGCCGACTCCTAGCTCTTTTTCGCCGGCTGCTTCCGCATCGCCTCGTGGATCACGTGGCCGTCATGCCACTCCGGCTCGCCGTCGAGGTGTTCGAGCATCATCCGGTACTGGCGGTCCATGTCCGGGCTGTTCGCGTTCTTGCGATAGACGTCCTCGCTCTCGAAGACGACGCTCATCCAGATCTCGTTCGGATCTTTGGTGGACCGGAACACCGTGTGGTAGACCCAGCCTTCCGGCGGGTCGTTCTCAAAGCCGGACATCTCCTTCATCAACGAGTCCGCGTGCCCAGGCTTGACCTGATAGCGAGCGATCGTGCCAAACATTACGCAATCACCTCCGGCTTGATCTTACGCCCGGTCTAGTTTTCGCTTGAGTCCAGAAGCACCTCAATCAAAGGGCTCTGCTCGACCATGCGGTCCACGTCATTGCGCCGCCACGCGCGCGCGACGTGAGTCAGCAGCTCGCGGCGCTCATCCACGTCCTCGGTGATCCGAGTCGTCGCCGGCAGGTCCGCCTTGACCTGACCCTTCAGGTGGAACGTGAAGTGCGGGTTCGCATCCAGGTTGGAGAGCCAGTTGCGACGCCTTGGCGAAGGCATGCCGCTGAAGCGCGAACAGCTCCCGGATGTGATTCGCGAACTCGTCCTGGACGATCAGCGGTTGCGAAACGAGATCTGCTGGTCGGTCTTCGACTGTTGACCGGCCTGTCTGTCACCGAGCGCTCTGGCGGAGGTCAGTCAACGCTCCGATCATGGACGCCTCCATGGTGCGCCGAATGGCTGTCAGCCGAAATGGCATGATCTCGCAGGTGAGCAATGCCTCGCAGGAGATCGACTCAATCATCAAGGAGCTGCGTGACTGGCGAGGCGAGACGCTGGCGCGGCTACGCGCCTCGATCAAGAGGGCGTCCCCTTCGGTGGTCGAAGACGTCAAGTGGAAGAAACCCAGCAACCCGGCGGGAGTACCTGTCTGGTCTCGTGAAGGAATCGTCTGCATCGGGGATGCGCTCAATAACTCGTCAGATTGACCTTTCCAAAAGGCGCTCTGATTGCGGATCCAAAGAAGCTCTTCAATGCGAGACTAGACAGCAAGACAAATCGTGCCATCGACGTCCGCGAAGGTGAAGCTGTCGACGACGCTGCGTTGGCGGCCACTGCTCGGTAACTGGGCTCGCCACCCGTGGTCGCTAGGTGCCGGAATTAGGCCAGCATTTGTGCACCCGACACGCTCCGAATTGATCCTTAAGAGCACCTCGAAGCGCCTTGCAGCGTTCCGGGCGGCGCAGGTCTTCGGGCCGGGCGTAGCGCCAAGTTGGTAGACC
>WNGL01005639.1_pt1 | contig 16697 bp, 15 predicted proteins | sample 5400591 | NCBI WGS metagenome assembly WNGL01 (sample SAMN13153377, study PRJNA577476) | soil metagenome | isolation source: 80 cm soil or saprolite under Garry oak tree replicate 1 | place: USA:California | collected 2016-06-15
TGCAGGAATATCATAATGAATGACGAGATCTGACGCACTGGCGTTGACTTCTAGAGTTGCGACGGTCAGAGACCGCCGCTACAGAAGAGAATGAAGATGTCGATTTTGTTGGTGCTGCTCATTGGCTCAATAGCGTATGCCGCCGAAGAAAAGAAAGAAACTTCGCCCATGAATTCATCAAACGAAGTCGCAGTAATCAAGACCAGTGAAGGCGACATGGTGATACAGTTCTGGACTGACGCGGCGCCAAAAACGATCGAGAATTTCAAAAAGCTGGCGCGTCAGGGTTTCTATAACGGGACCATTTTCCACCGGATCGTCAAAGGTTTCATGATCCAAGGCGGCGACCCGAATTCGAAAGATCCGGCAAAAGAGAACAGCTACGGAGCAGGTGGTCCTGGTTACAAGATTAAAGCCGAGTTTAACGATCATCCGCATCAGCGCGGCGTGATATCGATGGCGCGCGAACCTGATCCGGATTCGGCCGGCTCGCAATTTTTCATCTGTCTCGGACCGGTGCATCGGCTCGATCATCAATACACGACGTTCGGTAAACTGATAAAAGGCGATGATGTGCTGGAAAAGATCGGGGACACGCCCGTGACCAAAAACAGCATGGGCGAAATGAGCAAACCGACTAAACGCATCGTGATCAACAAGATCGACATGGTGCCGGGAGGTTCGGTCAAATAGTCACCACGAAGAGCACGAAGCATTCAAACGTCTTCCTTTCGTGACCTTCGTGTCCTTCGTGGTTTATTTCTGAATGGCAGAGACAACGAAGATTGCGCTCGTTCAGATGCGCTGCGGCCCGGAGCCGGAGAAGAATTTCTCGCGCGCGATTGAATTCATTCGCGAGGCAGCGAAAAAAGGCACCCAGATCGTTTGCCTGCCGGAACTTTTTCGGTCGCAATACTTTTGTCAGACAGAAGATCACAAAAATTTTGATTTGGCCGAGGAAGTGCCGGGAACGTCAACGGCGGCATTGGGAGAGCTGGCGCGCGAAACCGGCGCAGTGATCATTGCTTCACTTTTCGAGAGGCGCAGCGCGGGCGTTTATCACAACACTGCCGCAATCATCGACACGGACGGTAAGTTGCTCGGCAAGTACCGCAAGATGCACATTCCAGACGATCCGCTCTATCACGAGAAATTTTATTTCGCCCCCGGCGACCTTGGGTTCCAATCGTGGAACACCCAGCACGGCAAAATCGGGGTCTGCGTTTGCTGGGATCAATGGTATCCCGAAGCAGCGCGGCTGACTGCATTGCGCGGTGCGGAGATTATTTTTTATCCGACGGCAATCGGCTGGCATCCGTCGGAAAAGAAGGAGTTTGGAGCTGCCCAGCATTCAGCTTGGGAAACCATTCAGCGCAGTCACGCGATCGCGAATGGTTGCTATGTCGCGGTTGCAAATCGCGTTGGCCATGAAGCGCCGCCGGGTGGTGATGGCATTGAGTTTTGGGGCCAAAGCTTCCTTTGCGGGCCGGACGGCGAAATCGTGGCAAAAGGTTCGGTCGATCGAGAAGAGGTGGTGATGGCCGACGTGGAATGGGATCGCGTAAACGCGCATCGGACGCACTGGCCATTCTTACGCGACCGGCGCGTCGACGCTTACAGCGGGCTCGACCGCCGGCTGATCGACTAATTTTTGGCGCGGCCTGCTCGCGCGCTTTGTGTTAATACGAGCAGGATGACTGCGAGAGCTGCCGATCGGATGCGCCGGCCGTGGTATTGGCCGTCTTTAACGACACAGATCATGATAGGGCTGGTTGTCGGCGGTGTGATCGGCTGGCTCCGACCCGATTGGGGAAACGCAGTTTATTTTTTGCGCGACATCTTCATCAACCTGATCAAATCCATCATCGCGCCGCTCGTATTCTCGACAATTGTAGTTGGTATCGCTGGCGCAGGCGCGCTTCGGAAAGTGGGGCGCATGGGAATCAAAGCGCTGGTCTATTTCGAGATCGTCACCACGGCAGCGCTGTTCATTGGGTTGGCCGTTGTGAATTTCACGAAGCCCGGCAGTGGGGTGACTCTCGCCGCCACGAACATCGACGCCATCAAAACCATTGAGCAAAGTCATCCGAAAACTTTCGTCGAGACTATCGTGCACGTATTTCCCTCCAGTGTGATTGACGCCATGGTGCGCGGCGACGTTTTGCAAATCGTTGTATTCAGTGTGCTTTTCGCACTCGCCCTCTCCGCGGTTGGCGAAAGGGGGAAACCAATCATCCGCGCGATGGAGAGCCTCGCGCAAATCATGTTCAAGTTTACAAACTACGTCATGATGTTTGCACCGATTGGCGTCGGCGCAGCGATGGCGCATACGATCGGCACGCAAGGGCCGGGCGTGCTAATGAATCTCGGCAAATTGATCGGCTCCCTTTATCTGGCTCTGGTGATTTTCATCTTGTTGATCTTTGGACTGGTGATTTGGATCGCGCGAATTCCATTGCAGCAATTTGTCAGGGCGGTGCGCGAGCCTGCGGCGCTCGCGTTCGCGACCACCAGCAGCGAATCGGCGTTGCCGAAAGCGATGGAATCGATGGAGCGCTTCGGCGTGCCGCCGCACATCGTCGGCTTCGTGATGCCGACCGGCTATTCGTTCAACCTGACAGGATCGACGTTATATCTGGCAATGGCCTCGGTGTTTGTGGCGCAAGCAGCGGAGACGACGATAGGTTGGCACATGTCGTTAGGCCAACAGATCACGATGATGTTGACGTTGATGCTGACTTCCAAGGGCGTGGCTGGTGTCCCGCGCTCATCGCTTGTCATTTTGCTCGGGGCGCTGAATTCATTTGTGCCGTCAGGACTCGGGCCGATCGGTGTAGCGATTATTTTCGGCGTGGATGAATTGATGGACATGGGTCGCACGTGCGTGAATGTCGTTGGCAATTGCCTCGCGACGGTGGTCGTTGCGCGCTGGGAAAAAGAATTCGATGAAAGCCGCGCGCGCGTTTTTGGGACGGCTGCCGAAGCCGAGTTGGAAATAAAAGCCGGCGATGTCGCCTTTGCCGATGCGGCCGCCCAATGCGACTAGAATGCAATTAACGGTCGATGTAACCGTCGGACGCGGCGGCCGCGTCCCATTTTTGCGCTGACAGGACGACGCGCTGCGCCGTCCTGGACATCGGAGCGCGATGTTTTTACCACGGAAACATCGACAAAACTTGATTGTTCCAGCTAAGATGTATTCGTCATGCCAGCTTTGCACACATTCGCCCAAGCAACTTACCTGATGCAGATCTTTAGCGCTGCTTTTCTCGCGATTCTTTTCCTTCAATCGGGAGTTGATAAAGTTGTCGATCGCCGCGGAAACCTCGAATGGCTAAGGGGGCATTTCGAGAAAAGTCCGTTAGCGAGCGTTGTGCCAGCTCTGGTAGCCGCAATCACCATTCTCGAACTTGCCGCGGGAGTATTGAGCGGCGTTGGCTGCCTCGCGCTCATCGTTTTGCGCGATTCAACCGTCGCATTCTACGGCGCGGTGATTTCCGCGATTTCGATCATTGCGCTATTCTTTGGCCAGCGGATGGCCAAAGATTACGCTGGAGCCGCGGTGCTTGTTCCATATTTTCTGCTTACCCTCGTTGCAATTTATCTGCTCGCGCAGCCGTAAATCAGTGAGAATCTTTTCAGACCATGCCTGGAGCGTTCCTTAACGAAACAACTGTTACCAATCGTCCAGGTAATCGTTTGGCCTTGAGAAAATCCTCTTGTGTCGCCACTGCGGCAGAAGCGATGAAGAATTATCTCCAAAATAAGGCAAGAACTTGGTACAGGGACAGTGTTGAAGCCGATGATCGCGATGGCAAATACGCGTTTCAGCGACTGCGTGAGACCTGGTTCACTCCTCAAATCCATCCAAAGTTCAAACTTCGCCGAGACGATAAATTCTATGCAATCGGCTCGTGTTTTGCGCGCGGTCTAGAAAACTCGCTGGCGGGGCACAAGATAGCCGTTGAAAGCGCGGCGCCCGAATTTGCCAAACTCCAGCCCGCTAATAAGGAAGGATCGGGACTCGGATTTACCAATAAGTACAACACCTATTCAATGCTGAACGAATTGCGCTGGGCACTCGATCCAACCGCAGAATTCCCGCAAGCGTCTATTGTTCAATTGACAGACACAACTTGGTACGACCCACACACCACTCCAACGTTAGAGTTCGTCGGTCTCGACGAAACTTTGGAGCGTCGTGCTCTCATACAGACCGTCACGAAACGCATAAAGGACTGCCGTGCGGTGATTCTCACACTTGGACTTGCAGAGGTGTGGCGCGATGTTAAGGCAGATGTGTTTGTAAATTGCACTCCCATTCCATCTTTGTTCAGAACTCAACCAGATCGATATGAATTTCATCTAACCGATTTCGATGAAAACTTGAGCAATCTGGAAGCCTTGTACGCATTATTGTCATGGTATGGACATCCTGATTTTCACATTGTAGTCACAGTTTCTCCGGTTCCTTTGATGAACACGTTTTCAACGATGGATATTGTCGTGGCCAACACCTGGGCCAAGTCGCTTTTGAGAGCCGTCGCCCACGAATGGGCCGGTGCGCATGCCAATGTGGATTACTTTCCAAGCTACGAAATTGTGCAAAACTCCGATCGCGCTGCGGTGTGGGAGCCCGATCTGAGACACGTCAAAGGCGCCGGAGCGCAGCATATCATGGAGTTGTTCGCGCAGAATTATCTCGAGTAGGGTCGGTCGCACTCAACGAGCGAACAATGCGCGAAATGGCGCTCTGGAACCGGTGCAACGAGATATGCCGATTATGCCCGCGTCGAGGGATTGTGCCTTTTCACAAGCAGGGCTCGCTTTAGATGTGCCAGCACCCACCCAACAACTTCCAATAGTAGGTGCCGCAACCCCCACCGCCTCGCGCCCGCAAATGCCCGATGATCGGGATTTGAGCTCTTGTTAGAAATCTCATGAAAGACGTCAAAGCAAACTTTGCCACCTTTCCTTTCACAATTGGCATTTTCTTGTTTCTCTGCGCGTTGACGTTCTACTACTTCGCGGTCCTCAGAGTCGATTACCATAAAACAATGCTGCTTGACCTTGCTCCCCATCCGGATGCGACCGAATACTTTGCACAGGCAAAATCGCTGCGCAGGGATGGCTGGCCTTCGATTCAGATTGGATATGAGAAACTGCCGTCGAGATATCCGTTTGGCTATCCAGTCTTGATGCTTCCCTGGTTGCAAATCCTGCCTGACGCAGACACCGTGCTGGCGCCGTTTCGCACGAGCCAAACGGTGGGGCTGCTCCTGCTTTTAGCCGTATTTGCTTTTTACACATACCTTGCGATGCCGTTGACGGGCGGGTTTGCGGCGCTTCTACTCGCGACACTACCTGGATTTTTCACTTTCTGTCGTTCATCACTCAGTGAAGTAAGTGCCTCCCTGCTGATTGTCCTGGCCTTTATGTTCGCCTACCTGGGAGTTCAGGAAGAACGGCGCTGGAAAATCTATCTGTCCGCAATTCTTCTTGGTCTTTCATTAAACGTTCGGCTCCAGTCGCTTTTCTTTGCACCATTGCTGCTGGCGATGGCGGTCCTCCCAATGAGAGGGGCGCGTCTGCGCTGGTTTTTCCATTGCGTTGCACTTCCGGTCGTTTTCGTTTTAGCGGCTAGCCCTATGCTCACATTGAACACGATCCAGTTCCATTCGCCCCTCAAAACAGGCTACGACCTGTGGGCCTCATATTTTAGCCGACACCACCTTCTTTTTTGTCTTCGCTATATGCCGAGAAACGCTCTCATGCTTTGGAGAGAGGCCACTTTGCAGCCACTCGGATATGACGCTGCCAATATTTTCGGTACCGGCACGTCTTTTGTGCCAGCCTTCGTCATTTTGATTTGTGCGGGTCTGCTTTTCATCCGGCTCAGTTGGTTCCTTTGTTGCGCTTTCGTAGCTGGATTGAGCTCTTTTGCGGCAGCGTTATGTTATCTGTTTGGGGGAGATGTACGGTTCTACCTGCCGCTTCTTATCCTTCTGGTTGCGGTGGCGGTTCTGCCCGTCACGTGGGCCGCGAAGAACCTTTTTGCTGGGAAAAGGATAGTTTTCGCGCTGCCTGTTTTCATCTTGTTTGCCGGGGCTTGTCTCGGCTATCCTTCGCGTTCCGGATACAACAAAGCCGGTATCGATCGGTGCCAAGCGTGGGATGCTCTTCATTTCACCGTTTCATCTGGCCAATCGACTCAGTTTGTCGCGCAAAGGAATTTCGCGAGACGGTTGCGGCACCAATCTGGAATCGTTCTGTCCGATATTGATCCTGTTTACTTAAATGCCCTTTTGCCACATTCCTTCGTCGCCGCTCCAATCGATGAAGACCACCATTATAAGTGGAGCTACATCTGGAGGTACGATCGGCCGCAGGCTTTGGCCTTCGTCCAACATGGCTTGGAGCAGTCGCTGCCAGTTTACGCGCTATTCGTTTCGAGTGATGAAGCGACCACCAAACAGCCGCGCCTACCGGTTGTTCCTGGATATGACTGGCGCCTTCTCGACCAATTCCACGGCAAGGCGGCAATCCTAAAGCTTGCTCCCGTTGCGTCGAACGCACCATTACCACCGGACTAATGCAGCCCACAGCCGCAGCCCTTTTGCGAAGTGTCGCGCCCGGAAGTTGAGTTGTGCAGAAAGCTCTTCGACCCGCCCTATTCTCAGGACTGCTATTGTTAGCAGCCTACCTTCGGATAACCGGATTGAGCTGGGGTCTCAACAGTGGATATGGCCATGATCTGAACTTTCAGCCGGATGAGTTTGTCAGTCTTAGGGGCGTCCTGCAGCTGGATTTATTAGCAGGCCGTATTAAGGCACCAGGCGCGTACTTTGAAGGCACATTCAATTATTACCTGTGGGCTGTACCACAAGCGATACTTAGGATATCGGGTAAGAAAAGTGCGGCTCAGGCCGACTGGATGACCGCAAACGAGCAGTCCGATCTCCTGTACATTTGTCGATGGATATCCGTCCTATTCGATCTGTGTACCATGGTTATTGTATTTCTTGCCATTAGAGAAGCGAGTCGGAATTTCTATGCGTCTTTTGTTGGCGCACTTTGCTATTCTGTTCTTCCAATGCAGGTGATCTACGCACATTTTATGAGAACTCATATCTTGAGCAATTTGTTGTGCGCCCTGGTGATTTGGTTTTCTTTAAAACTCCGGCAATCCCAGCGATGGCAGACACTTCTCACTGTGGGCTTTATTTCTGGTTTGGGAGCAGCGACTCGTTACCCTCTTGGGATTATCGTAGTAATTCCATGTTCCTACTTGCTTGTGAATGGCCGCGCTAACTTGCCAAACTACCAGAGTGGGATCTGGGAGCGCGCCAGAGTTTTTGTTACCGCTCAACTGTGGCTGATTGCTCTGGGATTCGTCATTGGATTGTTTCTAGGGCATCCAATGCTGCTTTTAGACCCATCGAGCGTTACAAAAGCAATCACTGGCGAGACGTTAAAATACGCCTCACTACATCAGTTCAGTGGAGTCCAGCTGCTTAATCTAGCCGTTGTCTGGAGGTATATCACATACGTGATTCCGTTCGCAATGTATCCCTTGCTGTGGCTAGTTCCTTACTGCGCAATCTTATATCTTGTTTTCAGGCGTAGCCTTTACAGTGTGTCTATTCCAATACTGATTTTCTCTCTCTTGTATCTGTACTTCATGGGAAAAGGCTACCTTGGACCATATTTTGCCCGTATAACCATGGTTTTGTTTCCTGGCTTTTGCGTGCTGGTCGGCATAGCTTGTGCCGACTTTCAGCTGAAAATGAAAAATAATCGGGCAGTCGCCGTCCTATTAACCTGTGCGCTCCTTCTCGTCCTTGTGCCGTCAGTTGCTTTTGACGCGGCATACGGTCGTGCAATGCGGGAAAAGGATGCTCGCGAGGTTCTTCGGGGAGATCTGCAAGAGTTAATTGATGATGCGCGGGCAACCATTGGCGTCCTGCAGTTCGGACCTTATTTTTACACTTCGATGCCTGCAGCCAAGCCACTAACCAGTGAGAAGGTGGCTGTCCAATTACAGAACCCGGGGCAGGACGCTGACTTCTTTCTGATAGGATTGCCCACTGAAATTGAGCCAGCGCAAATGAACGCAATTATCCGGCAGGTTGAGGCCCAAGGAAAGTTTACTTACGAAAGAAGCTACAGCGTTCCCGTAAAGATTTTTGGACACGAGTTCAAACTGGTGCGCTTTCCTCAAGACATGACCTACCCTTTCCCAACGATTTTGCTTTTTCGGGCTAGAACACCAGCGTGAGACTGCTCGCTAGCTGATTAGACAGCGCTCGACCACGCCAAGCCTCCAAAGGCGCTGCAAGGAGTCGGAATCCCAAAGAATTCCAGGATGAAATCCATGCTGATCTCTGAAAGGTCCGCCGAGTCTTGTGCGGGCGATGTTCTCCTAGTGCCGATAGCCGCAGTCGCATTTTGGACGCTTGCTTATCAGGTGGTTCTTGTCCTGCGATGGCCGGCGAAAACGATCACGTGGTGCTTCGTAGCTATCGCCATTGCCGGTTTCTTTTTGTTCGGACGCCTGTGGAAAAAAACGAACGCAATTCCTGGTAAAGCATATCGCTTTCACCTCGCGCACATCCTTCTGCTGGTTTTGGGTGCGGCTTACGCCGCGACGGGTCTGTTCGTGCGCAGGCCAAACCAAGATGACGTCGTGTATATCCACAGAGTTCTAACACAACTGTTGGATCTTAACCAGCCCATCTACCTGCGTCAGACGAGTGTCGACATGGATGCTGCTGCGTTCTCACCAGTTCACCTGACGACTAGCTATGAAATGCTCATGGGCTTTTTGGGTCACTATTTTGGAATCGATCCTCTGTACTTTTACCAGGTGGTTGGTCACGCGTTGGCAGCATTTGCGGTTCCATTCGTTTTTTATTGGTGCGCCAGAATATTCGGACTCGGCCGCTGGACCGCAGCGATCGGTGCTTTTTTTGGCATGTGTTTTCTGCTTATCGCTGACGAGTCGCCTTTCGGAGCGCTGCTCGGAGCGGGATTTCACTTTGTCGCCGGGCAGTCGCTGAGCTCAATCAATACTGCCGGCATGCTCGGATTTGCAACCGTTTCGGGCTACCTGTGGCAGGGTAAACCGATCGTTTGGATTTTGTTCCTCCCGATAGGTCTTTCGCTCAGTTACCGGTTTCTCGACAGAGGTAATAGGAGCGATGTAGCATGGCTCACGTTGTTAGGAATCGCAGGCGTTGGTCTGAGTAATCCTGCGCTCTACTTGGTCCCCGCTGTGATGGGTTGCTCATGGGTTGCGTTCGTGGCACTTCAGCTATTGGAGGAGTGGACGCGAGCGAATTTAAGCAAGCAACTGCGCCGTGGTCTGTTATTGGCGATTCCACTCGTGTACCCCATCGCAATATTGGCCATGTTAGCACTTAACATCATTCCAAAACCCATGGACACCCGTATGTATGGACCAACTTCCATGCCTTGGCGCGAAGCTGTGAATTATGTGATCGGCGGACCGATTGAGTATCTTCGCGATGTCGTGCTCATGATTGTCGTGCCGTTGTTGATTGTTAGAGGGCGCAATGGCGTTTTCATTTTCTTCTATCTATGCGCTGTGTGGCTGCTCTGTTTGAATCCGTTACTCGCGCCGTGGTGGATGAAGAACATTCTCGCTTATTGTTATTTTCGACTAGTTTACCTTCTGCAACTCCCGCTGTTATGCACTTTGATAGCGGCTGTAGGTCCTCGCCTGGCGCGCCCAGACAGTGTTATCAGAGACCGATTGACAACTGCGCTGGCCGTTTCAGCGATCGTTGTGAGTTTCGCTTACAGCTATCGCGGACTCTCGATGCTGCCGAGAGATCCAGGGCTTGGCATCGGGTGGAAATCACCAACTGAGTGCCAACTGCTCCCCGAGAATATCGCTTTTGCCAGAGCCGCCAGGAAATACATTGCACATGCAAAACTGCTTGCACCAAACTGGACCGCCAGCTGTGAGTTACCGCTTCTTTTACCCGAAATGAAAGTCGTAGCTCCGCGGCTCGTCACACATTATTTCGCCAATGCCGGGAATCCGGAAGAAGGGGTGCTCCGCCGCCAAGCGCAGAGTTGTATCGAGAGCTACGATTCGGGAAACGCCAAACGGCTTGAACTGCTAGAACCGAAATTCCGGCAAGTGATCTCGACCGGTCGCGCAAACGCGGTTGCTGTTCCTGAATCCGAAAGCCAGAGAGTATTGGCGACGCTTCAATCGATCGATCCCAGCTGGCACCGCGTTTTGGAAGCAGGCGGGCTGGTCTTATTACTGCCGTGATACGAACAGATTCATGTACCACTCTGGCGTCTCGCGAACTGAGCCGGCCGTAAAGGGGACGAGCCCCCGATTTGTTATCTCTGAAACCAGCATGTTTTTGTTCTGCAGAGCGTCCAGCAGCTCAACCCAGTTGACGCCAGCCTGTTTCAATCCGTATGGCCAAAATTCGACGAGCAGCTTTAGATCGGAGTTGTCAGCCAGGACACGACTGGCGCCGCGCAAGGCATGAAGTTCATAGCCTTGGATATCCATTTTGATCAGATCAACACGTTGGCTGGGTTTGAAGTAATCATCCAACGCTATGATATCGATCGGGACGGTATGGCGCGATTCTTCCTCGGTCATATATGTCCGGTGATCGACGTTGAGTTTATCTGAAAGATAGAGTCTGGCCCTTTCGCTAAATTCTCCCACGGCAGCCTGAGACAAGCGCACGTTTGCCAGCTTGCGCGTAGCAGATTGCAAGCGTTTAAAATTTTCCGGCGAGGGCTCGAACGAATGAACGATACCAGTCGCACCAACGCAACGTGCGAGAAACTGCGAATAGATACCGATGTTCGCACCGGCGTCCACGACGACATCCCCCGCAGACAAGATCCTTTTCAAAAGCTGCCGCTCTGCACGATCAGCATAGGCTTTGAAAGCGCGATAACACAGGCGGTAGATAGGAAAGGCGTGTTCGTAAGCCCTATTTCCAATTCCACGAAGGAGCGAGATCGGGGGCATCAGCGTCGCGTCAGCGTTACCGTACAGAAAGCTGCAAAGAAGCTCGGAAAACGGCGACTAAGGGCGAGATCCACGGGGAACAACATGCGATAAAGCAAAGGTGGAACTGGCAGCCTATGCGATATTCCGCCAGTAGCCATGTACGATAACGCGCTGAAAGGCCGGGTAGAAAAATGCGCTAGGTCAAACTTATCGTTCAAGTGTTGCAGCCATTCGCGGTTTCGGAAAAAAATTAGCCAAGGCAATGCGATATTGGCGGATGCCAATGGCCCCGCCAGATCGCTAAGCTCCGGCTTGGAAATCCGGAAATCGACCGGTTCGTGGTGTAGATACTTGAAAATGACGGTTGATAGGACTGAGAAAAAGGGCTCAGTCGCGATTAGCTTGCCAGCTGATTTCAACTTGCTGGCCGCGCGGTTCAGAAACGCAATTGGGCTTTTCAAGTGATGTAACACATTGGTAACCGTAATAACGTCAAGACTGTTGTCCTTGATTACATCCAACTTGTCGATTTCATGGCAGTCAAATACAAGATCGAGGTAATCTAAGTCGAGCACGTCACTGGTAACAACGTTTGAAAGAAATTGTTTCAGCGGCGAGGTGCCACTTCCGATCTCCAATATCGAGAGCGCCGCCGGATTGGGAAACTCCTTGAACTGGTCACGGTAAAGTTCGCGATACCAGAAAAGAAGATTCTTATTAGCGCCGAGGCGCGCGCGGTTACGCAGTGTTACGGCACGATCTTTCGCCTGTTCGCTCTGCGAAACCGTTGTTGCGTTGCTCATTTGATTGCGCGGATGTACAGCGAGCCGGCAAACTCCGAGATGACCGGAACGGTCTCAAGAAACCGGCCCACGGCGTCCAAGCGATCGACTAAAGGAACTGGTGTTTTGGGGTGGAGGAAATCAAAAGGAACGATCCGAACGTCACGATAGCCTGTTTGTTCGAGCAAGCGCCGGAGCGGCCACCGGAAGAATGCAGTCTCATCCGGTGAGTCGCCGAGTTTCCGCTTCACCCAGGGGACATTCTTTTGTATCGCGATCTGAGGGTTCAGCATATTTGGCTCTGTAAAGTAAATCGTGCTACCGGGTTTCAACACCCGGTAAATCTCGCGAATTGCCTCTTCGATTTCGAGATGGTGTAAAACCGAGCTGCCCACAACGGAATCAAACGCAGCATGAGGATAAGTTAGTTCATAGGCGTTCTGGATTTCATAACGAACATTTGGCGCAGAACAATTTGCCTTCGCGATTTCTAGAAGGTCAGGTGAGACGTCAATGGCAACAACGTCTGCCCCTGAGCGCGCCAGTTCCCGAGTGAAATAGCCAGTACCGCATCCCAATTCAAGCACGCTCATTCCTGGCCGGAGATGCCTGCTGAGCATCTCCACCCGGCGCGCCCAGCGCAATTTACCAGCTGGACTCTCCCAATTCCAAATCTCGCCCGCCCCGTGCTGGGCCAAGAAGCGGCCGTGTTGAATTTCTTTGGCAATGCGCTCCTGCATTGGAAAGTTTTCAGATGACCGCGAATTTGAAACTCCCATGCGTTTCCCAGGCAGAGAATTTGAGATACCGAACTAGTAGCCGAGTTTTAATTTCAGAAAGCCATGCCAGCACATCTTCAGCATGACAAGCCCGTTTCGAAAAACCTTGGTCATCTTCGTGGAACCGTGAATGCGTTCCTGGTAGTGGACCGGCAAGTCGAGAATTTTAAGGTTCAACTTTGCGGCGCCGAATAACAGTTCATAGTCTCCCCAGCGGTCTTCGGTTCCCCAGCTACCGAGCATTGGTTTAATTCGCTCCCAGTCGCTTCTCCAAAGGACTTTTGTGCCGCATAAAGTGTCTTTCACCCGTTGCCCGAGCAAATAGGTGAAAGCGACGCTGAAAAATTTGTTGCCCAGCATGTTTGCTCCGTTCATCGCCCCCTTTGGCACGGGATAGACCAGGCGCGAACCGTTGACAAATTCCGCTTGTCCTGAAACGATAACATCGATGAAATAAGGCAGCTCCTCGGGAATCGTCGTAAGATCGGCATCGAGGATCATCAAAATATCGCCTCTCGCAGCGTTGAATCCTGTCCAGACGTTTCGCGACTTACAAACTCCCGGCCCGTGCTCGAGACGAATATTCTTTTCCGGATAGAGCGCCTGCACCCGCAACACTTCTTCAGCCGTGCCATCGGTCGATTGATCGTCACAGAAAATTATCTCCACTTGGTCCGCTAAAGACGGAATACGGCGAACGGCATCCTCCACATTTCCTTTCTCATTCTTGCATGGAATAACGACTGATACTGAAAGCCTTTCCCGCAAAACCGGCGGTGGTACCACTCGTGCCACGACCACCTGCGTCATGCAAAGTTTGCTCAGAAACGGCAGACGCGCGCAAAAACGATTTAGAAAACTCGACAGCAACGGCAAATATTTCGGCAAGAGGACGACTCGATGCGTCTCGAGCGCTTCAAAACCGACGAGGTTCAACAGATTTCGGATATCCGTGGTGGAAAGCCAGTTCTGCTCAGTGCGCGGCACCTTCATCCCGGACCACTCCGCGAAGGTGACGAGTGGTTCCCAAAGATGGTTATAAGTTGGCACCAACAAGCGAGTATGCCTGTGGCAAAGCGGCTTTAGGTTGCGCAGTGCTTGAAGCACATCCACCGTGTCGCCAATGTCGTTAAAGAGGATGTAATCGAATTTCTCGTCCGGCTTGAAAGCCTGCTGGAATTCCTCCTTGTCTGGAAAAGCGACCGCGAATTCAAAGGACGGATTTCGTTGCCGCGCGATGGCCACGATCTCACCACAGATGTCGATGCCTTTGCCCTTACTCGGCCTAACGACGGCCAAAAGGTTGCCGATGTCGCAGCGAACTGAGAGAACTTTTTTCTGCGGTTCCACCAAAAAACGGAGAAGCCGGTTTAGCAGCTCATAATAGTATCTGTTGCGTTTGATCCATGTCTCGCGCCGAGCAGCAATTTTGGCCAGATGATCTCGCGTGCGCTCGCGTCTTTGCTCAAGCGCGGCTGGCCCCCACCTCTGCGAGTTCGCTTCGTGCTGCTTTAGAACAGCGCCCACTCCGTCGCTATTATTTAATGGCGAATTGATATTCGCCGAACCGGCAGCAGAGTTTGGTACAACGGCTTCTTTCATAGCTGTCGCCGCTCAAGGTTGTACTTGAAGATCGCATAAATCGCCCTAAAGCCGTCCTTCCAACTGATCTTCTTGCCCTCTGCATAAGTGCGTCCGCTGTATGAGATCCCCACTTCGTAAATTCTACAGCCCGAGCGGGCGAGTTTGGCAATAATTTCCGGCTCAACGCCAAACCGATCTTCTTCTATTTGAATCGATTTGATAAGTGGGGCCTTGAAGGCTTTGTACCCTGTTTCCACGTCGGTCAGATTGATATTGGTCAACATGTTGGAGAGCAGCGTCAAAAATTTGTTTCCCACCATGTGCCAAAAGAAAAGAACACGATGTGGCCGCCCGCCCATGAAACGGGATCCAAGTACCGCGTCGGCTCTTCCTGACATTAGCGGTTCCAGAAGCACGGGATAATCTGCCGGGCTGTATTCGAGATCTGCGTCCTGCACCACAATAAAATCGCCGGTTGCGGCTGCGAATCCGCTGCGCAAGGCTGCTCCCTTGCCCCGATTCACCGGATGATAAATCACGCGATCAACCACATGGGAAACATTCTCCCTGAGCAGAGTTTGTGTCCCGTCTTGGGAACAATCGTCCACCACAATAATCTCTTTACTTTCAAGCGGTGCGTTGCGAACGGCCTCAACGATCTTCTCGATCGTCTCCCTTTCAGCAACTTTGAACCACCTCGTAAGGCTAGTAAATCTTCTCGCCTCCAAACCAAAATTCGTTTGCCAAACGAGATTCTAATTCTGGATGCGCTAATAACGAAGCCAGGAAATTTTTCCGCGCTTCAGGGAAGCTCTGCTTCAACGCGGCAAATGTAAGCGCAAAATTTTTGCCCCTGCGAGTCGTGTTCTGCCTTTGCCGGGGTACAAGTCCCGCGCGTGGCTCATTAACGTTTCGAGAACTGGAAACGTTTGCGGGCGCCGGGTTGTCCGGATTTTTTTCGCTCTTTCATGCGCGGATCGCGGCGAAGCAGACCCTCAGCTTTGAGCGGTCCTCGCAAATTGGCATCAACCTGAAGAAGCGCGCGTGCAATGGCCAGCTGTGCCGCACCGGCCTGCCCCATGATGCCACCGCCGCTGGTGTTAATCCACAAATCGTAAGCATTCACAGCCTTGGCGGATTGAAGCGGTTGCAGCACCACGTTTTGTAAAGGCGCGGTCGGAAAATAGTCTTCGAAGGTGCGCCCATTGATTTCAATTTTCCCGCTACCGGGCGTCATGCGAATGCGCGCGACCGATGTTTTGCGGCGGCCTGTAGCAACGAATTCTTCGGTTTGTGGCATGGGATCAGGATTTCTGGAGTTTGACAGCTTGTGGCTGCTGCGCGGTATGCGGATGTGAATCGCCGCGATAAACTTTCAACTTCCGATAGACACGGCGACCGAGCCGGTTGTGGGGAATCATTCCACGCACGGCCCGCTCGATGAGCAGTTCGGGATGGCGAGCGCGGCGCGCCTGTACATTCTCGGATTTGTGTCCCCCTACGTAACCTGAAAAACTCATGTAACTTTTCTGTTCTTCTTTCTTCCCGGTAAGCCGCACTTTTTCCGCATTGATGACGATCACAAAATCGCCCGTATCCACATGTGGCGTGAAAACAGTCTTCTCTTTGCCACGTAACAGATCCGCTGCTTTTACAGCGACCTTTCCCAGCACCTGGTCCTGGGCGTCGATGACCCACCACTTCCGCGGGATTTCGCTGGCTTTGGCAGAAAACGTTTTCATCGGGAAAAAGAGCACGGAAATTACGAGCGACACAACAGCATGTCAACCCATCGACAGGCGCACGGAACCCATGAGCCAGATGGAACAGATGAATCCATCGCAGAAATGCTCGCTGGTCAACTTGCTTTTGCGCGTTTAATTCTTTGGCCATGTCAAACTCGGCTGCCACAAAGACCGCAATCACGCCGCTGCGGGAGGAAGATTTTCCGGAATGGTATCAGCAAGTCATCCGCGCGGCGGAATTGGCCGAGCCGTCGGACGTGCGTGGTTGCATGGTGATTCGTCCGTGGGGTTACGGCATCTGGGAAAACATGCAGCGTCAACTCGACGGAATGTTTCGCGCCACTGGCCACCGCAACGCTTATTTTCCACTTTTCATTCCGTTGAGTTATTTCGCGAAGGAAGCGGAGCACGTTGAGGGCTTCGCAAAGGAATGTGCTGTCGTCACGCACACGCGTTTGGAAGTGGATGCCGACGGAAAAATGAAACCGGCCAGCCCGTTGACGGAACCGCTTGTGATCAGGCCCACTTCAGAAACGATCATCGGCGCCAGCTACGCCAGATGGGTGCAATCCTACCGCGACCTGCCAATTCTCATCAACCAATGGGCAAACGTGGTCCGTTGGGAAATGCGGCCCCGCCTGTTTCTGCGGACGACAGAGTTTCTCTGGCAGGAAGGCCACACCGTGCACGAGACCGAGGCAGAAGCGCGGGCCGAAGCCCGGCTGATACTCGATATTTACGAACGTTTTGTTCGGGATCATCTGGCGGTCCCTGTTTTTAGCGGCGAAAAATC
>WNGL01013634.1_pt1 | contig 16691 bp, 14 predicted proteins | sample 5400591 | NCBI WGS metagenome assembly WNGL01 (sample SAMN13153377, study PRJNA577476) | soil metagenome | isolation source: 80 cm soil or saprolite under Garry oak tree replicate 1 | place: USA:California | collected 2016-06-15
CGGGCATTTCGCCACCTTGTGGTCGCGGCTGGCCGCCAAGCTCGGCCTGGACGTGGACGTGGTCCCCGGCGACTGGCGCCAGGGTGTGCAGGCGGGCCAGGTCCACGAGAGGCTGGCCGCGGACCGGGGACACCAGATCAAGGCGGTCACCATCGTGGCGAACGAGACCTCCACCGGGTGTGCCAGCCAGATCCCGCTGATACGGGCGGCGATGGACAGCGCCCGGCATCCTGCCTTGCTGATAGTCGACACGATCTCCTCGCTCGGGTCTGTCGAGTACCGCCACGACGAGTGGGGCGTCGACGTCACGATCTGGTGCTCCCAGAAGGGCATGATGCTGCCCCCGGGCCTGGGCCTGAACGCGATCAGCGAGAAGGCTCTCGCCGCCGCGCCGCTAGCGCGCCTGCCGCGCGGCTACTGGGACTGGCCGCCGGTGCTCGCGGCCGCAGAGACCGGGCTGTTCCCCTATACGCCGGCCACCAACCTGCTGTTCGGGCTGCGCGAGGCCCTGGCCATGTTCGACGATGAAGGCCTGCCTGCCGTCTTCGCCCGGCACGCCCGCCATGCGGAAGCGACCCGCCGGGCGGTCCGCGGCTGGGGGCTCGAGATCCTGTGCCGGAACCCGGACGACTACTCGAGCACCCTCACCGCCGTCATGGTGCCCGACGGGCACGACGCGGACCAGGTGCGCCGGCTGATCCTGGATCACTACAACATGTCGCTCGGCGCCGGGCTCGGTCGGCTGGCCGGCCGGGTGTTCCGCATCGGCCACCTCGGGGATCTCGGCGACCTCTCCCTGGCCGGCGCCCTGTGCGGGGTGGAGATGGGGCTGGCCAGGGCCGGAGTGCCCATCGCTCGCGGCGGTATCAGCGCCGCCCTGGACTACCTCGGGTTACGGCGTGGCTGCCGCCAGCGCGGCCGCTGACATCACGGTCACCTGCTGCTCAACGCCTGCCGTGCTGGACTGGAAGGCGCCGTACGAGCCGAAGGTGTTGTTGTAATTGTTGTAGTCGAGGTCGCCGCTGGCGCCCTGGTAGTTGATCTTCGTGCCCGCCTTGATGAGCGCCAGGCAGGCCGCGTAGGTGTAGCACGCGGTGCCGGGCGGGTTCGTGACCTTGGCCATGTCGTGCGCGACCGTGGTGCCGCTGGTGGTCTTCGCGTAGTCGTCGGCCAGGGCGAGCGAGATCATCGCGTCGTAGGCGTAGTTGGCGTTGGCCAGCGGCCCGGCTGTCTTCTGGTTCGGGAACTGCTGGTTGAACTGGCTGATGAACGCCGCGTTCGCCGCGCCGGTGACCGAGGTCCCGTACACCGAGGTCAGCACGGCGTGAGCGGTCGGGTAGCTGATCGCCTTGAGGAAGTCACTGCCGCTGGTGACGTCGGTGCCGATCCACGGGATGTTCTGCCCGCCCAGCTGCTTGAACTCACGGAAGAGCACGGCCGCGGTCGGCGGGTCCTCCTGGGTGAAGATCACCTGCGGATGGGCGGCGAGCACCTCGCGGACCTGGCTCAGGTAGGAGGTCTGGTCCGGGGTCACGATCACGGTCTTGGCGATCGTGCCGCCGAGCTTGGTGAACGTCTGGGAGACGGGCTTGAGGAACGTCTGCGCCGCCGGGTCGGAGTAGAACAGCATGACGGCCCTGGTGTAGTGCTTCAGGTGCGCGTTCAGGGCCATGGCCACGCCTAGTTGGGAGTCCGACGGGCTGTCCCGGAAGAAGTAGGGGTCGGTCTGGTGGTCGCGGGCCGTGTCGCCGCCCTGGAACTCGTCGACGATGTGATTGGAATCCAGGATCGGCTCGACGCCGTTGATCTCCTGGGTCTCCGGGCCGATCACGCCGCTGACGCCCTTGGTGAGCATCTGGTTGGTGGCCGTGACCCCGTCGGCGACGTCACAGCTGGTGTCGCCGGTCACCAGCTGAACCTGGCGGCCGAGAACGCCGCCCGCCGAGTTGATCTCGGCCTTGGCCACCTGGGCGCCCTGGAGCATCGCCTGGCCGAGGCTCGCCAGCCGGCCCGTGAAGCAGGAAAGCACACCGTAGTTAACCGGGCCGGACGAGCCGCCGCCTCCGCCTGAGCTCGAGCCGGAACTGCCGGACGCGCAGCCGGCCAGCACGATAGCGGCGGCACAGGCCGCGACCGGTCTGCTAATCGTAGAATGTCTCACGCTGTTTCTCCTGTAGTCCATAAGTCAACTCATCCGGCCGACGTAGAGGTCCACGACGCTGTCGTCGTGGAGCAATTCCTGTGCGGGACCGTCGAGCCGGTTGCGCCCGAGCACGAGGATGTAACCCCAGTGCGCATGGCGAAGGGTGCGCCGGGTGTTCTGCTCGACCACGCAGATCCCGACGCCGGTAGCAGCGATCTTCTCGATCTGCTCCCAGAGCGCGCCCTGGAGCAGGGGGGACAGCCCGGCGCTCGGCTCATCGAGCAGCATCACGACGGGCTTGAGCATGAGCGCCCTGGCCATGGCGAGCATGCTGCGCTGGCCGCCGCTGAGCATGCCTGCCCGGCGTCGCAGCGACCCGCCAAGGTCGGGGAACAGCTCGCAGATTTCGTCGATCCGGGCGTCCACGCCGCGGCGGCGGGTGTACGCCCCCATTTCCATGTTCTCCCGCACGGTGAGGTCGGGAAAGATGTTGGAGACCTGAGGAACATAGCCGAGCCCGCGCTTGACGAGTTTTTCCGGCGGGATGTTCGTGGTCTTCTCGCCCTGGATGAAGACATCGCCGCGAGAAACCCTCAATAGCCCGCTCAGCGCTTTGAGCAGCGTGGATTTCCCGGCGCCGTTCGGCCCGACGATGGCAGCGATCTTTCCCGCGCGGACCGTCAGCGAGATGTCCTCGATGATCGGCGGGCCGCCGTATCCGGCGGTCAGCCCGTCGGTGCTCAGCACCACCTCGGGCACCACCTCGGGCACCACGTCGGCCGGCTCAGTCATGGCTCAGGTCCATCCCGAGATAGGCGTCGACCACCCTGGGGTTGCCGCGCAGGCCGACAAACGGTCCCTGGGCGATGACCTCGCCGAGGTCCATGACCACCACCTGATCGCAGGCTCTCTCGATGAACGGGAGGTTGTGCTCGACCACGACCACGGTGCGGCCCTCCGCCGCGAACTGCCGGACGGCCTCGCCGATCCGCGCGCCGAGCACGGGGTTAACGCCACCCATCGGCTCGTCCAGAATGATCAGCCGGGCCTCGGCGGCCGCGATGCGGGCGAATTCGAGCAGCCGTTTCTGGCCGCCGCTCAGTCGCACCGCGAGTTCGTTCTTGAGCTCCGCGAGTTGGAAGCGCTCCAGGATGGCCCGGACGGCGGCCCGGTCCGCCGCTTCCCCGCGGCGGATCCGGCGGGCGTGGGTCAGGGAGCGCCAGAGGGACTCGTCAGCGAACCGGCGCCGCGCCAGCAGCACGTTGTCCATGACGGTCAGGTTCCGCCACTCGCGCGGCGTCTGGAACGTCCGGATCAGCCCGAGCCGGGAGATGACGTCGGGGCGTTTGCCGATGAGCGGCTCGCCCGCGAACCTGACGCTGCCGGAGTCGGGCCTGCCGAACCCGGACACGAGGTCGACGACGGTGCTCTTGCCCGCGCCGTTCGGCCCTATTAGCCCGGTCACCTGGCCTTCGGGAATCGAGAAGGTGCAATTTCGCACCGCATGGACGCCGCCGAAGGACTTGGTCAGGTTCTCGATCTCGAGCAGCGCGGCGCTCATCCGGAGCCCGCCGAGCCTCGGTCCAGCCCGGGCCGCTCCCGGAAGAGACCCTCCGGCCGGAACCGGAGCATCAGGATGATCATGAGGCCGATGAGGATCTGGCGCATCGCCGGGCCGAAGTCCGGACGCGACGCCGGCGACGGCAGGTACCGGGTGAGCTCGATGAAGCCGATGTAGACGACGAACACGCCGAGGATGACGCCGCGCGGATTGCCGCGGCCGCCGACCAGGATCGCCGCGTAGATCACCAGGAGTTCCTGCGGGGTCCAGGCCGACGGGTTGAACGCGCTGATGAAGATGGCGAACAGGCCACCGGTCAGGCCGGCCAGCGCCGCGCCGAACAGGTAGGCGCGGTACTTCGCACCGAACACCTGCCGCCCGTACGCGGCCGCGGCCCGCTCATCCTCCCGCACCGAGCGCAGCATCCGGCCGAACGGGCTCCGCGACAGCCGCTGTACCAGCAGGTAAGCCAGGAAGAGCAGGACGAGAACAACCACGCAGAACACGATGCGGTAGCCGTTGTAGGTCAGGTTCAGCGCTGTCTGTCCCGGGTTGACCAGCCCGTAGACACCGTTGTAGCCGTCGAACAGGGGCGTGTAGTTCTCCACGATGAGGTACAGCGCGCTCACCGCGCCCAGCGTCGTCACGGCGAAGTAGATGTCGCGCAGGTTCCGCAGGGCGATGGCCCCGATGACGGCCGCGAGGCCCACCACGACGACCATGGCCACCACGATGGCGACCAGGACCGGGAGGTGCCAGCCGAGGATGTACTTGACCGGCGGCGTGGGCTTGCCGATCGTGAGCACGAAGGTGAGATAGCTGCCCAGGGCCAGGTAGCCGTAGAAGGCCAGGTCGAAGTCACCGCCCCAGCCCCAGATCACGTCCAGGCCGAGGGCGAGGATGGCGAAGATGCCGGCTTCGGTGACAACGCTGACCCAGTACATCAGGCACGCACTGCTACCGCGCTGCGCCGGACGAACACGCCGTTCGGCCGGAACAGCATGAGCAGCACCAGGAGCAGGAAGGCGAAGACGAGTTCGTAGGCCGAGCTGGTGTAGGTGCCGGCGATCTGGAGCACGAGCCCGACGATGAGGGCGCCGCCGAAGGTCGCGTACGGCCGGCCGATGCCCCCGGCCACGGTGGCGGTGATGGTGAGCAGCAGGAAGCTGAAGCCGAGGGTGGGACCGAATGTGCCCACCGTGTCGGCGAGCACGAAACCGGCGAACCCGGCGACGGCGCCCGCGAGGGCCCAGGTCGCCATGATGATCCGCCGCGCGGGGATGCCGCTCACCTGGGCGAGCGCCCGGTCCTGCGAAATCGCCCGGACCGCCTTGCCGAACCGCGTTCGCTGCAGCAGCAGGTAGATGAGGCCGGCCACGGCCAGCGCCGAGATGATCACCTCGATGTCGGAGGTGGTCCACAGGAACGGCCCGACGTGATGGAGCTTGCCCTGGCCGAAGCCGTAGGTGACGTTCGCCGCCCCGTAGATGATGTCGAGCACGTTCTGCACGATGAGCGCGGCTCCGAGCGTGGCGATGAAGACCGTGATGGCGCTGCGCCCGCGGAACTGCTCGATGAGCCCGAAATTCAGCGCCAGCCCGGCGGCGGCCCCGGCCGCCGCAGCGATCACGGCGGCCGCCGCGACGTTCTGATGGAAGATCGCCTGCGCCGAGTAGGCCGCGTAGGCGCCGATGGTGAGGAACTCACCGTGGGCGAAGTTGGCGATCCGGCTGACCGCCTACTCGAGCGTGAACGCCACCGCCGACAGCGACAGGATCGCCGCTGTGGAGAGCCCAATGCCGATGCTCACAAGGAAAGTTGTCATCTCATCCCTCGGCCGTTGGGCTGGAGTGACAAACACTAAGTGGCTGAGCCAGTAGCCCGAACGATAATGTTCGCTATCGTGAGGTGTCAACGGTTGAGGAGTGACGCGGGGGGACGCGATGCCAGCGAGTCAGCGGGCCGCCCGGCCGAGCACGGAGGCCCTCCGGGCCCCTGACCGGCGGCGGCTCTACGAGCAGCTCGCCGCCCGGCTGGTCGATTATGTCGAGGTCACCGGGCTGCGGGTGGGCGGCCGCCTGCCCTCGGAGCGCGATCTCGCGGAGGCGCTGAAGGTCAGCCGGGCATCGGTGCGCCAGGCCACGATCGCGCTCGAAGTGCGCGGGACGCTGGAAGTACGGCACGGCGACGGCATCTACCTCAAGTCGCTCCCGAACGAATCCGGCCACGTCATGGAGCTGATGACGCAGCGGCACCGGCTGCCGGCCATCCTCGAGGCCCGGGAGGCGCTGGAAACGCAACTGGCCGCACTGGCCGCGGTGCGCCGGACCACCGAAGACGTGGCGGAGATGAGCCGGGCGCTGGACGTCATGGCCGCCGACATCGATGCGGGCGGCTTCGGCGAGGAGGGCGACCGGCTGTTCCATGAGGCCGTCACCCGCGCGGCCCGAAGCCCTCTGCTCGCCGACTTCATGGCCGGCCTGGCCGTGCCGATCAGCGAGACCCGGCACAGCTCACTCGGCGAGCCGGGCCGGCCGCCCCGTTCGCTGCGCGCCCACCACCGGATCCTGGAGGCCATCCGGCGCGAGGACGCGCCCGGCGCGCGTCAGGCGATGCGCCGCCACGTGAAAATGGTGGCCGACATCGGGTTGCTCAGATGGTCAGCCGCCCAGGGCGAAGACGCAGGCCTAACGTTACCTCGTCCGGGATCAGCGCCCACTCGGCGCAATTACGGAAAATACGGACACGCGGTGGAAATGTCTATTAGAGGGAGAAACCACCCATAGTCTACTAGCGCGTTCACTGCCTCGCGCGTGGCTCTCCGTCATATCCCCGCCGGCGGGAATTTGGCTTGGATGACAGAATTGTAATGAGTGCCTTTGAACCGGACGGCGCCGAATCCGTGCCATTGGTATGGGCATTGTCTTCCCCGGCACCGCCGCCTCGGACGCAGCCTCGGACGCAGCCTCGGACGCAGCCTCCGCGCGGCCTGTGGCGCGGGCGCGCATCCTGCTCGTCGACGACGAGGCGGCGATACGTTCCTCTCTCGGCCGGGCGCTGGCGGCGGAGGGCTATGCGATCGATCTGGCCGAGACCGGCTCGGACGGGCTTCGGCTCGCCTTGGCCGAGCCCTATGACCTGGTCATCCTCGATCTGCTGCTGCCCAGCACGGACGGGCGCGCCGTGCTTCGGCAGCTGTTGCGCGACCGGCCTACGCAGGCGGTTCTCGTCCTGTCCTGCCTGGCCGACGTGAGGTGCAAGGTGGACTGCCTCGAGCACGGCGCGAGGGATTACCTGACCAAGCCGTTCTCGCTCGCCGAACTGCTCGCCCGGGTGCGGATCCAGTTGCGCGGCGACAGCTTCGGCGCGGTTATCAGGGTCGGGGCCCTCACGCTGCACGTCGGCCGCATGGTGGCGGATATCGGCCGGGGCCCGATGCTGCTCACGAGGCTCGAGTTCCTGGTGCTCAGAGAGCTGATGGAGCACGCCGGCCAGCCCTTGTCGAAAGGCCAGCTACTCGCGTCGGTGTGGGGCTACGACTTCGAACCCGGTTCCAATATCGTCGGCGTGTGCGTGCGACGGTTGCGATCGAAGCTTGGCGACCACATCATCAAGACAACACGCGGTGAAGGTTATCAGCTCGCGACCGGATGACCCGGGCTCGCGCTCTGCTCGCAAACCCGGAATCCGGCGCGGATGGCTTGACCTGGCGTGGGCGGCCCTGTCGCTGCTGAACGTGGTCGCGATCATCATCTGGCCATCCCCGGACACCATCCCGTTCCACCTCCTCTCGATCAGCTTCGCGGTGCTCTACGGCCGCCGGATCTGGCCCGCCAACCCGATGCTGTGGGGGCTGGGGATCGTCATCATCACGACATTCGCGGCCATCGGCTTCGACCTGCTGAAGGATGCGGGCCAGGTCGAAGAGGTGGGCGAGATGCCGCTCATGGCGGTGATGTTCACCGCGATCGTGTGGCACGCCAACCGCAGGATCACCGCCGACTATGAGCGGCACCCACGCCGAGTTGCTCGCCCGCGACATGGCGGCCCGCGACATGGCGCGCCGCGACATGGCGGGCCGCGAGGAACTGCATGATGTCCAGGTGATTATCGGCGAGATGGCCCGGCTGCGCCGCCTGAGCGAACGGCTACTGGTCATCGCGGCGTCTGAGGACCCGGACTTCCTGCGCCTCGAGCCGGTGGCGCTTGACCTGTTCGCGCTGGAGATGGTGGACCGCTGGCAGGCGGCCGCTCAGCGTCGCTGGCAGCTCGGAGAGCTCACTGAGGCGACCGTCAGGGCGGATCCCGAACGACTCGGCCTCGCCGTGGACGCCCTGCTGGAAAACGCGATCAGGCATACGGCCGAGAACGACGTCATCCAGCTGTCTGTTATCTGCGGCGAGGGCGGCACCGTTCGCATGATCGTCAGTGACACCGGCAGCGGCATCGCCGCCGAGGAGCTGACATACGTTTTTGATAGGTTCCGTCGCGGAAGCAACGGCAAGGGCACCGGGCTCGGGCTTGCCCTCGTGCGCGCGGTGGCGACTGCACACGGCGGCGATGTGCACGTCCGCAGCGCGCCAGGAAAGGGCAGCGAGTTCGAGGTCGTGCTGCCCGCGTTCGCCGGCGCAGTACCGGGTGAGCCGCAGGACGTCGGCCAGCGCGGGTGACGTCGGCCGCCCGCGAGGTCTTGCTCCGGCGCGCTCACTCTCCGGCTCCGGCGCGCTCACTCTCCGCCCGCCGGCGCCCAGGCTGCCACCGAGCCACGCACCGTCAGGCTGACGAACTCGCCCGGTTCGGGTGGATCGTTCCGGCTGACCCTGACGCGGAGTTCTCCGGCGCGGCCGTCCGGATCCAAGGCGTCCGGGCGCACCGCTACGAGGGCATCGTGACCGTAGTAGTGGGTCACGGTGACCCGGCCGGGAATCGCGTCGGACCCCGGCGGCGTCAGCCTGATCTGCTCGGGCCGGATCAGGACGGTAACCCGGCCCGGCGCGGGCGCTTGCTGGCCTGCGTGGATGCCGTGGCGGCCGAGCGCCGTGGTCACCCGCGCTCCGTCCCAGGTGCCTGCCAGCAGGTTGGCGGTTCCGACGAAGGTAGCGGTCTGCGGGTCGGCGGGACACTGGTAGATCTGCCGGGGTGTGTCGGCCTGGATGATCTGCCCGTTGCGCAGGACCGCGACATGGTCGGCAGCGGAAAGAGCCTCGTCCTGGTCGTGGGTGACGAGCACGGTGGTGGTGCCGGTGGCGCGCAGGACCGCCAGGACGTCGGCGCGGACGGTTGCGCGCAGCCCCGCGTCGAGGGATGAGAAGGGCTCATCGAGCAGGATCAGGCTGGGCTGGCTGGCCAGGGCCCGGGCGAGCGCGACTCGCTGCTGCTGCCCGCCGGAGAGCTGGTGCGGGTAACGAGCGCCAAGCCCGGTGAGCCCGACGAGCTCAAGGACTTCGTCGGGCCGGGGACCGTGGCGATCGCGCCGGGGAAGCGGGAAAGCCACGTTGCCGCGCACGGTCAGGTGCGGGAACAAGGCACCATCCTGCGGGACGAGGCCGATATGGCGCTGCTCCGGCTTGACACGGTGGCGGCCGTCGTCCACGACCGTGTCGTCGACGCTGACGGATCCTCGGTCGGCAGGCTCGAAGCCCGTGATCACGCGCAGCAGCGTCGTCTTGCCGGAGCCCGAGGCTCCCAGGATCGCGGTGAGCGCACCGGACTTCACCTGCAGGTCGATGCCGCGCAGCACCGGGGTGCCCGGGTATGACTTGTGCAGGCCTTCCACGCTGAGGCCGGTCATGACTGCCCCCTGACCTCGCCGCGGCCTGGGCCACGGTCGAACCAGCGTTGCAGCAGGCAGCCGGGGACAGCCGCGATGGCCACGATCACGATGGCGTACCGGCTGGCTGAGGCGTAGGAGGAATTCTGCTGGTAGGCCCAGAACGCGGTGGCCAGGGTGTGGGCACCGGACGGGATCAGCACCAGGGTGGCGGTCAGCTCCACGACGGCGGCGAGGAACACAAGCGCCGCGCTCGCCGCGATGCCCGGTGCTACGAGCGGAAGGGTGACCCGCGCCAGCGCCGCGGCCGGTCGGCAGCCCAGCGACCGGGCGGTCTCCTCCAGCCGGGGCGGCGCCTGGACGAGGCTGGCGCGGAGGCTGACCAGCGCGAGCGGGAAGAACATGATCGCATACGTGACCACGAGCAACTCCGGTGTCTGGTAGAGGGGGTAGGCGGCGTGGATCGCGAAGAAGACAAGGGCAAGCGCCAGCACCAGGCCGGGCAGGCCCTGGGACAGGTAGCCGATGCGCTCGAACAGGGTGCCGAGACGACCGCGATGGCGGACGAAGAGCAGCGCGACGGGAAAGGCGGCCACGGTGGCCAGGATCGCCGCCGAGCCGGCGTAAGTGACGGTGTTCCAGGCGGCACCGGCCAGCGGGATCGGGGGGAGCGTGGTGTCCGGTGCCTGGAACCGCCAGAAGACCACGGTGCTGACCGGGACGCCGACGCTTAGCCCGGTGAGCGCGACGAACCCGCCGATCACTGGCACGGTGGCCCAGCCGAGTCGGTACCGGCGTATCCGCAGGACACGCGCGCTCGCGAGGCCGCCAGCAGTCGTGCGGCCGGAGCCACGGCGGCCCACGATGTGCTCAGCGCCGAGCGCCAGCAGGCTCAGCAGCACGAGCAGGAGCGAGAGGGCACTGGCCGCGGGCGCGTTGAAGCCCAGCGTGAATTCGGTGAAGATCTCGGTGGTGAACGTCTGGAACCGCAAGATCTCGAACGCGCCGAATTCGGCCAGCAGCGCCAGCGTGACCAGCAGGCAGCCGCCCAGCAGCGCGGGCCTGATCTGCGGCAGGACGACCCGCAGGAACGCGGTGAAGCGGCCGGTACCAAGGCCCCGGGCTACCTCGTACAGGGTGCTGTCCGCACGCCGCAGCGCGGCGGCGACGGGCAGGTAGATCAGCGGGAACAGGCCCAGCGTCATCACCAGGACGGCGCCCCCGAGCCCGTGAACGGCCGGGCTAAGGGACGACCACGTGTAGCCGGTGACGAAGTCGGGGATGGCCAGCGGAAGCAGCATGAGCACGCGCCACAGGCGGCGCCCGGGCAGGTTGGTGCGCTCGATGCACCAGGCCGCGCCCAGCGCGATCAAGGCCGCGCAGGTGGTGACGGCCAGGGTGAGCTCGACCGTGTTGGTCAGCAGCGTCAGCGTCACCCTGCGCATCAGCAGCCGGGTGATCAGCGACCAGCCGACCCCGCTCGCCTGCCAGATCAGGAACGCCACGGGAAGGAGCAACGCCGTGCAGACCAGCGCCGCCGTCCCGGTGAGCGGCCATGGCGGCCGCCGGCCGACCGGGTCGGCGGCCTGCGCTCCGTCGCCCGCAGCCGGGCTACCGAAAGCGGAGGCGTCTGGGAGCACCGCCGTCGCGAGCGGGGAGCCGTTCATGGCTTGCATGCTGGACTCCGTCATCCGAGCTGGGCTTGCTGGAGCAGGCGGAGCGGGAGCAAGCCGTCACCGAGATCGGCGACGGTGTTCGATGCCGGGCTGAGCTGGCTGAGCGGGGTCAGCAGGGCCGCCGCCGCCACCCCCGGCCGGAGCGGGTACTCGTAACTGTCGGAGTGCGCGATGATCGCCTGCCCCTGCGCGCTGACGAGGAACGCCAGGAACTTCTGCGCCGCGGTCTTGTGCTGGCTCGAAGCCAGTACCCCCGCACCGGAGACGTCCAGCACATAGCCGCTGTCGCCGGCGCCGAGGTGAGCGACCGCCGAGTGCATGGCCGCGGCGCCGAGCTGCAATCGCAGCCGGTACCAGTAGTAGTTGTTGATCAGTGCGATCTGCACCTGACCGGAGTTGATCTTCGCCATGACGGTCTCGTTGTCCGGGTAGACGTTGCTCTCCGCGTTGGCCTTGAGCCCCTTCAGCCAGGCCAGCGCCGCCGCGCGGCCGTGGACCCTGGTGATGGAGGTGATGACCGGCTGGAGGTCCGTCTCGCTCGGAGCGAACCCGAACTTGCCCTTCCATTTCGGGCTGGCCAGGTCCAGCGCGGACGCCGGCAGCTGGGCCTGGGTCAGTGCGTGCGTGTTGTAGACGAGCACCGTCACCCGGGCCGACACTCCGGCCCAGTCGTTCGCCTGGGAATCGAAGCGGGCGGGGACGGATGCGAGCGTGCTCGCGCTTACCGGCGCAAGCAGGTGCTGTTCCTGGAGTTTCTCGAGCGGAGGAGAGTTCTCCGTGTAGATCACGTCGGCGGGCGAGCGCGCGCCCTCCTGCAGGATCTGCCCTGTTACCACGGCCTCGGCGTCCGAGCGGACCGTCACCCTGATGCCGGTCTCCTTCTCGAACGCCGCCACCAGGGCCTGCGTCGTCTGCTCATGCTGGCCGTTGTACAACGTGATCGTCTGAGCAGGCCCAGACGATCCCGCGGACGCGGCCCCGCCGCACGCCGCTAGCGATCCAGCCAGCAGCCCGCCGGCCGCAAGGGCCGCGATCCGAACGACTCCAACCATCGCTTCGACCTCCACATCCCAGATCGGGAAACTGACTAGTCCGAGTCACTCCAGGCCAATTACTTTGTCGAATTTCAGCGAAAGCATACAAGGCAACCATGGGCTATCTCAGGAAGATCACGCTAGATGAAATTTTTGTAAGGCTAGGCTCACCAAACTAGGGACTCTGCCCGGTAAGTGACATTTTTGTAATATCCGACAGACTTTTGTAATATCCGGCTTTGGGGATACGGTCGGCAAGGCCATCGGGTGAATGTATGCTCACATTCCATAGGAGCCAAATAGCTACGAAGCCGGGATGGCCGACCATCCTCCCCGGGGCACGTTTGCGCAGGTAGATGCCGTACGTATCTCCGATGGCAGGCGGCCCGTCCCATAGCGACTACACATGGGTCGAGGCGTCGCGCGATCGGAACTATGAAGAAGAACTGCGTGACCGCGTGCCTCTGGCACTCGCGAGCAGAGAACAGATCTCGGGCGGCAGCCGCATTACCGTCGAAGAGCTCACGAAATTGATGACCTAGTTATCATTCGAAGTCGGTAGCAGTTCGCCGCCGCGTTCCTGGCGACTGGCATGGCCTTCCTCGTCGGGCATTGATCGGCGCCCAGATTTCATAGACCCGCAAGGAGACCCCGTTGCCGTCTGATCGCTGCACCCACTGCCCGGGCAGCCACACCGGCGCGCGGCCGTGCCTGGCCAGCGCCACGGTAAAGGCGCGAGCATGGCTGCTGATAGAGCATCCCGGACCCTGGGCGGACCGGCTGGAAGACACCACGCTCTGCGCGCCGGTCAGCAGGGCGCTCGCCCGGGCCCGGGAGCAGTCGGTGCGCGTGCAGCTGATCCGGCGTCCCGGACGGCGACGCGCGACGCCCCCGATACAGGTGTACATAGCGTGGTCCGGCGCGGGCGCCTGGCTGGAAGGCAGGGAACTGGCCGATCCGGCCGAACTGAACGGGATTGACCTCAGGGCCGTCGGCACCGGGCTGCAACCGGGCTTCGGCGTGCCCGTGGCGAGCCTGTTCCTGGTCTGCACGAACGGCAAGCACAACGTCTGCTGCGCCCGGCTGGGCGCCCCGCTCGCCCGGGCGTTGCACGATGGATTCGGCGACGAGGTGTGGGAGACCACACACCTTGGCGGCGACCGCTACGCGGCCAACCTGGTCTGCCTTCCGCACGGCCTGTACTACGGCGACCTCGCCCCAGTGGACGGATTCGTGGCCGCTGAACGGTACCTTCGCGGCGAAGTGTGGCTTAAGCACTACCGCGGGCGGGCGGGGCTGGCCCAGTCGGCGCAGGCCGCCGAGCATTTCTTGCGCGCTCGCACGGGAATCTCCTCGGTAGACTCGCTGACGATCGAGTCAGTGAGCGATGCCCAGGTAAGTGAGGTCGTCGCCGGTCTCGGCGGGGAGCGCTACCTGGTCCGTGTGGAACGAGTGCAGTCCGACCCGTGCGGCCCGGAATGCACGGCGGACGCGGACACGTATGTGCTGAGAGACCTCACCCGCCATGGGTCGGCCGGTGCTACCGATCTGCTCGCCCCTCGCTAGGCGACGTGGCTGCTTATCAGGTGCCCGACCACGAAGGCCATGCCGGTCGCCAGGAATGCCGCGGTGAACTGGCGCAGTCCTCCCATCAGCATTGACCGTCCGGTCAGCTTCGCTACCGCGGCACCACCCACGACAGCCGCCAGCCCTGCTATCACCAGTGCCGCCTTTAGGACCGGGAATCCGGCCAGGAAAGGGCTCAGCGGGAGCAGTGCCCCGACGGTGAAGGCCGCGAACGACGCCCCTGCGGCGGTCCGCGGCGACGGCATGTCATCCGGGTCGATCCCCAGCTCCTCGCGCACGTGCGTGGCGACGGCTCGGTCGCGGTCGGCCGAGATCTGCCGCACGACCGCCTCCGCCAGGTTCGGGGAGACCCCCTTTTCAATGAATACTTCGGTCAGCCTTCTCAGCTTCCCTATGGGGTCACGGGTGTGCTGCTTTCTCTCCAGCTCGATTTCCGCCTCTGTCAGCTCGTTCTGCGACCTTACCGAGATGTACTCCCCGGTCGCCATGGAGAACGCGCCGGCTATCAGGCCAGCGATGCCGGTCAGCACGATCGTGCCGTGCCCTCCCCCTCCTCCGCCGATGCCGGCGATCAGCGAGGAGTTGGTTACCAGCCCGTCCATCGCGCCGAACACGGCTGGACGCAGCCATCCGCCGGAGACGTCCCTGTGGTCACGCAGTACTTCGTCCCCGTCATCGATCAGCAGGCTTTTCGGGAGAAGCACGAGCCTGTTGCCGAACGGCAGCCATCCCAGGATGTGCTTGCCGTCGGTTAGCCGGTATTCGGGGGTAGGCCTGCGGTTGGACGGCGGGTAGGTCGGCATCGGGCCGCTGTCGGACAGCGGGTACCCTCGCGCTGGCCTGCCGTTGTCCTGCGGGTAGCCAGGGGCTGGCCTGCGGTTGGACGGCGGGTAGGCCGGCATCGGACCGCTGTCGGACAGCGGGTACCCGCCCGCTGGTCTGCCATTGGACGGCGCGTACCCAGGGGCTGGCCTGCCGTTGGGTGACGGATACGGCGGCATGAGGCTGCCGTTGGGCGGTGGATATCCTCGTCTGTGCGTGCCGTTGGACGGCGGGTATCCCTGAGCGCCCTGTCCATCGGTCGGCAGGCGCCCGGGCGTCCCGTTCATGCGCGCAGGCGCGTATTCCAATTGACCCGCGTCCCGGTGCCGGCCCGCCGTTCGCGCCCTTCCGGAATCCGTATACCTCGTGACGGGACGATCCTCCGAGGGCCAAGCGTCTTCCGGAAGGTAATCGGGGTATTCCACGTCATTCACCTTGTCTTCACTTGACGATAACGCAAGGCCAAGCGCCATATCGCGGACGGAAGGGGAGAGGGATTTCACGACGCAAGCTCGCTCTTCGATCCCAGGATCGCGGAATATACGTCGTCCCAGAACGTGATATGTTCCCAGATCTCCAGCCTGGCGGCGTCGATGAGTCTTCGGGTGTCCGTCGTCCTGGAGTCGCGGGCCAGCGCCTCCCACAGAGCCCGGAAGTGCTCCGCCTCGAGATCCGCGTGCAGGTTGAAGAACTCCAGGCCGGATGTCACGCCGTAGTGCTCGGGGAGCGCGCTGATGATGATCCTATTCCGGCTGGGCCCGACGAGTTCCCGCCCGGCGAGGGCGGCCAGCGCCTCATCCCCGCTGCGGTCCGCCGGAAAATAGCAGCGAAGAAACGACTCGGCGTAGGCGTCGGTTACCGGCAACGCCGTGATGCGCGCCGGGTTGTCGATGCCCAAGGCGGCCAGGAACGAGAGCGCCAGCCCGTAGTGATCCCCTTTGATCTCCTGTTCCAGGCATGCGATGAGCTCGCAGAGAACACCCGGCACATTCAGCGCATCACCAAACGGCGCGCTCTTGACGACGCAGACACCGAACCAGCGGTGGAAGCGATTGCGCCACAGGTAGTACTGGCCGAAGACATTGCGGACGTGTTCGGGACGGGCCCGCCCGGCAGAGAGATCCGAGAAGAAATCGCTTTCGGCGAGTAGATGATGTATGTATGATTCGAGACTTTTTGATACGGCTCCGCCGTCGAGCGGCTTCATGCTCGTCCCATTCACAATGCGTGGGCCATTTCATTAGTGTCGGACGTCATACGACATGGGCCGCGAGTGCGTGTGAATAAACATCGTCGGGTTCACCTCTCTTAGCTGCGCCGAAGCTCCGCGTAGCCGAGTTTACATTCCCGTGATGGTCGCGCTACCTGCATCAGCTAACGCCGACGTTACAAAAATATCATCGTCCAATCCCCGAGATGCTTCGGGGCGTGGAACTGCTGAGATGACAGGAAAGTAATCATCACCGCCACCGGATTCACCGGACGCAATTTGGTTAGGCTAACCTAACTCAGCGTTAATTCCAGCTGCCGGTGACGGAATGCCGCACTGGATGCGGAATGTCGTTACTCGAGACGATATACGGAGATCGAGAACAGCGGCCAGGAGACCGAAATCCGTTCCGTGGCCTGTGTGGCGCCCCCAGTAGTGGCGCCCCCAGTAGGATTCGAACCTACGCTCACGGCTCCGGAGGCCGTTGCTCTCTCCCCTGAGCTATGGGGGCTACGTGACGTGGGAAAGGGTACCAGTGACAGAGCCCTCCCCGGACACGCGGCGGTATAGTGCGCCATCACCGGCCAGAAGACGCTACCCTCACGCGAGTGACGCACGGATTGGGACGGGTGCTCGTCGTCGACGACGATGAGGTGATCAGGCGGCTGATCGCCGTGAACCTCCAGCTCGAAGGCTTTGACGTCGAGACGGCGGTGGACGGGCAGGACTGCCTGGAAAGGGTGGCGGAAATCGACCCGGACGTCATCACGCTGGACGTGATGATGCCGCGGCTCGACGGCTGGGAGACGGCGGTCCAGCTGCGCAAGTCGCCGGAGACCGCGCACATCAAGGTGGTGCTGATCACCGCCCGCGCCCAGGAGGACGACA
>WNGL01011370.1_pt1 | contig 16686 bp, 22 predicted proteins | sample 5400591 | NCBI WGS metagenome assembly WNGL01 (sample SAMN13153377, study PRJNA577476) | soil metagenome | isolation source: 80 cm soil or saprolite under Garry oak tree replicate 1 | place: USA:California | collected 2016-06-15
GTGAGCTTGAGCTTTCTTGCCCGCAGCACACTAAACACCGCAGCAGCATCGGTGGCAGAGATGATGGCTCCCAGCAGCAGTCCCTCCAGGAACGAGAAATGGAGGAGGAAGAAGGCAAAGACGCCAATGATCACCGTGGTCAGCAGCACGCCAATAGTCGAAAGGGAGAGGGCACTGCCAAGGACGGGCCGCACGACCAGCCACTCGGTATCTAATCCCCCGGCAAAGAGGATGAAGGCCAGAGCGATCACGCCGATGGATTGCGCGACAAACGCATCATCGAAGTAAATGCCTCCAAGGCCATCGGATCCAGCCAGCATCCCAATGCCGAGGAAGAGGAGCAGGGCTGGCACTCCCAGCCTGCCTGAGATTTTCCAGGCCAGGATACTCCCGAGGAGGAGAAGTGCACAGACCAGCAACCATTCTTCAAAATGCATGCACCGATCCTCCTTTTGCTATGAGAGCTGGAGCGTTTTCTCTCTCCCTTGCCTCACTTCCAGGGGCATCCGAACCTCAATGCACGTTCCTTGCCCGGCTGTACTCCGGATAGTGAGAGTACCGCCCATCTTCAGAGCCCGTTCCTGCATTGAGCGCAAACCGAAGTGCCCTGGGAAGGGGCCTGCCGGGTCAAAGCCTCGCCCGTTATCGCGCACCTCCAGGGTGACAAGGCCTTCCTGTCTTGCAAGTCGGAGGACGACATTACTGGCACAAGCATGCTTGACGATGTTGTGGAAGGCCTCTTGGGCGATCCGGTACAGCGCGTGTTTCCTCTCGATGGAGAGATCGGGTTCCTCACCCAGGTTCGCCTCAACGCTCAGTTTGTAGCGGGTTTGCAAAACTACCATATGTTTCGTGAGGGCTGCCACCAGCCCCTCGGTTTCCAGTGATTCAGGACGCAGCTCAAAGATGAGCGCACGCATCTCGGCGAGTCCTGCTTCGGCGAGGGCAATCACGTACTCCATCGAGGCCATGGCCTGTTCAGGTTCGCTCTCCAGTGCTTCGCGGGCGGTATGGGCCCCCAGACTGATGCCATAGAGAGCCTGGGAGACCGAGTCATGTAACTCACGGGCGAGGCGCTGTCGCTCCTGGAGCGCTGCCAGTTCTTGTGCCTGCTCGTAGAGCAGACGCAGTTCACGCTCCCGACTTCGTGCTTGCTCGGCGCTTCGGTGCTGCGCTGAAGCTAACTGACTGGTCAAGACCGCCGCTGCCAGGAAGACAGCCAGCGTGAGCAGGTCTTCCATTTTGACGACGACAAACGTGTAGGGCGGAGGAAAGAAGAAGAAGTCGAAGGAGAGCATGGCCAGCAAGGACGCCAGGATCGCGGCAGGCAACCCGCGTGTACTTGCCAGGGCTAAGACCACCAGCAGGTAGGCGAATGAGATGGTCGGAATTCTCGGGTAGAGATGAGCGACAGCGATCACGCTGGTGACCAGCGCTACTCCTCCCAGGGCCAGTAGGCTATCGCTCACCGAGCGTCTCCAACGTGGCTGCGTGCTCGCTTTCGGCAAAGGGTTTCGTCCAACGTGCTTCATCGTCCGCTCCTCGACTCCTCTCACTCAGACAGGACACCGGTGAAGATGCCCCATGCACAGGGTCTGCTTCGTCTACGACACGAGGCTAGTGGCCAGGCTCGAGTCTCTGTCCTTGCTCGGCGGGAACCAGACCAAGACGCATCGCGCACAGGACGGCCTGGGTGCGGCTCTGCACGCCCAGCTTCGCCAGGATATGCCGGACATGGGTTTTGACGGTGTCCTCGACAATCTGCAAGGACTGTGCGATTTCCTTATTCGAGAACCCCTGGGCGAGCAGATGCAGCACTTCCGTTTCACGCTCGGTCAATGCCTCTGCCGTTTCGGGTGCCCGGACTTCGCTCAGCAGATAGGCTGCCGCCTGGGGGGAGAGTTGGACCTGCCCGGCGGCCGCCGCCTTGATCGCTCGCCGCAGTTGGGGGGCGTGCGTGTCCTTGAGCAGGTAGCCAATCGCTCCCGCCTTCACTGCTCCGACCACCGCTCGACTCTCTAATACACTCGTGAGGGCGAGGACCTCGGTCTCGGGGAGGGCGCTTCGGATGGTCGCGGTTGCCGCGATTCCATCCATCACCGGCATGAGCAGGTCCATCAGCACCACATCCGGGCGAAGCTCTCGCGAGAGTTCGACGGCTTCTGCTCCATCACCCGCCTCGCCCACCACGGCTAATTCGGGGTCGCGTCGGAGGAACATGCGCAGTCCCTCGCGCACGACAGCATGATCGTCCGCAATCAACACCCGGACCACCATCGGCTCTCCTCCTTTCGAGTGAGACGACCCTCCCCCCAAAGGGGAAGGTCAAGTTCACTCCCCCGGGCGATGTCGTGGGGGAACGTTCCGCCTTATACTGTTCTCAGCAGGAAGCACGCAAAGAACCATGCTCGCGTGCCAACTGTTCCGAGATCAGTTCACCGACTCCCAGTGTACCACGGGGAGGCACAGAAATGCCAGAGAGCACACCAGAATTCCGTGCATGAGGAGATGATGATCACGCTGCTGCTGGTTGATGCGGAACCCTTGCTCCGCCAGGGATTACGTGTCTGGCTTGAACGAGCCAGAGATATCAGGGTGATTGGGGAAGCGAGCACAGGGACCCAGGCCCTCACGCTGGCCCAAGCCCTCCAGCCTGATGTGGTGCTCATGGATATCTCCATGCCCGCACTCGATGGGATCGCCACGACTGCCGCACTGCATACATCGGTTCCCCGCAGTGCGGTCGTGCTCCTCAGTCTCTACGACGATCGGGCCCTGCGAACGCGGGCGCATGCAGCCGGAGCCGTGAGGTTGGTCGGCAAACAGGAAGGGGTCAAGGCGCTGCTGGCAGCGATCCGTGAAGTTGGAAGACCGGAACGCGAGCCGCCTGGAGGCCAGAGACCGGCGTGAGAGGAGGTCAAGCAACGGGAATGGTCAGGAACAAGCGCGTTTTGCTGGGGATTGATAGAGACCTCTCCCCGCCAACACAGTCTGCCCTTCGTGCAGCTTGTGAGTTCCTCGCACACTCCTCGCCGGATCCCCGCCTGCTCCTGCTGCATGTCATCCCCGTCCCCGCTGACACCAGGCCGACGTGGGGAAAGGCGAGCGCGGCACTTCGCCCCTTTCCTCCCACCAGGGAGGAACGCTTGCGGGCAGAGCGTGCTTTGCAGCGCGCCTGCGCTCTCTTGCAGCAGCGGGGGATTGCGCCAGAACGTATCGAGCTGCTGCGGTGTGTGGGAACACCCGCTGACGAACTGGTGCGGGTGGCACAAGAGCTGCAGGTGGACCTCATCGTGCTTGGGAGCCGAGAGAATTCCTTCGCACGGTGGTTGCGGCGTGCGAAACCCGGCAGTATCTCCCGTCGCGTTTTGCGATTGGCTCCTTGCCCCATCATGGTGGTTGTTCCTCCTCGGATGCCGTCTCCCAGGAAGCTTGTCGTGACGCGCTCGCTGAGCGAACATCCTGGCTCCCTGCTGGTCTTCACGGCCTGTGAGGCCGCCCAACGGTTTGCTCCCCCCGGCAGAGCGGTCGGAAGCCGAGAGGTGGAGGCGGCGGCCCGCGCTCTGGAGCAGCTTGCCCAGAGCGGGGTGCTCTGTTGCCACCGGGTCAAAGGCGAGCTGCGCTATCTCAATGATTGACAGCTAGCTCCCCATGCCGAATAGGAAGTGAACGTCATCTTCAGGTGGACACGTGGGGAGAGGGAAGAAGATCGCGCTGGAAGTCGAGCAGAGCGAACACGTTTGCACATGTTCAGAAAGGCGGAACAAGTATGCATGCCAGAGTACTGACAGCCCAGGCGAAGCCAGACCAGATGGATGAGTTGATCCAGATCATTCGCGACTCGGTGACACCCGAGATCAAGCGGGAAGTGGGATTCAAGGGGTTCCTCCTGCTGACCGAGCGTGCGACGGGGAAGGGGATCTCGATCACGCTGTGGGAGACGCCGGTCGATTTGAAGGCCAGCGAGACCAGCGGCTACCTGCAGCAGCAGCTGGACAAGGTCGCCCCCCTGCTGATCGAACCTCCGGTGATCGGGGTCTACCAGGTGAGCATGCAAGTGTAGCACTCTCTCAGGAGGCCGTGAGGAAAAACAACCGGCGCCTGCTGTCCCCTTCGGGCCAGACAAAAGTGGGAACGGGGATCGGAAAGGGATCATGACACGTTTGCTGCTTCCTTTCACACATGGAATCGACGGGCCTGCCATTACCTCTGCTCTCATGCTGGCGCAGGGGTTGGATGCCCATCTCGTTGTCCTGTCACTGATCCATCTTCCCCAGGCAGCAGACAGAAGCCCACGATGGGAAGACATCCAACAGTCGAAGGATTTCTTAGAGTTTGTGCGATACAAAGCTGCACGATGGGGTGTGCCTGTTGAGCGGGTTGAGCTCCAGACGGGCAATCCTGTCTGCAGTATCCGTGCGCTCGCTCAGGAAATGGAATGCGCAGGCATCGTGCTGGTGGTGCGTCGTGGAGCGGGGGTCTTACTTGCCACGAATGAGGTGAAAGAGCTGCTCTCGGAGGAACGCCTTTCCCGCTATATTGTCTCGTTGCCAGCGAAGGACAGCAGGTTCTCTCTCCCACGATGGCTCTCTGGTTGGTTTAGGAAGATCTAACTCGTCGCATGGTTCTATGGCAGGAGTGGTGCGAACTTCCGAGCCGTCTATGACCGGTCCAAGGCCTCAAGCAGATGGGGTGCTGAGCAAACAGCTTCCCGAAGAAAGAGAGTTGAGCACACGGTATGAAACAGGAAGCTTTAGCACGGCCTCAAAGCAATGGACAGCATCGGGGTGCAGGTCAGCTGGGTCCCATTCTGTGCTGGGCGGTCGTCTTTGCCGATATCGGTTCGTCGATCTACTACGTTCCGGGCATCCTCTACGGCAGCGTCGGCAACCTTGCCGGTTTCTTTGTGCTGTTGACCATGTCGGTCTTCGTGCTGCTCACCCTCAAATACGCCGAGGTGAGCGCCCGCTTCCCCGAAGGCGGGGGAGTCGTGACGGTGGCGGCGCAGGCGATCAATGACTGGGTCGGGGCGCTGGGAGGCATGTTTATCCTGGTGAGTTACTTCCTCACCGCCGCCATCAGTTGCCTGTCGGCCATGCAGTACCTCAGTGTGGTTCTTCCTGCCATGACCCCCTTCCTCTTGTGGATCACCATTGGCGTGCTCGCGCTGCTGGGCCTGCTCAACTGGGTCGGTATCAGCGAGAGCGCCAAAGTGAGCCTGGCGGCAGCACTCATCGCCTTCCTGAGCGATCTGGCGATCCTGTGGACCGTCTTTACCCACATTCCCCTCGCGGAACTCCCCCTGCTGTTCCGCAGGATGTTTGAAGGAGCCTCGCTCACTCCCGGCTCGATCCTGCTCGGGTTTGCCGGGGCCTTCCTGGCCTTCTCCGGCCTGGAGAGCATCTCGCAACTCTCTCCTGTCATGAAGGCTCCCCGCAAGAAGATCATCAGCCTGGCGCTGCTCCTCGTCGTAATCACGATCGGAGTGACCAGCCCCCTGCTCACGATGCTCTCCACGCTCCTGCAACCGCACGAGGCCGCCGATGAGCTGCTTTCGACCCAGCTGATCTCGTTGCTCGGCGGGCACTGGGGCAACCTCCTCTTGCAGACCGAGGTAGCGGTGAGCGCCAGCCTGATCCTGGTCTTTGCCAGCAATACCGCGGTGATCGGGGCCTATCACGTCTTCCTGGCCCTCTCCCGCATGGAGTTCTTCCCGGCATTCATCCTCAACCGCAACAAGCTGCGCGGCACCCCGCACTGGTCGATTGTCCTGGCCACGGGCATTCCCATCACCGTGCTCTTACTGGTGAATGGGAAGATTATCCTGCTTGGGGACATGTACGCCTTTGGTTTGCTGGGGGCCTTCAGCGTGACCTGCCTGGGGCTGGATATCCTGCGCTACCGCGAACGCCGTGCGGCGCGAGGCGCATCGGCTCCTTATGAAGTAGAGGCGGCCCCTCCTGACGGGAGGAGGTCGGTCCCCCCGGCTCTCTCTAGCGCTCTCCCCGACTATCAGGAGGCGCTCGCCTCCCATCGGTTGAGACCCTCGGACAGACGGTCGAGCGGAGCGGTCCCGGTCGCTTCTGTCCTGTGGAAGAAGGCACGCAGCCTCTGTCGATCAGCCTGGTCTCCAGGCCGCTGGCCACCGCCTTTGGGGGATCGGTCGCGCTCGCCGGGATGGCGGTGGCCTACGTCAACTCGATGCGGGGGCGCTCTCCGGTGGTCACTTCCTTCGTCGAAGGGCCCCTCCCGGGTTCGCTGCTGGCGGTGCTAGTCGCTGGCGATGCCCACAACGAGCTGATTATCAAGGGCGCCGTCAACGAGGCGCGTGGCAAGCCGGTCGTGTTCCTCTATCTCGCCGAGCCCACAGCCCCGCGGGTACCGCGCCTGTTTGAGGTGGTCGACCCCTACCTGGAAGACCAGGCGGCCAAAGACACCCTCAGGCGAGCGGCAACCCTGGCACACAAGGCCAGGTTGCCCCGCCGCTTCGTCTATCGGCAGCAGGATCCAGAAGTCGTGGCACGCCTCTGGCGGCAAGTGCATGCGCACGATGTAGTGCTGGCCGCACAGAACGCCTCGCGGGTCGCGGAGATCAACCCGGATCGCATTCGCTCTGTCCTCACCCCACAGGGGACCGTCACGCACCTGCTCAAGGGCTGGTGAGCGGTTCAGTCTAGGGGCATTTGGAGAACCCGCTTCCCCGGCTTTGCCAGGGAAAGAGCCATCTGGGCAAAGAGAAGGTGAAGTTCTTCCGTTGTGCTCTGCCCTGTCTCGTCTCTGCTGCTTACCCAAAAAGCTGGATGCCAAAGAACGAGAGGACCTGGGTGAGCAGGTAGAGGACGGCCAGCCCGCTGACCACGATGGCGAGCGTGTAGGACACCACATTGTAGGCCAGGCTATTGGTGTAGCGGCCCATCAGCCGTTTCTGGTTCACCAGGTAGAGAATAGCAAACAGAATGATGGGGAGCAAGAGGCCGTTGAGCAGATAGAGGTTGAGCAGGATCTGAATGACCGGCAGATTTGGCAGCATGGCGACCACGACCCCAATGAGGGGTTCCCGTAGCAGGGGGACATTTTCCAACGTTAAAGCTCTAAACCTGCTTGTAAAGCGGGCCAGCGCTATCGCTGATAATGCTCATTATTCACGGCATTTGAGGGCTTGAACCACTGATAATCCGCTTTTTCATGCTCAGGAACAGAGGGTATCTACTACTGATAATAGCATGTTGAGGCCAAACGTTGTTTTTTGTCCGCCCGCTACCGGAAGGCCTCTTACTCTCTCACTTTCACAGCATGTACAAAATCCGCCAGCAACCCATAAGCAGTGCTCCTCGGCCCGGTATCGTTCATCTCGTCGAGTTTAACAGATAGCCCGGGTAGTACATCCATCTCAAAATGAGCCATCAATGAGGCACCGCGTGCTGAGGCAAGCGGATCATCGGAGGCAAGTTGCTGCGGTCGGACACTTGCGAGGATATGTCCATCCCTGTACTCCGCCTGGGAAACCAGCTTGAAAGGCTTGCCTGCACGTCGTGCCTCCTGCACCATTTCAGCGCTCAACGCACGAATACCCTCTCGCTGTACCTCCTCTGGCTTCAAAGGCATCCCCATCAACACCGTTGCAATTGCACATACCTTGACTGTTGCATCCCACCCATCAACATCATTACTCGGATCGGTCTCAGCAATCCCCATGCTCTGCGCCTTGTTCACCGCCTCATCAAAGCTCCGTCCTGCCTCCATCTCCTCGATAATGACGCTGGTCGTCGAGTTGAAAATACCACGAAAGCGCAACACTTTAGCCGCGGGAAGGCACTCACGAAAGAGTGAAAAAATTGGGGCACCACCCATGGCAGTAGACTCGAACAGAAAGCGTTTCCCTTTGCTCACTGCCAGTTCATGTAATTCGCGATAGGCATGAACTACAGGACCTTTATTTGCGGTAATCGCATGTGCTCCGTATTCAAGAGCGGCACGGAGGTTCTCTATTGCTGGCTGACCCGTCTGCGGATTGAGTGAGGAGACTTCAAATAGTACATCGGCCTGTGCTGCCTCAAGCCACTCGTGGACATCATTCAGTGATAATGAACTATGCTCAGCAGCAGTCCCACCTGCTAGAAGTGCAGATACATCCAATCCATTCGGGTTTGCTATCCAACCCATGCGGCGCGTTGCCATACCGGTAATGCGCCATTCGATGCCATATCGGTCGCGCAGTTCAGGTGTTTTTTCTTGCAGCAGGCGGGCAAGTGCACGACCTACGTTCCCAAAGCCAATGAAGCAGAGATTGTATGTGTTCATGGTTTGTACCTCCATTGACATTATGCCACCAGTGCCATATCCTAGCAAAGGCAGAGTTCATCTCTCTCTAACTGTCTAACTATCTAACGAAGTACGAAAGCGAGGTTTCTACTAACAATGGCTGATGCACGTAACGCAATGGATATCAAACCCGGCTATCGAGGTCGGGCCTTCACCTCTGATCTGACGGGTCAGGAGTTCTGGCTTGTCATCGATAAGGGCTTCCAACCTATGGGCCTGGTGATGGGCAACTGCATCTACTCAATGGGCGCAATCAAGAACTGGCTCGTGGGTATCAAATCTAACTTCCAGGGCGAACTCAAGGAATACTCGCAGTTGATGTACCAGGCGCGCGAACTGGCGCTGAGCCGCATGCAATTCGAGGCAGACCAGCTCGGAGCCGACGGTGTGATTGGCGTTGATGTCGAGGTGGAATACCTGCACAACGGCGAGTGGATGGAAGTGACAGCTGTGGGTACGGCTGTGCGCTGGGTTGGGAGTGGGCCTGGAACACCACCGACCGGGCAGGGACGGGTGACTATTCCGGCGGGGTAGTTTGATTTCGTTGCATCCTCCCCGTCGCAAATGCACCCATTTCTCGTCCGTAGGGCACCCACAAGGAGTGCCCAATAAGCATCAACTTAACGAAAAGTGCCTCAGAGTCCGTAGGGGCGAGGGAGGATGAAGGGTGGCGGGGAGGGCCTTTAGACTCTGCTGGCGAATGACAGAAGGAGTGCAATGTGCACTGATCCCATAAAAGGGTTACTCAGCTCAGTTGGCTTGCCAAGGCCACCCACGCGAGGGAGATTCCTCGGTGGGGTCTTGCAGACCGGATGGCTATCACGCTCAATTGCAGTCTTCCTGTCATTCGCCAGCAGAGTCTAAAGGCCCTCCCCACCCAGCCCAACCACCCTCGCCCCTACGGAGCATACGACCTCCGACCGTTCTCCGGGGCTTAGGTTGATGCTTATTGGGCACCCGCAAGGGGTGCCCCTACCATACCCGAAGGCGATTCTCCCATTGCCGCCAGAGTCGCTCTGTTGGGTCTCCTTGACTTGTTCACTGCATTCCTCTACAATTGATTTATTGATGAGTGAGCAAGTAGATTAGGAATCTGTGTTGCTTCACCTTCCCCACCCAGATCTCTCCCGTGGCTCACCTTCCTGTAACTTCGTCCCCACCACCGTTCTTACAAAACACAAGCCACAAAACGTCTCTGCTTGCATCTCCCGTTGCACCTGCCTTAATATTCCCTCGAATTCCTTTGCTGTTGTCACCCCGGTTGCCAGCAGAAAGGAGCGCACCTGGTGTCCAAAGACCCATGCCTGCTGCGAAAAGGTGGAGTGAAAAGGCGTTCCCGCCGAGATATCCAGAGCATAAGTGATGTTCTCTGTTATCCGGCAGCCAGCATTACGCATCCAACTTCCCATGTATGCGGTAATACCCAGTGAGCTGCCAGGTGCCGGGGAAAATGCACGTCCGGCCTCCTGTAGGGCACGCACTACCAGGATACTTAACTGCTCACAGGCAAAACTGTTGGTCATCGGCAATTCTGCTTCGGTGTAGATCAGTACGCCTCCTGATCGACAAAGATGAACCGATGCCTGAAAGAGCGAAGGACCTTCCTGTGGTGTAATCTCTCCCGCGAGGAAACTGAGGTGGATGAGATCGAAGGAAGCCGGAGCGAAATCGGGCCCTTCCAGGTGGTGCAGGTCCTGCACGATGAAAGTAGCGTTACTCACCTTCTCTAACTCGGCCATCTTTCGTGCCTGTGCAATAAAGTACTCGCTCTTGTCGATACCTGTAACCTGCATTGCAGGATACATTCGCGCCAGATCGATTACCCAACGTCCAACGCCACAGGCCACATCAAGAACGCGAGAGACATGGGAGAGGTCGAGTGTTGATGGGAGGATGCCACCCATGAGTTTGCTGAATACCTGATGTCGTAGCAAGAGACGAGTTACCTCAGTCTCATCTTCTGGTAGGAAGCGAGGAGGTATGTTCTGATGGGACTGGCTATTGTCATCAAGGGGCGCGGAAAGCTGGTTTGGCATAAGTAGTTTCTCATTTCTTGGTTATTTCATAGATGTGCCGATGAGAATTATAACAGGGTAATTGGCTTTTTTCAATAATGGCAGATTACGATATGATTTTACATAAAACAGCATATGTTCTTATACTATGCGCATGACAAAAGATAGCGATACCTCAAACACCCGCGACTTCGTTACCACAAATGAGGCAGCAGAAATGCTTGGCCTCTCTTACTATACTGTGTACGAGTATGTGCGGGAGAAGCGCCTGCTTGCGGAGCGCATTGGCGGCATCTATATGATTCCCCGGAAGGCGGTAGAGGAGTTCAGACCGAAACCAACGGGGCGTACTCGTGCCAAACCCCCGCCGTGGCGCACCTACCGTGCCGGTGCCAAAGTGCGAGGTATGGACATCAAAGTGCGGGTGCGTGAGGGCCAACAGGAAAGATTGGCAGAGAAGCTCAATACTATCCAGGAGGAACAGCAATATCTCTTCCCTGGTACCATGCAGCGCTACATCTTTGAAGATGAGACACCACCGAAGACCATCACGATCTCGCTGATCTGGAAAGATACTGAGATGCCCGACGAGACTATCATCCAACAAGAGCTTGAGGCGCTCAAAAGAGAGCTGGCGGCGGTGTTGGAGTGGGAGACGGCGGAGTATACGACGAAAAGGGCGATTATCCATACATAAATAGACATTTTATCTCATGGCAAGCTGGGTGCGGCTTGCCATGAGATAAAATGTCTCCTAATCTACTGCACCAGCACCACCCCATATTCCCCCTGTACCGTCACTGTGACCTGCCCATTCTGCACCTGGTAGGTATTCCCGGTAATCGCATCTGTTACAGAACTGTCATCAACCATACTCAACTGATACACCGGAATCGTCACGGTATGCGCATTCGTATCGCTATTCAGCACGACGGCGATCCGATTCTTCTCATCCATCCGCCCGTAGGAATACACTTTGTTGGCATCATCGGTGAGCAGCGTGATAAATGATCCGCTTCGCAGCGCCGGGTAAGCCTTGCGGATGGAGATCAACTTCGAGAACAAGGCCACTGCACTGTTGCCCGTATTCCCCTGGGACCAATCGAAGCAGCGGCGATCATCCGGGTCAGCTCCACCGAGCATGCCGTACTCATCACCGTAGTAGATCATCGGAATGCCAACATAGGTCATCTGGAAGAAGGCGGCCAGTTCGGTCTTGCGAATATCGCCGTTCGCCCGATTTCCGAAGCGGGTGATGTCATGGTTGGAGAGAAAATTCACCATCACTTCTTGCACGTTCGTCGGGTAATTAGCACGAGTTCCATGCAGCCACTGGTCAAACTGCGTCACAGGAATTGCTCCCTGGTCTAGTAAGTTGCCAGAGTAGTTCTCTCCGGTAATCCACTCTGAGACAGGCTGGGTGAACCCATCAAAGTTGGTGGCCCCATCCCACTGCTGGGGAGCGCCATTTGTCCAGGGATTGGCATTGCCCCAGTACTCACCAAAGATCAAGGCGTTAGGATTGGCTCCCTTCACAGCAGTTCGGAACTGCCGCCAGATCTGGTGGTTGGTGGCGTCACTGCCATCGTTATCGCCAGCATCGGCATACTGTGCGGCATCAAGTCGCCAGCCATCAATGCCATAGTTGCGAATCCAGTACTGGGCGACCGAGTTGGGAGTATTATAGATGGCATCACGCACAGCACTACTCCCATAATTGAGCTTCGGCAGACTATCATAACCTGAGAAGCTTGCATAGGAGTCCGGCCAGTGCTTGAAAGTATAGTAGCTGTAGTAGGGACTGGACTGGCTCTGGTAGGCTCCAACCACGTTGGGATAGGTATTGAACTCATTAAACCAGCCTTCCCACGTCCCGGTATGGTTGAAGACACCATCCAGCACAATATATCCCGGCGGCCCATTGGTGTTACTATGCACATCGTTGACCAGCTGACTCAAGGCGGCATTCCCACCAAGCGCTGGATCGACGTTGTAGTAATCCTGGGTATCGTACTTGTGATTCGAAGGAGAGACAAAGACGGGGTTCAAATAGATGATATTGGCCCCAAGCGTGTTCTTAATGTAGCCAAGTTTCTGATCTATCCCCTGCAGGTCACCACCAAAAAACAGGGTATTGTTCCCATACCCGGAGTCTGCATATGGACTCGCTCCCCATGCTTTCTTCTCAGTTGGAGTCCCAAAGTAGGTATACTGATTGGTCTGTACATCATTACCGGGGTCTCCATTGAAGAAACGATCAGGGAAAATCCGATACATCACACCACTCTTCGCCCAGGATGGCGTCACAAAATTCGGCAGAACATAGAAATCATCAAAGGGTAGTTCGACTTGAGATGGGCCACCAGCATTGTACCAGGCAGTTGCTGTCCCATCGTTGACCTGGAAGTGATAGTACTTGATCGAGCAGCTTGCCGGAATTGTCCCTCGCCAGAGATCGAAGGTTCCCGTCGCATCATTTTTAAAGAAGTTCATTGGCACCTAATGGGAACTGTTGTCTGCCGTGTCATAGTACCTGATATTAACACTGGTCACATCATTATGGAACGTGCGAAAATTGAGGGCGATGGGTGTATTGCATGTTGGCTCAATTGCACTCTCGTAGAGTGGCCCCTGATCGTGGAACAATCCATCCCACTCGACATTATTATCGTTGAAGACAGCATGAGAGGAAGCGAGCCGACTAGATGAAGATACGAAGAGAAATACTGTCGCAAGAATGAGGCCAATGGAGAGCAAAATACGCGAATGTTGTTTGACCAAGGTGAACCTCCACTTATTTTCGAGGCAAGATGCATGAGCGAGCCTCGGATGTTTAACATCTGCCAGTTCTTCTGCTACAACTAAACGCATCAGGCCATAGAAAATAGCCCAACTAACAAAAGCGAGAACGGAAACTATAACCAGCATGTCCTATTTTCTTGACACATCCATTGCCTCCCCTATACAATCAAACTAGCGAGCAAGCATATAGTATAGAGAACATTCTCACGGAGAGGCGAGAACATGGTAGTCGATGTAGACCGCACAGGCCAGCAGTTTGGTAACTATCGTCTTGTCCAGTTGTTGCGACGTGGTAACTTCTCCAAAGTCTACCTTGGGGAACACATTTCCCACCACACCAGAGCCGCCATCAAAGTACTGACCAGCCAGCTCCCTAGTGATGAGGTGGCATTACTCATGACGCAGATACAGGTCATTGCGCACTTAAGGCATCCCCATATCATGCCGATACTTGATTTTGGTATAGAGGATAACACTCCTTTCCTGATTATGAACTATGCTCCTAAAGGCAACCTGCGCCAGCAACATCCTAAAGGTACACGCCTCCCACTTTCTACCGTTATATATTATGTCAAGCAGATTGCCAATGCCTTGCAGTACGTCCATAATCAAAAACTGATCCATCGCGACATCAAACCGCACAACATGCTGCTCGGCCCAAATGACGAAATTCTGCTCAGCGATTTCAGTATCGCCGTCGAATCCCAGAACCTGGATCGAATCCTGGAAGACTTCGAGGGCACCATCCCTTACACCGCTCCAGAGCAATTGCAGGGCATGCCCTGTATAGCCAGCGACCAGTACTCCCTGGGCATCGTTGTCTACGAGTGGCTCACGGGTGCCTGGCCTTTTCGCGGCTCCCTCAATGAGATGGTTCACCAGCATCTGCTTACTCCACCTCCATCCTTACGCGAGAAGGATCCAACAATCTCTGCTGCCGTTGAGCAGGTTGTGTTGAAAGCATTGGCGAAGGAGCCTGGACAGAGGTTTGCGGGAATACAGAAGTTTGCGAGGGCGTTGGAGAGGGCAAGTACTGCATCCGCCTAAATCAGCTTCTTAAATTTCAGATACTGGACAAAACCTTGCACTCATCTATGACACAGGTACCAAGCAAGAACTGCGATCACGTTTTGATTTTGCCGATGGGAAATATGTTTGACGCTATGGTGCCATGGTGCCACGACATATTGATTGACATACTGCCATGGCAGTGCTACACTGAAAACCTCAGAACATACTGATGAAAGCAGAGGTGAAACCATGGCACTACAGAAACAGCATTTCGATGACAATGATGAGCAAAGCAGCCGACCCGGAAAGCGTTCCCGGCTTACCATCGATATCAGTGAGGGACTGCGCCGCCGCGTTAAGATGGCCGCATTCAAGAACGATATCTCCATTAGTGAGTACGTTGGGGATATCCTTGAACGCAATGTCCCTGAAGAAACAGACACGAGGCAACAACCGAGGCAACCGATAAGTCGCAAAACATTGGAGCATATACTTCAAGTACGGAAAGAGATTATGGAACATACCCAAGGGAAGGTTTTTGAAGATTCTACAGAAATTGTTCGCCAGATGCGTGAGGAACGTTCACAGGAGCTGGAGCAATTATGAGAAGAAATCGTGTGGTTGTTGATACGAGTATTGCCATCAAATGGGCTATCAATGAACACGATTCATCTACAGCATTGGCTCTATTAACTGAATGGACTGACACAGAAGTAGTGATACTCGCACCAGCTTTACTCGCCTATGAGGCAACTAACACGCTTTATCGCCACGTTCGTAGAGGTCTCATCCCATTAGAAGATGCTGAACGAGCGCTACAAGAGGTAATACTTGCAACAGTAGAGCTTGAGTTTGAAGAGGCACCTGATCTCCACATCCGCGCAATGCAACTAGCCTACCAGTTCGGGCTACCAGCAGCATATGATGCACACTATCTGGCTCTAGCAGAGCGTGAAGGCTGCGAACTCTGGACTGCTGACGAACGACTATGGAATACTATAAGAGGAAGACTAGCCTGGGTACGTTGGATGACTGATTCTGTGACTCCTTGATATCAGGAAGGTATAACTATGACAGAGGAAAAGCAACACACCGACGACGATGAGATAGATTATCGCAAGAGGACTACGCCATTCACTATCAACATCAGTCGAGCTCTACAACGTCGCATCACGTTGGCCGCAGAGCAGAACGACCTCTCTATAGACGAATACGTTGAGCACATACTCGAAGAAAATGTTCCTGGTGAAGGAAGTACTACACAGAGGAAAGGGCGTCCTGTAACTCGCAAGACATTAGAGGCATTCCGCCAAATACAAGAAGAGATCATGAAAGACCGCAACGGACGCCCTTTTGAGGAGGATTCCACAGAGATGCTTCGACGAGCACGCGAAGAGCGTACACGGGAACTGATGGGAGAGTTATAAAAGGAGCAAGTACAATGCAACTTCGTCCTATACCTGATGATTTTCTGGAAAAAGTGTATCAACTACGCGAACGGATCATACAAGAGAGCAAAGGGCACATCTTTGAAGACTCTGCCGAGTTAGTACGCCAAATGCGCGAAGAACGTACGCGCTACCTCGAGGAATTGCACAAATCAATTTCTGAACCTGCTCCTTACACTCGAACTCAATCCCCCTCACCAGACCATAGTTCAGGCACCAATTATGAGCATGAACAAAGGAAGTGCGACGGAGGAGGAGATCCTTCGCTTCGCTCAGGATGACAGGGAGCCAAGGATGACAGTGGTCATCCAGGAGCGACTGGGCAGTAATCGCTTTGTGGGTGAGCGAAGGATGACAGGGCGGCAGCGCAGCCCATCACCGGTGCGGATGGGGCTTCCTTTGTTCAGGTTCATAATCTGTCAAACTTTGCCAATTAGTAATATCTCATCCTCTCCTTCCCGTGGTATCATAGCATGGTATAATTAACAAACGAGCACACAACAACAATCTATAAACAGAAGGAGCCATACATACCATGAGACTACAAGGAAAAACCATCGGCTACTTCGTTGCTGCTGAAGTCGAAGATCTGGAGTTCTGGGTACCCGTGATGCGACTGCATGAAGAAGGTGCCAGAGTGATCGTAATTGGCCTCTCGACGAATACCGTTCAGGTGCTTCAGCTTGTACGTGATATGGATAAGCAGGGCAAAGTTATTGCGACTATTTGCCATGGTGGTTGGGTCCCCATTTCCGCAGGCATTGTGCGGGGACGCAAAGCCACCGGTTCCACTGGCATCAAAGATGATCTGACTAATGCTGGTGCGACCTGGGTCAACGAATCCGCATTCCGCGAGGGAAATATGGTCTGGGGGCGGGTTGTAGAAGATATTCCCAACTTCTGCAGGGAACTGGTTGCTGCTCTCACAGAATGAAAGCCAGGCACCAATAAAAAAGAGAATACTTAGGATAAGTTGGTAGCACAGATGAAGGTCCGAGATGTCATTAAGCGGATTGAAGCAGATGGCTGGTATCTGGTCAATATGGAAGGAGATCACCGACAATATAAGCATCCAACAAAGCCAGGGC
>WNGL01006494.1_pt1 | contig 16685 bp, 13 predicted proteins | sample 5400591 | NCBI WGS metagenome assembly WNGL01 (sample SAMN13153377, study PRJNA577476) | soil metagenome | isolation source: 80 cm soil or saprolite under Garry oak tree replicate 1 | place: USA:California | collected 2016-06-15
CCCCTGGCCCGCGTAGACAGGATTGGCGTTGCCGGTGCCCCAGTAGATCAGATTGAGATCGGGATCGTAGGTGCCCGGCATCCACGTCATGCCGCCGCCGTGCGTCATCGACTCCGCGTCAGGCCAGCTTTCGGATCCGGGCTCGCCTTTGCGGCCGGGCGTGGTGTACCACCGCCATTGGAGCTCGCCCGTTTCGGGATCGCGCGACTCGAGATATCCGCGGACGTCCATCGCGTCGCCGCCGACGCCGATGATCACGTGATTCCTGACCACCAGCGCCGCGCTGGTCGTGAAGTACTGCAGCTTCTCGTCTGCGACCTTCTTCCGCCAGCGTTCCGTGCCGTTTTTCGCATTCAGCGACAGAAACCATCCGTCTGGCGTCAGGAAGTACACGTCGTCCTTGTACAGACCGACGCCGCGCTGGCCGACGAGGTGTCCTCCCTTGTCCTCCCACGTGTATTGCCAAATCTGCTCGCCGGTTCGCGCGTCGAGCGCGTACACGTGATCCGGAATCGTGAAATACAGGACGCCGTCTGCCATGAGCGGCGTCGACTTGATGGTGGGCTCCCCGACGCCGCGCTGCTGCTGGACGTCGGGGATCCGATACAGCCACGCGAGCGTGAGCCCCTGCACGTTCGACGCGTTGATCTGTTTCAGCGCGCTGAACCGGCGGCCCGAGTAGTCGCCGTTGTACGTCGGCCATCCGCCGATGCCGGCCTGGTCGCCGGCCAGACCGACGGGCGCGTACAGCAGCGCCACGATGGCGAGCGTTCGTGTGATGCTCATTTCAGTGTCGCGAGGAATGCGGTGACGTCGTGGATCTGCGAATCCGAGTACGTCGCAAGCAGCGCGCGATGCGCGTCGAGAGGATCGGGGATCTGTACGCTCACCGCGTCGCGGGGCCAGGAGCGATACGCTCCGGTCGCGTCGACGATCGACACGTCGAAATCGTCGAGCCGCTTGATCACGCCGGTCACTCGCTCGCCCGACGGACGCGTGACGGTCGCCTGCAAGGCGCGCGCGTTTCCTCGTCCGCCAGAAGGCCAGAGCCAGCGGTTCTGGAGCGCCGGGCCGCGGTACTTCGAGCCGACGTGCGCCAGATCTCCGGTGGGAGAGTGGCAGGTGCTGCAGCGTCCGGCGCCGTTGAAGAACGCTTCGCCCGCCTTCTCGTCGCCCCGAATGTCCGCCGAATAGATCGATCCGAAGAGGCCGCGGTTTGCCGCGCGCTCCACGAGCAGATGGAGATACTCGGCAATCTCCGCGATCTGCTCCGCCGGCGTCGCCGGCATCGGGGGCATGCCCTTCTCCGGCCGTCCGTGCTGCACGACCGGACCAATCAGTTCTCCCTTGTCGTCGTGGAGCACGATCTCGGAGCGAAGCAGGCTCGGAGCCTCGGCGCCCCGTGCGTCCGCGCCGTGACAGAACGCGCACGACGCCGCGTAGAGTTTCTCGCCTCGTGCCGCTTTGGCTGGATCCGGCTGACGCCCGAGTCCCAGAAACTCGCGGGTCGCCTCGCCGCCGCCGCGGCCGCCGCGTCCCTGACCAGCCGGCCGGGTCTGGCCTGCGGGCGGCGCCGGCGGCAGTTCCTGCGCGGCGAGCAGCGCGCCTGTGAGAACGACAACGAACAGCGCGCCAGCCGCGGGAGTGGTGAGCATCCGGAGTTGAACCCATTTTAAGGCAACCGCCGCGCAGCCGGATGCCTTCGGCATGAGGTACGGAGAATCCCGGAGACTACGGGACTACGTCGCCCTCGTCACCGGGCCATCTTGACCGCCACCCGCCAGTCATTGCCGTCGGCCTCGAGATCCCAGTTCAGAAAATCGAACGCAATGCGAGCGGCGTCCACCGGTGCGGGCGCGATTCCCAGGAGCCGCGTGTTGCCTCCCGGGCGCGGAGGTTCGGCGTCTGGCTTCCCCGTCGTGAAGAGCGTCGCCGCGCAGACGCCGCGCCACTCCTCGTCCTCCAGACAATAAACGCGGTACTCGATCGCCGGGTCCCAGACCGATCCGAGCCGAAGGCGGCAGGCATCCGGGCGGCCGTCGCAGGCGCGCAGCACTGAGGTTTCGTCCTCGCTCGCGAGCGGCGCCCACCCGGGCGGCAGGACGGGCGCGGCGTGCGGCTCCGGAAAGACCGATACACCGGTCGAATGCTGAACGACCCTTGCGGCGCGTGTCCGACGCAGTCTGACGCGTTCTTCGTCGCTCACGAGCGTGAACCCTCCGTTGAAGGGGATGAGGCCTGGCCCTGCGGCCGGCGAGCGCGCGCGAGCAGCGCTTCGTACAGCCGGATCCAGATGTACGCCGAGGTGGTGAGATCCTCGTTGCAGGCGCGCAGGCGCGCCAGTTCATCGGCGAGGCGGGCATTCTCGTTGTTGAGGCGCAGGATTTCCCTGCAGCACGCGCGATGGTCTCCAAACGATCGCATCGTGGCCGCGCGGACGGCGTTCCGCGGACCCGACATTTTCTCGAAGCTGTTTTCCATGGGGTCGCTGGCGTTCATGTCCTCTATAACGCCGGCGGCGGCCAGACCGAACAGGCCGGGTCAGGACGGAAGGAACGTGGGGTTGGCGTGAGCCCGGAGGGAGCCCTTCGCCAGCGGCGCCCACGGCGTCCCGCGCGGCCGGGTGCCGGCTCCCGCGACATACAAAACCGTCTCGCGGACACCATCGATGCCCAGGTCCTGCTCAATAGCCTCGTCGTCAAGGCCCATGAGGCAGAACGGCGCGAGGGTCCGCCACGTTGCCGCAAGGCAGAACGTCTGGCATACGTGCCCGGCTTCAGCGAGCGCTGCCCTGTAAGCGCGCGCGTAGGGATAGCGCCACACCTGCCGCTCGAGGACGGCAGTCAGCACGACGAGGAATGCGGCCCTGGCGAAGTAGCCGCTGTGCGGCATCCACGCTCGGAGCCGCGCGGTCATGTCGCCACGCCGCAGTCGCTCGAGGCGGTGCACGTCGCATACGTAGGCTTCGATCGGATGGCGCGCTCCACCCGACGGCGATGTTTTCAGCGGCAGCCGGCCGAATGCCGTGGGCACCCACTGCTGGACGCCACACGAGAGGCCCAGCGTGGTGGCGAGATCGGCTGCGGTAACGGGAGCCGAACCGAACCGGCGCCATGTCCTGCGCGCCAGCAACACTTGCGGGAAGTCGCCGCGAGACTCCGGCGTCAGGAGATCAACGGTCGGAGCCTGCCTCACGCGTTTGACGGGAGCCGGCGCCGGACGCGAGGACGCCCGGCTGTCGAGAAACGCAGCAGCCTGCCGCGGGGAGAAGAACCGCACCTTCCGCGTGGCGGTGTGAAAAAATCCCGCGGCGGGATTCCATTCCTCGATCGTGTTCATGGCCCGATCGCGGGGATCGGGAGGACGATCCGCCCGCTGAAGCAGACCTCTGGCCGCCAGCGTCGCCACGAGCCGCATCGACAGACGCTGCGCGATTCCCAGATGCGCCGCGACAGCAGCCGGCCTGCGCCAGGCACCGCAGTAGTCCAGGACCGAACAGATATCGGGCGTTGCTTCCGCGACGTCGCCCGTCGCGTAGTTGTAGACGACGAGAGAACCGCGGCACCAATAGAGGACGAGGTGCGGCGCCCGTCGAACACGAACGGCAGAGCGAGCGGCCACTAGACCGGCGGCAACTGGCCTGCCGGGATGTCCATCGTCGGGCCGCAGATGTCCGCGAAATCTGCGCGGCACTGAGTGAGCCGTTCGATGGCGAATTTCACCCGATCGGACGGCTGGAGCCTCGAAAGTTGATCGATGGTTCGCCCGAGTTGTTCGTAGAGCGGCTTCAGTCGCACGACTCTCGGACTGCTGACTGAAGCAGCCTTGCGCGACGGCGCTCGGCGCGACCTGGATGTCTTGCGGGTACCGCCGGGGCGGCGACGTGATTTGCTCAAGATGTGCTCCTTGCCGTCGAGTCTAGTGAGCTGGACCGACGGTGGTCAAGACTTCGCGCTACGGCAGCCCGATCCGTTTTCGGAGCGCGGCAAATTCGGGCCGGTCTCGCACGGGATCCAGGCGAGGGTCGACATCCAGCCACAACACTGACGGATCGCGCTGGCTGACGGCGCGTCCGAGAACGGCAAGCGCCGCGTCTGGTTGCCCGGTGGCCAGCAGGAAATAGGCTTCATGAGGGCTCGAGCCAAGATTGTCGCCCTGTGTGCCTGCTGCGAGCGCCGAAAACTGAGCACGTGCCTGCCGGACGTCTCCCTGAAGGGCCTGGAGCCGCATGGCCTGGACACGCCAGCCCACGGCGACGAGGGCGCTGGTGTCGATGGCCCTTTGGGTTTCACGCAGCGCGGCCGTCAGATCGCCCTTGGCCTCGAGGATGCGGCCTTCCAGGAAATGCGTCGTTGGCAGCGTCGGATCCAGCGACTCGGCGCGATGAGCCGCGGCCAGGGCCTCGTCGAACCGCCTCGTGTAGTAAAGGACCAGCGAACGGGTCAGTTCGGCCGGCGCGGAAAGCGGATCGAGCGTCACGCTCTCGGTGACCTGCTGCCGCGCCTCGTCGAGCCGGCCTACGGCCGCGAGGAATTGTGCGTACTGCGCGCGCGTATACGACGCGCTAGGTTCCAGATCGAGCGCAAGGCGGTACTCGCGCTCGGCGCCGGAAAAGTCCCAATCGTAATAAAACCGCAGGTCGGCCAATACGCCGTGCGCCTCAGGGAGATCGGGATCGAGATCCAGCGCGCGCGTGACCTCTGACAGTGCTGAGGCGCGTGCATCGGGCTGGGAAATCGTCCGATCGAAGCCGAGGGCGACGTAGCTGCGCGCCGCGCCCGCGTGCGCGGCCGCATATCCGGGATCGAGCGCAAGCGCGCGCTTGAACGCATCGAGCGCGAGGGCCGCGCGCGCGCCGAACTGTCCCAGGTGCATGCGTCCTTCGAGGTAGGCCTGCTCCGCCGCCGGGTTCGTGCCCCGCCGCGTCTGGAGGCGCGACATTTCAGACCCGCTCAGCTTCGCGTGCATCTGCCGCGCGACCGCGCGTGCGAGATCGTCTTCGAGCGCGAGGAGATCGCCCATCGGCCGTTCCAGAGATCCGGACCAGATCTCCACGTCCGTGCCCGCCTCGATGAGCCGCGCGTTCACGCGAACCCGTCCCGGTCGCCCTCCCGCGCCTGGCTGAACGGCGACTGTGCCTTCCAGGATCTGCTGCACGCCGAGTTGCTGAGCGATCGCCGAAACCGGCTGGGTCGTGCTTTTGAAGCGCACCACCGAGGTGTGCGCCGTCACGCGCAGTGCCTGCACCTGTCCGAGCGTCGTGATGATCTGATCGGTGAGTCCCTCGGCGAGGGCGGTCGTCTCCGGCCCGCCCGACATCGCGGTCAGCGGAAGGACCGCCACGGACGTCAGACTGTGCGGGCCTACTTCGCCGATGTCCCGCGACCGCAGCAGCGTGGCGACCAGCGCGATCACGGACGCGGCCGTGATCATCGCGGCCACCCATCCGCGCCACCGCGTCGTGCGCCGCCCGCCCGCAGCTTCCGAACGCGACACCAGCTCGCGGAGCGCGTGTTCCATCGCCGCCGCGGTTGCGTAGCGCGCGGACGGCTCCGCCGCGAGCGCGCGTTCGACGACGCGCGCGAACGCGACCGGGATCTTCGAATTCATGGTGCGCAGCCGCCGGCGATCTCCGTGTCGATGCGCGGCCGCGAGGGCTTCGACCGATTCAGCGTGGACCGGGAACGCTCCGGTCACGAGGTGGAACAGGAGCACGCCGAGGCTGTAGACGTCACTGGCGGGCGAAGCGCGGCCGCCCGCGAGGAGCTCGGGCGCGAGGTACAAAGGCGTACCGGCCAGGCGCGGTGCGGAGCCGACGTCCTCTCCGGCGCCAAAGTCCATGAGGATGATGCGGCCGCTCTCGTCTCGCGCGACATTCTGGGCCTTGATGTCGCGGTGGAGCAAGCCCGCCGCGTGCACCGCGGCGACGGCGCTAGACAAGTCGGCGCCAATCCTCGCCGCGGCGTCAGGCGTCATCGGACCGTCGACTCTGACGACTTCATCGAGCGGGCGGCCTCGCACGAGCTCCATCCAGAGACCGATGCGCCCCTCGTGCCGCTCCGCGCCGTACACGTGCGCGACATGCGGATGCCGGATCCGCGCGAGCCGACGCGCTTCCTGCAGCACGCGTGCGTTCGCCGCCGCGTCGCCGGTTACGCCGTCGACGCGCAGTAGCTTGAGTGCCACTTCGCGCTGCAGGTCGACTTCCCACGCCCGGAACACGTCGCCGGACGCGCCCCGCCCGATGCGATCGAGGAGGATCAGCCGTCCCCAGCGTGGACCTGCGGGATCCGCCTCCGTCAGCGGATCGACCGCGCTCACGTCCCCGGCTTCTGGCGGAAGTGTCCGATACACCTCCGCAAGCCTGTCGATGAGACGCAAGTGGCGGACGAGGCGCTGCTCACCGCCCGAGAGCTGCGCCCCGGTGCGCTCCCAGTCCACCGGCGCGCCGTCGGCGATTGAGGCGGCGAGGTTCTCGAGCGCGCGCGCGGGGTCAGGCCTCAACGTCCATCTCCTCTGCGAGACGCACGAGCGCGCGCGAGACGGCCATGCGCGCGGCGTCCGCGCTGGCCTTGCCGTGTCCTGCCGCAATCTGCTGGTAACTCTGCCCGAGCTCCACGCGGGCGATGATGACTTCGCGCTCGTCCCGGCGAAGCCGCGCGAGCGCGTCCTCATATCGTGTGAGCGCCTCATGGCCGATGGCCTGCTCCAGCGGCGACGCCGAGACGTCGGCGTGTTCGTCGACGATCTCGGCGGAAACGCCATGCCGGCCGACGCGCCGCACCTCATCACGGACCCGATTCACGAGCGCCTGGCGGAGGTACGCCTGGAGCGCGCCTTCGTGGCGGGGCTGAAACGCGTCGATGTTTTTCAAGGTCTGCACCAGCGTGTCCTGCACGACATCGTCGGTGTCCCGCAGATCGCGGGTCCATTGGGGCAGCCGCCCCCGCGCCCACCGGCGGAGAGACGGTAAGTACCTGGCGAAGAGTTCGTTGAGGGCGTCAGCATCTCCCAGCCGGGCGCGCTGCAGCAGGTCCGCGGTCGTCGCGACCGCGCCCGAGGGCTGCGGGCCTGCGCGTGTGGTCGGGGGCTGCTCCATGCAGGAGAGATGGGATCATATTCGAGTCGCCACCCTGTACAACGAAGGGTGCGTGCGAACCGAACACAGCCGTAACAATATCGGGGCCATACTGCGCCGGCGATCCGGCCGCGGCGCTGCTGGGCTATCAGGCCGCGCGCGACACGGCGCTCGCGATTTTCACGACCGCAGCCAAGGCAGGGTCACTGGAGGCTTACCAACAGGAGATGTTCGACGATCTGCGCGGACGCTCGAAGGACGCGGTCGCGCCAGCCGCGCGCGCCGCCCGCTGAACGCACGATGAGCGAGTCGCCCAGGCGTCATCTGCGCGCGTCCGACGACGGAACATCGACGGAACGGACCGGAATGATCGTTTCCCGGCGCAGACAGACTCCCAGCATCACTCCGACGAACGCGGCCGCGCCGTGGATGTCGTGCAGGGTCAGCAGCCACAGGTAGGCGGCCGCGGCGGAAAGCGCCGCGACTCGCGCTGCTCCACGAACGCGCGCGAGTGAGGTGACGACGACGCTGCCGGCGAGAGAGAAGTTGGCGACGGAGTTTCCCGCGCCCATTGGCCGCCAGCCGAACGCCACGACTTCACTGGCGAGGCCTCCCAGGAAAAAGATGGCCAACCAGCGTCGGGCACCCCAATGCCTCTCGCCCGCACTGCCGATGAACAGAAGGCTCACGATATTGAACACTGCTCCGCTCGGGCCGCCGTCTTGCACGAAAAGCGCCGTAAGCACGCGCCACCACTCGCCGGCCACGAACCGCGAGTAGTCGCGGCGTAATGCCGTCAGCATCGCCGGAAAGCGCCATTGCGCGACTGCCATCAGCGTGACAATGGTCGTGAGAACCAGCGTTGCCGGTGGTGGCGGCGTGAACGTTGCGGCCGCTCTTCCCCTGCGGCGCGGTTCGGACGCCAATCGGCGGAGCCTCAGCGCCGCGTAGGCGCCATACAATCCGACGACGTAGAGACAAGCTCGAAGCATTTTTCCAGTGCGCCGCGGCGGTCGAGGCTGCTTCAGGCGCTCTGGCGCTCAGCGCGAGCCTCCAGCCAAGTCGCGATTTCCGCACAAATCTTGAGCAATTTCGCCGATTCTGGTCCAGAAACGGCGGAAGTGACATTTTCGAGTGTCATTTCGACGACCACGGCGGAATTCCGTAGAGCGCGCCAATTAGCTGCGGGGAAATGCCGTCGTCGACGGCAGTCAACGATGGCACAGCGCAAGCCTTCAGGAGCGAATGGTCGCCAGGGGCGTGAAGGTTCGAATCCCCAACCACATCCGGTATCTCGAACGTGTTGGACGCTGCGTTCAGGCGCGCGGCGTAGCCTTCGCCGGATCTCGATCACCGCTTCAAGTGCCGCTCGACGAAGCGCAACATTGGGCGCAAGTCAGCGTTGTCACTTGCTCTTTGCGCCCTGCAGCAAGAAGTGGTACGGCCCTTCCGCCCCGTCCGTCGAGTTGATCAGAATCTGATGCGTGCCGGTCTCCCTCAACACGAAATCGCTGCCTCCACGGCAGCTCGGCCCCAACGCGTCCCAGCCCCTCGGCGCGATGATCGCGACGACCAGCCCGTCGAGCAAGCACCCTTCGCCGGAGAAGCGGAGCACGTCGCCTTCGTGCCCCTCGAAGCTGTACAGATCGTGCGCACCGCGCGTTTCGATGCGCCCGGAAATCACGTCGCCGTACTTGACCGCACTGCGGCGGTCTGGCCGCAAGACCCGGATGGGCACGCGGTAGGAGACCAGCGGAACTTCTTCGTATGCCGGCGGCGTACGCATCAGATATGTGCCCGCGGATCGCAGCACGACGCGGCCCAGCCCGCACGGTCGGCCGCCGCTCAAACTCTTGCCCGACGGATCGACCAGGCTGATCGGCAGATCCGCCATGCAGTCGGGGTCGCCGATCCACAGCACATCACCTGCCTGCGCCTGGAAACTGAACGACGGCTTCATGCGTTTATCGGTGACCGTACCCGCCATCGTCATCAGCTTGAGCACACCGGGCGACACGCCTCCGCCCGCGACCGCTAGGGGGAAGCGCGCGCGAGCGGCCAGTGCCTGCTGTTCGTGGCCATACGCATGCACGAACAGAAAGTCGCTCGTGAGCCCGTAATCGAGAATGCAGTTATCCAGCAGCCGTTCATCCGTGATGCCCGACTGCCGGCAGCGCCGTTCGGCCTCGGCGCGATTCGGCACGCGCGACGGATCAACGAGCGCATCTGGGAACGTGGGGTCGGTGAAGGTCGCCGTGGACTGGCCCGGCAAGTAGTCGAAGAGCGATGCCGACTGCGGCACTCGCCAGGCGTCCGCCAGCGAGTGCGTCACGAGCTGCGGATCTGGCGTCACTCCAAGCGGGGCGCCAGCCATACCGATCAGGTCGTTCGCGGGCGATCCATTGTCGTCGCCCAGGAGTCCGGCGAGCCTCCCCTTGCGGCTCGCGGACGGCTTCACGTGCACGTTGAGCGCACGCCTGCCGAGCTGTTCGACGCGGACCGTTGTGGAGTCGGGCCACTCGAACAGATACGTGGTGCCGTAGACCGTGTCGGATCGCGTGATCGATCCACTCGGCAGCGGCGGGATCTCGTCCCCGATCGTCTGACCGTCGATGCGCAGCACCGATACGTCGTTCTCCAGTGTCACCGTGACGCGTTTGCCGCCCAGGCGCGTGGCCAACGCCTGATTGACCGTCACCGTTCGCGATTGGCGCACCGGCCCCTGCCTCGCCTGCAGGACGAAGTCGTCCTTCGTGGACTTCGCCAGCGTGTATTCACCCACCACTTGGAAGTCGTACTTCAGACCGTCGAATGTCAGGATGTGGGTGTCGCCGCCTGATCCCGGATCGCCCCTTTTCCGTTTCTCGTCCTGCTGGTCGGTGCCGCCCCCGCCGCCACCGCCGCCGCCCGGGTCGGGCTGCTTGGGGTCGTCTGGCTGCTTACAGTGCAGATCGAGTGAATGGCCGATCACCAGCAGCTGCGCGCCGGAGCTGGCCGACTCGAGGCCGACTGAGAGCGGCAGCGTGGCCTTCTTCAAGTGCAGCGACGCACCGGGTGACTGATCAGGACAAGTGCAGCCGCCGGGCTTCACGCAGAATCCCACCGATCCCGACGTGTCGAGCCGCTGGTCGACCCCGAATCCAGAATCGTGCACGCGCCCGTAGCCCGCCAGCAGCGCGACCACCGCGACGTCAACGCTGCCGGACAGCTCCACCGTCCGCGCGTTGAACGGCGATGCGATCTCGGCCAAGGTGGGGGTGTCGTTGGACAGCTGCAGCTTCTGCGGCGCAAGGCCGGAGGTCGGCGGATACCCCGGCGTGGTCATCGTCCACTGCTTCTTGCCGGAGGTCAGGAAGTAGCTCGCTCCCCACGAGGAGTAATACGCATCGTCGTTGCCCTGAATCAGCAGGTCGAATGGCGTGAGGTCGAACTGCGCCTTGCCCGGCGGGGCGCGATTCATCACCGCCAATAGTCGAGCCCATACCGCGTCCGCCCCGACGAGGTCGCTCAAGTGGCCGAACACGCCGAGCGCGTCCTCGCTGCGGTCCATGTACGCGGTCGCCGGCGACGTGGAGTACATGGTCCACAATTTCTGCACCACGTTGGTGCCTTCGGGTACCGCCGCCACCTGCGCCCAGGTGGCTTCCCCCTCTTTCACCCACGCAGGCGCGGTCTGCCACGTCGTGAAATCCTCGATCACCCGCTGCTGATAGCAGTGCATCATCTCGTGCAGCATAACGCTGCGGGCGTCGTCGGCTGTGGGGACGCCTTTCTGAAAAATCCTGTTGAAGATGAGCACGTGACAGTCGCTCACGCCGGTGCGCATCCAGTCGTGCTTGATGATTTCCCAGGCGTTCCACGAGAGCGTCAGGGCGTGGGTGGTTCCATTCGGTGGGTAGTTGTCGTAATCGACGTCGAACGCGTATCGAATTCGCGGCTGACCGAGGACCGCCGACAGCGTGCCATCCGCAAGGTCCAGGAACTTGTCGTACGTATACGCGTCTTTCCGGTCAGGGGCGAACGAGGCTCGGACGACGCGGTCCGATTGGTCCATTAGCCCCGCGGACGCGGAGGACGGCAGGTGGAGATACTTCGCCGAAGCGTCGCGCTGCTCCTGCGTCAGCGACTCCCACACGCCCATGAGATACGTGGCAGCCGGCGTGCCGTCGAATCGTGAGGTATCGCGCGGCAAGCCAGCCGGCACGTCCACGCCGGGCAGCTTTCCGATTTCGATGCTAAACAGCAGCTTCGCCCGCTCCGGCGTCACCCCTTCTCGGATGATCTGATTGAGGAGTTCCGCCTCGGATCGCACTGGAGATCCCGTCCGTGCGGGCGCCGCAGCTATCGCCGTCGGTGTCGCGGCGCTGCTCGTCGGCTGTTCCGGATGCGACCACGTTCGCCACCAAACCACCGCCACCGCTGCGGCGGCAAGGACGACGATCACGGCAATATTTCTGGCGCGCATATCCCTACAGCCCGCGTCGGCCGGACACAGACGTCACCTGCTGCGGCGTGAGGAACGAACAGACGGTGTCGGGGACCGTTGGGGTCATGGGAGCCGCGCTGGCGATCAGCAGCGCAACGCACCTCGCGAGGCCCCATCGAACTGAACGTTCCATCGGCGCTCCTGTGAGGACCTGTTGACCCCGGTCAGCATGCTGGTAACCCCTCGGCGACGGCAAGCACCTACCTATGGTCTCCAAACGGCTCAAGAGGAGCCGGCCGAACAACCCAACAGTGGTGACAGCCATGTACAGCGCGTTCTCGTTCAGAATGGGCTTGGCGAAGGGGAGATCGATTCACCCGTGCTGTTCGAGCTCCTCGCCGGCGCTCCTCCGTTTACTGGGACATTCGAGCGCTGTCTGGGCCGTGATTGATGTCAAGGACGATGCGGCCAACGTCACGTGCCACGCGAAATGCGAGTCGAGATGCTCGCCTTCGTGCAGGCGTACCGCGGATTACTTCGCCTTCTCGATGACGCCGCAAGCAATGCGTGCGCCGGCGTTCCCTGAGGGATCGGTTTTGTTGTCGTCGGACGCCGCATGGATCACGAGTGCCGTCCCGCCGGCGTGGAACAGAGAATTCGGACCATCGCCGAGAGTTATGTCCGGAACGGCGAAGGAGACGTCGCCAACTCCCTTCGCATCGACTTCGAAATTCGGCAGATCGCCGGCGTGAGGGCCGTTTGGATTGCCGGTGCCATGCTGCTTGGCGCCTGGATTGAAGTGCGGACCGGCACTGGTGAAATCGGGGGCTGTGCATGTACCCACATTGTGGATGTGAATCGCATGCGTCCCGGGCGGTAGCTTCGAGAAAGTGCCATTGATCGTCACGGCGGTGCCGCGCTGGGTCAGTGCAAGCGTGGCCGTGCCGACTTCCTCGCCCTGCGCATTCTTCAGCGTTGCGGTCGCGCGCGCGGGCGCCTGCGCAGAGACCGCGGCCGCGGTGAGCACAATCGACAGGCACAGCAGATGGCGGAACATTCCCTCACCTCCCCGAAGACCAATCGTCGCGCCATACTCTAGCACGCGACTACGGCGATACCGATTAGTGACTGAACGCTGCCCGTCTTTCGCCGGGCCCTTACTCGGACATATAGCTGCTAAGGTGAAACTGCAGGCGGAACGGGTAACGCGAGGGCCCTGGCAAGGTGGATCAAGCGCAGGACGTGACGGGACTCCTCAGAGCCTGGAGCGCCGGCCATGCGCAGGCCCTCGAGCAACTCACGCCGCTCGTCTATGAGGAACTCCACCGGCGGGCGCACTGGCACATGGCCCGGGAACGGTCCGGTCAGACGCTGCAGACCACGGCGCTCGTTAATGAGACGTATCTACGCCTCGTCGATCTCAACGGCGTCTCGTGGCGCGATCGCGCCCACTTCTTCGCGCTTGCCTCCCGGCTGATCCGGCGTGTGCTGATCGATGCGGCTCGCGCCCGCGCATCACTCAAACGCGGCGGAGGCGCCGCCGAGACGACCTTCGACGAAACGCTCGTCGTCTCCGGTGAACCGCGAGCAGACCTGCTTGCGCTCGATCAGGCGCTGAACGCCCTCGCCGCTCTCGACCGCAGGAAAAGCGAGGTCGTGGAGCTGCGTTTCTTTGGAGGCCTGACCGTCGAGGAAGCCGCCGACGTGCTGCAGGTGTCGCCTGAGACGGTGAAACGCGATTGGAAACTCGCGAAGGCGTGGCTCCAGCGCGAACTCAGGTCGAAATGAGTGCCTGATGGCGACCGCCATCAAGTAGGCTCATGCCTCTGGACCACGTTATCGGGGGGCCTGCTTTTTCGGCTCCTGGCCCAGACCATCGGGCGCCCAGCTGTTCACGATCGTCCTCGCCATTCGTGCGATGAGAAGCTCCCCTTCATTCTCCGGCGTCCAGCTCGTATCGACGTTCTGATAGGTGAAGGCGGAGATGACGATGGGCCCGTCCTTCGTGTAGACGAGCCCGACGTCATTGCGAACGTGGTCGAGGCTTCCGGTCTTGTTGGCGATGTGGCTGGCGACCTCCGTCGTGTCCGCATCTTCCAGATAGTGTGGGATGCAATTCCGCCAGAACTGATGCTCCATGATGTCGATCATTCTGGCGCAGAGCGCCCTGTCGCCGAGATCGCAGCGGTTGATGGATTCGAGAATGCCGGCCATCTCGCGCGCGGTCGTGCGTCCGATGCCGAAAGGCTTCAGCTCAGGACTCTGGTCACCTTCCGTCGGACGGCTGATCGGACGAATGCTGGTGGTCAGCGGAAAGCCCAGGGCGCGCAGGCGCTCGTTGACGTGCGCGCGTCCGACGTGGGCGAGGACGAGGTTGGTGGCGGTGTTGTCGCTCTGCGTGATCATCAGGACGATGGCGGTCTCGAAGTTGATCTCCGCGGGCGTGTGGAAGAGGAGCAGAACGCCGGAACCGGAGACCTGATCCTCCTTGCGAAGGGGCAGGCTGTCGTTGAACGAGACGTGGCCTTCCTTCACCTGATACATCGCCTCGAGCATGATCGCGACCTTGATCACCGAGGCCGTGTTGACGGGGACGTCCGGGTCAATCGCAACCGTCTGTCCCGTGCGGAGATTCCTGGCGTAGAGCGATACCTTGCCGTGGTGGTGGCGCGCGTCAGTGTCTGCCAGGTTCTGCAGCGTTGCATCAGGACGATCCGGCGGTTCGCCGGCATGGGACGGATCCTGCGCGTAGACGCCTGTCCCGCCAAGACATAAGAGCCAAAGGAGCGCGGCACGAGCGCCGTCGCGGACAAAACCCCTCATCGGGAGATCCCTCCAGAACTGACAGTGTAATCAGAGCTCGACGGCAGCGGCAGACCATGTATTTCCGGGCATTTGCTAAATTTTTCGCCTGATGCTATTTTCATAGCACCTTTTCCGCGATTCGCCCGTCTAAGGGTTTGTATGGCGAAACCTAACCACCAGGACGTGAGCCGCCGGGAGCGGCAGATCCTGGACATCCTCTATCAAAGGGGCCGAGCGACGGCCGCCGAGGTCCAGACGGCGCTTCCCGAGCCGCCCAGTTATTCGGCCGTCCGGGCGCTGCTGCGCATCCTCGAAGAAAAGGGCCACGTGCGCCACGAGCAGGACGGGCCGCGCTACGTCTATCTCCCCACGATCGCGCGGGACAACGCGCAGCGCTCTGCGCTGCGGCACATCCTCCAGACATTTTTCGACGGGTCCGCCGAGCAGGCGATCTCGGCGCTGCTCGATGACTCGTCGTCGAAACTCTCACCCGCGGAACTGGATCGCCTCGCGCGCCTGATCGACTCGGCGCGGAAGAGCGGAGCCTAAGCCATGCCTGTTGTCTCTCTGACGGCTGCGATCGATACGATTGTGAAGGCGTCGGCGATTCTCGGTGCGACGGCGCTGCTCGCGGCGGCGCTTCGGCGCGCGGCCGCCTCCGTGCGGCATCTCGTGTGGACGCTCGGGTTGATCAGCGCGCTCGCCGTGCCCGCACTGTCCGCCGTGACGCCGCGATGGGAGCTGCCGCTCGTTCGTGTGCCGGCGGCGGCATCGTTGCCGGCGACAGCCCCGTCGCTTCCAGCTGCAGCGTCATCGTGGCTTCCACCTTCGGCCGCCGCTACGGTTCTTCCGCCTGAAGGCGGAAGCTACAAGGGTCGCGGAAGCTACAAGAGTCAAAGAGCGGAATCGTCGCCCATCGCATGGACGACGGTGTTGTTCCTCGTCTGGGCGACGGGGGCCGCGATTGTCATCGGACGGATGCTGATCGGTCTTGCGGCAATACAGTGGCTTGCACACCGGACGCCTGCCATCACCGACGCGCCGTGGCTCGCGCAGGCGCGCTCGATTGCCGGACAGCTCGGCGTCGCCCGCGTGCGTTTCCGCCGGGCGATCGCGCAGTCGATGCCCATGGCGTGCGGCGCGTTCCGGCCGGCGGTCCTCATGCCCGCCGACGCCGACACGTGGCCCGCCCATCGTCTCCGGGTCGTCCTGGTCCACGAGCTCGCGCACGTGAAGCGGCGCGACTGCCTGACGCACCTGCTCGCGCAGGTGGCGTGCGCGGCCTACTGGTTCAATCCGCTCGCCTGGATGGCTGCACGGCGGCTGCGCACCGAACGCGAGCGCGCGTGTGACGACCTGGTTCTCGCCTCGGGCACACGAGGATCTGAGTACGCGGACCAGCTTCTCGAGATCGCGCGCGTGATGCGCGCGGGACGCTTCCCAGCCGTCTTCTCCGGCGCCAGCCTCGCGATGGCGCAGCGTTCCCAGCTCGAGGGACGCCTGATGGCGATCCTCGATCCGAGCGTTCCGCGCGGCGGTCTCAGTCGCGCGCGCGCCGCCGTGGCGTCGGTCCTCTTTGCATTGCTGATCGTTCCGGTCGCCGCAGTCCAGCCGTGGACGGAACAGGCAGCCGCCAAACCCGATCCGATCGCGCCGCTGCAAACGCCGCAGCCGGACAAGAGCGAGCCAGCCAGGCCGCAAGCGGCCGCCGTCGATCCGCCTCAGACGCCGCGCACGCCGAAACGCACGCAGGATGTTCCGCACACGACGATCGTCGACGACGTCGTGGGAGCCGTGGTCGGCGGAGTCTCGGGCGGCATCGCGGACGGCATCGTCGGCGGCGTGGCCGGGGGAGTGGCGGGCGGAATCGCCGGCGGCGTGGCCGGCGGCGTGGGCCGCGGCATCGGTATCGGCCTCGGAAACGGGATCGGTCACGGCGTCGAGCACGAGGTCGCGATCGAAGGCACGCCCCAGCAGGAAACTGCGGCCGCGAAAAGATCCGACAGGGGTCGGACGGTGGACCCGCGCACGGTGAATGCATTGATCGAGGCGATGAAGGATACCGACAAGGGCGTTCGCGAGATGGCGCTGCAGGCCCTCGTGCAACTGCGCGATCCGCGCGTGTTCGATCCGCTCGTCGCCGCGTTGAAGGACGCCAGCGCCGACGTCCGCGAACAGGCCGTCTTCGGCCTCGGGCAGTTGCGCGACACGCGCGCGATTGACGCGCTCGGACCGCTGCTGCACGACGCGTCCGCGGACGTGCGCGAACAGGTCGCCTTCGCGCTGGGCCAGATACGCGATCGGCGCGCGATCGAGCCGCTGATCTCCGCGTTGAAGGACGAGAAGCCCGACGTCCGCCAGCAGGCGGCGTTCGCG
>WNGL01015855.1_pt1 | contig 16684 bp, 10 predicted proteins | sample 5400591 | NCBI WGS metagenome assembly WNGL01 (sample SAMN13153377, study PRJNA577476) | soil metagenome | isolation source: 80 cm soil or saprolite under Garry oak tree replicate 1 | place: USA:California | collected 2016-06-15
CTTTGCTTGCGTTGAATGAGCTGAACTTTAGTTAGGTAACCCATAATGAAAAACACTAGTCATATAACTAGATACACGCAACAAAAAAATAAGCCCCGCGTAACTTTATCTAGTAAAAGCCAAACTCCAGCCCTCTCCCCAAGGGAGAGGGCGGGGTGAGGAGCAGAGCAAGACTGTGAATAGCCTGGGGACAAGCTTCGAATAACCTGTGAGGAAGTTCCAACAACTCGGAATTGATCCCCTGGAACAATTCCCGTCTGCTTACCCGCGATGGCGCATAGCTTTTGCCTGCATCGCAATTCCACCGGGCTTGCGAGCGAAAACCATTCGCGTCGCGTTCGTTCGATCGAACCGCGCCCGGTGAACGGAAGGACATTATGACGGCTGTTGAAGTACGATGGAAACAATCGAAGGCGATTATCGCCAACGCCTGCCTGATGTTGCGGCACACGCGAGAGGCGGCCTTCGCCTTCACCTGGGGTCTGTCCGAGCCGACGAGCGCCGATTGTTACGTGCTGCTGCGCGATGCCACGCAGATGTTTTGCGCGGCGGTGAGTGAACATTACGGCGAGCCGGCGGTCCATCGGTGGTCGCCCGTGTTGCCCGAATTGCTCCTCACCTACCCGGAAAAGTGCGACGAGACATTGGCGCTGGTCGAGCGAAAGGATTTCCACGAACTGTCCCACTTCCAGTACACCGCGGCCTGACCTTCAAGGCGGTGGTGTGGAACAAAGCTATTCCCCCCGATCACCGGCGGCAATCACGCCCGAGGCCGCCAGCGGGAACATCTCAGCGGCCCAATCCCAGCGAGCGACTTGGCGCCCCTGCGCCGCTCCATCCCGTCAGGACTCGCTTCGACTCGACCCCCTTTCGCGCCGGGAGAAATCTGCTAGGCTGGCGGCGCCATGATTGACCCGATCGATTCCGAAACGGCCCGCGCGTCCGTGGATTTGAAGAAATCGGGACGGAAACGGGTGGCGCGGGCCGAAGGAAGCAAAGTGGACCGGTTGCCGCCGCATTCGCTGGAGGCCGAGCAAGGGGTGCTGGGCTGCGTGCTGCTCGCGCCGACGGAATGCCTCGGCGAATGCATCGAGAAGTTCAAATCGGGCGCGGAGGTTTTTTACGACCTCCGGCACCGGACGATTTACGAGGCCTTGGTCGAAATGTTCGACCACAAGGAGCCGATCGATGCGATCACCCTCCAGCAACGGCTCAAGGACCGGCAGCAGCTCGAACCGGTCGGCGGGCTGGCCTATCTGTCTGCCTTGCCCGATACGGTGCCCACCGCGGCCAACCTCGGCTATTATCTGGAGATCGTGCGGGAAAAATTCATTTTGCGGAAAATGATCCAGGCCTGCACCGACGTCGTGGGCCGGGTCTATGACCACGAAGGGGAGGTCGATGCGCTGCTCGATGAAGTCGAGCGCGATATTCTGCGCATCAGCGAGGCGCGTGTCGAAGCCACCACCAACACCATCAAGGACCTGGTGCGCAAGGCCATCACCACGATCGAGGATTATCACCAGCGCCAGGGGGTGTTGACCGGCATCGGGACGGGCTTCGCCGATCTGGACAAGATGACCAGCGGCTTGCACGAAGGCGAGATGATCGTGATCGCCGCGCGACCCTCGATGGGCAAGACCTCCCTGGCGATGAACATCGCCGACTGGGTCGCGGTGGACCAGCGGTTGCCCGTCGGCGTGTTCAGCCTGGAGATGACCGCCGAAGCCCTGGTGCTGCGGATGCTCTGTTCGCGCTCGCGCGTCAATCTGCGCAACATCACCAGCGGCTTCCTGGCGAATCAGGATTTTCCCAAGCTCACCGGCGCGGCGGGCAAACTGGCCAACGCCCCGTTGTTCATCGACGACTCGGCGGGGCTGTCGATCCTGCAGTTGCGGGCCAAGGCGCGGCGCATGGCCCAACAATACGGCATCAAGCTTTTCGTGGTTGACTACCTCCAACTGCTCCACTCTACTGCGCGCCGAGCAGAAAACCGGCAGCAGGAAATTGCGGATATTTCCAATGGCATCAAGGCCCTGGCCAAGGAGCTGAAGGTTCCAGTGATCGTCTTGAGCCAGTTGAACCGTGGCGATGACGACGACGGCGGCGGCCCGGAACAGGATGCGGAGCCGGTCAACCTGTTGATCGCCAAGCAGCGGAATGGTCCCACCGGGGACGTGAATTTAACATTTTTGAAATCTTATACGCGGTTTGAAAGCGCGGCCAAAATCAGCGGTGACGACCTGCCGACCGGCGCTTAGCCGGCGGCGGTTCCTCCTGCGCGGCTGGATTTTGGCAATGGTTTCCCTGGCCATCGCTCCCACGCTCCGGGCGCAATTGCAGGTGCCCGTGCTCAAAATCGTCATCACCAACATCGGCCCGCCGGCCGCCAGCGAGTCGCTCATCCGCGCCAACATCCGCGTCAAGGAAGGCGATTCCTACAACCGCGCCAGCGTGGATGATGACGTGCGCAATCTTTACGCCACCGGCTACTTCTACGACATCCGCGTGCAGGAAGACCGCACCGTCAACGGCATCACCTTGATCTATTTCCTGGAGGGCAAGCAGAAGCTGACCGACATCGCCTTCACGGGAAACAAAAAGTTCAGCAGCGCGAAACTGAGGAAAAAGCTCACTTCCAAAATCGGCGAGCCGCTGGACGAACGGAAGCTCTTCACCGACGCGCAGGAAATCAAAAGGATGTACCAGAAATCCGGCTACCCGCAGACCGAAGTGAAATACGTGCCCGCCCGGGATGAAAAAGTGGGGCGCGCCACCGTGGTTTTTGAAATCAAGGAGGCGCCCAAAGTGAAGATTGAGGACGTCTGGTTCGAAGGGGCCCGGGCCTTTTCCCAAGCCAAACTGCGCAAGCAGATCAAGACCCACCGCCATTGGATGTTCTCCTGGCTCACCAGCTCGGGCGTCCTCAAGGACGAACAACTCGAGGAGGACAAGGACAAACTCGCCGAGTTCTACCGGGAGGCGGGCTACATCGACTTCGAGTTGAAGGACCTCAAGTTCGTTTATTACACCCCGCGCAAGCTGGTGCTGCACTTTGTCATTTCCGAAGGGCAGCGATATCGGGTCGGGTCGGTTGAGTTCAAGGGGGTGTCGCTTTTCTCCACCAACGAACTCAGCCGAAAATTGAAGATGAACGTAGGCGAAATCTTCACCCCCAAAGGCCTCACCAAGGACCTCGAAACGCTTCAGGATACCTATGGGGCCAAGGGCTACATCGACACCCGCGTGATCCCGCGCAAGAATCCCAACACCCAGACCGGCGCCATGGACCTGGTCTATGAAATCGAGGAAAACGACAAATCGTACATCGAAAAAATCGAAATCAAGGGCAACGTCAAGACCAAGGACCGCGTCATCCGCCGCGAACTGTCCGTGGCGCCCGGCGAAATCTTCGACATGGTGAAAGTCAAGCGGAGCAAACTGCGCCTCGAAGGGACCCAACTCTTCAAGCCGGGCTCGGTCCAGGCCCAGCCGGAGCCGACCGACGTGCCCGACCGCAAAAACCTCGTGGTCTCGGTCGAGGAAGGCGACACCGGCCACGTCTCCTTCGGCGCCGGCTTCAGCTCCGTCGATAGCATCGTCGGTTTCGTCGAATACAAGGAGGGCAACTTCGATTTGATTAATCCCCCCTGGTTCCGCGGCGGCGGCCAAAAACTAAGGCTGCGCGCCTCGGTGGGCACCTTGCGCCGGGAATACACCCTCTCCTTCGCCGAGCCGTGGTTCCTGGGCAAAAAACTCGAATTCGATTTCGAGCTTTACCACCGTGAACTCAATTTCGTCAGCTTGAACAGCCTCTACGACGAACGGCGCACCGGTGGCTCAGTGTTCCTGCGCCGCGCGTTGGGGAGCGACTTCTTCATCGGCGGCGTCGGCTACACGCTGGAGGACGTTGGCATCCGACTTAATTCCGGCCTGCACGGACCCTTATTGGGGCAGGCCCCTGGCCGTGACCAGCTCCCCACCGTGATTCCCGCCAACGTCTCGCAGGATATTTTAGCGGAACAGGGCGACCGGCTGGTTTCGAAGATCGACGCCGTGCTCTCCTACGACACGCGCAACAGCACCGGCCTGCCCACCGCCGGCCAGCGGACCGAGACGCGGGTGGAAGTGGCGGGCGGGCCGCTCGGCGGGGATCGGAATTTCTATAAATTGGAACTGGGTTCGGCGTGGTACTTCAAAGGATTCTTCCCCGGTCACGTGCTGGAGCTTGGCGCGCGCGCCGCCTCCGCCAACAGCTTCGGTAGCACCACGAACGTGCCGTTCTTTGACCGGTATTTCCTGGGTGGAGTTGAAACCCTGCGCGGCTATCGTTACCGTGAAGTCGGCCCGCGGAGCCTGGGCGAACCGATCGGGGGCGACACCTCGTGGTTTGCCTCGGCCGAATACAGCGTGCCGATCATCGAACGGCTCCGGTTCGCGGCCTTTTACGACATCGGCATGGTCTATTACAATCCGTTCAGCTTCAGCCACAGTTATTTTGGCACCGGTTCCTACAATGACAACTGGGGCATCGGCTTGCGGCTGCTGATCCCGCAGCTTGGCCCGCTGCGGCTCGATTACGGCATTCCCATCCACAGCGATCCCTTCAATCGAAGTCATGGCCGGTTTCAGTTCACCGCTGGCTTCGAGCGGCCGTTTTGACAATATGAGGAAAAGTCCCCAACAAATCTCGCCAAGTGGGAACACCCGAGTGGCCGCTGCCATCCTCCCCGGTTCCATTTCTCCTTCACTCCGCTACCCAAACCTGCAACCGATATGCATCCCGTTATGAAAACGTATAAAGCCCTTGCCGGCTTCGCCCTGTCCGCCCTGGTCACCTTCTCCGCCGCTGCCCAAAGCAAGCTCGGCCTGATCGATCTGCAAAAGGTGCTCGCAGGCTACTACAAGACCAAGGCGGCCGAGACCGTCCTCAACGACCGCGCCTCGTCGCTGGATAAAGAAAAAAGGGCCATGCTCGAACAATACCAAAAGATCACCGACGAGTATAAAAAGGCCCTCGATGACGCCAACGATCAGGCCGTTTCCTCTGACGAGCGCGAAAAACGCAAGAAAACCGCCGAAGGCAAGCTCCTCGACATTAAGGCGCTCGAACAAAGCGTCAACGACTTCGATCGGACCGCCCGCTCCAGCCTCGAGGAGCAAAGGCGCCGGATGTTCGAAAACATCTTCGGCGAGATTCGCAAGGTAATCGACGCAAAGGCCAAGAACGGCGGCTTCAACCTGGTCGTGGACACCGCGGCCGAGAGCATTAATAAGACTCCGATTGTCCTCTATACCAACGGGGAGAATGACCTCACCGCCGACGTCCTCAAGCAACTCAACGCCACCGCGCCGCCGGAAACATCGAAGCCGGGTGAGAAGAAGGAAGACAAAAAGTAAAAACCGGCGGCCAGCTCCCGCCCTATGCCTTCACCTGACCCAACCCCTTCGAGAACGGCGCCGGCGCCGTGCCCGCCCGCCCGCTGGCTCAAGCCCGGGTTCTTTGCGTTGGGCGGCGCGCCGGCCTCGCTTTGCGGTCTGGCTTGCTGCCTCCTCCCCCGCCTGATTGCCTCAGCCGCGGCGCCACCAGCGGTTTCGCCGCCGTCAATCCAAACGAGCGCGGTTTACGGAAAACTCCCCCTCCAATTTGAGGCCAACCGGGGCCAAACGGATCAGCGGATCAAATTCCTGGCCCGCGGTCGCGGTTGCGCGTTTTACCTTGGAACTGCGGAAGCGGTGATCCTCTTGGGCCAACCGCCCCCTTCCGGTGCGCCGAATTCGGCGGACGTCAAAGCAAGTCGAGCCGGCCGCAGGCTCGCGCCGGCCAAGCTCCTCCGCATGGAACTGGCCGGAGCCGATCCCGGCGCCCGTGTCGCCGGACTCGAGCCGTTGCCGGGCCAGGTTAACTATTTCATCGGCAATGACCCGGCCCGGTGGCATCCGGACATCCCCACCTTTGCCAAGGTGCGGTGTGCGGAGATTTATCCCGGCGTCACTCTCATCTATTACGGGAGCGATCAACAGTTGGAATATGACTTCGTCGTCGCTCCCGGCGCTGACCCTGATGCCATCGCCTTCCGCGTCGAAGGGGTCGATCAACTGCAAATTGACGCCCGCGGCGATTTGTGCTTGCGCCTCGGAACGGATCTAATCCGGCATCATAAGCCGCTCATCTATCAAATGGTTGATGGCGCTCGCACGGAGATCGAGGGCGGCTATCGGCTGAAAGACGAGCGCACCGCCGGCTTCCGTTTGGGTCGCTACGATCCCAGCATACCACTGGTGATCGATCCGGTATTGAGTTACTCCACTTACCTGGGCGGCAATAGTGGGGAGACCATTTGGGACATGGCCGTCGATGCCAGCGGCAGCGCCTACGTCGCCGGTGAAACAATGTCCGCGCTGACCAATCTTGTCACCCCTGGCGCGTTGCAAACGAACTTCGCCGGTGGCACCAGCGTCGATGGCGATGCGTTCGTGGCGAAGTTCAACCCCACTGGCTCGGCTTTGGTCTATCTGACCTACCTGGGCGGCAAGACGGATGACTCCGCCCAGGCTATCGCGCTGGATGGCCAGGGCAACGCTTATCTGACTGGCTTCACCGATTCGACCAACTTCCCAACTACGCCGGGCGCTTTTCAATCCCAAATTAGCGGCGTCCCCGAAGTTAATTTCCCGATTCATCCGGTCGATGCGTTCGTCGCGAAGCTCAATCCCACCGGCTCGACGCTGATCTATTCCACCTACCTGGGGGGCTCCGGCGCCGATGGTGGCATCGGCATCGCCGTGGACAGCCTGGGCAACGCCTACGTGGTTGGCCGCACCGAATCGACCAATTTCCCCGTGCGCAATGCGCTGCAAACCACCAACGCCGGGGCCGCGGACGCCTTCGTCACCAAGCTAGACGCGTCTGGCTCCGTGCTTCTTTACTCGACTTACCTGGGTGGCACCAACCTCGACTATGGGGAAGGCATCGCGGTGGACCCGCTGTTCAACGCCTACATCACCGGCGTGACTCGATCCACGAATTTTCCCACCGCCAACCCCTTTCAACCCCGACTGGGGAGTATTGGGGCCTCCGATGCTTTCGTGGCGAAACTCGATCCGACCGGCACAAACTTGCTCTACTCGACCTATCTCGGCGGCGGCGGCGACGATTTTGGCTATCGCATCGCGCTGGACGCGGCCTGCAACGCGTATGTCACAGGTTCGACGATACCGATCAATTTTCCGACCACGCCGGATGGCTACAACCAGGGCGGAGTCTTTAAGAGCCTCAGCGCCGGCGCAAGCTGGGCCCCCAGCAACCGCGGGCTGCTCCACAACGTCGTCCGATCCTTGGCCATCGATCCCCTCACGACCTCGACCCTCTACGCCGGCACTGGGTATGGCGTGGCCAAGAGCATCGACGCGGGGGCCACTTGGAGCAATAGCAGCGCGGGACTCCTTTTCTTGGACATCCGAGCCCTCGCCATCGATCCCAGCGCGCCGACCACCCTATATGCGGGCAGCTTTGGAGGCGTTCTTACCAGCACCAACGGCGCGCAAACCTGGTTCACCAACACGACCGGTCTGGGCTTCGTCACTGTCAACACCCTCTTGCTGGCAACTTCCTCCACGCTTTATGCCGGTACTCCCAATGGCCTGTTCAAAACCACCAACGCCGCCGCCAGTTGGACCCCCATCAATGCTGGCCTGGGGAACTTCCACGTGCATGCTTTGGCCAAAGACCCAACCACGGCCGCGACGCTTTACGCCGGCACGGACCTCGGGGTGTTCAAATCCACGAACAGCGGCGCGTCCTGGAATTCGAGCAGCACCGGTTTGACCAACCTCATCGCCGTGAGCCTCGCCATTGACCCGTCCGCGCCGGCCACTCTTTACGCCGGGACGGCCGACGGAGTTTTCAAAACTCTCAATGGCGCGACCAATTGGAGCGCCGCGAAAGCAGGCTTGGGATCGAGCAACATCATCCATGCGCTGGCCGTTGATCCCTCCGCGTCCGCCACGCTTTATGCCGCCACTTCCTACGGCCTCTTCAAGAGCGGCGACGCCGGCGGCTCCTGGGCGCCAATCAACAGCGGATTGACCGCCACGAACATCGGGATTGTGGCGATTGACCCGGCGGTCCCCGCCACAATCTACGCCGGCGTTCTCGGTACCACCAGCTACGGCGGCGCCGACGTGTTCGTGACCAAGTTGCTTCCCGACGGCTCCGCTATCGGCTATTCGCTCTTTTTCGGTGGCAACGGCAAGGACGAAGGCTGGAGCATCGCCGTTGACTCGTCCGGCAACGCTTATGTGGCGGGGGCTACGACGTCCACCAATTTCCCCGTCGCCCAGCCGCCGTCGGCGCGGCAGGGAACCAACTCCGGCGGGTCGGATGCCTTCTATCTCGGCGGCCAAGCCAATGATTTCGGTTACGGCATTGCCGTGGACACCGCGGGTAACGCCTATGTCGCCGGCCAGACCTTATCGACAAACTTTCCCACTCGTGGGCCGATCCAATCAGCTTTCGCGGGCGGCGCGGGCGATTCGTTCATCCTGAAGGTTCTCACTCCGCCATCGCTCGCAGTCGCGATTATCGGGAATACCATCGTCGTTAGCTGGCCCGCTCCGTCGCCGGAGTTTGTGCTCGAAATGAGTGCCACCGTCGGGCCGACAGCCATTTGGACGCCAGTCCTGGCGCCGCCTGTCGTCGCCGGCGGCCGGAACACCGTCACCCTTCCGGTTTCCGCGGCCCCCCAGTACTTCCGGCTGCGGGGTTTGTGAGCGCCGCCCCTTGTCCCTGAAATCAATTGGCTTGGAACGTCTGCCTCGCGCGTCCGATTAGTTCAAGTAACCATCTGCGTTCTGCTTGTCTTTTCTCGGCGTTGCTGCTATACGAGATAGCGTGACCACCATTCCTGGCGGCTGTTTTGTGTACTGAATCCAGCTTGATCCAAAGAATCATGAAACCTATGAAAACCAAACTCACCCTCAAATTTCTCGGTTTCTGCCTTCTACCTTCGGCCCTCTGCGTTTCCGCCTTCGCCCAAGGCACGGCGTTCACCTATCAGGGCCGGCTCACCGATGGCGGAAGTCCCGCCAATGGCAGCTACGACCTGCGCTTCATTCTCTACACCGCCGATCCGGGCGGCAATCAGGCCGGGCCGATTCTCACCAACGCCGCAACGGCCGTGAGTGGCGGCATCTTCACTGTCGCGCTGGATTTCGGCGCGAACATTCTCACCAACACGGCCCGCTTTCTGGAAACCGCCGTGCGCACCAACGGCGGCGGCGTGTTCGCGGTTCTCAGCCCGCGCCAGAAACTCACGCCCGCGCCGTATGCGGTCTTTGCGGAGAACGTGGGCATCGGCGGATTGGCTGCGGGCGCGTACGGCAACGCGGTGACGTTCAATAACGCGGCCAACAGTTTCAGCGGCAGCTTCAGTGGGAATGGCGCTGGCGTGACGAGCTTGAATGCAAACAATCTGGCGAGCGGAACGGTTCCCGATGCGAGGCTGTCCGCGAACATTGCCCGCGCCAATCAGGTCTGGCAAATCGGTGGCAACGCCGGAACTTCGAGCGACTTCATCGGCACGACGGACAATCAGCCATTCGATGTGCGCGTGAACAATGTCCGCGTGATGCGTTACCGGCTGAACACGGAGCCGGGTGGATTTTACACCAATGCTCCAAATGTCATCGGCGGTTCTTCAATCAACACCACGGTTACGACCGATGTGGTTGGAGCGACGATTGCCGGCGGCGGCGGAGTTTATATTGATGGCAGTGAATTCGCTAACAAAGTGACCGCCAGATTCGGCACGGTCAGTGGCGGCGTCGGCAACACCGCCAGCGGCCCAGCCGCGACGGTGGGCGGCGGCTTCAAGAACACCGCCAGCGGCGGTCAAGCGACGGTGGGCGGCGGCACGGCCAACACCGCCAGCGGTTTTTTAGCGACCGTGGGCGGCGGCAATCAGAACACCGCTAGCGGCGACTATTCCTTTGCCGCAGGCGCTAATGCCCATGCGGCTCACGCCGGCTCATTTGTTTGGGGCGATAACAGCTTCGTAAATTTCTCCTCCACCACCGCCAATCAATTCAGAGTGCGGGCAACCGGCGGCGCTACATTTGCCACGGCGATTGACGGCTCTGGCGGCGTCACCGCCGGAGTGCACGTCCTTTCCGGCGATACCGCCTGGAGCAGCATTTCCGACAAGAACGCCAAGAAAAATTTCCGGCCTGTGAACGGCGAAGCTGTTTTGGAAAAACTCGCCGCCATGCCGTTGCAATCCTGGAACTACAAATGGGAAGCGGACACCAACACGCCGCACCTCGGCCCGATGGCGCAGGATTTCAAAGCCGCGTTCTATCCCGGCCGCGACGACAAAAGCATCAGCACCCTGGAGTTCGACGGCGTCGAACTGGCGGCGATTCAGGGGTTGAATCAGAAGCTCAACGAAAAGGATGCGGAGATTGAAACGTTGAAAGAAAAAGCCGCGAGAATGGATTCACTTGAAAAACGGCTGGCTGAATTGGAACACGCGGTGCAATCACTCGCCGAAAAGAAATGAGGCGCTTAAGAGAGAATAATTTCTTCTCCGTGGTTTGTTGATTCCCGCCATCCGCTTCGCGCAGCCCTGCTCGATCGACTCGTGCAAAGCCTCGGGCGGCCTTGTTAGTCTCCCTTGAAGGCAAGTCAGAATCAGTCCGCGTGCGAGAATTTCTGAATGTCCTTGGTCAGATTCAACAACGATTCCACCTGCGACTTGACCGTTTCGAGGCATTGCCGCTGCTTGGGGGTGACCTCGGTGCCGAGCAGTTGTTCGGTCAGGCTGAGGAGCCCGCTCAGGTTCGAGCGCAGTTCATGGCCGACCTTCGAAAGGTACTCGCTCTGGCCCCGATAGCCGGTCTCCGCCAGGTGCCGGGCCTTGACCAGGTTCTTCTCCGCGCGGTGGCTCTCCAGCAGTGTCTGTTTGAGCCGGAACAATTCCCGCCGCATTTCCAGTTGCGCCATCACCTGGCGGCTCAAAGCTCGCAGCGCCTGCGTCTGCTCGCGCGTCAGCACGCGCGGCACCCGATCGATGACACACAAGGTGCCGAGCGCATGGTGGTCCGGCGTGACCAGCGGCGCGCCGGCGTAGAAACGGATCGAGGGGCTGGACGTGACCAGCGGATTCACGGCAAAACGTTTGTCCGCGGCGGCGTCACGGACCACGAACAAATTGCGCTGCATGATCGCGTGCGCGCAAAAAGCCACGTCGCGCGATGTTTCCGACCGGCTCACCCCCACCTTCGATTTGAACCACTGGCGGTTGGAATCAATCAGCGTGATCAGCGCGATGGGCGTCTGGCAAATGTGCGCGGCCAGGGCCGTGATGTCGTCGAACTCCACCTCGGGCGGCGTGTCGAGCACCTGGTAACTCAACAGGTCGGCCAATCGCTCCGGTTCATCCTTGGGAATCGGCACCTGGAAGTGAGTGGCCGGGGACCACTCGACCTTGACCCGCCGTTGGCGGGCTGGCGGCGCGGAACGTCGCGTGGCGCGAGGAGGTTTGATGCCTTTCATAGTTCAAAGTCCCGGCGCATGATTCCAAAACCGCGGCGGCTGGCAAGCCCCGCGTTCGCAAATAAAAGCCATTTGCCCACAACGGAGAGGCAGCCCAGGCGCGGCAAATCACAAGAAACGGTTGGCCGCGGCCGCCAGGTTGTCGTAACTATTGACGCAGCGGCCCAGGTTGCAAGCGTGCCGCGGTCAGTCTATCTATCAAATATGCAATTAGATCGATTTACCATCAAAGCCCAGGAAGCCGTGCAGGCCGCGCAGGCCCTGGCGCAAAAATTCTCGCACCAGGAAATCGACGGCGAACATTTGATGCTCGCTTTGTTGGAACAGACCGAGGGTTTGATTCAGCCATTGCTGCAAAGACTCGGCGCCCCGCCCGCCCGGCTCGCCGCCGACCTCGAAAAGGAACTCAACCGCCGCGCCAAGGTTCAAGGCGCCAGTTCCGCGGACACCTTCCTCAGCTCGCACCTTAAAAAGGCCCTGGACGCGGCCCAGGCCGAAGCGAGCAAGCTCAAGGATGATTTCGTCAGCACCGAACATCTCCTGCTCGGCCTGCTGGAACAGGGCGGGCCGGCGCTCAAAAAAGCTTTCCAGACGCACGGCCTGAAGCGCGACCCGGTGCTCCAAGCCCTCGCTGAACTGCGTGGCAACCAGCGCGTCACCGACCCGAACCCCGAGGACAAGTTTCAGGCGTTGGAGAAATACGGCCGCGACCTCACCACCCTCGCCCGCGCCGGAAAGATCGATCCGGTGATTGGCCGCGACGACGAAATCCGCCGTGTGATGCAGGTCCTGAGCCGCCGCACCAAAAACAATCCCGTCCTCATCGGCGAGCCGGGTGTCGGCAAGACCGCCATCGCCGAAGGGCTTGCCCGGCGCATCGTCAGCGGCGACGTGCCGGAGTCGCTCAAGAACAAAAAGCTCGTGGCCATGGACCTCAGCGCGATGGTGGCCGGGGCCAAATACCGGGGTGAATTTGAAGAGCGCTTAAAGGCCTTCTTGAAGGAAATCACCGCCAGCGAAGGGCGCATCATCCTCTTCATCGATGAACTCCATACCCTGGTCGGCGCGGGCAAGGCGGAAGGGTCGGCGGACGCCGCCAACATGCTCAAGCCCCAGCTCGCCCGCGGTGAACTGCGCTGCATCGGCGCGACCACCCTCGACGAATACCGCAAACATATTGAGAAGGATCCGGCGCTCGAGCGCCGTTTCCAACCCGTCTATGTCGAAGAGCCTTCGGTCGAAGCCACCGTCGCCATCCTGCGCGGCTTGAAGGAGCGCTACGAAGTGCATCACGGCGTTCGCATCCAGGATGCCGCCCTCGTGGCCGCCGCCACCCTTTCGCACCGTTATATCGCCGACCGCTTTCTCCCCGACAAAGCCGTGGACCTGATGGACGAAGCGGCGTCGCGGCTGCGCATGGAACTGGACTCGTTGCCCACCGAGATCGACCAGTTGGACCGCCAAATCATGCAATTGGAAATCGAGCAAAACGCCTTGAAAAAGGAGAAGGACGAGGCCTCGCGCGAGCGCCTCGCCAGGCTCGAAAAAAACCTGGCCGATTTGAAGGAGACCTCCGCCCAGCTCAAGGCCCAGTGGCAAAATGAAAAAGCCGCGATCAACGCCATCAGCCTCATCAACGGACAGCTCGAAGAAGCCAAGCTGGAATTGGAAAAAGCCCAACGCGCCAACGATTTGAACCGGGCCGCTCAAATCCAATACGGCCGCATTCCCGAGTTGCAAAAAAAACTCGCCGCCGCGGAAAAATCACAACACGACCTGCCCGCTGGCAAGCGGCTGCTCAACCAGGAAGTGACCGAGGAGGACATCGCCCAGGTCGTCGCGTCGTGGACGGGCATACCCGTCACGCGGATGCTCGAAGGCGAACGCCAAAAACTGGTGAAAATGGAGGCGCGTTTGCAACAACGCGTCGTGGGCCAAGCCGAAGCGATCACCGCCGTTGCCAACGCCGTCCGCCGCGCCCGGAGCGGTTTGCAGGACCCCAATCGCCCCATCGGCTCGTTTATTTTCCTCGGCCCCACCGGCGTCGGCAAAACGGAGCTGGCCCGCGCGCTGGCGGAGTTCCTCTTCGACGACGAAAACGCGATGGTGCGCATCGACATGAGCGAATACATGGAGAAACACACCGTTGCGCGGCTGATCGGCGCGCCCCCGGGCTACGTCGGCTACGAGGAAGGCGGCCAGCTCAGCGAAGCCGTGCGCCGGCGTCCCTACTGCGTCGTTTTGTTCGACGAAATCGAGAAGGCCCACCACGACGTCTTCAACGTGCTCCTCCAGGTGCTCGACGACGGCCGGCTCACCGACGGCCAGGGCCGGACCGTCGATTTCAAGAACGCCGTGGTGATCATGACCAGCAACCTCGGCTCGCCGATCATCCAGGAATATTTCAACGAAGGCAACGTCTCGGCCAAAGAGCACGCGCAAATGGAAGCGCGCGTCCGCATGGAATTGAAAGGCCACTTCCGGCCCGAGTTCCTCAATCGCGTCGATGACATCATCATTTTCCACAGCCTGAGTGAGGAGCAGTTGGCCACGATCGTGGACATTCAACTCCAGCGCCTGGAAAAGCGCCTGGCGCAGCAACAGTTGACTCTGTCCGTTGATAAAGCCGCGAAAAAACTCCTCGCCAAGGAAGGCTACGATCCGCAATTCGGCGCCCGCCCGCTCAAGCGCGCCATCCAGGAGCAAATCCTCGATCCGCTCGCGATGAAATTGCTCAGCGGCGAGTTCAAGCCCGGCGACCAGATCAAGGCCACGGCGCACGACGGCCAATTGGTGTTCCAGAAGAAGTAGCGAAATCGGTTGCTCGCGTGTCTTAGAGCGTGTTTTAAGAATCGCCCGGTCAGGGGACCGGGCCTACAGGGCTTCAGGATTGTGGCCATTTCACGTAGGCCGCGTGCCCTCACGCGGCGTCCGCCGACAATTTTAAAACACGCTCTGAGAGATTTTGCCGGGAGCAACGAAGCCCCGCGCCCGACCAACATCACCCTCGACAGGCGGGCGAGGCTTTGCCAGGTTGTCACCGTGAGCGCGACTGCTACACCGGCCGAGAAAATCTGGACGGAAGCCGAGCTGCAAGCCTTGCCGGAAGACGGCTTTATCCATGAGGTGGTCAACGGCCAACTAGTTATAGGTCCCAAGAACACCTTTTATCACGGGGACATCTGCTCGCGTCTTTTGGCCGCGCTGGTCAATTTTAACGAAGCCCATCGACTCGGGGCCGTGCTCGGTTCGAGCACCGGTTTCTGGATGCACAACCGCAATTGTCGCGCGCCCGACATTTCGTTCATCACCAAAGCGCGGTTGGTGTCGGCGGGGTTCACGCGCCACACCAAGCGGTTCTTTCCCGGCGCGCCCGACCTGGCGGTGGAAATTCTCTCGCCCAACAACAACCGGGCCGAAATTGATGAGCGGCTCCGGGATTTCTTCACCAGCGGGTCCCAACTCGCGTGGATCATCAACCCGGAGGACGAATGTGTGGAAGTCTGCCATTCGCCGGAGAAGCGCAATTTGGTCGGTCCGGGCGCGGTACTGGACGGCGAGCATCTTCTGCCCGGCTTCGGCTATCCGATCGCGAATTTGTTTCAGCCCTGGGATTGGACATAGGAGGCTAGACCCAGGCACCGCCAGTCCCGCAGGGACAAAGGGAATTAGCGAGGGGCAACGCCCCTGGAAAACCATCGCAATCATCTCCTGCGTCCCGCAGGGACGCCGGAACCCGGACGGAGAACCGAACAACCGGTTCATTCCGGGTGCAAAGCCCCGCGGGACCGCGCCGGCTGCCGACCGCCGCCCTCGAAGCGGAGTTGGCCCCTTTGGCAGCAAAAGAATGCATTATGCGGGCGACCCCTTTTCGGGACCGACGCCTTTTCAGGATAGTCCTGAAACTGCTCGATGAACTGTTTTGGCTCCATACGATAACGGCGCTCGGTGCAGGCTAACGCTCAGGGTGAGCGCCGGGAGGGAGCGGCCGCTGCCACACGAATGCAATCTGCGCATAGCGGCTGCCTCTCGTCCGCTCCGCCCTGTGGTTGGAACATCATCGCACTTTCGCCCCATGCGGAAGCGTTACCGGTACCGGCTCCCACTTGCTATCCTGCCAAATCATGCTCGCGAAAACTTCCCAGTCCTTGGTCTCCCTCGATTTCCCCAGGTAGAACACGTAGGTGTGGCCGCTGTCGGGGCCGTTCGTGACACAAGCTGTCAACCCGCCGAGCTTGGTGTACGGGCCTAGCGGCTTTCCTGGGAAACTCCACACGGTTGCGTTAAAATGGTTGGACGCAGAAAGTCCCCCGACCAGGCCCTTGTCGATTGCGTCGCGGGTCGCCTGCCCCCGGTTGAGGCTCGAGCAGCCGGTCACGCATAACGCACCGAGACAGATTAGTAGTGTTCTATTCATTTTGTCACCTCGTTCCAACAGTTACCGTACAAACAGCGATTCATATACTAAAACGGACTAATGAATCCCGATGAAGCGATGCGCCGACTTACGGAAGTCATTCGGCCGAAGCTCCTTGCGCTGGCCGCGGAGAGCGGTTTCATGCGATATTGCGACAACCTCAAAAGGCTCACATTTCATTTGCCAAGCGAACAAAAACTGCAAAGGTTTTTGACGGCTCTGGCTAAAAACTGTGGCGCCCCCAGCACCCAGGATCAAGCCATTAAGGCGATTATTTTTCTACGAAGGGGCCCTGAGCGTGGAGTTGAAAAACGTCCAGGCTTTGCGGGCCAGAAGGCCGGCCCGGATTCGACGCGCCCCAACGCCGACCGCAACCAATAGGGATCAAACCTTTCTGGTTTTGAGTGAATTACTTGTCAGCATCCGGCCGGCTGATGAATAATCCGACGGCGCCGGGAGGCACTCCCTATTGAGGGGCACCCCTGACGATGTACTGTCAGGGGTGCCCCTCAATGGTAACCACCTTGTCAAGACCACTGTGAATTGCGAAAAGCCCTCTTTTTCTGTTAAAAAAATAGGATTGTTTTTTTAACCGAGCAGACGCATCTTTGCAGCCGTGAACCTGGCAAAAGCCATAACGAAACGCATCCGGCAACGCCGCCAGCCGTGGGTTTTCACGCCCAAAGATTTTCTCGATCTCGGCACACCGCACG
>WNGL01017747.1_pt1 | contig 16680 bp, 20 predicted proteins | sample 5400591 | NCBI WGS metagenome assembly WNGL01 (sample SAMN13153377, study PRJNA577476) | soil metagenome | isolation source: 80 cm soil or saprolite under Garry oak tree replicate 1 | place: USA:California | collected 2016-06-15
CGCGCCAGCGCGCTGCTCTTCGCGCGCGAGGGCGCGTGCGTGGTGGTCGCCGACGTCGACCGCGCCGGAGCCGAGGAGACCGTGAAGCTTGTCCACGCCGACGGCGGGAAAGCGAACGCGTTCTTCGCCGACGTCGCCGATCCCAACGACGCGCGGCGACTCGCCGACGAGACCGCGCGGGCCGAGGGCCGTATCGACGTGCTGTTCAACAACGCCGGGATCGCCGGCGTCGGCACGATCCATGAGACCTCGACGGAGCTCTGGGACAAGGTGATGGCGGTGAATGTGCGCGGGGTGTTCCTCGTGAGCAAGTTCGTCGTGCCCCACATGATCGAGAAGAAGCGCGGGTCGATCATCAACATGTCCTCGACCATCGCCGAGATCGGACTCGCGCAGCGCGCGAGCTATGCCGCGTCGAAGGGCGCGATCCTCGCGCTCACGCGCGCGATGCAGGTGGACTACGCGCCGTTCGGCATCCGCGTGAACGCGCTGCTCCCCGGGACGATCGCGACACCGTTCGTCGAGAAATACCTGCGCGAGTCGTATCCGAGCCGCGAGGAGGGCCTCAAGGCGATCCGCAAGCGCCAGCTGACGAGCGAACTCGGAAAGCCCGAGGACGTCGCGTCCGCGGCGCTCTTCCTGGCGTCGGACGAGTCGAGCTTCGTCATGGGGACCGGCCTGTTCGTCGACGGCGGCGTCCGCGGGGGGAAGTGAAGCCGCTCGACATCGCGACCCCGGCGCTCGTGCGCGTGCGGGGCGAGGGGCGGACGTTTCTCGCGCTCTGGCGCGACAAGCGACTGTGGGATCTGAATCCGCTCACGCTCGACGCACTTCTTCGGCTCCCGCTCGACGGAATTCGCGCGGGGCTCGGCGCGATCACAGGACCCGAGCTCGATCTGGCCCAGGTCGAGCTCGCCGCGCCGGCCGAATCGCAGGAGGTCTGGGCGGCGGGGGTCACGTACCTCCGGAGCCGCGAAGCGCGTCTCGAGGAGGCGAAGCAGAAGACCATCTACGAGCACGTCTACGAAAGCGATCGGCCGGAGCTCTTCTTCAAAGCCGCTGGCTGGCGTGTTGTGCCAGACGGTGGCGAGGTCGGCGTGCGTGAGGATTCGACGTGGGACGTTCCTGAGCCCGAGCTCGCCGTCCTAACGAACGCGCACGGCGAGGTCGTCGCGTACGCGTGCGGAAACGACATGAGCTCGCGGAGCATCGAAGGGGAGAACCCACTCTTCCTCCCACAGGCGAAGGTGTACGACCGCAGCTGCGCGATCGGTCCTGCCGCGGTGCTCGCGTGGGACGTCGACGTCTCGCGCGCCAAGATGCGTATGACCATCGAGCGCGGCGGAAAGTCGGTCTTCGATGGCACCGCGACGGTCGCCGACATGACGCGCGAGCCGGCCGACCTCGGGGCCGTGCTGCATTCGTCGTACACGCTTCCGGTCGGAGCGTGGCTGCTCACCGGCACGTCGCTCGTTCCACCCGAGCCATACACGGCGAAGCCCGGCGACTTCGTGCGCATCGCGATCGACGGTCTCGGCGAGCTTTCCAATCGCGTGTCGCTCGTCAAACACAGCGGCGCCGAGGCGAAACCGACGCGTCTCGCAAAGCGGTAGCGTCAGCCGCGGTGTTCGCGTCTTCCGTCACTTCGGCGTCCCCGAAGACGACGCGCGGACCGCCGCGACGGTGCTGCAGGCGGCGGACCTGCGTGGCATCGACTCGCATGGCGTCGCGCGGCTGCACACCTATTTCGACATGCTGCAGCTGGGCCGGATCGATCCCAATCCGAACATCACGATCGTGCGGGAGTCGGCGAGCACGGCGACGGTCGACGGCGGCAACGGCCTTGGTCTGGTCGTCGGTCCGAAGGCGAACGCGATCGCGATGGAGAAGGCCCTCGCAGTCGGCAGCGGCTGGGTGAGCGTGCGGAACACGAATCACTACGGCATCGCGGGGTACTACGTGCTCGAGGCGCTCAAGCGAGATCTGATCGGCTGGTCCATGACGAACGCGACGAAGAGCGTCGCGCCGCTCTGGGGCGCGGAGCGGATGCTCGGCACGAATCCGCTGGCTATCGCGTTCCCGGGTCTCGAGGAGCCTCCGATCGTCATCGACATGGCGACATCCGCGGCCGCGTACGGAAAGATCGAGATCGCGAGACGCGCTGGCAAAGCGATCCCGCTGGGATGGGCGATCGACCGGACCGGCGCACCGACGACCGACCCGAACGCGATGATCGATGGCGGCGCGCAGCTGCCGCTCGGATCGGATCGCGAGGGTGGCGGGCACAAGGGATACGGCCTCGCGGTGATGGTCGACGTGCTGTCGGCCGTGCTGTCCGGCGCGAACTGGGGACCGTTCACGCCCCCATTTGCGCTCCGTCAGGAGATGCCGGCGCGCTCGGTCGGCAAGGGCAACGGCCATTTCTTTGGCGCGCTGCGGATCGACGCGTTCATCGACACGGACGAGTTCAAACGGCAGATCGACGATCTCATTCGCACACTGCGGAAGACGCGACCGGCACCAGGGACCACCGGGCCGCTCATCCCCGGCGATCCCGAGCGCGCGGCCGAGGAGATCCGGCGGCGTGAGGGCATTCCGCTCGTGACGGCGGTAGTAGACGAGCTGCGCGATATCTCGCGTCAGACGGGCATTGCTCTCTAGAGGCGCTCGTCGGCAAGTCTGAACCGTTATACCTGTTTGGGTATAATCATGCCGATGGATGCAGCCGAGTTGCTCCGCGACGCCCGCGCCAGAGCGAAGCTCTCCCAGGTCGCGCTCGCGAACCGAGCCAAGACCTCTCAGCCGGCGATAGCCCGCTACGAGGCAGGGGTGGCATCGCCATCTTTGAGGACGCTTGAGCGAATCCTCGCGGCGTGCGATCGCTCTCTTGTTGTCACCGCGCCGCAACGGCGACGTCGTGCGCGCAAGCGTTCTTCAGGCCAACGGCTCGCCGTCATTCGCGGGCTGCGCAGCACACTCCTGGCGGCGGCGAGGCGGCACGGCATCCGAGACGTTCGAGTCTTCGGGTCCGTCGCCCGTGGCGATGAGACTCCTGAGAGCGACGTCGACTTTCTCGTCGAGCTCGATCCCGGGCGGACGCTGCTCGATCTGATCGGCTTTCAGCAGGAAGCCGAAGAGATCCTGGGCGTCGGCGTTGATGTGGCGGCGCCACGGATGATGAAGGAACGGGTCCGCGCTCGTGCGATGGGCGAGGCGCGTCCGGTTTGAAGCGCGGCGACCGGGAGCGGCTCGACGACATTGCCGAGGCGATCACGACGATCCAGGCGCACGCCGCAGATCGCAGGTCCACCGAACGCATCCGGCGAGACGCGCTCCTCTACAACTTGTTGATCCTCGGCGAAGCAGTCAAAGGCCTTGGAGATGAGACGAAGGCGCGTCGTCCCGAAGTCCCGTGGAGGCAGATCGGGGGACTTCGCGACGTGCTCGCGCACGAGTACTACCGCATCGACCTGACGGAGATCGAGAAAATCGTCAACAACGATCTTCCAGCGCTGAAGTCTGCGGTCACCGCCCTAAGGTCGCGACGGACCTAGCCGGATGAAAAGGCGTCGGCTCGACCGGCGCCCTTCCATCTCATCGGGCCGCGAGTTTCTACGGGCCTCCGAAGCAAGCGTCGACGACCAACGCGTTCACGATCACGAGCGCGGTCGGCGAAGCGTTCGTCATGGCTGGGCCTCCCGGGCCGCTTCCGGGGTTGCTGAGCACCGCTGTGCAGGCGTTCTGAACGTTGCTTCCCGGCTGCTCGGGGAAATTCGTTCCGGGCGGTCCGGCGAGAGCTGCGCCGGCCGTAGCGATCATGAGGGCAGCGCTGGTGACGGTCGCGAGAACAAGTCGTCTCATGCCTTCTCCCCTTTCAAAAAACGCGCCGCGATGCTACGCCGACGCGGTCACTCGGATCGGGTCGGGTGAGACGGTGACCTGCGATCAAGCTGGCACTAAGGGGCTAGTCGGCTGCCGCGCGCACCTCGTCCGCGAGTGGATCCCGGTGCTGCTTCGGGATCAGCACGAACGAAAGGACGGCAGCGAAGACGTCGAGCACGATAGCGGCGACGAACGCGAGCTCGAGCGAGAGCGGGGCCACGGCGCCGCCGATCGCCGAGCCCACCGGGAACCCCATGAAGTTGAGGGACATCGAAACCGCAAACGCGCGACCGAGCCACGCTGGATTCGTCCGGCGCTGCCGCAAGGTGAAGAGAACGACATCGAACGGGCCGGTGGCGAGCCCGATGAGTGCGAGAGCGAGGGCCGCGAACACGAGGCTCGGCGACGCCAGCACGAGACCGTAGCCGACAGCGGTCAGGACCATTGCGCCGGCGAGGAGCGGGCGCTCGCGACCCTCGGTCGGCACGCGACCGACCGTGAGGACCGACACCGCTGCGGTGACACCCATCAGCGCGAACAGCTGCCCAACCTGCGCCGCGCTCCCGCCGAGGCGCGAGAGAACGAGCACCGGCAGCCCAATGAAGAACAGCCCGTTCGCGATGTTCGCCGTCGACACGGAGATGCCGAGCCCGCGGAGCGATGCATTTCGCCACGTGTAGACGAGACCCGCCCACGCATCGGCGAGCAGCCCGCCGTGCGGAACGCGACCGAGAGGATCGCGAAGCGGAACGGTGATGACCGCCGCGATCGCGTAGAACACCGACGTCAGGGCGAGCGCCCAGAGGCTGCCGACCGTCGCGACGAGCGCACCGGCGATCGCGGGACCGAAGATGCTCGATACGACGTAGCCATTGCTGTCGACGGCGTTGGCTCGTTCCCACAGCGGCCGGGGAACGATCAACGGGAACATCGTGCGAACGCCGGTCGTCGAGAGGGGGAAGGTCAGCGACATGACCGTGACGATCGCGAGGAGCAGGACCTCGGAAAGCACGTCGGCCGCACCGAGCCCGACGATGAGCGCGAGCGCTGACGCGGCCACCACGTAGTCGACCACCATGAGCTTCACGCGGCCGTGCCGGTCGAGTAGTGCGCCGGCGATCGGGCTCATGAGAAGGCCTGGTGCAAGAGCGAGGAACGTGACGGCCCCGGCGAGTCCCGGAGAATGGAATCGCTCGAGCGCGAAGAGAACGAGGATGAGCTGGACCATCGTGGTCGCCGTCCTCGCGAGCAACATGCTGGCGAGGAGGCGCGGGAGACCCGGGATCTCAAAGAGGCGCCGGTAGCTCGGCCGCGCCTCAGTGACGACTTCGGTTATCGAGCGACTCTACCGAACGAAGAGGAACGTAGCCCTCGGCACCCTCGCTATGGCGTCAGCGCGTCCTCGATGCCATGCGCGATGGCAGCAGGATCGTAGGAGCGACGCACCCACGGGCGATAGACGCCCAAACCCATCGTGCGGAAGACACCGTCGACGAACGCATCGCGATCCCGCCGGTTTGCGCGGAGATGTGAGCGATCGTCAAGCTCAACGGCGAGCACCGGCCGGAACGTCGTGGCATCGCAGAGCACGAAGTCAACGTGTTTGGACGAGACCTGGTTGAATGCCCCGGTATCGGCCCAACGGTCCAAGTCCCGACAAAGATCCGCCAGCCGGACCTTGGCAAAGACGAGGTACCGGCCTCCCGACGCGAGCACGAGCGCGACGTAGAAAGCCTTTTCGGAAGAGGTCAGCAGCGACTGCGTGAGCTTGTATGGGTACGACTCGGGGTCGTGTGACTTCGCGAGAGCCATGTGCCGACAGTACGAAGCGGTCGACAAGCAGCGGAAGCATTTGGAGAGAAGTTCAGGCGTCGGGCCGAGATCAATTCAACCAACGGCGGCGACTTTTCGACGACTGATTTGATTCAAGACAACGGCTTCGACGGCGACGCGTCCCGCTGAACGCGCTCCCAGTCTTCGCGTAGGACCTCGCCCGTCCAGACGTCGTGCCAACGGCCGTCGCGGTAGAACTCTTGACGTAGGACGCCGGACTGCCGGTAGCCGGCCTTCTCGAGCGCGCGTATGGAGGCCTTGTTCTCCATGAACGCGCGCGTGCGGATCTTGTGCAGGTTCAGCTCGCGGAAGCAGAAGGCGGTCCGCAGGGCCATCGCCTCGGAGGCGATCCCCTTGCGCCACATCGATTTGTCACCGATCACGAGACCGGTCTCGCCGTGGCCGTGGCGATGGTCGATGCCGTGGATGCCGGTGGTTCCGACGACCCGGCCGTCCACTTCGATCGCCCACGCGACGCCGTTCGGGTCCTCGCCGGTCCGCTTAAACCACTCTTCTTCCTGTGAATCCGAGAGCGGGCCGAGCCCCGGCAGAAAGCGAAGCGTCTCCGTGTCCTCGAACCATCGCTGGTAGGTCGTGAGGTCTTCCTTTCGCGGCGGCCGCAGCGTGCATTTCTCGCCGCGAAGAACAGGGCCAAACACTCTTACGGAACCGCCAACCACCCTGGGCCTGGTCGCTGAAGTCGACGAGCCGAGATCAATTCAGAGAGCAGCGGCCACTCGACAGGCCAGCTGAACCACTTCCCCACTTCATCCTGATGCGCGAGCACCGCGGCGCGGACGCCGATGAGGACGAGCTCCGCGAGCGCCTGGTCCTGATTCGCTTTCCACGGCTTGTTCCAGACCTGGTCCCATCGCGCCAGCTCGCTCGTGTGGCGATGACCGCCCTTGCCGTCGTCAACCGCGACGTCGCGCGACACGATCGCCGCCACGGTCTCGAGCTTCTCGCGCACCTTTCGCAGAGCGGGCGCCTCGAGTCCGAGCTCGCCCTTCACGTCGTCGAGCTTCGATGGGCCCGCGGACCGGAGATGCCGCACGAGACGCGAGCGCTCGTCGCCCGCGGCGTCGGCCTCGGCGAGCGCAGCGCGCGCCAGCGGGTCGATCGCGCGCATCGCAGCCTGATGGCAGAGCAGCACCTTGCCGCGATGCACCTTGAGCGCGAGCACGCCGGGCCGGAGCGCGAGCTCGCCGCCCCACGGCCACTTTGTCTTCGGCCACGATCCGAACCCCGCCGAGCCGCGCTTGTACGGCTCCTCGTGCGTCGCCGCGAACAGACTCGGCAGCGCCGAGTCCTGCGTCAGCGTCAGCACGCCACGGTCGATGAGGAACGCCTCGGCCTCATCGAGCGTCTCGAGCTTCCGATCAGCCGTGAGACGACAGTCGTGCAGCCGCTTCTGGCGAAGCTCCGCCACAGAGTTCATGTCGCTGCGAGTGCGCGGCCCAGCGACTCGGCGGTCGCGTTCCCACCGCTGATCCAGAGGGCGACGGTCTTTCCCCCGAGTGCGTCACGCAGCTTGAGCGCCGCCGCGGTCGCGGCCGCGCCGGCGCCTTCGGCGACGAGATGCCCTTCCACGAGGAGTAGCCGCATCGCGCGATAGAGCTCATCGTCGGAGACCAGGACGAAGTCGTCGAGCAACGCGGCGAGGATCTGCTGGGGCATGTCGAACGTCGTTCGAGTCGCCAGACCCTCCGCGAACGTGCGGACCGGCCCGCCAACGTGCGGCCGGTGGTCGCGCCACGATAGGTATGCCGCCGGAGCGCCCTCCGCCTGCACCCCGATCACTCGCGCAGATGGCTTGACGTGCTTCGCCACGATGCACGCGCCGGCCGCCCCGCTGCCGCCGCCGACCGGGACGATGAGCACGTCGATGTCCGGCCGCTCCTCGAGGGCCTCGAGCGAGGCGGTCGCGACACCCGCGATGAGATATGGCTCGTTGCCCGAATGGACGTATCTGATCCCGCCTTCGCGCGCGAGCCGCTCGCACTCGACGCGCGCCTCGTCGAAGTCGACGCCATGCTCGACGATGGTCGCGCCGTGCGCGCGCATCGCGGCCAGCTTCAGAGGGTTCGCGCCGCGCGGCGCCACGATAGTGACCGGTATGCCGAACGTCGTCCCGGCATACGCGAGCGATTGCCCATGATTGCCGGTCGAAGCCGCGATGACGCCGTTCTTCGCGGTGGGATCGCGACCGAGGAGGTTGAGACCGCCGCGCACCTTGAACGCGGCCGTCGGGAGCACGTTCTCGCATTTCAGCAGCACCAGAGTCCCTAGCGCCGCGGATACGGCGTCGCGCTGGACGAGCGGCGTCGGCCGAAGGTAGGGCCGAAGGAACTCGCGCGCGGCGAGGACGTCGGCGAACGTGACAGGGAGCGCGCTCACGAGCCGAGAGTAGCGGGACGGCTCCGAGCGAGCCGCCCCGCCCACGAGAACCCGCTACTTAGATCGGGTCGCGGTGCGCTCGCTTGCCCCGAGTGCTATACCCCGGCGGGCTAGCGGCTCTGAAAGAGGGGGGTGTTCATGAAGCAGTTACGTACTCGCGCTGTCATCGTCGCCGCTTTCGCAGTCACCATGCTTCTCGCGTCGCAATCTGTCGCGTACGCATCCGGTCCGAGCGCGAGTGGGGGTGGAATCGTCGACGGCGCGCTCGGAACGACCTCGCAGCTCGGATTCACTGCATCGTCGTCGGGCGGAGAGTTCCTCTGCGTGATGGCGGGACGCTCAGGCGGATTCCCGTTCGGCCCATGGGCCAGCGTCGCGCAGATGCAGGTAAAAGGGACGGTTTCAAGCCCGGTCACCCTGTCAGGCGGGATCGCGAGCTTCAGCGGAACGGCGACGATCCACGTCGTCGGGACAGCTTTGACCGGCGGCGTTCTGACGATGACCGTGCCCAACGTTCCGTATACATCGCGGCAGACGGCGGGCGGAGCCGGCGTCGCAACGCACCGGCTCGAAGTAGTCCTACCAGGCGTCGGAGCGATGTCATTCCCGGCCGCCGGCATGGCGCCACTCCGATCGGGGCATATCACGATCTGGCAATAGGAACAGAGGGGAAGAAACCATGAAGAGAGTGTCCGTACTAGTCGCGGTCCTCACACTTGCGGTCTCGATGCTCTTGCCGGCGACGGCGCTGGCAGACAGCGGCACCCATACGTACGCGTTCCTGCTCGAGGTACCGAACGTTTCGGAGGCGCCGAACGGCGACAGTGTCGCGATCACCGGTGAGGGAGAGTTCAGCGTCCATCCCAATGCCATCATCGAGGGCATGGGGCATTTCACCCACATGAACGCGGGCGGGACGGTCCTCGCCACCGGCATGTGGAGAGCGACTGGGCTTCTCGATTACCAGTCGTATGGCTGCGGCGTCGTCCACAATTTCCCGAGGCCTGGTGTGACCACCGACCTGCCCGACAACTTCTGCGGCGGCATGGTAAAGATGCGCGTCGTGGCAACACCGGACGGCACGACACTACAGATCGACGCCATCTTGACGATCTTCTGCATCATCGGGCCGAATCCGCCGAACAGTCACGACGATCCTTCGGGTGAAGGGATCCACCTCGTCGTCCCCGGCATCATCAACTTCAATAAGATCGTCGAAGGCATGAACGTTTACGTCCAGCAGAGCTGAGAAACCGCGCCGCACTGCACCACGAGGCGAACCCCGGCATACAGCCGGGGTTCGCCCTTTTCATGCGGTGGTGCCGCTGAAGTAGGTTTGGGCCTTCGCCCACGCGGCGCGCCCACGCATCGAAGATGCACGTATGCGCAACCGCGAGCGCTCGCGAGCCCATGGCGAGCCCATGGGGGGGACCCAGCTTCGAGTGCGCACGCCTTGCAGGAAGTCGTCGCAGAGGACATTCCCTCGTTGCGTCGTCCCTGCCGTACTGTTCAAGACGTGCAGCGGCTCGGGGGTTGGGCGCCTGAATATCTCGCAGCGATCGTCGATTCAACCGACGACGCGGTCATCGGAAAGACTCTCGACGGCACGATCATCAGCTGGAACAAGGGCGCCGAGCGGATCTACGGGTATGCCGCAGACGAGGTCATCGGACAGCCGATCTCGATCCTGATCCCGCTGGACCGGGCCAACGAGCTCCCCGCGATCCTCGCGCGCATCGCTCGCGGCGAGCGCATCGACCACTATCTGACCAAGCGCGCTCGCAAGGACGGGCGTGTGATCGATGTCTCCGTCACGATCTCCCCGGTCGAGGACGAGACGGGGAAGATCATCGGCGCCTCCGCGATCGCGCGCGACGTCACCGCGCAAGAGCAAGCCACGAAGGACGCGATTCGCATCCGGGAGGAATTCATCTCCGTCGCGGCGCACGAGCTGCGCACGCCGCTCACGACGATGTTCGCGAGGCTTCAGCTCGTCGAACGCCGCCTAGGACGGAAGGAGCTCGACCCGGCGGTCGCCCAGCGCGACGTCACGCTCGTGCGACAGGCCGCCGACCGTCTGAAGGCTCTTATCGATCGACTGCTCGACGCCTCGCGCATCAGGTCCGGGCAGCTCCAGGTCGAGCGTGAGGCGACCGACGTTGCGGCGATGATTCAGTCGGTCGCGTCGATGCTGGCCGAGACGTCCGGCCGGCAGATCACGCTGCGGGCATCGGACTCTCTCGAGAACTATCAGGCGGCCGTGGACGGCATGCGGATCGAAGAGGTGGTCGTGAACCTGATCGACAACGCGGTGAAATACAGCCCGCCTGACACGGCCATCGACGTCGAGCTCACGTCCACTCCCGATGCGATCCAGATCGCCGTGCGCGACCGCGGGCCGGGGATCCGGACCGAGGAGCGCGAACGCATCTTCGAACCGTTCCACCGCCTGTCGACCACCGCCGGGCCGGGCATTGGGCTCGGACTCCACATCGCGAAGGAGATCGTCGAGCTGCACGGAGGAACGCTGACCGTTGAGGAACCCGTTGACGGCGGAAGCCGCTTCGTCGTAACGGTGCCGCGAAACTCGGAGAACGGATCAGGCAACGGCAGCCGTCGCGACGTTAGGTAGGGCGAGCCCCGGAGCGGCCCGCGTCGACGGAGCCGACTCTTAGCGCGCGTAATGCCGCGAGCAGCGGAACAACAGCTTTACACCTGAATCCTGATGGACGAACTCGATCCGCAAGACATCCGACGCGCTCGCCGACCATATGCCCTCCAGATCTCCGGAAAGCGGATGGACTCGAAGCGAAGGATGGCGTTCGTCGTCATCGAGCTGGCGGAGCGCTTTGACGAACCGACGCTGATCACTACGACCGAACTCCAGAAGCGTCTCGAAGAATTCGGTCGTGAAACGGAGTGACCGATATCGGTGGAGCGCTACTGCTTCGGGGGTCGCCGACGGCTGACCCGCCCGGCTCTTCGTGGGACGCGGCCGGCAAGCAGATCTTCCTCTGTGACCTCATACACCCGTCCGGCCCTCACATCGGCGAGCGCCCTTCTTAAGGAGGCCAGAGCCTCGGGCGTGTACGCCCAGCGGTCCTCCTCCGGGATCACCGTCGCGCGGCGCAAGTTGATCGCGTTGTCCACGACCTTGACCTCAAGCTGCGAACCGGTGCGGATCCCCAGGCGACGTCGGATTTCTGCGGGCAGGGTGAGCCGCCCTTGCTCGTTCACGGCTATCAGAGTCCTCGGCATCGACTTGACGCTACCGGCGCCACGCCACTTTGTCAATGTGACACTTCGTCCAGGGGATCGTGCCTCAGTTGCGGATAGAAAGGAGTGCTGCGGCCGGAACAGCGAGCCCGGGGGCGCCGGGGCGAGACGTCTGGTAGACGCCGCCCGCCTCGCGCTCGAGCAGATCCAAGCCAAGCCGCGCGCGCCTGACACGCTCGCGCGACAACGCGATCAACGTCGCCTCCAGATGACTGCCCGCGGGGTACGGGTCGGTCGTGCCACGCAACCCAAACTTCACGTAGACCGGCGCCGCGATGCGGACGATCTCCGCGATCTCGTGGAAGCGGATGAAACCGCCGAGGTTGTCCGGACACTCGACGTAGATATCGAGCGGGACGTCGACGGCGGAGCGGATCGCCGCGATCTGCGCGAGCGTGAGGTCCGTCGGCAGGTTGATGGTGTTCGCGCCCAGATCGGCGATGACCCGCGCTGACGCGGGGTTCGCGACGGGCAGCATGACCGAGACTTTCGCTTGCATGTCGGGTGGCAGCTCACCCGCGGTGCGCATCGCCGCGAATATCGACAGCGCGCCCAGATCCTGGATGAGCACGCTGCGGATCCCATGCGCCGCCGCGCGGCGAGCGTCCTCGAGAACGGCGACGAGCTGCTCCGTCCCGCGCGCGGCCGGCGCGACGAGCGGACCGACCGGCGCGCGCGCCATCGCGGACGTGTCCCATCCCGCGTTGGGCCGGGCGAAGAGGCTGACCTCGACGCCTGCGGTCGCCCCGAGACGCGCCATCTCGTCGAGCTCCTCGTCCGTGTGCATGAAAACGCCGCTTCCCTGTGAGACGCGCACGACGGGGACCGCCCGCCGCTCGGCCTCCTCCAGGACAGCCTCGAAGACGCGCGGCCCTTCGGTGCTCGGGATCTCGACGCGGTAGTGCGCGCCGTCCGAAAAGCGCTTCGTCGAGTCGGGCAGCTCGGAGGGATCGTGATCAGGCAGGCCGACCGACGCGAGGAAACGCCGCGTCGCGCTACGTGCCATTGCGCGTCCTCGCGTACAACACCGGCCGGTCGCGCGAAGGAATGAGGACCGCGACCGAGGGGTGCTCGCGACGCACCACGTCGACGAGGTGCGCCGGAAATCCCAGGTTTTGAGGGAAGGTGTCGTAGTGCATCGGCACGAGCAGATCGACCCCCGCTTCTTCGGCGAGCCGCGCGGCCTCGCGGTGATCCATGTTCCCGACCACCCCGGCCGCCTCGCGGAAATGATCGCGGCCATTGATCGGAAGGAGCGCGAGATCGACATCGAGTGCGCGCAGCCGCTCGGCCTGCCCCTCGTACACGATGGTGTCGCCGGCGTGATACACGCGCGTCACGCCGTCGTCGAGCACGTATCCGAGATAGCGGTAGAGGCCCCCGGAGAGCTCGCGGCCGAAGGTGTATGCATCGGCCATCCCGACCCCGTGCCGGGCCGGCACGGGAGTGATCGAGACGCCGTCGAGCCGGATGCGCTCGTCCGGCTGCGCACCGACGAGACGCTCGCGCGGCACACCGGCCGCGGCGACGGCGTCGACGAGCGGACGCGGAACGACGAAACGCGCGCGGGGTGAGGCGCGCGCGATCGCCGGCAGCGACGCGAGGTCGAGGTGGTCGTAGTGCTCGTGCGAGCAGGTCACCACGTCCACGCCAACCGCATCGTCGGGATCGAAGGCCGGCGCTGAAACACGTTCCGCCATCGGCGCGAGAAATGGATCGAGCAGGAGCACGAGGCCGCCCGCGCGAACCGCGAAGCCTGCCTGCCCGAGCCACCACAGGGCGATCGTGCCGGGGGCGAGGTCGAGCGCGCGCAACGCGGCGGTCGGGCTCGCGACGACGCGTGTCATTTCGCGGCCGCCGTGGCCCGAGCCCCGCGATGTGTGGCGATGAGCCGGCGGTACCACTCGCCGCTCGCCTTCATGCGCCGGCGCTGCGTCGCGTAGTCGGTGTGGATGATGCCGAAGCGCTTGCTCGTGCCGTGGGCCCACTCGAAGTTGTCCATGAGCGTCCAGATGAAATAGCCACGGAGCGGAACGCCTTCGCCGATCACTTCGGCGGCCGCGTCGAAGTGGCGCGCGAGGAATGCGACGCGCGCCGGATCGTCCACGCGATCATCGACGACCTCGTCGTCGTACGCCGCCCCGTTCTCAGTGACGTACATGTTTCGCGGCGCGTAGTCGCGGTGCAGCCGCACCAGGAGCTTGCGGAATGAAGCGGGATGCACTTCCCAGCCGATGGCCGTGTGCTCACCCTGCGGATCGATGCGGTCGGCCCGGAGCGGGCCACCGCCCGCGCGGACGACGCGGCGCGCGTAGTAGTTCACGCCAAGGAAGTCGAGCGCGCCGTCGTAGCCATCGAGCTCGCCGCCGCGGTCAAAGTACGGTCGGTAGAGCTCGAGCATGTCCTTCGGATAGCCGCGAGCGAAGAGTGGATCGAGGAACCAGCGGTTGAGATAGCCATCCATCCGCGCGGCCGCCTCGATGTCCGAAGCCGTGTCGCTCGCCGGATCGCAGGGCGACAGATTGAGCGCGATCCCGATTCGGGAATCGCGGTGCGCGGCGCGAATGGCGTCGCCGGCGGCGCGGTGCGCGAGGAGAAGGTGGTGGCTCACCCCGACCGCGGTCTTGAAGTCGCGGATGCCCGGCGCGTGCACGCCGACCCAGTGGCCCGCGAACGCGACGACCTCGGGCTCGTTCAGCGTCATCCAGTCGCGCACGCGGTCGCCGAGGCGGCGCGCGACGACATCCGCGTAACGACCGAACGCGGCAACGGTCTCCGGTGCGGACCACCCGCCCCGCTCTTGCAGAGCCTGCGGCAGGTCCCAGTGATAGAGCGTGACGAAGGGACGGATGCCGTTTCTCAGCAGCTCGTCCACGAGCCGGTCGTAGAAGGCGAGCCCCGCCTCGTTCACCGCCCCGCTTCCGGTTGGCACGACACGCGGCCAGCTGATCGAGAGGCGGTAAGCGTTGCATCCGAGGTCGCGCAGGAGTGCTGTGTCCTCGCGCCAGCGGTGGTAGTGGTCGCAAGCAACGTCGCCGGTCTCGCCGGTCGAGATCGCGCCGGGCTGCCGGCAGAACGTGTCCCAGATCGACGGGCCCTTCCCGTCCGCGTCGTGCCCGCCCTCGATCTGATAGGCGGCGGTCGCCGTGCCGAAGAGGAATCCCGGCGGGAAGCGCCGCGCCAGCGCGGCCGGATCGCCGCTCATCGCCCTGGCTCCGCGTCCGCCCACTCGAGCGCGATGCCCATGCGCGCGTTGATCCCGCCATCGACGTACAGAAGCTGCCCGGTGACGTAATCCGCGGCGGGCGAAACGAGGAACGCGACGACGCGCGCGACGTCAGCCGGCTCCCCCATCCGGCCCCAGGGAACGCGGCGCGCCGTGCGCTCGCTCGAGTAGCCCGGGATCTGGAAGTAGCGCGGCGTCTCGATGAGCCCAGGCGCGACGGCGTTCACGCGGATCTTCTTCGGCGCTAGGTCGACGGCGAGCGCGCGCGTGAACGCGTTGAGCGCGCCCTTCGTCGCCGCGTACGCGGCGTGCCCCGGAGACCCCGCGCCGCCGTGGATCGAGCTCACGCTCACGATCGAGCCGCCGCGTCGCTCAAGGTGCGGCGTGGCCTGCTGCGCGCAGAAGTACGCCGCGCGGACGTTCACGTCGAAAAGCTCGTCGTACTCGGGTTCGGTCAGGGTGGCCGGATCGCCGGACTTCGTCACTCCGGAGTTGTTCACGAGCACGTCGAGGCCGCCGAGCTCCGCCGCGGCCTCGTCGACAACACGCCGGCAGTCAGCGACCCGCGCAAGGTCCCCGCGCAGGATCATCGCGCGGCCGCCCGCCGAGGTGATCTCCATGCAGACGTCGCGCGCGCCCTCGCCGCTGTGCGCGTAATGGATCGCGACCGACGCGCCTTGCAGCGCGAGCTCGCGCGCGATGCCCTGGCCGATGCCGGTCCCGGCCCCCGTCACGAGCGCGCGACGTCCCTCGAGCGGCCGGCTCACACGCGCTCCCGCTCGCGGCCGCGCAGGTGCCACCGGTCACCGAAGAGGTTGAGGTGGATCGGCCTGCGCGGGTGCGCGGCGATCACGTCCTCGTCGAGGGTGACGCCGAGACCCGGCCCCGAAGGCAGCGGGAAAGCGCCATCGGTGACGGCGGGAATACCGCGCGCGGCTTCGCTCACGAACGGATCGACGAAGTCGTTGAAGTGCTCGAGGATCTTGAAGTTGGGCGTCGCGGCCGCGAGGTGGAGCGCGGCCGCGGTCGACACCGGACCGCCCACGTTGTGCGGCGCGACCATCACGTCGTACGACTCGGCCCAGGTCGCGAGCTTCCGCGTCTCGGTGATCCCGCCCATCATCGTGAGGTCCGGCTGGATGATGTCCGCAGCTCGGCGCTCGAAGATCTCTCGGAACTCGTGCCGCACGTGGATGCGCTCACCGGTCGCGACCGGGACGTTGACTTTGCGCGCAACCTTGACGAGCGAGCTGATGTTGTCCGGCGGCACGGGCTCCTCGATCCAGCCAGGGCGGTACGGCTCGAGCTCGCGTGCGATCGCGATGGCCTGCGCCGGCGTGAAACGTCCGTGCATCTCGACAAAGACCTCGCCGTCCGGACCGACGCCCTCGCGGGCGGCCTCAACGAGCCCGATCGCCCGGCGGAGCTCCGAATTGGGCAGCTCTTGCCAGGCGGTGCCGAATGGGTCGAGCTTGACTGCGCGGTAACCCTTCGTCACCGCCGCGCGCGCCGCTTCGCGGATGTCGTCCGGCGTGCGCTCGACCGTGTACCAGCCGTTCGCATACGTGGGGATCCGGTCGCGGATCGGGCCACCGAGGAGCTGGTACACCGGCACGCCCAGCGCTTTCCCGACGATGTCCCAGCAGGCCATGTCGATCACGGCGAGCGCGGACATCGCGATCTGTCCCGCGCGCGCGTAATCGTCGCGGATCATCCGACGTGCGAGCGCCTCGAACGCGAACGGGTCGGCGCCGATCACGTGCGTCGGCACCGCTTCGTCGAGATAGCCGAGAAGCGCGCTGGTGTGGTTGATCATGCGTACCTCGCCGACACCCTCGATGCCCTCGTCGGTGCGCACGACGACGAACGTGAGGTTGCGCCAGGCGGCGCCGAGCACGAGCGGGCGGACCTCGGTGATCTTCATCCTTTGATCCCCGTCGTGACGATCCCGCGGACGATGAACCGCTGCGCGAACGCGAAGAAGGCGATGAGCGGAAGCACGTAGAGGACGACACCGGCCATCGTCACCGTCTGGAGCGGGTTGCCGTGCGGATCGACGTACGCGT
>WNGL01004524.1_pt1 | contig 16679 bp, 16 predicted proteins | sample 5400591 | NCBI WGS metagenome assembly WNGL01 (sample SAMN13153377, study PRJNA577476) | soil metagenome | isolation source: 80 cm soil or saprolite under Garry oak tree replicate 1 | place: USA:California | collected 2016-06-15
CGCGATCGATCAGCGCGAAGCCACGCCCGGCGACTTCGCCCTGCGCCGCCCTGGCGACCTGTTCTCGGTGCTGCCGACGATATGAACCCAGCTGCTTCTCTTCTATGGAACCCCGGCTGATGGCTGACGTTCTCTCTTCGAAAGCTATTATTTTAAATCCAGTCCCTACCGTGAAGTCGAATTGGAACTCTGCCTGAGCAGAGGTCCGCCGGACCATCCGGTCAAGACAACGGAGGCACCCCGCGCATGAAGTCGTTCCTTGTCCTCATCGGCGGCAGCGGCACGGACCGAGCTGTTTTCGAGACAGCTTTGGCGGCAGCCCGTCCATTTGCGGCCCATTTGCAATTCCTTCATGTCCGCATCGGCGCGGGCGAGGCTGCCGTGTTCACCCCGCATGCGGATTTTACGAGCGGACCGGCTCTCGTCGATGCACTGCAAGACCTGGAAATGGAAGCCGAAGACCGGTCCTTTTTCGCTGCTGGGCATTTCCGCGATTTTTGTGCGCGCTCGAACATCGAGATCTCGGACATCCCGGGATCATCGCAGGGCGTGACGGCCAGCTGGCACGAGAAGGCGGATAGCGCGCTTGAACGAATCGTATTTCATGCCCGCCACAACGATCTCGTGGTCACCGGACGCGCCCATAAGCCGAATGGGCTGCCGCCGGATTTTCTTGAGCGTTTGCTGCTGGATTGTGGCCGCCCCGTCTTGATCGCAGGTTCGAGCCCATCGCAGACCGTAACCGGCACAATCATGGTCTGTTGGAGGGAGAGTGCCGACGCAGCTCGCGCGCTCACCGCGGCGATGCCATTTTTGGCCAGTGCCAAACGGGTCCTCCTCGTGAGCGTTGCAGAGAGGAATGAGGTCAATCTGAAAGCGATGAATGGTCTCGCCCGTCAATTCGCCTGGAACCGGGTTCCTGCCGAGGTCCGAGTTGTCGAGCCCGACGGCCGCGCTGCGCAAGAGATCCTGGCGGCCGCCGCCGACTCATGTGACGCTGATCTCGTGGTGATGGGTGCTTATGGTCATTCGCGTTTGCGCGAGGCTCTATTTGGCGGCTGTACGGACACCTTCGTCCGCGATGCCACTCGAGCTGTTTTGCTGATGCATTAGCGCGGTTAATCAGCGGATCGGCCGCCCGCCATGCCAAGAAAGCATATTCTCCGCCACATTGCGAACCGGACACAGCTCCATGGGCGTACATGACTCTGGATTTCATTTTGGGTTGGAGGCGGAGTTTCTTTTGGTCGATGCGGAATCCTTTCGGCCATTATGGCATCCGCAATTGCGGTTCAATGAGCTAAACGCACTGTTGGAAGCGATCCCGGTTCACGATCTTCCCCATGATGGCCTCGATGTGGAGCCGCTCCATCGTAGACCGCTTCCCTACGTCGTGGAGGGCTACCATTTACCGGATCCAAATCTGCGCCCCGTCGAGCTGCTGCCAAAAGGTATTGAGATTCGCACGCCGGTCTGCTCCTCGATCGAGGAGTGTCTGAAAAGATTTCAGCTCCTTCATGCGCGGATGCAACAAGCCTTGAAAACCCGCGGTTATCGAGCCGCCGTGCTGTCGTTTCACCCGATCGAGGACCACTTCGAAGGTCCGCAGAACAAGCGACGGTATGACCACTGGCAATGGGCTCTGGAAGCAATGACAACCTACGGCCCGGACGTCAATGTGAGCCTGCCTTCACATTTATCCGAACGGCTGGACCTGCATGACCTTCATGGCAAGGTGAACTACTATGCCCCTGCGCTTACCGCATTGACGCTTGCTTCACCGCTCTACCGAGGCGATTTCTGGCGCATTCGCGGCAGGATTGGAAAGTCTGTTCGAACCTATCATCGTAGCGTGATTGCTCCGGCCATCGAGATTCACCCGAAGGAGAACCTGCGCTTGGAATTCAAGCCGCTGGAGATGACCCGTTCGCTCAAGGATTATCACAATTATTTTTTGGTGTGGCTGGAGCTCATTCTTGATGACGGATTGCAGGGGCGCGCCACGGAGCAAACGCGGATCTATGACCTGGGGCAGGTGGCGCGCTTCGGTCTCCATGCCGAAACGGCCCGTGACCGCGCGCAGGAAATTGTGACGAGGGCGCCAAAGATACTTGAGCCTTTGGGATTCGATTGCGAGTCGCTGATGCTGTTCCAGAAACGGATAGAGAATGGCCGCTCGCCGGCAGATGACATCATTGAACTGTTCGAGCGTGAGAAATCAATTCCCGGCGTGCTTGCCCAATTAACCGACCTGGTTTGAGTGCTCTTCCGGCGGCCGTATCGAGTGGAACATGCCGAACAGAAGCAGATCATATACGATTTTCAGTCCGCCGGCGATGATCAAAGGGTAACCGAAGCTCGAACCGAGGAGGAGCGAGCCGGTAAGAGCAGGCCCCGCGGTTGCTGCGAGCGTGCGAGAGACGGAGGTGAGGCTGACTGCGGCTCTGCGTTCTTCCGGCGTGACCACAGCCATGACATAGGATCGGCGCGCGGGCACGTCCATTTCCGAGAGTGCACTGCGGATCAGCAACAAGGTAATCGCCAACCCCGTATTCGGCATAAATGGTACCAGGGCGAGACAGATGCTCGCCGGGATGTGGGTGAAGACCATGGTTTTGAGCAAGCCGATTCGGCGCGAGATCGATGAAGCAGCCAGATACGAGATCGCGGTCAATACCCCCGAGGCGAAGAACAGCGTGCTCATCATGGACAATGAAAGATCAAAGCGCTGGAAGATCCATAGTGCAAGCATGGACTGAAGCACCAGGCCGCCTGCAAAAGCATCCAGGCTCAGCAGCGACGCCAGCACGAGAACCGTTCGTCGTGATCGATGGAGCGGCGTCTGTGAGCTGGCTTCGACAGGGGATATCGGAAGGCGGCGGTATAAAACCAAGGCCAGGATGCCAATCCCGGCATACAACAGGAACGCAGCCTGCAAAGCCGAATGATCGTCGAGGCCGCCCGATGCGCGAACGATGTCGGGAAAGCGCGCCGCGAACGCCCCGCCGGCACCCGCGAGCGATCCAACAAGACTGTAGCGGGCAAGCAGCGCAGTCCGATCACGGTCAGCAACGGCGCGGGCGAGCTTGGTCTGCTCCAGCGTGGCAAACACGCTCGCGTCACCGGCGCTCGGATTCAAGGTCCCGACAAAGGCAATGATGAGCAGCAGCCAAAAATCATGGAGGAGCACGAAGGCAACACCGGTGAATGTCATCAATAAAGCGGCGCCCATCAGCATCGCCCGGTCCGAAAAACGGTGTACGGTCAACCCCGCCAATAGCGTGAGGATGGAGGAACCGAGAAGCGTGGCGGTGATGATGAGGCCGATCGCCAAGGCGTCGAAGCCAAGCGCGATCAGGTAATAGGGAAGCAACAGACTGATCAGTCCATCCCCAAATGCCCGCAAGCCTCGCGACGCCAGCAGCAGCAGCGCATCATGCCTGGCAGTGCTCGGCAATAGACTAAACCTGCGGTGGCCATCTGCCATTGTTATGGTTCGAGACGTTATGGTTCGGGACGTTATGGTTCGAGATCTGGGCCACGCAGGTCGGGTTTGGCCGCCAGCGAGGAGGGGGAGTCGTCGCGCGAGGTGGCAAACCGCTCGGCCGAAGGGTCGATTGCCGACACCGTCGGGCCGAACAGCCCCTCGAATTCCCGCCGCAGCGTCAGGTCCACCTCGGCCATGGTCACCTTGCGCCCGAGATCGGCGAAGCTGGTGACGCCGAAACGCGGCTCGGAGACCCCGCAAGGCACGATGCCGGAGAAATGGCCGAGGTCGCAATCGACGTTGAGCGCAAGCCCATGCAGGCTGACCCAGCGCTTCACGCGGATGCCGATGGCGGCGATCTTGTCCTCGCGGCCGGCCCCCAGGTCCTGCCGGCGGACCCAGACCCCGACACGGTCCTCGCGGCGCTCGCCGGCGACGTTGAAAGCCGCGAGCGTGCGGATGATCCATTCCTCGAGCGTGGCGACGAAGCGGCGCACATCCGGGCCCCGGCGCCTAAGGTCGAGCATCGCATAGACCACGCGCTGGCCGGGACCATGATAGGTGAACTGCCCCCCGCGGCCGGCCACATGGACCGGGAAGCGCGCCTCGACCAGCTCCTCGCGCTTGGCGCTGGTGCCGGCGGTGTAGAGCGGCGGATGCTCGACGAGCCAGACGAGCTCGGGGGCGGTCCCGGAGGCGATGGCGGCGGCCCGCGCCTCCATGGCGGCGAGCGCCTGGTCATAGGGCAGGAGGCCCTCGCTCAGGCGCCATTCGACCGGCCCGAGACCCGGCGCCGCGGCAAGCCCGACCGGCAATTCGTTGCGCGCGTTAACCACCCCGTAACCATACCCGTGGTGACCTTCGTCCATCACATCTTATCACCCGAGGACATTCGCAAGTGCCCACGCTCAACAAGGTCTCGCTCGACATCCAGGTGGTGCTCGGCACCACGACCATGCCGGTCCATCAGGTGTTGCGGCTCGGCCGCGGCGCCATCATCGAGCTCGAATCCTCGGAGGACGACGAGGTCCAGATCTTCGCCAACAACTTCCCGGTGGCCAAAGGCACCGTCATCGTCAGCGGGAACCGGATCGCGGTCGAGGTCAAGGACCTGCTCCCGCGGCTCCCCGACATCACCTGATTCGCCCGCCCGGCGGCAGCAGGGGGCCGCACCGCCGCGCCGGTTCCGACGCCGGGCTGCCCCCGCGTCGCTGCGGGACCTTGTCGCTGCGGGACCAATTTGTTACATCCGGCGCCATCGCTTCGACGCGAGGCTTGCGCTGCTCGCGTTCACCCCATCTGCGGTCGTGGCGGAATTGGTAGACGCACTAGCTTGAGGTGCTAGCGGGGCGACCCGTGGAGGTTCGAGTCCTCTCGACCGCACCATTGATTTTCCCGTAGGGCGGAATAGCGCAGCCCGTAGGGCGCAATAAGCGTAGCGCATTGCGCCGTGCCGTTGCTATCGTCGGCGCCATGCCGAATTATCGCCGCGCCTTCGTGCCCGGCGGATGCTGCTTCTTCACCGTGAGGATTGGGCGGGCGACCTCTCGGCCGAGGGCAGCTTGGGCGAGCGGGTGTGATATGAGGGAGGGCGGCGCATTGCGCTTCGCTTATTGCGCCCTACTGGCTATGGCAAAAAACTCGCCGCACTCACCAAAGCGTGCGACATTAACAAATAATCTAATGGAAATCGGAGGAACGGATACATAATCCTAACATTGTGCCCACAAGGGGACACCAACTGGAGTGATGAACATGAAGAAACTTTCATTTGCGCTGGCGATATTTCTTGCATCGAGCAGCGCGCTGATGGCTCAAACAACGAACTTTGGCACGCCAAGCTCATCCGGCCCGACCGTTGTGGCTCAACCGGCAAACCCGTCGGATTTGATCGGTCGCAGTAATCCGCAAGACCTCATGCGGCCGGGCGCGAACAATTCGCAGGACCTCCTTCGGTAAGGGCGACTAGCCTTTGCCTTCGCCGGAGCCCTTGTCCTGCCTCGCCAGTGCCAGCCCCGCCGTTGCCTGTGCCAGCATGAGGTAAGAATTAGGGTCAGAGTAGATTTAGTTGCCGCCGCTCTGCTTTGACCTTGGCAGGACATCCCCTCGGCAGAGGCGCGACCCGGCGGCCGAGCACTTTGGCAATCTGTCGCTTGAAGCGCGCGTCGCCGAGCCCCCAGCCGCCATTCGTCGCCGCCCGGAGGCCATCGACGAAGCCACCATCGAGCGCGGCGCGAAAGAGTGCCCGGTACTCCTTCTGTCGATCGGCAGGCGTCCCGCCAAGCCGGTCATGGAGTTCGTGGCCGGTGAGGAGCGGATCAGGCGTTGCCCGCTCAGAAATCCGGCTTGTCCGTATGCGGGACGTCTGCACCCGCATGGTTATGGAATCCAAACCTGTTTTCGGCGCAGACGATTTCCGGCCATTCGTTGCGGTCGCGCAAATAAATCATGACCGCTGTCCAGGGAGTCGTGAAGGCGCCTGCGTCCTCGATCGTGAAATGGACCTGCAGGTATTTGTCCTCATAGTTGGGGTTATAAGGTCCGCCGGCCCGCCGATTCTCCTTTGTACCTCGTTGCATCGCGTCTTTCGCGTCTTCGTAGTCAACCAGCCGATAGCGTTCCACCACGTGCAGTTTCTCGGTGTAGGGCGTGCCAAACAAGTCGATCATGGCATGCGGACGATTGGTCCTGATCCCCACGGTGTCGATCACCAGGGTGTCCCCCTCGTAATGGCCGACGGCATCCCCATGCCAGGACGGCGTCACCTTCGCCGGATGCGGCTGGTTCATGCGCACGCGGCGGACTTCGTGGTTCTCGTTGAATAGCATCACGATCTGGTCCGGTAGCTGCAGCATCTGCATTGCCGAGTGCTTGAAAAGGAACGGCACGGGTTCGGGCCAGCAGGTGTTGGCCGGGTTCGGATAGGTCACGCCGGCTAACGAGAGTTCGCCCTTCCGCTTCACGACATCCGCCGCCCAGGGCTGCAAGATCGGATTCTTGTAATCACCGACCAGCGAGCTGTAGTCGCTAACGCCGGTCCCCTTTTCCCGCGACAGATTCGTCACCGGACCGGGACCCGACGCTGGCGGTATGAACCAGGGAAGGTTCCCGTGCCGCCATATGCCGGGGAAATCCGGGATGGACGCGGCGCTTTGCGCACCAATATTGGCTGGCGCGGCCGCGGGCGCGAACTGTTGCCCCGAGGCGGGGGTAACAGCCGCCGCCAATGTCACCAGTAGGAGCAAAAGCCGTTGCCCATTCATGTCGATCTCCCCTTCATGGTTCGGCTTGCGAGCCCTCGTCCCGGTGCGGTGCAGTCGATCCTATCTCAAAAGTGGGAACAGTGCACGACTGAGCCGCGAGCCGTGAGAGGGGTCGTGGAGGCTGCTTGGTAGCCGCAGGGCGCAATAAGCGTAGCGCATTGCGCCGTGCTGTTGCTATCGTCGGCGCCATGCCGAATGATCGCCGCGCCTTCGTGCCCGGCGGATGCTGGTTCTTCACCGTCAATCTATTGGACCGGGATTGGGCGGGCGACCTCTCGGCCGAGGGCAGCTTCGGCGAGCGGGTCTGACGAGGGCGGCGCAATGCGCTGCGCTTATTGCGCCCTACAGGCTGCGGGTTGGTCAGGTCAGTCGAACTCGATTCCGGCATAAATCTCGGCCAGCGGCAGATCGATTTTGAGCGCCGGGATGCTGATCGAGGAATCCGCGCCCGCAAACACCTGCGGTCCGGGCGGAAACTGCTGCTCGCCGCTGCGGTTGTAGGCCCAAGCCTTGACCTCATCCTGGGCAAAGATGAGGTAGGTCGCCAGGCTGGAAAGCTGCAGATAATCAGCCGTCTTGTCGCCCAGGTCGATTTTCATCGTTGACGGCGAGAGGACTTCCGCAACAAGCACCGGGGCTTTTGCAGTCAATGCGTCGCCCTTTGCCCCGTGCTGATCGACCACAATATCGGCGTATCGGATCGTGCCCGGCCGAACGTCGATGCCAAACTCGGTGAGCACTATCCATTGTTTGCGGTCGAGGCGCGCACGGAGCAATTCGAACAGATTACCGACGATCAAGCCATGCCGCATCGTGGCGCCGGTCATCATCATGACGCGCCCGCCGGCAAGCTCATATCGTTCCTCCCGCCCCTGGACCCAATCGAGGAACGTCGCATTATCCATCTGCAAGTGCGGCTGGACATTCATCATGCACCTCGCAGCATTGTATTGTATAGGCCGATGTCGCAGATGTAAAAGCCCGTAGCCCTTGCCATCGTCGGCGCCATGCCGAACCATCGCCGCGCCTTCGTGCCCGGCGGATGCTGGTTCTTCACCGTCAATTTGTTGGTCCGGGATTGGGCGGGCGACCTCTCGGCCGAGGCAGCTTCGGCGAGCGGGACTGACCGAGGGCGGCGCAATGCGCTTCGCTTATTGCGCGCCCTACGGGCTACGGGCTTATTGCGCACTACGGGCTACCGCAACCCCGCCAGCGCCTTATCGTAATACGTCAGGTCGAAATAGCGTTCGATCGGCGGCGGAGTGCCGCCCCACTGGCCTTCGATCTCGGCGCGCAGCTTGAGCACGTTGCGGAAGCCTTCCAGGTCGAGTTTCGCGTCCTTGGCCATGCCGTCCACCGGGTCGGTGGCGAGCGAGTAGGATTTCGCGGCGACGTCGAGCGGCAGTTGCAGGCGGTCGGCCAGAAGCTGCGTGGCTTCCGCCTTGTTGGCAGGATCGCGGACCCAGCGGCCGCCTTCCACAATGGCGCGGATGTAGCGCACCAGCGTATCGCTGTTGGCCTGCGCCCAGGACCGCAGCACGACAGCGCCGACGGCCTGGTAGGCGCCGATGGCGGCGGCCGCCGAGCCCATATCCTTGAGGCCGGCTTGCGCGGCGCGGAAGGAGAACGGCACATTGAGCACGCCGGCGGCATTGGCCTTGTCCCTGGTCATCGCCTCGAGCCGTTGCGGGGTCCCGCCGACCGGGTTGACCTTGTAGTCGCCCTTGTTGAGGCCGGCATTCTTGAGCACCTTGTAGAGCAGGAGCGCGTAGGCCGTGTTGGGCGCGTCAACCACCACGGTCTTGCCGCGCAGATCGGCGTAGGAGGCGATTTCCGGCTGCACGATGATGCGGTTGTAGCCGTTGTTGTCGCCGGTCACGATCACGACGTCGACTTTGGCGAGCTCGACCATCGCCACCGCGTTGTCGGCCGCGGTCTCGGCGATCTGGATTTCGCCTTTGGCCAGCCGTTCACGCTGCAGCTCCGAATTCGGCGTGTTGATGAGCTCGATCGACAGGCCGTGCTTGGCGAAGAAGCCTTTTTGCTGAGCGGCGAAGATCGAATAGTTGGAGAGGCCCGGAAAGACCATCACCTTCAACGCGGTCTGCGCCGACGCAAGCGTCGGACCTTCCAACGTCAACGCCAGCGCCAATGCGCCGCCCACCATGTTGCGCATCAGCCGCGGTGACTGCCGATAGCCCATTGTGTCCTCCCTGCGCATATTCTTCGCGCGAAAGTCTACATCAAGACGCGGGATTACCATCCGATCATGAGGTAGCTCGCGAGGATGATCGCGAGCACGCCTGTGCGATGCGAGGGAGGAGCCGGCATGATTACACCGCCCTTGATCCGGCCTGGTATTGGTCGTCGCTGACCTTTTCCATCCAGTCGACGGTCTTGCCGTTCAGCGCCTCCTGGATGGCGATGTGCGTCATCGCCGTCGTCGGCGTTGCCCCGTGCCAGTGCTTCTCGCCGGGCGGAAACCAGACGACATCGCCTGGCCGGATTTCCTCGATCGGCCCGCCTTCGCGCTGGACCCGGCCGGACCCGGCGGTGACGATCAGCGTCTGACCGAGCCGATGCGTATGCCAGGCGGTGCGGGCGCCAGGCTCGAACGTGACGCTGGCGCCGCTCACGCGTGCCGGATCGGGCGCCTGGAACAGCGGGTCGACGCGGACCGTGCCAGTGAAATAATCTGCCGGTCCCTTGCCGGACGGCTGTGAGCCGCTTCGTTTGATTTCCATGGCGTTGCTCCTCTTGTGTTCGAAACCGCACGTCCTGCCGGTGAACCGCGGCGATGAATTTTAGAGCGCGCATCTGTCGCGACTAGCCGATATAATCCGCATAGACTTATGAGCGGGCGCCATAAATGCAGCGCGGGACTCTGGATGACCTCCTGGCCTTTGTCGCCGTAGGGCGAGAGCGCAGTTTCACGAAGGCCGCAGCGAAGCTCGGCGTATCGCAGTCGGCGCTGAGCCACACGATCCGCGAACTCGAAGCGCGCCTCGGCGTTCGGCTCCTGACCCGCACCACGCGCAGCGTCTCGCCGGTGGGTGATGACCTCCGCGGCCTGCGCCTGCGTCAGGCCGTTATCCATCGCCCTGTTGAGGTGGGATGATCTCGGAAATCTCGGGGGCGCGCGATACCCTCGGTCGCGCGCCAGAGGCACATGCACGGCTTTGGCTGGCGACTATCCCGAAGTCGCGGAATGCGGGCGATCCGTGGGGCGATGTGGGCGAATCGCTGCGAGCGCCTCTACGGCAGGCCGTAGAGGCCGGCGGTGGGCTTCGGAAGCTGAATCTGATGGCCTGACGGACGCTGCCGGAACGTCGCCGGCAGGTTCGGATTCGGTGTCGAGGTCCGGGCTGGCGGAGCCAAGCCGTCCACGCGCCTGGGCGTGGACATGGACAGCCCATCCCTCCTGCTGGCTGCGGCCACCACATGCTTCTTGGCGGGAGGCTTGTGTACCGCGCGCTCGGCGTTGCGCACCCGCCACACTCGAGAGTAGCGGAAGTTTTCCGCCGCCGGGACAGGCAGGGCCTCCGGGTCGGACAAGGACACCACTTTCACGCCGCGCGGCCACAGCGCGACCGCCGGCGACGGAGGATCTTCCTCGCCGCTGCGTGGCCGCTCAGCGGTCGTGGACAGGGCGACAGGGACCATTTTCACGCGGGCGGTGGCGGAAGCAAAAATCTGCCGGTTCGGCACCTCGAGCACCGGCCCGGGCAGGGGCAGGTCGACGAGCGCGACATGCGGCCAGATGCTCGGCTGCTCGGAACGGACCACCCATTGCTCGGGCAGCGTCGCGGTCTTCGGCCGCTCGGGCCCGGCCTGCACCACGTGCACGATCTTGTAGCCGCGGTTCTTGAGCTCCCGCAGCAGTTGGGGCAGGGCGAGCGCGGTCGCGGGCTGGATGTCGTGCAGCAGCAGGATGCCCCGGCGGTGCGCCTCGATCCGGTTGACCGCGCGGCGGATGATCTCCCTGGCGCCGATATGCCTCCAGTCGTCGGCCATGAAGTCCACGCTCCAGGTCATGTAGCCGTGCGCGGTGAGGTACTGCTCGACCGAATCCTGGCGCAAGAGGCCCGGAACGCGGAAGAAGTCGGAAACGCCCTTGGGGTCGGCAAGCGCGGTCCTGACCGAGGTGAACCCGTCCTCGATTTCCCGCGCGGCGTCCTCGACCAGCATTTTGTGGAAGGTGAAGGGATGATTCTGGCTGTGGGTGCCCAGCGTGTGGCCTTCCGCATGGGCTCGCTGCACGAGGTGCGGATAGCCCTGCGCCATGCGGCCGACCATGAAAAAGGTCGCCTTCACGCATTCGGCCGCCAGCGTATCCAGCACGCGGCTGGTATAGGGGGGCAGCGGACCGTCGTCGAAGGTCAGGACGATTTCGTGGTCGTTGAGCGGCAGCGATTCGCGATAGTTGTGGGCACCGAGGAGAGGATGCTCGGTCGGATCGACCGCGATCGTGCGGCTCACCCCGAGCGCGCCCGGATTGCCCGGACAATCCGCGGCGGCGGCCGAGGCCGGCCCGATCAGAGCGGCCAGCAAACAATATGCGGCAGTGGCGCTGCGCATGCCCCGGACAACCCCAGCTGACCCCAAACGTTGACTCAAGTGTTGGACTAGAGAACCCGGAACGACGCCCCGGGAGGGAGAGGGCCTTAACACTAGCGCAAGCCTATCGGGACGCAAATTAACGGGAGCTTAATCGGAACTCCTGCGCACAGTAATTGGGGCTCCCTGTGGCGTAAATGGGTCGCTCGCGTGTCAGCTGTGCCACGGCACCCCTTAAGGCGCGGATTAGCTTACTTCGCCTGCGTCCCGGTGGCCGGGACCACGTGCACGACGCCATAGCCGCGGCTGTTGAGGGCGTGCAGGAAGGCTGGCAGCATGGCCGCGGTCTGCGCCCTGGTATCGTGCAAGAGCACGATACCCCCGCGGGCGGCCTCGATGCGGGCGAGCACCAGTTGCAACTCCTGGTTGGGCGACATCGGAGTCCAGTCGCTCGCCCAGAGGTCGGCGCCGAAGACCACGATCGCTCGCCGTTCGAGCCGGTCCAGCAGGGCCGGGCTCGCGGCGAAGCCGGGAAAACGGAAGAACGGCGTCGCCGGCGCCCCCTCGGCGTGCCCATAGATCACCGAATCAACGGCCGCGAAGCCGCGCTCGATCTCGGCCGCGGCGGCCGCGACCGGCATCCGGTCGAGGCGCGGATGCGAGTAGGTGTGATGGGCGATGGTGTGACCCTCGGCCCGCGCGCGGCGCGCCAGCTCCGGATGCGCGACCGCGTTGCGCCCGAGCAGAAAGAACGACGCCTTGACGCATTCGTGCTTGAGCGCATCGAGCACGCGCGCGGTCGAGCCCGGCTGCGGCCCGTCGTCGAAGGTGAGCACGACCTCGTTCGGGCCGAGCGGCAGGGTCTTGGGAAAGTGCTTGCGGCCGACCCGCGGCGTAGATGCTGCATCGACTGCCAGCACACGCGCAGTGCCCAGCGCCAGCGCGTTGCCGGGGCAGGGTGCCTGCGCGCCACTCGCCGGCGTCATCACCGCTGCCAGGATCGCGACCAACAGTCCAAGCCGCACCCGCGCTCCTTGCTCTGCTATCGAGCGCGGCGACCTGAGCAGCTTTAGAATCGTATCGCTCGCGGCGCTGGCTGCCATTCGGCGTCGTCGGCCTGAGCAAGCAAGTCCGACACGGTTTCGATCGCCCCAGCTTTGTTCGGCGCGGGGATCTGAGTTGCGACCAGCGCCAGAACAGAACCGAAGAACAGGACCAGCCCGAGGAAAGCCCCCACCGGAGAGCATCCGTTTTCCCTCGTGATGGTCGCTATCTGGCCGCCCGCTTCCAATCGAACCGAGTTGGCATGGCAATCTCCGCCTGACGTCCGCAGGTTGACATCGTCGTTCTGCACCTGCGGTCCCGACTGCGGACCCCGCTGTTCGAGCACACTGAGAATCGAGAATAGCGGCGGATCGACGGGCGCCTGCCGGTCGCCAGCGCCGAATTGGAATTTGAACATGCCCTCGGGCACTGGGCGGATCGTTGACTGGCGAACCTGTTGGCTGGCCGCGACCAGGCGCCAACCAAGATTGACACGCTCGGCCTCGGCGGGCGCGCTCGGCAAGCCGCTGCTGCCCTGAAGATGATAATCGACATCATGGCGTACGACGATGTCGCTGCGTCCGCGGGCCGAGGTGTCTTCAGTGTCGATGCCCCGATCGATCGCAATGCTGCCAGCCGTCGAGGTTGCCTCGGTCACATCGACAGGGGCCTCCATTTGGCTGGAGGCGCCGCTGCTTGATTCGATCCGATCGATGCTGTCGACCGAATTGTCGATGCTCGTATCGATTCCGAGCGCGTCGTTGATCGACTGCCAGTATTGCCGATCATCGTTGAACGCGTAGACGTCGTTGCCGATATGGCGCGACAGCTTCTTTCGGTAACGATCCGGCGTCGCCGGAATGCCTACGTAGCGATGATGCGGATGGGCATGGTGCCGATGAACACCGTGTCGATGGAGATGGTGCCGATGCCGATGGTAGGCCAGGGCCACTGACGTGAGCGGCGCGCATTCGTAGAAGGTTCCGTGGCCGTACCCGTTGTAGAACTGCGCATTTGGAGACATGGCACGATAAAGGCACATATTGCCTTGGCGGATCGGGCCGTTCACGTCGAGCGGATAGGCCGGTGGGAAGGCGGCATACGGCCGCCAGTCGCGCTGCCGCGGCGCGTGTTGCGGCGGCAAGCTTGCCAGAACAATCGCGCCCCTGGGCGCCTGCCTGTGCGCCCTTCTGGATGGGTAGCATTCTTCAAAATGGCCGTAGCCGTAGCCGTTGAAGAACTGCGCATTGGGGGCCATCGCGCGATCAAGGCACATATTGCCTTGGCGGACCGGCCCGTTGATGTCGAGCGGGAAACTTGGCGGCAAGGCGTAGGCCGGTGAGAACCTTGCGGCCACAACCATCGAGGCTCCCGCCGCCATAACAAATTTGAAATAGCGCATCGTCCTCTCCCGTTTGCTTTCCCCCCGTTTGTTTTCTTGGCTCTTGCCTGAAAGCTAGGCACGATTTGCAGCGCTCCGCAATGAAAGAAAGCATAAAATAACCAGGTAACTAGGGGATTAAACCCCTTATGGTCTATAACGGACGTGCGATGATCGACGAAAAAGACACGATGACCGTGACGCCGGCTCCCATCACGTTGCGCGACGAGAAGGGGGCGTTGCGGGAGGATTATGTCGAGCGCGTTGCACAGTCGATCAGGGCCGCGGATTCCGCCTTGCTGCGCGAGCTCGTCGGCGATCTGCACGAGGCCGATCTCGGCGACCTGATCGAGGCGCTCGATCCGGACTTGCGGCCGCGGCTCGTCGAGCTGATGGGGCACGACTTCGATTTCACGGCGCTGACCGAGGTCGACCACACCGTCCGCGAGGAAATCCTCGAGGAGCTTCCCCCCGAGACCGTCGCCGAAGGGGTACGAGAGCTCGATTCCGACGATGCGGTCACGATCCTCGCGGACCTGCCGAAAGACGAGCAGACCGAGATCCTCGAGCAGCTTCCGGCGCCCGAGCGGTACGCGCTCGCGCGCAGCCTCGAATTTCCGGAGAATTCGGCCGGCCGGCGCATGCAGGCCGATTTCATCGCGGTCGAGTTGCATTGGACGGTCGGACAAACCATCGACTTCATGCGCGAGACGCCCGATTTGCCGGATCGCTTTTACGAGCTCTACGTGGTCGATCCGTCCCGCAGGCTCAAGGGCGCGGTCGCCCTCGACCGCCTGCTGCGGACCAAGCGGCCGATCCCGATCTCGGCACTGGTCGACGAGGAGCTGCGGCGCGTGCACGCGACCGACGACCAGGAGGAGGTCGCGCGCATGTTCGAGCGCTACAACCTCGTCGCCGTGCCAGTGGTGGATGACGATGACCGCCTGGTCGGCGTCATCACCTTCGACGACATCGTGGACGTGATCGAGGAAGAGGCCGAGGAGGACATCAAGGCGCTCGGTGGCGTGCGGAGAGAGGAGGAGCTCTCCGACTCGGTCTGGACCATCGCGAGGGGACGCTTCAACTGGCTGCTGGTGAACCTTGCGACTGCGTTTCTAGCCTCGTCCGTGCTGGGTCTGTTCGAGGGCCAGCTCGAAAAGATGGTGGCCCTGGCCGTGCTTGCCCCCATCGTGGCGAGCCAGGGCGGCAACGCCGCGACCCAGACCATGACAGTGGCAGTGCGCGCGCTCGCGACCCGTGAGCTCTCCAGCGCCAACGCCTTGCGCATCATCGTGCGCGAATTGCTTGTCGGCGTGGTCAACGGCGTCGCCTTTGCGGTCATCACTGGCGTTGCTGCGGTCGCTTGGTTCAAGCTGCCCGATCTCGGCCTGGTCATCGGGCTCGCGATGATCTGCAACCTGGTGGCGGGCGCGCTCGGCGGAATTCTCATTCCGCTCATTCTCCATCGCTGGCGTGCCGATCCTGCGGTCTCTTCCGGCGTGTTCGTGACGACGGTCACTGACGTCGTGGGCTTCTTCGCCTTTCTCGGCATCGCCACGCTCTGGTTCGGGCTGAGGTGAGGGGCCCCTTCGGGCAAGGCCCTGGAACGACGCCTGCGCGCCGAGTTCACTGCTTCTTCACCATCCCGCGTTAACTTTCTCGCTCGGACCTGTTCTCGTAACTCTCGGATTTAACCGGAGAATCCGGTGGAATTTGGTGAAGAAGCCGCGCCGTCGACCAAACGGCGGTGGTGGGGCATCATTGATGCCTGGTCGGGCCAGCACCCACAGCGCCCGCCGGAAATCACCAGTGGCGAACCCGCGATCCTGCGATTGATCGCGCCCCTTGCGCTGCTGGTCATGGTCGCAATCGTCGTCTGCAGCGGGCTGGGCTTTGTCTTGGCCCGGCAAGCCGACGATGACCTCGAGGCCAAGCACCGGGAGGCGCTGCGCGCGGCGGTCGAGACGCTGCAGGCTGTTTCCCCCGATCTCTCGGAGGTCGAGCCGAGGCTCATCCGCATTCTCGAGCAAGCCTCGGGCCTCAAGGGACTCAAATTCGCCCCCGAGCCGGTGGACGGCGACCGCGAAGTCCAATCCCTGATCGACCGCAACGGGCGCATCGTCGGCTGGTTCAGTTGGGAGCCCGAGCGTCCGGCGACGGCACTGCTGATGCGGCTCCTGCCCTTCGCGGCGCTGGTCGCAGTTGGTCTTGTCGGCTTTGCCTGCCTTGCGATGTGGCAGCTGAGTCGGCTGGGCCTCCTGCTCGCCAGGAGCGAGCGCCAGGTCCACAAGCTCGAATACCAGGATCCCCTGACCGGGCTGCCGAACCAGCAGCGAATGCTCGAATTGCTGGATCGGGCGCTGGCACCGCAACGCGACAAGGATGTGCTGGCATTCGCGCTCATCGATCTCGACGGCTTCGACGACTTGACGGACACGGTCGGCGATGCGAGTGGCGACGAGGCATTGGTCGAGATCGCCAACCGCCTCCGCCTGGCCATGCCGCCGGGCGTGGTGGTCGGGCGTCTTGCCAACGCCAAGCTCGCGCTGCTGATGATCTCGATCGAGGCCGCCGAGGTGCTCGCGACCGCCGAGGCCGCGCGCGATGCCATCTCCCGTGCCGTCTGGGTCAATCAGGAGGTTCAGGTCAGCGCCAGCGTCGGCTTCGCGCTGGCGCCGCGCGACGCCACGACCGGCGCTGAGCTCCTGCGCCGCGCCGGCCTTGCGCTGCGCGCGGCGAAGCGGCGCGGACGCGGGCTCGTGGCAGGGTTCGCGGCAGCGCTGGAGACCGATTTCGACGAACGGCGCTTTATTCAGCGCGAGCTCGCGCGCGCGCTCGCCGCGCGCGCCTTCGAACTCCACTACCAGCCGATCGTGAAGGCCGACGGCGGCGCGATCGTCGGCGTCGAGGCGCTCTTACGCTGGCATCATGCGAGCCGTGGCTTCAT
>WNGL01010444.1_pt1 | contig 16671 bp, 15 predicted proteins | sample 5400591 | NCBI WGS metagenome assembly WNGL01 (sample SAMN13153377, study PRJNA577476) | soil metagenome | isolation source: 80 cm soil or saprolite under Garry oak tree replicate 1 | place: USA:California | collected 2016-06-15
GGGGGGGGCGGGGGGGGCGGACCGCACGCTCACGTGGCACTTCGTCGCCAAGAACGTGCGCGACGTGGCCTGGGCGGCCGCCGCGAATTTCATCTGGGACGCGAGCGGCTACGACGGCAGCCTGATCCAGTCGTTCTACCCGCCCGAGGCGAACGCCGACTGGGCGCGCTCCACCGAATACGCCCGGCACTCGATCAAGCATTACTCGCAGCAGTGGTTCCGCTACCCCTACCCGACTGCGATCAACGTGGCCGGGCCCGTGGGCGGGATGGAATACCCCATGATCGTGTTCTGCTCGCACCGCTCGGGCCTGCGCGGCCTGTTCGGAGTGACGACGCACGAGCTGGGCCACCAGTGGTTCCCAATGATCGTGGGGTCGAACGAGCGGCTGTACGCGTGGATGGACGAGGGGTTCAACAGCTTCATCAACATCTACCCGGGGCTGGCCTTCTACCACGACACGGCCCCCCAGGGCCGCGGCGTGGCGCCGCAGTGGGCGCAGTTCGCCGCCACCGGCCTGGACGAGCCCCCGATCCTCCCCGCCGACCGCGTGTCGCCGCGGCTGCTCGGCCAGGTCGAGTACAACAAGCCGGCGACCGGGCTCTATCTGCTGCGCCACCACATCCTCGACGACACCACACGGTTCGACGCGGCATTTCGCGAGTACATCCGGCGCTGGGCGTACAAGCACCCCACGCCGGCCGATTTCTTCCGCACGATGGACGACGCGCTGGGCGAGGACCTGTCGTGGTTCTGGCGCGGTTGGTTCTACCGCACGGACGTGGTCGACCTTGCGATCGACTCGGTGCGCACCCGGACAGACTCCAGCGGCACCACCGCCTCCGTGTACCTCTCGAGCCCCGGCGCGCTGCCGATGCCCGTGGACCTGCGCCTGAGCTACGCCAACGGCACGGCGGAAGACGTGCGCCTCCCGGTCGAGGTCTGGTTCCTGGGGAACCACTACAGCTTCGACCGGAAGATCCCCGCCGACGTGGTCAAGGTGGAGATCGACCCACGACAGAACTTCCCGGACGTGCGGCGGGGGAACAACATGTGGGTGAAACCGTAACTGCGTTCACGACGTCACGACGGCACGTTGCCCGAACCCGACAAGCTCACTCGGGTGACGTGCCGTCGCGCCGTCGTGCAACGGTGTTCATGACCATCTCGAGCACCACGAGAAACACCCCACCCCACAAGAGCCCTGGCAGCTCATTCAAGTCCCGTCCGAACCGGATCCAGAACCAGCGCGCCACGACGTAGCACCACAGCCCCCCCGCGAACCAACCGGCCGCGCGCACCAGCGGCCCCACGCCGGTGTGAATGTCGGGCAGCGCGAGCAGGATCGCGTCGACGTACCGCCCGAGGAACGTGAAGCAGAACGCCACGATGAAGGTGTCGACGAAGTCGGCGCCGAGGGAGCCGTGGCGGGGGAGCACAACCAGCAAGCCGGCCCCGAGCACCAGGGCGACGAGTGTGTTCCGCGTGAGGATCTTCAGGAAAGGCTCGCTCACTGGCGCGCTCCCGTGGTGGCGGCCGGCTTCAGGTACTGGTCGAGCCAGTCGAGCACCGCGCCCCACCACAGGCGACGGTTGCGCGGCCGGGTCACCCAATGTCCCTCGTCCGGAAAGTACAGGAACTTCGCCGGCACGCCCAGCACCTTCGCGGCCGTGAAGGCCTGATAGCCCTCCGAGAGGTCCACGCGGTAGTCGAGCTGCGAGTGCACGATGAGGATGGGCGTCTTCCAGTTCTGGACGAAGTTGAGGGGCGACCACTTTTCGTACAGCGCGCGGTTCGCGTACGGGGTGCCGCCGAACTCCCAATCCATGAACCACAGCTCCTCAGTCGAGCCGGCCATGCTCACCGGGTTGAACACGCCGTCGTGCGCCACCAGCGCCTTGAACCGGTTCGTGTGGCCGGCGAGCCAATAGATCATGTAGCCGCCGTACGACGCCCCCGCCGCCCCCATCCGCGTCGAATCCACGTAGGAGAGCCGCGCCACGACGTCGAGCCCCTTCATCAAGTCCTCGAACGGGTAGTCGCCCCAGTGCTCGGAGATCGCGTCCGTGAACCTCTGGCCGTAGCCGGTCGAGCCGTGGAAGTTCACGGCCGCCACGACGTAGCCGCGCGCGGCGAACATCTGGTAGTTCCAGCGTGAATGCCAGTTGTCGTCCCAGGCGCCCTGGGGCCCGCCGTGCACGAGGTACACGAGCGGGTACTTCCGGGCCGGATCGAACCCCGGCGGCTTCAGAATCCAGCCGAACACCGAGTCGCCGCGCGCCCCTACGAAGCCGTACTCCTCGAGGGGCTTCACGTCCAGCTGGGCCACGGCCTGGTCGGTGTGATGCGTCAGCTGTCGCCCCCCCCCGGCCCAGACCTCGGCCGGCTGGGTGTTGGACTGGTGCAGGTAGACCAAGGTCTTGCCGTCGGGCGCCACGCTCACGCTGGTGTTGACGCCGGATGAAACGGCGACGGAATGATGGAAGGACGGAAGGTCGATGCGGTGAATGTTCTCTCTCCCGCGCTCCTCTACCACCGCGTAGACGCACTTGGAATCGGGGCACCAGGTGTAGGACCCGACCGAAAGCGTCCACCCCGCCGTGACCTCGGTCGGCGCCCCACTTTCCGTCCTTCCGTCTTTCCGTCGCAGTAGCATCACGCGCTGTCGATCCGCTTCGAACCCGGCCCGCTCCATCGAGAGGTAGGCGAGCCACCGGCCGTCGGGCGAGTACCGCGGCGTGTTGTCGGCGCCGCGGTTCGTCGTCAGCGGGCGCATCCCCGAGCCGTCGGGGCCCATCAGGTAGATGTCGACGTTGGTGTTGTCGGCCACGGTCGAGTCGCCGTGCAGTGCGACGGCGATCTCCCTCCCGTCGGGCGCGACCGCGACGTCCCCGTCTCCGCTCGTCGCGATGGTGGGGACATCGTGATCCAGGGGCGTGATGTCCTTCGCGCGGTTGTCGGCGAGCGTGACGTGGAAGACGTGCTGCCGCTTGCCGGCCCGCCAGTCGTCCCAGTGGCGCCACAGCAGCTCGGTCCACAGCCGCGCCTCGGTGGGGTAATCGCCGTTGCGCCGGTCGATCTCCTGCTGGGGAGGCCACTTGAGGTCGCTCGTGACGAGCAGTCCCTTCCCGTCGGGGAGCCAGACCGGATCGGACACACCGTCGGGGAGATCCGTCACCCGGCGCGCTTCGCCACCGCCGATCGGGAGCAGCCAGAGTTGCGCGCCGTTCTGACGCGTGGCGACGAACGCAAGCGCTTTGCCGTCGGGCGACCAGCGCGGCTGCCGGTCCGAGCCGGGCCCGGCGCTGACCTCCCGCGTCTGCCCGGTCGCGACGTCGGCGAGCCAGACGCGCGTCGTGCCGCGGTTGTCTTTCAGCGAGTACTCGGTCACCGTGTACGCCACCCACCGCCCGTCGGGTGAGAGTTGCGGATCGCCCACGGACTTGAGCGCGAGGTAGTCGTCGATCGTCATGGCGCGCTGCTGCGCCGCAAGACGGGGAAGAGGGAAGAGGGAAGGGGGAAGGGTGATGCACCCGAGCAGAACCAGCAGCCGTTTCGTCATGTCGCCTTTCCGTCCGACAGTCCGACCGTCCGACTGTCCGTCAGTAATCCGGGTGGGTCAGGATCGCCCGCACCAGCTCGTCGAACACCCGCGAGTCGGGTGTGACCGCGCCGCTCGCATCGGTGTGCACGTTCCAAGCGCACAGCTCGTTCAACGCCGTCGCTTCTTCGTAGGTGAGGTGGAGGACGTACCCGTCGCGGGCGCGGGCGGCGCCGTCCAGGACCTTCCGCAGGACGTCGGGCAGGTGCCGCGCCTCGCGCACAGCGTCGTACTGCTCGCGGCTGACCGTGAGATCCATGATCGCCCTTGCATTTGGCGGCTCGGGGGCGAAATCTTCCCCCTGCGCCGATTTCCCGCAAGGAAAGACCCATGCCGCGCACCGAGTTCATCGCCACCGCGTTCCACGTCCCCGCGCGCGTCGTCTCCAACGAGGACCTCGCGCAGCTGATGGACACCTCCGACGAATGGATCACCCAGCGCTCGGGGATCAAGACGCGCCACTGGGTCTCGGACGGCGAGACCGGCGTCGGCCTGGCGTGCGAGGCGACGCGCAAGGCGCTCGCGCGCGCCCAGCTTCAGCCCGCCGACATCGACTGCATCGTCTACTGTACCTGTACCCCCGACCACTTCGAGCCCGGCAACGGCGTCTTTCTCGAGCGGGAGCTCGGCCTCGCCGACATCCCCGCGATCGACGTGCGCAATCAGTGTTCGGGCTTTCTGTACGGCCTCTCGGTCGCCGACGCCTGGATCCGGACGGGCCAGTACCGTCGGGTCCTGCTGGTCGGCGCCGAAGTCCACTCGCGGGGTCTGGACAAGACGACGCGCGGCCGGGACACCGCCGTGCTGTTCGGCGACGGCGCCGGTGTGGCGATCCTGGGCCCGACCGACGATCCCGACCGGGGCGTGCTCTCGACCCACCTCTACGCCGACGGGCGGCACGCCGAGAAGTTGTGGGTGGACGCGCCCGGCCTGGCTCATGACCCGTACATCAGCGAAGCGCTGCTGCGCGAGGGGAAACATCGGCCGGTGATGGAAGGCCGCGAGGTGTTCAAGTTCGCGTCGATGCTCATGCCACAGGCGGTCGCCCACGCGCTCCAGGTGAACGCCCTGTGCCCCGCCGACGTCACGCTGCTGGTCCCCCATCAGGCCAACCTCCGGATCATCGAGATGGTGCAGAAGGTGCTCGGCCTGCGGGACGACCAGGTCTACGTGAACATCCGGCGTTATGGCAATACCACGGCGGCGTCGATTCCCATCGCGCTCGACGAAGCGGTGTGCGCGGGACGGCTGGCGCGCGGCGATCTCCTGGTGTTGACGGCGTTCGGCTCGGGCTTCACGTGGGCGAGTGCCGCAATCCGCTGGTGACTAGCGGATCTCCTGCCCCCAGAGGTCGCGATACAGCACGGGCCCCTCGCTCAGGGCCTTGACCCCCGCCTCGATCCGGGCCTTGTCCCCCACCACCACGATGTCGAAGTGGTCGGGATCGACGTACTGCCGGGCCACCCGTTGCACCTCCTCGACGGTCACCGCGTTGACCCGGTCGATGTAGCGGTCGAAGTAATCGAGCGGCAGCCCGTAGGTGAGGAGCTCGCGGAACCGCGCGGCGGCGCTGCCGGTCGTCTCGAAGTCGCCGGGCAGGCCCAGCGTGATGTACGCCTTCGCCTTGGCGAGCTCGTCCGCCGGCACGGCTTCGTCGCGGATGCGGCGCAGCTCCTTCAGGAACTCGATGAGCGAGCTATCGGTCTTGGCCGTCACGACGGACGCGAGCGCCACGAACGCGCCCGTCATGCGGCGGGGCACGAACTGGGAGAAGGCCCCGTAGGTGTAGCCGTGCGTCTCGCGCAGGTTCTGGTTGAGGCGCGAGGTGAACGCGCCGCCGAGAATCGTGTTCAGCACCTCGAGCGCGTACCAGTCGGGCGACGTGCGCGGCGGGCCGATGTGGCCGATCCGGATCACCGACTGCGCCGCCCCCGGCTTGTCGACCAGGTACACCGCGCGCGGGGCGAGCGCGGGCGCCGGAGCGCTGGGCGGCGCGGGAACGTCGGCCCGCTCCCACGCGCCGAACCGCGCCGCCACGAGCCGACGCGCCTCCCCCAGCGTCACGTCCCCCACGATCAGCAGGTACGCCGCGCCGGGTCGGTACGCGGCCCGGTAGAACTGCGTGACGCGGTCGCGCGTGAGCGCCGCCGTCGCCCCGTCGGTCCCGTTCAGCGGGTGGCCGTACGGGTGGCCGCGGCCGTACACGACGGCCGGGAAGACGACGTTCGCGACGGCGACCGGCTCGTCGCGCTGCTGCAGCAGCTGGGCCGCGCGCAGCTCGCGCTGCCGCGTGACCTCGGAGTCGGGGAACGTCGGGCGCAGCAGCACATCGGCGAGGAGATCGAGCGCCGGCGCCAGACGCCGCTTGGGCACGTGCAGCGACGCCGTGGCGCCGTCGTAGCTCGCGGCGGTGTTGAGCTGGGCGCCCAGGAACGCCGCCTCGTCCGCGATGTCCAGCGCGGCGCGCTTCCCCGCCCCCTGCTGCAGCATCGCCGCCGTGAACGTCGCGAGCCCGGGCACGTCCGCCGGATCGCGCGCGGCGCCTGCGTCGAGCAGTACCTGGACGTCCACCACCGGCACCTTGTGCATCTCGACCACGGCGAGCGTGAGCCCGTTCGGGAGCCTCCCTATCCGCCCATCCGCCTATCCGTCTATCCGCCTTCATTTCACCCCCAGCTCCGGCTTCCCCTGCGGCACGACGCTCAGCACGACGCGATGGGCGTCGACGAGGTAGCGTCGCGTCGCCGCCTGCACGTCCGCCGCACTCACCGCGCGGTAGCGGTCCAGATCGCGCTGGAAGTAGTCGGGTGTGCCGACGAAGTAGTTGTAGAAGTTCAACTGATCCGCCTTGCCGCCGACGCGCTCCATGCGGGAGAGGAACTGCGCTTCGAACGTGTTCTGCGCCCGCGCCACCTCGCGCGCCGTGGGGCCCTGCTCGGCCAGCCGCTTCAGCTCTTCCTCGATTACCCGCTGCAGCTCGGTCAGGTCGTGCCCGGGCCGCGCCGTGGCCCACAGCTCGAACTTCCCGTCGATCCGCCCACCGTCCTGGAACGCGACCACGTCCGTCGCGATCTGCAGCTCGTAGACGAGCCGCCGGTACAGCCGCGACGACCGCCCACCTGCGAGCACGTTCGCCAGCACGTCGAGCGCCGCGTCGCCCTCCGCGAACGCCTTGATGGTGTGCCACGCATCGTACACCCGCGGCACCTGCACCCGGTCTTCGAGGACGGCGTGGACGTCCGCGGCGAGGGTCACCGGCGGCGGCGGCGTGCGCGTCGGCGCAGGCGCGCGCGTGATGTCGCCGAAGTAGCGCTCGGCGAGGCGCCGCGCGTCGCGCGGCGTGATGTCCCCCGCGATCGCGAGCGTGGCGTTGTTGGGAGCATAGTAGGTGCGGAAGAACCCCCGCACGTCCTCGAGCGTGGCCGCGGAAAGGTCGGCCATCGAGCCGATCACCGGCCAGTGGTACGGGTGGTCGGACGGATAGAGCCGCTCGAGGATGTTCTCTTCCGCCAGCCCGTAGGGCCGGTTCTCGTAGCTCTGGCGCCGCTCGTTCTGCACCACGCCGCGCTGGATGTCCACCTTCTCCGCCGTGATCTCGGGAAGGAGGAATCCCATACGGTCCGCGTCGAGCCACAGCATCAGCGACAGCGCGTTGCTCGGCCCGCTCTCGTAGTAGTTGGTACGGTCCTCGGTCGTGGAGGCGTTGTTGTCGGCGCCCGCGGCCTCGAGCAGCCGGTCGAACTCTCCGGTCGGCACGTGCTGCGAGCCCATGAACATGATGTGCTCGAACAGGTGGGCGAACCCGGTCCGGCCGGGCCGCTCGTCGGCCGAGCCGACGTGATACCACGTGTTCACCGCCACCACCGGCAGCGAGTGGTCCTCGTGCAGGATCACCTCGAGGCCGTTGGGCAGGGTGAAGGTCGTGTAGGGGACGCGGAGGGACTGGGCGGATAGGCGGTTAGCCGGGTAGGCGGTTAGAGGTCCGACGACCGCCACCGCCACGATAGCAATCCTTGGCAGCATCACTCTTCCCCTTTCCCGCTTCCCTCTTCCCCTGCCGTTTTCACCTTGAAGTGGAACACATCCGGCCGGCTATAATGGCCGCTCACGTCAAGCGTCAGGGCTTCGCGGGTGATCTCCGAGAGGTCGCAGTCCGCGACCACGACCGTCTCCTGGTCGTACACCGGGCCCGCGAGATAGCGCCCGTTGGGCGCGATGATCGCGCTGCCGCCGCGGATCATAAACCCGTCCGGGACGCCCGGCTTGTCGGCCTTGGGAGGCAGCTCGGGCGGCATATCCTGCACTCGCAGGATGCTCCCGACCGCCAGCACGAAGCAGCGGCCCTCGAACGCGTAGCTGCGTGACGCGATCTGGTGCATCTCCTGCACACCCGGCCAGCCCGCGACGTGAATCTCTTCGCCCGAGTCATGCATCGCCTGGCGGGCGAGCGGCATCCAGTGCTCCCAGCAGATGAGGCTGCCGACCCGGGCGCCGTTCACGCTCACCGCCGCGAGGGAGCGACCTGCGCCCTGTCCCCAGATCAGCCGCTCGTGGTAGGTCGGCATGAGCTTCCGGTGCCGGCGCGCGAGCGCGCCGTCGGTGTCGAAGGTCAGCTGCGTGTTGAACAGGGTGCGCCCGGCGCGCTCGTGCACCCCGACGACGAGCGTGACCTGGAGCTCGCGCGCCAGCTGCGCGAGCCGGTCCGTCGCCGGGCCGGGGACCTCGACCCTGTTCTCGACCAGCCGTTGGAACACGGCCTTCGCCCCGGCGTGGCCCCACAACGCGGCCTCGGGCGACTCCTCGAGCCAGGCCGGATACCCCGTGAGCCACGTCTCACCGAAGGCGACGAGTTGCGCGCCCTCGCGCGCCGCGCGGCGGGTCCAGTCATCCAGCCGGTCGAGCGACCCGGGGAGATCGAGCAGCGCCGGCGCCGCCTGCACGGCGGCGACGCGCACAGTTCGGGAGGGACCACTCACGCCGAAGATTTGCGGCAGAAACTCCGCCGCCGCAAGTTGCGTACGACGACCCGAAAGGGGGGCTGCCAATGATCTTCGGCTTACTCGTGGGGGCGGCGGCGTTGGGCGGGGGATTCGTCGCGGCGCGCAGCTTCGTGCGGCGCCGGCTACGGTTCGTCGACGCGGTGCGTCGGCCCTCCGCACCGCTCATCGCCGGGCTCGCCGCCACTGCCGTCGCGCTCCCGATCGCGGCGCTTCCGGTGGTGACCGTCGGAACGGCGGTGGCGTTCGGGGTGGGCGTGGCGGGCGGCGTCGCGAACGGGCGCCGCGAGCCCCGGGCCGGCGCCTAAACGACCTTCAGTTCCGCGCCGGCGCCGGCGACCTCGGGCCGGCCCGCGACGACGCGCAACGCCCGCACCGCTTCCTTCGCGAACGTCTTCCCGGCGCCCTTCTCCACCTCTTCCAGCGCGCTCCACTTCGGGAATGCCGGCCGCACCGGCGTGGCCATCTGCAGCGTCTCGAACGCGTCGGCGACCGCGAGGATCTTCACCGTCAGCGGAATGGGGAGGGCCTCGATGTCCCAGTCCTCACCCACGATCTCGTAATAGTGGCCGTACTCGCCGATGATTTCGGCCGCGCCGCGCATGGCGCGCGCCACGGTGACCGCCGAGTCCGTCACCGAGCGCGACAACAGCCGCAGCAGCCGCTGGTCGCGCGTCCCCACTTCGTGCAGCAGCGCGGCCACCCGCAGGTTCTCCACATCTTCCGCGGGGAGCGCGAGCTCCCGTGCGATCTCTGCCGCCGCGTCCGCCACGCGGTTGGAGTGCCCCAACTGATGCCGCTCGGTGGACTCGAGGTGGTACGTGAGGAGCTCCAGCGTCGCGAGGTAGGCGTTCTTCACCTCCGCGAGCCGGGCCTCCCGCTGCTCGGCCAGCCCGCCCACGACGTACCCCGTGAGGATGAGGAAGCCGGCCCACGGCACGAGGGTCAGCAGCGCTCCGCCGTAGAAGCCCGGGAGCATGTCGAGGCCCTCGAAATACTGGTAGTAGAAGACCAGCGCGACGACGAACACCCCCGCCATCACCGCAAAGCGCCGGCCGCCGTAAAAGCCGGCGAGAATCAGCGGCAGATAGTAGAAGCTCAGGAATGCGAACTTCTGGTCCACGAAGGCATGAATCCCGACCATCGCGAGCACGAGGAGCAGCACGAAGATCCGCTCGAAGTGGCGGAAAAAGAACAGCTTGGCGCGCTCCAGCGGGCGTTGCTGAGCCACAAATGACCTCGAGTGTGATGGACGGGGGCGCGGGACCCAAGGTGGGAAAACCCACGCGCCGGCGCAATGGGCCGTCCGGCATTTTCATTGTAGGTGCGGATGCGGGGCGGAGTTACGTCTCGCGTCTCAGCCGGGAGCCGTGCCTCCTAGGTACGGCTCGGGCTCGGCTCCCGGTTCCCGGGGTGCTTTCTCGTATCCGGCGCAGCGCAGCACCGGCAGTGGCGGGTACCGCACGAACCGCGCGTCGGTGTCGGCGAGCCTGCAGCGGAAGAACGTCGAGCCTCGCCGGTTCGTGACGACCTGTACCCAGCGGCAGGTGCGGCACAGACCCACGTCGTCCGTCATCCGTCGTCCGTCATACGTCACTTCCCTGTCCTCCGGGGATCACGGATAACGGATGACGGATGACGTCAAACGTGCACTTGCACCGGCTCGCGCAGCCGGCGCCGCAGCACCGGGTGGGTGGCCCAGACGTACCAGGCCATGGCGCACACTGCCAGCGCGTTCGCAACCAGCACCGACCAGACGCCGAGGGTGCCGAGCACCCACTGCGCGCCCAGCGCGAGCACCGCAACGGCGCCCGCCTCCAGCACGATCATGCCCATCCCCACGAGCAGGATGAGCGCGGGGGTGCGTTCGACTTGCTCCCCGATCGCCACGAACAGGGTCCCGGCAACCGCGAACGCCGCGACGTGCACCACGGTATACGCGGCCACGATGCCGAGGTTCACCTGGATCGCCGCGACATTGGACGCGCCGAACAGCAGGGCGGCCCCGAGTGCGGCCGGCGTGCGGAGCGGCTGGCCGGCGGCCACGTCGAGCATCAAGAACCACAGCGCGACCACGCCGGCTCCGATCAGGCCCGTGACGAGACCTTGCGCGAGGAGCGGCTGACCTTTGAGCGCGCCCAACCCGAACGGGCGCTGCGCGCGCTCGGCGCGGTGCAGGTAGGCCATGAGGACGAAGCCCGACAGGACGTTCGCGGCCACCACGTGCGGCCACGGGACCACCGCCACGCGGTTGGTGCCGCTGAGCAGCAGCCCGGCGTAGAAGACCAGCTCCTGCGCCACGATACCGAACGGCACGCCGAGCAGCAGGCGCGGCGGCATCCGCAAGGCGGCGATCGCCACCGCCACGGCGACGCCGAGCAGCGCGAAGACGGTGAAATGCACCACGGTATAGGCCGCGATCAGACGGAAGCTCGGTGTCCCGAGGTCCTGCCCGGACAGCGCGCTCGCGAGCACCGCGGGCGTATGGAAGGGCCGGCCCGCCAGGGCGTCGACGACCAGAAACCAGAGCGCGACGACCAACCCCGCGAGCACACCGGCGACCAGTCCGTGCGCGATTCGCTCGTTGACGGCTTGTTTCATGGTGCGGCCTCCCGCTAGGGGACTCTTGCAATATCTCGCCGGCGCGGCTGCGTGCAACCGTTGCCCCCTGCCCCCCTGCCCGCTATCTCCCCGCCCGCATCTCCCCGGCCACCCGCTCGGCCGCCTGGAGCACCCGCAGCGTGTTCAGCCCTGCGACCTTTCTCACGTCCGGCTCACTCCACCCTCGCCGCAGCAGCTCCGCGATCAGATCGGGAAACTTCGACACGTCCTCGAGGCCCGCCGGCACCTCCGTGATGCCGTCGAAGTCGGAGCCCAGCCCCACGTGATCCACGCCCGCGACGTCGCGGATATGCTCGATGTGGTCCGCCACCTGCTGGAGCGTCGCTCTCGGTGCGCGCGCCGCCCACGCTTTCGTCGAGTCGGCGATCGCGCCGGAATCGGCTCCCCCGGCGCGCAACGCGCGGGCACGCGCCTGCATGCCGTCCTCGTATACCCGCACCGCATCCGAAACGAACCCCGGGTTGAAGTTCACCATCACCACGCCACCGTTCGCCGCCACGACCTTGAGGATCGAGTCCGGCACGTCCCGGGCATGGTCCGTGAGTGCGCGGGCCGACGAGTGCGAGAAAATCACGGGCGCGCGCGACGTGTGCAGCGCGTCGGACATGGTCACGTCGTTGACATGCGACAGATCTACCAGCATTCCCAGCCGATTCATCTCGAGCACGACCTGCTTCCCGAACGTCGAAAGGCCGCGGTGCGCGGTGTCGGTGGACGCTACGGCCCAGTCGAGGCTGCGCCAGTGCGTGAGCGTCATGTAGCGCACGCCCAGGCGGTAGAACATGCGCAGCGCCCCGAGCGAGTTCTCGATGGCATGGCCGCCTTCGATGCCGATGAGGCACGAGAACCTCCCCGCGGCAAAGTTGCGCTGCACGTCGGCGGCCGTGTACGCCATCGCCATGCGGTGGGGGTACTTCGCGCACAGGCGCTGGATGAGGTCGATCTGCTCGAGCGCGTACACGGCGGGATGGGGGCCCGAGTCTATGGTGGTGACGGGCACGTAAGCCGCCCAGAACTGGCCGCCCATGCCGCCGGCTCGGATCCGGGGCAGGTCGGTCATGAGCTTCGGCTGCGGTGCGGCGAAGTCCACCGAGTCGAGCCCCCCGCGGTGCCGGATCGCGTCGGCGATGTCGTTGTGGCCGTCGATCAAGGGGACGGTCTTGAGAATGGCGACGGCACGGGCGCGATAGTCCTGGGCACTGAGGCGACGGGACGGTAAAGCGACGGATAGTAAAGCGACGGATGGTAAGGCGAGAATCGCCAGAACGCCTCCCCTTCCCTCGCCTTTCCTTCCGTCGCCCCTCCGTCCGTCGCCTCTCATACCGTCGCCTTTCCTTTGGGTTTGCGGCCCGAAAGCTGGCGCCGCACCGTGCGCTTATCAAGATTACGTTTCGGAACCATGGTCCCCCCCGACGCCAAGGCGAAGATCGCGCTTGAGGTGAACGGCGAGCCGGTGGAGGTCGCGTTCGCGCCTCACAAGACGTTGCTCGAAGTGCTGCGCGAAGACCTGGGCCTCACCGGCACGAAGCACGGCTGCGAGCTGGGCGAATGCGGCACCTGCACGGTGCTGCTCGACGGCACGCCGGTGCTGTCCTGCCTCGTGCTCGGCCTGGCATGCGCGGACCGCCGCGTGACGACCGTGGAAGGGATGGCCGGCGGCGGGAAGCTGCATCCGCTGCAAGAGGCCTTCGCGGAGCTGGGCGCGGCGCAATGCGGCTACTGCACACCCGCCTTCCTGCTCGCCGCCCGTGCCCTGCTCGCCGCCACCCCGAACCCCACGCGCGACGCGATCAAGCACGCGCTCGCGGGCAACCTGTGCCGCTGCACCGGCTACCTCAAGATCTACGAGGCGGTGGAGTTGGCTGCGGCCCGCATGCGGGGCGAGGACGCGACGCCGGCGCCGGAGAGCCTGTATGGCCATCGGTAAGAAGAAGGCGACGGAAGGACGGAAGGACGGAATGGGGATGCAGAACTCGCCCCCGCATCCCCTTTCCGTCGTTCCGTCGTTCCGTCGCCTTGTCGGTAAGGCCTTCCGCAAGGTCGACGCCACGGCGAAGGTACTCGGCGCGACCAGGTTCGCCGACGACATCGCGCTCCCGCGGATGCTGTACGCCAAACTGTTGCGGAGCCCCCACCCCCACGCGCGCATCGTCCGCATCGACGTCTCCCAGGCCCTCGCCGTTCCCGGCGTGAAAGCCGTCCTCACCGGGCGGGATCTGCCGATCCCCTTCGGCATCCTCCCGGTGAGCCAGGACGAGCACACGCTGGCGCTCGACAAGGCGCGCTTCGTGGGCGATCCCGTCGCGGCCGTCGCCGCGGTGAGTGAAGAGACCGCGACCGCCGCGCTGGACTTGATCGCGGTCGAGTACGAGCCGCTGCGGCCGATCACCGACGCCCTCGACGCCACCCTCCACCCCGAGCCGCAGATCCACGACTACGCCGACAGCGGCAACCTCCACAAGCTCATCGACCTCGAGTTCGGCGACGTGGCGGCGGGATTCGCCGAGGCCGACCTGGTGCGCGAGGACCTGCTGTTCTTCGAGGGCAGCACTCACCTGCCCATGGAGCAGCACGCGGCGGTCGCCGACTGGTCGCCCCCCCCGGACGGCAAGCTGACGCTGTGGAGCTCGACCCAGACGCCGCACTACGTGCACCGCGCGCTCGCCAAGGTACTGGAGCTCCCGCCCGCGAAGATTCGCGTGATCGCGACGCCCAACGGAGGCGCCTTCGGCGGGAAGAGCGACCCCTTCAGCCACGAGCTCGCCGTCGCGAAGCTGGCGATGGTGACGGGCCGGCCGGTGAAGATCACGCTCACCCGCGAGGAGGTGTTCTACTGCCACCGCGGGCGCCACCCCACGCTGATGTGGGTGAAGACCGGCGTGAAGCGGGATGGCGCCATCACCGCGATGCACTTCAAATCACTCCTCGACGGCGGCGGCTACGGCTCGTATGGCGTCGCGAGCACGTACTACACGGGCGCCCTGCAGACCGTCACCTATCACGTTCCACGGTACAAGTTCCAAGGCGCACGAGCGTTCACCAACAAGCCGCCCTGCGGACCGAAGCGTGGCCACGGCACGCCGCAGCCGCGCTTCGCCCTGGAAGTCCACCTCGACAAGATCGCGGAGCAGCTCGGGATGGACCCGGCGGAGCTGCGGCTGAAGCACCTCGTCCCGCCCCACTCGCTCACCGCGAACTGGCTGCCGATCGGCACGATGGGGCTCGGGGCGTGCATCGAGAAGGTGGTTCGAGGCTCGGGGTGGAAGGAGAAGTTCCGGAAGCTGCCGCCCGGCCAGGGCGTCGGGCTCGCCTGCTCCTCCTACATCACGGGGGCCGGCCTGCCCATCTATTGGAACGCGATGCCGCACTCGGGCGTCCAGCTCAAGTGCGACCGCGGCGGCGGCGTCACGGTGTTCTGCGGCTCGACCGAGATCGGCCAGGGGTCGGACTCGATCCTCGCGATGCTCGTCGCCGAAGTGCTGGGCCTCGACCCGTTCGACATCGCGGTCGTCACGGGCGACACCGATCTCACCCCGGTGGACCTCGGCAGCTACTCGAGCCGCGTCACGCTCATGACCGGGAACGCGGCGATCCAGGCGGCCGAGCGGGCGCGCGACCGCATCGCGCCGCACGCGGCGCGGCAGCTCGCGATTCCGGTGGAGCGCGTCGGCTTCGCCGACCGCCGGGTGTTCGACGTCGAGCGCCCCGAGCGCGGGCTCACGTTCGCCGCCGCGGTGCAGCTCGCGGAGGCGGCCGAGGGGACCGTGGGCACCGTGGGATCGTACACGCCGGCGCCGGCGCCCGGGAAATATCGCGGGGCCGGGGTCGGGCCGTCGCCCGCTTACTCGTACAGCGCCGCGGTCGCCGAGGTGGACGTGGATGCCGCGACGGGGATCGTGCGGGTGCCGCGCATCTGGATCGCCCACGACGTGGGGCGCGCGATCAACGCCACCACCGTGATGGGCCAGATCGAGGGCTCGGTCTACATGGGTCTGGGCGAGACCCTGATGGAGGAGATGGCCTACCGCGGCAATCGCAACGTCGTCCACAAGATCCCGAGTCTGCTCGAGTACAAGAGTCCGACCACGCTGGAGATGTGCGACGTGATCACCTACGTCGTCGAGGATCCCGACCCGAACGGCCCGTTCGGCGCGAAAGAGTGCGGGCAGGGGCCGCTGCTCCCGGTCATGCCTGCGGTCGCGAACGCAGTCTACGACGCCGTCGGCGTGCGCATCGACGAGGTGCCGATCACGCCCGAGAAGGTATTCAAGGCGCTGCGCCGCAAGGCGAAAGGCGAGGAGCCGCGCTACGGGCCGGACCGGTTCCCCGACATCGCGTGGCCGGAACCGACTCGCGTGCCTCCTCCCTGGGAAGGCGGTGACGGAAGGGCGGTCGAAAGCGGCAAGGGGCGGCAACGGGCGGCAGAGGCGGCAAGGCGCTGATGCTCAGACTTCCGTCGTTCACCTACCTGCAGCCCAGGACGCTGCAAGAAGCGCTCGCAATGAAGGCGGACGCCGGCCCGCAGGGCATGTACGTCGCCGGGGGGACGGACCTGTATCCGAATATGAAGCGGCGGCACCAGGAGCCGAAAACGGTCATCACGCTGATGGGACTGGCGGAGCTGAAAGCGACGGAAGGACGGAATGACGGAACGACTGGGGCGGTGCTGGGTGCCTGCCTTACACTGAGCGAACTTTCCGTCCTTCCGTCGTTCCGTCGCAGTTATCCAGCCGTCGCCCACGCCGCCGAGTTGGTCTCCACGCCGCTGCTCCGCAACATGGGCACCCTCGGCGGCAACCTCTGCCTCGATACGCGCTGTAACTACTACGACCAGACGTACGAGTGGCGCAAGGCGATCGACTTCTGCATGAAGAAGGACGGTCACATCTGCTGGGTCGCGCCGTCCTCGCCGCGCTGCTGGGCAGTCAGCTCCTCCGACCTGGCGCCCGTGATGGTCGCGATCGGCGCGGAGTACCGCCTCGTCGGCCCCGCGGGCGAGCGCGTAGTGCCGGCGGCGCGGTTCTATCACAACGACGGCATCGATTATCTCACCAAGCAACCGGACGAGATCCTCGCGGACGTGCGGCTCCCCATCCCCGACGGCTGGGACGCGGTCTACCACAAGCTGCGCCGCCGCGACTCGTTCGATTTTCCGGTGCTGGGGGTGGCGGCGTGGGTGCGATGGGAGGGGAACGAGGTCGCCGAGGCGCGCGTCGTGCTGGGCGGCGTCGCGAGCTACCCGCAGGAGGTCCCGGAGGCCGGCGCCGCGCTCGCGCGCACGGCGTTGTCGGACGAGGCGATCGCCGCGGCGGCCGACGCGGCGTACCGTCCCGCGAAGCCGCTGGACAACACCGATTTCGATCTCTCGTGGCGAAAGCAGATGACGCGCGTATACGCCACCCGGGCGCTTGCGGAGTTGCGACGACGTCGGTGAGCGCAGTCAAGACGCCA
>WNGL01005421.1_pt1 | contig 16670 bp, 17 predicted proteins | sample 5400591 | NCBI WGS metagenome assembly WNGL01 (sample SAMN13153377, study PRJNA577476) | soil metagenome | isolation source: 80 cm soil or saprolite under Garry oak tree replicate 1 | place: USA:California | collected 2016-06-15
GTAGCTATTCACCAAGGGTGGAGGGGTGTTGCCGCTGGTCAACGGCGACACCCACACGACCGTCCGCGCCGTCCCATAGCAAAGGACGGTGAGAGGCAACCCGCGTGGTGTGATGCCGCTCGTCAGCCAGGGCTGAGCGCCGGCGGCAGCCACGGGCCGGTGGCAAACAGCTGGCGCAGCGCCGCCAGCCTGTCCAGCCCCCACTTGGCCGCCGTCGACAGGTAGGACTGCACCACCGCGAAGTCGGCCAGCCCTTGCAGGGTCCGCCAGCAGCCACCCGAGGCGCGCTGCTGCACCTTGACCGGCCGGACGTCCCGCTCGCTTTGATTATTCGTGAAGCCGACCGTCAGGTCGGTCGCAAACCGTAAGATCATCGCCTCGTGGCGGGCGAACCGGCGCGCCAGCCGCAGCCCATCCTTGGCGGCCTGGGTCCGGGGCGCCTGCCGCCCGCGCCGCCCCCGCCGCCCGGTTGGCATACACCAGCAGGTCGGCCATGGACCCCGCCCACGCCTGCCCCACAGGGTCGGCCTCCCACACCGCCCGCAGGTCCCGCAGGCCATGCGCGCCGCACCAGGCGTGCAGCGCGTCGCCAAGGTGCGCGTCCCCGGCGTAGCCGTCCCGCACGATCGTGCCGGCATAGCCGACCAGCACCCCGCCCGCGTCGATGTCGGCAGCGGACCGCCCGCCGACATGCAGGTGGGTGAGGAACTCGGTGCAGGCCACGTGCACATACGCCAGCTCCCCGGCAGCCCGCCCCGGGGTCTCGTCCACGCCCAGCACCCCCGCGTGTTGCAGCAGCGCGCGGACGCGCTCCATGAACGGCCCCAGCCGCCCAGCGGCCACCCCCCGCACCCCGGCCACAAACCCCACCGAGCAGCCCACCCCCAGCAGGTCCGAAAGCAGCCCCGCCGCCCGCCCCACCGGCACATAGTTCGCGCAGGTGAGATTGGCGGCATGCGCCCACACCCCCGGGCCGTACTGGACCCGGCCACCCACCCCCGCAGGCGCCTGCCCGATCGTGGTCACCCCACAGACCGGGCAGCTGCGCGCCTGGACCAGGTAGGCGGCCACCACCGGACGCGGCGGCGGCGGTGGGACCTCGAACACCTGCCGCGCCTGCTCGGCCGCCACCGGCACCCCCCCAAGGTCGTGCCCACACCCGCAGCAGGTGGCCGGGGCGCACACGATCGTGTGGTCAGGATCGGGCACCTGCGCCAGGGTCGCGCCTGGCGCGCCGGGCTGCTTGCCGGGCTTGCGGCCCGAGCGGCCCCGCAGCGACCGGTCGCGGGCCTTGCGCGGCTTCTTGGTGTAGGGGCTGTCGGAGCTGGGAGGCTTGCTGGAGTTGGAGGAGTCCCGCCCCACCCGCCGCTCCAACTGCGCAACCTGGTCGCCCAAGACCACCACCTGCGACCCCAGCGCCGCGATCCGCGCATCCCGTGCCGCCAGCGCGGCCTGGTACAGCTCGACCTGGCTGGCCAGCACCGTCCGCAGCTCGGTGTTGACCGCCCGCTGCGCAAGCGGCGCAGGCTCGGACATGCGCGACATGATCGGCACGTCCGGCGCCGAAGGTCAACTCGGTCAGCTCAAGCCACCATGCCGACCGTCACCGCGACCACGTTCACCCTTGCTGAATAGCTACGATCTCTTGTATTCCGCGATGTCGGCGTCCGTAACTGGTTCACCCTTCGCGATCGCACGCGCCGCCACCACTGTTGCAACAGCCCTAACCTCGTCGTTCAGCCGCACCTCCGGCGGCCCTTCCTCCATCCCGAAGATGACCTGCGCACCGTGGAGCGCGAAGTCCTCCGGCAGTTGGCCCGCCTCGCGGCGGCGCTCGATCTCCGGACCGATCCAGAAGTCGAACGCCTGCTTGACGACGGCCTCGCCCATCTCGGCGTCGACCTGCGGCAGCTCGTCCACGACAGCGATGATATCGCCGTTACAGTAGGCGAGGAGGACGCAAGACGTGCGAATTACCGGACTGCTGGCTTCCCTGGGCCACGTGGCCAACAGGGCGCGTGGCCCGAACGATGCAAGCATATTGCAGACGTGCGACGGTGGTAGAACCTGTGAGCGACCTCGCCGGCGCTACTCACAGGCGGACCATCGGCCCTTCGACCTGGAGCGGGTGGTTCGCGTTCTGGGATGTCATGTCCACTTGAGGACCCAGGTCGCGAACGGCGACCTCCGCTTGGGCCTTGTTGTTGCTGGTCAGGGTCGGGACGTAGAAGAACGCCCGGATCTGGCCATGGTCTTCGACCCTGATGTCTGAGATGAGGGTCTTCAGCAGGGCCTTGCGGGTTGGTTCTTCGCCGAGGGTGAAAACCTCACGAATCCGGCGTCGTAGTGTTGCCGGGCTGCCGGGGAGGAGGTCTCAACCAGCCGAGATCCTGGTGAGGGCACGATTGACTGATGCGGCGCTGCCCTGGTTGTTCCCCCTGTACCGCTGTACGCCAATGATCTCGTCTGAGCGTTCGAGGTAACATCACACCTCGCTCGGAGTCTTGAGGGCTTCGAGAAGCAGGTCGAGGTTTGTTGCGTCCGAGGGGGTTCGGCATGGGGTACTCGTTCAAGGTGGCACCCGGCGTCCGCATTCGGGCCTCCAGTCGCGGGGTCCGCACGAGCGTGGGCCCTCGGGCGGCTCGGGTGCATTTCGGGTCCGGCCGCACAGGCTTCTCATCCGGCGCGGGACCGGTGAGCTTCTATACCTCTCTGGGGGGAAGCCGCGGAGGCCGTCGTAGCGGAGGCCGGCAACCATCGATCGCGAGCTATCAGCGGCAACTCGCGGCGGCGCAGAAGGCCGAGGAAGCGCAGCGACTCGCAGCGACGTTCCAGGAAATCCTGAACGTGCACCGCGCCGAATTTCCTCCCGCGATCCGGCCTGTCGCGCCATCGCCTACGCCACCCGATGAGAAGGAGATACGTCTCCGCCATGAGCACGCCGCTCTTGCTGGCATTGGTCTATTCAAACGGGCTGAACGGGCTGAGGCCAAGAAGCGAGCCGGCATCGCAGCGAACGCAGAGCTGGAGGCCGCTCGTCAGCAGATGGCCGGTCAGCAGGCCCAATGGCAGCGTCAGCTTGACGAGCAATGGAATCGACTGTGCGCCAACGATCCCGATGTGGTGCTTGCAACTCTGGCCGAGGCGTTTGAGGACAACGAGGCTCCTGCTGCGGCGGTTGCTGTTCACGGCAACGAACTGGCCCTGGTGGTTCTCGCGCCCCGGCTTGAGATCGTTCCTGAGCGAATGCCGGCGCGGACGCAGGCTGGCAACTTGACCCTGCGCAAGCTCTCCAAGACTGATCGAGCAGCCTTGTACACTGAGCTGGTGCTTGGCCACCTCCTTGTCACGTTGCGAGAGGCGTTCGCGGTCGCACCGGGGATCACCGCGGTCCGCGCAGTGGTGCTTCAAGACGCCGGTCCGGATGCGTACGGCCGCACTCGGTTGGAATGTCTCGTTGCTGGTCGCTTCGTGCGGTCTGTCTTTGACGGTATCCGTTGGAAGGAGGCGGATGCCGGCAGAATCGTTGAGGACACGGCCAGTGAACTGCTGGTCAATCTACGGACGGGCAAGGGGCTGCAGCCGATTGACCTGAGACACGAACCGGAAATCCAGGACCTCATCTCCCTCGTGGACGTCGAGGAGCTTCTAACCTGACAGGGCTTGATTGGTGGCCTGGCCTGTCGGCAGGATGCGTTTCCGCTGGTCATACGTGCAGTGTTGGTCCTTCGACGACCAGCAGGCGGTTCGCATTGTGTAAGGTCCGGTCTACAAAGTAACAGCTCGCCAACAGCCTTCTGGCCTGCGCTAACAGCGAGGTTGTTGCATTTGCTTGGACTGCTTGTTGGTCGATGACTACGGCCTGTTGGTGGCCGCGCGCTATACGAGGGACTTGACGAACCAGTCCACTCGCCCGTCGCGCTGGTAGCCGGCCGCCAGCCACAACCCGACGGCAGGCTCGTGCTCGGCGACCGCCAGCGCGCTGACCCGCACCGCGCCCTCGCTCCCAAGCCGTCGAGCCCCCGATTCGCCGATCGATCGAAGTAGCCATCGTCATCTCCTGATACCTCGCGGGACCTGGGGTGTACTGGTGGATCAGTCGTGAGGCCAGGTCCAGTCGGGCCTGGGGGTGGCGGGGAATGGCTTGAGGCCGAGGCGGTGGCGGTAGGCGGCGTGCAGCCAGGCGGCCAGGGTGTCGGCGGGAAAGGCCACATCGGCGAAGGCGGCCTCGCCGGTGCCCTGGGGGGTGTGGCACTTGGCGACCAACCCTCGGGCCGGGTCGGTGTAGTCGAGCTCGGCTATGGTGAGCGGTGTGCGGAGCAGGCTCGCGGTTGCAGGCAGCGCCACCTCCTCTTCGATGACGGTCAGGAACGCCGTGTACACCTCATCGTCGTTGTAGCAGTCGACAACGATCGTCTCGATGACGCGGTCGAGCGCGTCGGTGCCGGTCATGGCCCCGCCTGCGAGGGTGCGGCAGGGTCGTCGCCGCCGTGAGCGGTCACGTACGGGATCAGCCCACGTTGCCATGCCTCGACCTGTACGGCTTCCGGCAGCCAGTGCGCGTCCACCACCAGGCCATCGACCTGCAACATCCACGCGAGCGGGTTGCGGTCGAGCAGGTCACGGCGGCAGTACTCGGGATCCATCAGGCCGATGCGCAGCGTGTCCATGATGCGGCGGCCCTTGTTGGCCATGGTGGTCTGCTTGACGCCGAGCAGGCTGGCCAGCTCGTCGGTCCGCAGGTGGGGTCGCTGGTGGGGGTCGGCGAGGAAGTTGACCCGGCCGATCGCGTAGACGATGCCGGCAGCCCAGATGCGCCGGTCGCCACGCAGCAGCGGGGATGGCCGCTTGCGGGCGAGCTTGGCGGCCAGCTTGTCGCACAGTCGGGCGTACTCGGCGTCCAGATGCTGGGTGCAGAACGCGTCGGTGATCGCGGTGACCTCGTTGAAGATTGGCCGCACCGCGGCCGGGAGCTTCGGGGTCCCGGCGGAGTCAGTAATGGCTGGCATCCTCTACTGCGCTGGCATGTTTGGGGGTTCGGCGCCGACCTTACCGCGTCCTTGAGGACCGGCGCGGCGGCCGTCATGTAGCGCAATGGCGGGACCAGCAACCGGTGCTGACATCGAGAGCCTCGGCGGTGTTGGTGGAGTGTCGGCTTCAACAGAAGTCCTCGGCGGCGTGGAGGTCAGCGATGCCGAGGCGAACTCATCGGCCGCTCGTCTACGCGTAAGTAATTCGTGCGGCTCCGCGGATCAGACCGCTCGAACTGTCACCGCGCGCTCCAGTCCCTTGAGGTCGTCGCTGTTGCGCGTGTAAAGGGGCAGCCCTCGGGTGGATGCGATGGCGGCGATCATCAGGTCCATTCGGCGCGGCCGCGGGTCACGTCCCGCCGCGATCGCCAAGGTCACCAGCGTCCCGTAGCGCGCGGCGGCGTCGCCGTCGAACGGCAGTGGGTCGAAGTCGGCGACGGCCGCTCCGAGCTTCTCCATGCGTGCGGCCTTGGCGGCAGGATCCTTGGCCATGGCGACGCCCTGGTGCAGTTCGGCGAGGGTGATGGCAGTGAGTTCCGGGACGGCCGGAAGGTCGACGGCGTCCAGCAGGTCAAGGTCGATGTAGGCGGAGGTGTCCAGTACCCCGGACTGGGGGGGCTCAGGCATGGCCCCGCTCCCAGGGATCCTCGTCGCCGACGCGGTCCTCGTCGCCGAAGAACTCGTCGGCGTCGCGGCGCATGCTGGCATAGTCGACGCGCGGCAACCGGCGGTGGCGTGCCACCAGTTCCTCGGCGCTCAGGCGCCGCTTGCGGGTCAGCGGGCGAAGTTCGGCTACCTCGATGCCGTTGCGGGTGATGTGGTAGGTCTCGCCGGCCTCAACCGCATTCATGATGGCTGCGGAGTTGTTGCGGAACTCGCGCTGGGTGATTGTCTTCATGCGAGTAGTGTAGCCTGCCGTGTCCCGTGGGGCTACGTTTCCAGAGCGGGTGAGATGGTGCTACGGCGCCAGCGGCGGACCGACTCCATCAGCCTGGTGTTGGCTCCGCATACCAACATGGACCTCCGGCATGACCAACAGAGGACCCCGCATCGGTCAACGGCGTCGCCTGTCGGCGCCCAGCCAAGGCCCAAGCCTTCTTGTCAGATCCGTTGGTGCTGCTCAGAGCCGTATTGTTGGTCCTTGGACGGTAAGCGGGCGGTTCGCGTGTTGGATGGTTGGGTCTACAACACCTTCCACTTCGCGAACCGCGCGCGGGAAGCCAACGGCGCTGGTCAGCGTGGGGACTTTGAAGAACGGCCTGATCGTGTTGCGGCTCTCGACCACGATCTCGGCGACCAACGTGCGCAGCAGCGCCTTGCGTGCCTCCGTGTTGCCTTGCATCAGCCCGTCGCGGATGTGGCGGCGGAACACCGCCAACATGGCGGGATCTGGCGCGCGAGGGGTGTTGGTTGCCAACAGGCTGCCCAGGTGCCGCTCGCGGGTCTGGAGCTGTGCCTGCTCGGCGCGAAGAAGTCCTCACCGCCGACCGTGCCGAGGAACTCGTCCACCAGGCGCGACTTGCCGATGCCGGCCGCCCCCAGGATGGTGACCAGCACGCAGCAGTGGTCGTGCACCACCTGGTCGTAGTACAGCCCGAGCTGTGACAGGTAGCGCTCGCGGCCGACCATCCTCGCCTCGCTCGCGTGGCGGGAGCCCTCCGGCTCGAGCCCGAGCACCCGCCAGGCGCGCACCGGCGCTTCGCGGCTCTCGAGCCGCAGCGTGAGGGGGTCGCCGGGATGGACCCTGACCTCGTCACGGACGAGGTGCCAGGTGGCCTCACCGATGAGGATCTGGCCATCGCGCGCCTTGTCGTTGAGCTTGGCGCAGACGTTGGCCGGGTCGCCGAGCGTTACCTCCCTGCCCCGGTCCTCGCCGCTGAGCAGCCACGCGAGCGACACCTCGCCGGTGTTCACCGCGCTGTGGACCCGCAGCTCCACTCCCCACTCGGCGACCTGGCGGTTCAGCTCGGGCATCGCGGCGTGCACCGTCACGGCCGCCCGCACCGCCCGGAGGGCGTCGTCCACGCCAGGCTCCGGCCTGCCGAACGCGGCCAGGACCCCGTCGCCCAGGTGGTTCTCGATCGTCCCGCCCTGCTCGAGGATGGCCTTGTCGACGACTTCGTAGTAAGCCTGGATCGCCCTGGGCCTCACCTCAGGGCTCGACCGCTCACCCAGGCTCGTGGACCGCAGCAGGTCGATGTGGAGCAGCGTCACGGTGCGCTTGCCGCTCGGCAGCGGCTCGGATGCCTGTTGCAGCTCGGCCCCGCAGCGGTCGCAGAACCGCGCGCGGGCCCGGTTCGCCTCGCCACATGCAGGACAGGTAACCCGGTCGGTCATCGAGACTCCCAACGAACGCAGGTCGCCACGAAGTAAGTACTCTGGGCACTCTGGCACATCCGTCAGGTTCTTGCCGCGTCTCATCCCCTCCTCAAGATGCCGCCCCGGGACGCGAGCGTCCGGACCGGAGCTGGTCGCTGGAGTCGCGGGCGACCAGTTGCGGCTCGAAGACCAACTGGCGATGGCTGTGCGCACGACCCTCGGTGGTCTCCTGGACGAGGAGCTGGGCGGCGGCGCGCCCGAGCTGGTCGCGGGGTTGGCGAACCGAAGACAGCGGGACCGCGGCCGCGGCGGCGAAGTCGATGTCGTCGTAGCCGACGATGGCCAGGTCGCCGGGCACGCGAAGCCTGCGCCGGGTCATCTCCTGGAGCACACCCAGGGCGACCAGGTCGTTGGCGCAGAACGCCGCGGTCGGTCGGCGGTTGGACGGCATGGTGGCGATCTGCGCTCCGGCGGCGAGTCCCGACGAGAAGTTGAGCGCCGGGGTCTCCACCACGGTCAGCGCGGTCGGCGGCAATCCGGCCTCCAGCAGCGCTCGCTCGGCACCGTCGTGGCGGTCCTGGACCTGCTTGATCCCGAAGGGGCCACCAACGAAGGCGATCCGCCGGTGCCCCCGCTCCACCAGGTGGGTGGCGGCGAGCTCGCCGCCGTAGACGTCGTCGACCGACACCGAGCAGTGGTCGCGGGTGGATGCCCAGCGGTCCAGCAAGACCACGGGGGTCCCGCGGTGCTGCAACTGGCGCAGCCGGTCGCTCAGGCCCTTCACCGGGGTGATCAGGATGCCCTGGACCCGGTGCTCCTCGAGCAGGTCGAGGTAGCGCCGCTCGCGGTCGGCCTTTTCGTCGCTGTTGCAGAGGATCACCGCGAGCCCGGCCGCGGTGGCCGCATCCTCGACGCCCCGGGCGACATCGGTGAAGAACGGGTTCGACACGTCGAGCACGACCAGGCCGAGGGTGCGGCTGCGCCCGGCGCGGAGCTGGCGAGCGGACTCGTTGCGGACGAAGCCTAACGCGGTGATCGCCTGCTCCACGCGGGCGCGCGTGGCCGGGGCCACCAGCTCGGGCCGGTTGAGGACGTTGGAAACCGTTCCCACGGAGACGCCGGCCCGAGCGGCCACGTCGCGGATGCTCTTGGTGCCGTCAGGCGCCCCCACCACCATCCCCCTTCCTTGCTCCCGCCTCGCTCGTGCCAATGGGCGCCGCGGATGTTGAATCGTCTCGACGAATCCCCTGGACGATACGGTCACCGGAGTGTTCGCGCCACGCCTTGACACCAGGTAGGGCCGACGTTAGCATCTCGCCAGGTCGACTGAAACGATTCAGCCCACCGATGGACAGGGACCTCGGGAGGCGCACGGTGGCGCAGGCTGGCGGTGACACCAACTCCCCGGGCCCCGCGGACGGCGGCGGCCGCGGTGGATCGCCGCCCCCACCGTCCTTGCCCGGCGGGGTCGTTGACGGCTACCCGCGCCGTGAGCCTTCCGTGGCGGGCGGCCCTCTGCTGAGGGTCGAGCACGCGGCCAAGTCGTTCGGGTCGGTCCAGGCCCTGGGGGACGCCTCGATCGAGCTGTACACGGGTGAGGCGCACGGCTTGGTGGGGGAGAACGGGGCGGGCAAGTCGACGCTGGTGAAGGTCCTCGCCGGGGTGTACCGGCCCGACTCCGGCCGGCTGCTGCTGGACGGCGAGGAGCTTCGCCTTGGCGGCCCGGCGGACGCGCGCGCCGCCGGCATCGCGGTCATCTACCAGGAGCCGACGCTGTTCCCGGACCTGTCGGTGGCGGAGAACATCTTCATGGGACGCCAGCCCCTGACGCGCGGACGGCGGATCGACCCCCGCGAGCTGCGCCGCCGGGTCGAGGCGCTGATGGAGCGGCTCGGCGTCCCGCTCGACCCCTCCCGTCCCGCCCGCGGCCTGTCAATCGCCGACCAGCAGATCGTGGAGATCGCCAAGGCGCTGTCGTTCGAGGCCCGGGTGATCGTGATGGACGAGCCGACCGCGGCGCTGTCGGGGGCGGAGGTTGAGCGGCTCTTCTCGGTGGCGCGGGCGCTGCGGGCGCAGGGCACGGCGGTGCTGTTCATCTCGCACCGGCTGGACGAGGTCTTCGCCCTGTGCCAGCGGGTGACGGTCATGCGTGACGGCCGCCAGGTGTTCACCGGTCCACTCGAGGGCCTGACCCGGGACGACCTGGTGCGCCGGATGGTGGGCCGCGAGCTGTCGGCGATGTTCCCCAAGCAGGCGGCGACCCGCGGGGACGTGGCGCTGTCGGTCCGCCGGCTCACGCGCGAGGGCGTGTTCACCGACGTCAGCTTCGACGTGCACCACGGCGAGATCGTCGGCTTGGCCGGTCTGGTCGGCGCCGGGCGCAGCGAGGTCGCCCGGGCAGTGTTCGGCATCGACCGGCGCGACGCCGGCGAGGTGGTCGTCGAGGGGCGCCGGCTTCCGCCTGTGTCGCCGACCGCCGCGATGGCGGCGGGCATGGGCTATGTGCCAGAGGACCGCCGCGCGCAGGGCCTGGTCATGGATCTGTCGATCGCCCGCAACACCAGCCTGGCCTCACTCGGGCGACTGCGCCGCGGCCTGTTCATCCGCGGCGCCGACGAGCGCAGGCTGGCCGCCGACTGGGCGGCGCGGCTGCGGCTCAAGCTGGCCCGCCTCAGCGACCCGGCGTGGGCGCTGTCCGGCGGTAACCAGCAGAAGCTGGTCCTGGCCAAGTGGCTGGCCCGCCGCCCGTCGGTGCTGATCGTGGACGAGCCGACCCGCGGCATCGACGTGGCCACCAAGGCAGAGGTCCACCGGCTGCTGTCCGACCTCGCCGGTCAAGGCGTGGCGATCCTGATGATCTCCTCCGAACTGCCCGAGATCCTCGGCATGGCCGACCGCGTGCTGGTGATGCATGAGGGCCGCCTCAGCGCCGAGCTGTCCCGCGACGAGGCCACCGAGGAGCGCGTGATGTTCGCCGCGACGGGCAGCGCGGTCGGATCCACCCCGAGGGGGACCGGCCCGTGAGCGTCACGGTGCAGCGCCCGGAGCGCCAGGCGGCACAGGACCGTGCGCGGCGCGCCAGCCGCCTGGTCGAGAACGTGTTGCGGTTTCGCGAGCTGGGATTGCTGGCGGCCCTGGCGGTGGTGATCGCCGTCACCTCCGCGTACAACCCCCGCTTCGTCAGCGCGCAGAGCATCCGCGACCTGCTGCTCAACGCCTCCATCATCGCGTTGCTCACGGTCGGCCAGACGCTGGTGGTCATCACCCGCAACGTCGACCTGTCGGTCGGCTCGGTCCTCGGCCTGACCGCGTTCATGACCGGGAACCTGTTCGTGGACCATTCGCGACTGCCCATCGTGGCGGCGTTGCTCGTCGGGATCCTCATCGGCATCGGCTGCGGCGCGGTCAACGGCATCATCACCGCGGTCGGGCGGGTCCCCAGCCTGGTGGTCACCCTCGGCACGCTCTACGTCTTCCGGGGCATCGACTACGCCTTCGCCGGCGGTCGCCAGGTCAACGCCGAGAACCTGCCGGACAGCCTGCTCAACCTCGGCAGTGGGCGCGTCCTGGGGGTTCCCTATCTGGCCATCATCACCGTGGTCGTGGTCGCCGCGGCGACCTACGCCCTGCGCTCCTTCCGGCCGGGCCGCGAGCTGTATGCGATCGGTTCCAACCCCGACGCCGCGGTGCTGGCCGGCATCCCCGTCGGCCGGCGCGTGCTGGCGGCGTTCGTCGCCAGCGGTGCGGTGGCGGGGCTGGCCGGGGCGCTGTGGACCGCCCGCTTCGGGACCGTCGACGCCGCCGCGGGGACCGGCTTCGAGCTGCAGGTCATCGCTGCGGTGGTGGTCGGCGGCGTGGCCATCTTCGGCGGCAGCGGCACGGTCGTGGGGGCGGCGCTGGGCGCGCTGCTGCTCTCCACGATCGGCAGCGCGCTGGTGGTGCTCAGGGTCCCCTCGTTCTGGCTGCAGGCGATTGCCGGCGCGCTGCTGCTCGGCGCCATCGCCTTGGACCGGCTGATCGGCCTGCGCCTGGCCTCGGCGCTGCGGCAGAGGAGCATCCGGGATGGCGGCTGAGCCGGCCCCGACCGGGCGCTTGGGATCGCGGCGGTTGCTGCGCTGGGAGAGCGCGCTGGTGCTGCTGCTGGTGGTCGTGGCGGTGGGCGGCAGCATGGCCGAGCCGGGTTTCCTCAGCGGCTCGAACCTGTTCTACCTGGGCCTGGACGTGGGCGAGATCGCGCTGATGGTGCTCCCGCTGACGCTGGTGATCGTCGCCGGCGAGATCGACCTGTCGATCGCCTCGACCCTGGGGCTGTCCAGCGCCCTGATCGGCTACCTCTGGAATGCCGGCTGGGCGCTGGAGGTCATCTTCCCGACCGTGATCCTGGTCGGCGCGCTCGCCGGGATCTGCAACGGCCTGCTGGTCACCCGCCTCGGCCTGCCGTCGCTGGCGGTGACCATCGGGACGCTCGCGCTGTACCGCGGGCTCGCGTTCGTCGTGCTCGGCGACCAGTCCGTCGCCGACTTCCCCGCCAAGTACACCAAGTACGGCATCAACCCCATCCCCGGCACGCACATCCCCTACCCGATCGCGCTGTTCGCCGTGCTGGCGGTGGTCTTCGCGGTGCTGCTCCACGCCACGCCGTTCGGCCGGGCGATCTTCGCGATCGGCGCCAACCAGGAGACGGCGTTCTTCTCGGGGATCCGCGTCAAGCGGACCAAGCTCATCCTGTTCGTGCTCAGCGGCGCGGTGTCGGGCCTGGCCGGCATCGTCTTCACCCTGCGGTTCGCCAGCGCGAGGGCCGACAACGGCACCGGCCTGGAGCTGGCGGTGGTCGCCGCGGTGCTGCTCGGCGGCGTGTCCATTTTCGGGGGCAGGGGAACCCTCGGCGGCGTGGTCGCCGCGGTGTTCCTGCTCGGCGGCGTCCGCAACGCGCTGATCCTGAGCGACGTGTCCAACGACACCCTGAACGTGGTGACCGGGCTGCTGCTGATCGGAAGCGTGGTCGCGCCCAGCGCCGTCAGGGCGGCCGCACGGGCGGTGCGCCCGCGGCGCGCACCCCCCGGAGCACCCGCCAAACCAGCAGGGAGCACCTGAGCCCCGCCCCGGATCCCGAGCCGGTCGCGCCGCGGCAGCGGCGCCGAGAGAAAGGACATCGCACCATGCAACGAACAGCTTCCGTGAGGCGTCCCCAGTGGGTGGGGTTGCTGGCACTGGCCGTCGCCAGCATGGTCGCCCTGGCCGCCTGCGGCGGGACGACCAAGAACTCGGGCAGCGGAGCCTCGGCCACCACCGCCGCGGGTGGTCAGGCCAACCCCAGCGCGCCGATCAAGCAGGGCCTCAAGATCGCCTTCCTACCCAAGCAGGTGAACAACCCCTACTTCACCACCGCCGACAACGGCGGCAAGCGGGCGATCGGCGAGTTCAGCGGCGAGTACAAGGAGGTCGGCCCCTCCGAGGCGAGCGCCTCGGCCCAGGTCCCATACATCAACACCCTGACCCAGCAGCGCCAGGACGCGATCGTGATCTCCGCCGACGACCCCAACGCGGTCGTGCCGGCGCTCAAGGCCGCGATGACGCAGGGCATCAAGGTGGTGACGTACGACGCCGACACCGCGCCCGAGGGGCGCACCGTGTTCGTCAACCAGGCCTCCCCTGAGGACATCGGCCGCAGCGAGGTGCAGGTACTCGGCAAGCAGCTCAACTACACCGGCCAGATCGCGATCCTGTCGGCGACGTCCACCGCCGCCAACCAGAACACCTGGATCAAGTTCATGAAGGACGAGCTGTCCAAGCCGCAGTACTCGAAGATGAAGCTCGTCAAGGTCGCCTACGGCAACGACGACGACCAGACCTCGTTCCAGCAGGCGCAGGGCCTGCTGCAGGCCTACCCCAACCTCAAGGGGATCATCTCGCCGACCACGGTCGGTGTCTCTGCAGCGGCCCGCTACCTGAGCGGCTCCTCGTTCAAGGGCAAGGTCGCGCTGACCGGGCTGGGCACGCCCAACCAGATGCGCAAGTTCGTTCAGGACGGCACCGTGCAGTCCTTCGAGCTGTGGGACCCTGGCAAGCTCGGCTATCTGGCCGCGTACGCGGCGGCCGCGTTGGCGTCCGGGCAGATTACCGGCAAGGAGGGCGAGACCTTCAAGGCCGGCAACCTCGGCACCAAAACGATCGGCAAGGACGGGGAGATCCTGCTCGGCCCGCCGCAGGTGTTCGACAAATCCAACATCGACCAGTTCAACTTCTGAGGTCCGAGCTCAACCGCGGCCCCGGCGTGTTCAACTGCCATCACACCCGGGGCCGTTCCGGCCGAGGTGGTGTGTGATGCAGCGAGTCTGCTTCCTGCTCCAGGTCCGCCGGGACCGGATCGCCGAGTACCGGGAACGGCACCAGACGGTGTGGCCGGAGATGCGGGCGTCCCGACGAGCGGATGCGGCCGCTGGAGGAGGTCTTCCACCTGCCATGATCAGACCGGTGCGACAGCAAGCAGGAAGCAGGTAGGCATCATGACTGACCCTTCCACCGTCAAGGCGAGCGTCAAGGACGCGTTGCGGCAGCAGCGAATCGAGTTGCCGTCGTGGGCGTTTGGGAACTCCGGCACGCGCTTCAAGGTCTTCGCCCAGCCAGGTGTCCCGCGTAGCGCGTACGAGAAGCTGGAGGACGCGGCGCAGGTCCACGCGCACACGGGTGTCGCGCCGAGCGTGGCGCTGCACATCCCGTGGGACGCGGTGGAGGATTACGCCGACCTGGCCAAGCATGCCGCCGACCACGGCGTGCAGGTCGGCACGATCAACGCCAACGTGTTCCAGGACGACGACTACAAGCTCGGCAGCGTCTGCAACCCCGACCCGCGGGTGCGCCGCAAGGCGCTGGACCACCTGCTGGCGTGCGTGGACGTGATGGACGCGACCGGGTCGCGTGACCTGAAGCTGTGGTTCGCGGATGGGACCAACTATCCAGGCCAGGACTCGATCCGGGCGCGGCAGGAGCGGCTGGCCGAGGCGCTGGCGGAGGTGTACCGGCGCCTGGGGGCCGGCCAGCGGATGCTGCTGGAGTACAAGCTGTTCGAGCCGGCCTTCTATCAGACCGACGTGCCGGACTGGGGCACCTCGCTGCTGCACTGCGTCGCGCTCGGCGAGCGCGCGCTGGTGGTGGTCGACACTGGGCATCACGCGCCGGGCACCAACATCGAGATGATCGTGGCGCTGCTGCTGCGGGCCGGCAAGCTCGGCGGCTTCGACTTCAACTCCCGGTTCTACGCCGACGACGACCTGATGGTGGGGGCGGCCGACCCGTTCCAGCTGTTCCGGATCATGCACGAGGTGGTCCAGGGCGGCGGCTACGCGCCGGCGGCCGGGATCGCGTTCATGCTCGACCAGTGCCACAACATCGAGCCGAAGATCCCCGGGCAGATCCGCTCGGTGATGAACGTGCAGGAGGCCACTGCCAAGGCGCTGCTGGTCGACGCGGTGGCGCTGGAGGCCGCCCAGCGGGCCGGTGACGTGCTCGGCGCCAACGCCGTGCTGATGGATGCCTACGCGACCGACGTGCGGCCGCTGCTGGCCGAGCTGCGCACCGAGCTCGGCCTGGACCCCGACCCAATGGCCGCCTACGCCCGCTCGGGGTATGGCGAGCGGATCGTGGCCGAGCGGGTCGGTGGCACGCAGGCCGGCTGGGGAGCCTGAGGGTCGATGACCCTGCCAGAGGTGCGGGAGCTGCTGGAGCGGTCCCACCGGCTCGGCGCCGACCGGCGCAACACCAACTGGGCCGGCGGCAACGCCTCGGTCAAGGGGGCGGCCGACGACCCCGCGACCGGGCGGCCGGTGGAGCTGCTCTGGGTCAAGGGCTCCGGCGGAGACCTCGGGACGCTGACCGAGCAGGGCCTGTCGGTGCTGCGGCTGGACCGGCTCCGCTCGCTGGTGGACGTCTACCCGGGCGTCGACCGCGAGGACGAGATGGTCGCCGCGTTCGACTACTGCCTGCACGGTAAGGGTGGCGCCGCGCCGTCGATCGACACTGCCATGCACGGCCTGGTGACCGCGGCCCACGTCGACCACCTGCATCCCGAGTCCGGCATCGCGCTGGCGACGGCCGCCGACGGCGAGGCGCGGACCAAGCAGTGCTTCGGCGGCCGGGTCGCCTGGGTGCCGTGGCGGCGGCCCGGCTTCCAGCTCGGCCTGGACGTCGCCGCGATCCAGCGGGCCAACGCGGACTGCATCGGGGTGGTCCTCGGCGGCCACGGCATCACGGCGTGGGGCTCGACCTCGCGGGAGTGCGAGGCGCGCTCGCTGGAGATCATCCGCGGCGCCGAGCGGTTCATCGCCGAACGCGGCGCGCCGGAGCCGTTCGGCCCGGTGCTCGACGGCTTCCAGCCGCTGCCGGAGGGTGAGCGGCGGAAGCGCGCCGCCGCGCTGTTCCCGGTGCTCCGCGGCCTGGCCTCGACCGACCGCCGGCAGGTCGGGCACTACAGCGACGCCGAGGCGGTCCTGGACTTCCTGTCCCGGTCCAGGCACCCTGCCCTGGCGGCGCTGGGGACCTCCTGCCCGGACCACTTCCTGCGTACCAAGGTGCGGCCGATGGTGCTCGACCTGCCGCCGGCCGCGCCGCTGGAGCGGGTCGTCGAGCGGCTGCAGGAGCTGCACGCCGCCTACCGCGAGGCCTACCAGGCCTATTACGGTCGCCACGCGTCGCCGGACAGCCCGCCCATGCGTGGCGCCGACCCGGCGATCGTGCTGGTGCCAGGGGTGGGGATGTTCTCGTTCGGCGCCGACAAGCAGACCGCGCGGGTGGCGGGGGAGTTCTACGAGGGCGCGATCAACGCGATGCGCGGGGCCGAGGCGCTGTCCAGCTACACGCCGATCCCGGAGTCGGAGAAGTTCCGCATCGAGTACTGGGCGCTTGAGGAGGCCAAGCTCCGGCGCCGCCCCGCACCCAAGCCCCTGGCCGCGCGGGTCGCGCTGGTGACCGGGGCCGGCTCGGGCATCGGCAGAGCCATCGCCAAGCGGCTGGCGGCCGAGGGCGCCTGCGTGGTCGTGGCCGACCTCGACGCCGGCGGCGCCGGCGCGGTCGCCGGCGAGATCGGCGACGCCGACACCGCCGTGGCGGTCGCCGCCGACGTCAGCGACGAGGACCAGGTCGCCGACGCCGTCGAGCGGGCGACCCTGGCCTTCGGTGGGGTCGACCTGGTCGTCAACAACGCCGGGCTGTCGATCTCCAAGCCGTTGCTGGAGACCAGCGCGGGCGACTGGGACCGGCAGCACGACGTCATGGCCAGGGGGTCGTTCCTGGTGTCGCGCGAGGCGGCCAGGGTCATGATCGCCC
>WNGL01004759.1_pt1 | contig 16667 bp, 10 predicted proteins | sample 5400591 | NCBI WGS metagenome assembly WNGL01 (sample SAMN13153377, study PRJNA577476) | soil metagenome | isolation source: 80 cm soil or saprolite under Garry oak tree replicate 1 | place: USA:California | collected 2016-06-15
ATTAAAGCGGTACGTGAGCTGGGTTCAGAACGTCGCGAGACAGTTCGGTCCCTATCTGGTGTGGGCGCAGGAGACTTGAAGGGAGTTGTCCCTAGTACGAGAGGACCGGGATGAACAGACCCCTTGTGTACGAGCTGTCCCGCCAGGGGCATCGCTCGGTAGCGAAGTCTGGAAGAGATAAATGCTGAATGCATCTAAGCATGAAGCTCGCCCTAAGATAAGGTCTCCCAAGGCCATAAGGCCTAAGAAGGGCAGTCGAAGACTACGACTTTGATAGGCGGGAGGTGTAAGCACAGCAATGTGTTGAGCTGACCCGTACTAATCGCCCGTTCGGCTTAATCATAAAACTTTCTCAAACCGTCTTTAAGAGAGAAAGAAGCAAAAGCTTTGCTTCTGCAGTTTGCTCGATTCGAGTCGAGCTTGTAATGCCAGCCAATTTCTGTTGTCTAACTCGCGACTCTTTGCTCTTGGTGAGCGGGAGGTGGTTCGCGAGTCACAAGTTTCCGGTGGTTATACCGCGAGGGTCACACCCGTTCCCATCCCGAACACGGAAGTTAAGCCTCGCTGGGCCGATGATACTGCGCGGGTAACTGCGTGGGAACGTAGGTCGCTGCCGGGATTAAACTGATAAAGGCCGGTCTTTGCGCCATGTTGACTTAGAAGCGGTAGCCGAATCCGAACGAAATGACCGGATAGTATTTGAACGGCGAAAGCTTGTTGTTGATCTTGGTTTGTTCCGCGGCGATGTTGGATTGCGCAGTGGGGTCGGTCGCGGCGTTGACGCAGTTTAATCCGAAAGCATCGCAGGCGTTGCCGGTCAGGTTGAGCTTTGTGCGCGCGGAGCCTTGAAACACCGCGCCCAACTCGATGTTGTAAGTAAAGTGCCTGTTTTGGGGAACCAGGTTGCCGAAGCCGAACATGGCGGTCGGCGCCGCTTTCACGAAATCCAGCTTGCCGGTACCCATGATGGGATTAGTGGGATCGCTGGTGTAGGTTGTGCCGCCGAGCGTGAAACTGCTGCCACCAGGCACGTTCGCGGTGGCCGTGGCGCCGTTGCCGTTATATACGAGCAAGCCGGGGCTCAGATGAAACGTATGGCCGATGGGATACCAATCCAGGTGAGCTTCGCCGGAGCGCAGATTGAGCTGCCCCTTGTAGGTGATTCCGTCGTGATTGAAGCCGCGGCTGTACTGGAAAATGTTGAATCCGCCGCGGACGTTCAGCCTGTTGCTCATGGAAACGCCTACTTCTCCTCCCGCGCCCAATGTTGAAAGCTGGATGCCGACGCCAATCAATCCAGCCTCGCCTTTTTTAGCGTGCTGCTGTGGTGCAGGGACGTCAGCACAGTCGTGCCACGCGGGAGTCTCGGTGATCACGGACGCAGATTCCAATGTTATTGCGTCGCTTCCAGTTTTGTCGGCGTCCTTATCTGGCGCTGCAGAACAAATCGCCGGAAATACAACTGCGAGGGTACAGAGGAGCAAGGTCATCCAGGGTCTTTCAGTCTTTCGCAACGGACGTCTCCTTTCCTTTTGGGTTTCTTCTCTCTTGAACTGACAGGTCAATGCCTGCGCCGCGAAGGATGCGGCCGCCTCACCCAAGGCGGATGCAACATCGAACCGTTGGCGAGCCGGGCCGAGCACGGACATCAGCGAATGCGGGTCCCGGCCGGAAGCGAAGGGTACTTACATTTTCCGGGGCTCATGAGGGAAAGACAAGATTGCCTTCGTACCTGTCAGTACGGGTGTGCGCTAATTGCAAACGGTGAAGGACAGCAGCGGTGGATTTCTTTCTTGGCGATCTCAGCCCAAGTCAGACAACCAGGAACCGGCTCCCAAAGGGATTTTGCTGAACCTGCTCGAAAAGGAAGCCGGCAGGGCGGGGCTAACGAAAAGAGGGGCCTCTCAAAAAGTACTATTGACCCCGGCGATTCAGAGGACTAACTTTGAATCTCCCCTTTCGGGCCCCGGCTAGACAACCACGGCGAGGTTCCCCATGAGCACGAACATCGTTTCAAGCACTGCCGCCAGCGCCCTCCAAGAACGGTGGGAGAGACTGCGAACCCATAAACGGATCATTTCGCGCGTCAAACTGCTCGTCGAATGGGACCAGGGAGGCGCGAAAGAGACCGCAAACGCCGTCACTGTGGACGTGAGCCACTCCGGCTGCATGGCCGTTGTAGGAGCGGATCTGCCGCTGCACCGGAAAGTGCGGCTGGTTCATCCGGAAACCGGGCGCAAAGCGGAAGCAGAAGTGGTGTGGCGCAGCCATGAAGCCTGGGACGCAGGATTCGAATTGCTAAAGCCCGACGCCACGTTCTGGAATTTGAAGTAGTGGAATTAGCGACCGCGCGGCTCTAATCGCGGTTCGAATGACCAAACCTGCAGCGGTTACCTTCCTACTGAGGCCACTTTTCCTTGGGCAAACTCTTCTGGATTGTCTCCAAGTTTTGGAAACCATCTTTGATGACGGTCTCCTTGACGTTGTCTTTCGTGACTACCACGGGAGACAGAAGAATCGCGGGAATCGCCTTGTTTCCCACCGTGAAAGACACTGCGGATTTCACCGGTTCACCCTTTGCCAACGCCACGGCGGCCTCGGCGGCAAGTTTTGCCTGCGAGCCGAGAGGCTTGTAAATGGTCATGGTTTGCGTGCCGTCAAGGATGCGGATAATGGCGGCGAGGTCGGCGTCCTGCCCCGAGACGAGAGCCTTACCGGCAAGATTGTGTTCTGCGAGCGCCTGGATCGCCCCTCCGGCAGTCCCGTCATTCGAAGCGACGACCGCGGTGATGTCGCCTTTGGCGGATTCAATCGCTTCCGTCATGTGCGCGTAAGCTTCGGTGGGATTCCAGTCTTTGGACCACGTATCCGAGATGATTTTGATGTCGCCGCGATCCACCATCGGTTTCAAGACCCGCCATTGCGCATCGCGTAGAATCTTCGCATTGAGGTCCGCCGGTGAACCGGCGATCAGGACATAGTTTCCCTTAGGCGCAATCCGCGTCAGGGACGTGGCCTGCAGGAACCCGACGGCCGAAGCATCCACGCCCACAAAGAAACTGACGTTGGGATCCCGCACCAGGCGTTCGTAACAAAGCAGCGGTATCTGTTTGGCCTTGGCTTCAGCGACGATGCGCACGGCTTTTTCCGCATCGTGAGGAACGAGCACGAGCGATTTCACCCCCGCGCTCAGCAGTTTCTGGGCTTGTTGAAGCTGCAACTCGTCGTCGCCTTCCGCCGTTTCGATCAGGACATCGGCCCCGAGTTCACCGGCGCGTTTCTGGAACTTATCGAGATCCGTCTGCCATCGCTCGACTTTCAGGGAATCCATGAGAAAGCCGATTTTCAGATTTTGAGTCGGAGCGGATTTGTCTTGCGCGCGCGGCGCAGAAATGGGCAGAACCAGACTAAAAACCAAGATAAAAAGCGAAAAGATACACCAACAACTCGAGCGCAAGCGGTGCATGGCTGCACCTCCCCTGGATTGGCAAGAAACCTAACACTGCCCTGCCCGAAGAACAAGAAGAAGCTGTGGCCGAGTGACGCCCATGCTAACGCTTGAGATTGCAGGCCGGAGCTAGTGATTGAGAGTTCCGGATCGAAGCGCGTAGGAGCTGAGCACGCGCATGTAGTTACCGCGTTCGAAGGCGGTGGGATCCGGGACCGAGCGCCTGCTCATGCTGCCGCACATCTGCCGCACGGAATCGTATTCGTGCTCTTCGAGCCAGCGATGAAGGTCCGTAAGGACAGAGAAGGCGTGATGAATCCCTCTCTGCAAAAGCACGGAAGCCATCATGGTCACGCTTGCACCGGCCATAATGCATTTCACTACGTCGACCGCACTATGGACGCCGCCGGTGATGGCAAGGTCGGCTTCGACATGGTCGGAGAGGATAGCGGTCCAGTGAAGGCGCATCAGCAGTTCATCGGGATGGCTTAGCGTGAGGCGGGGCACCACTTCGAGCGACTCAACGTCGAAGTCGGGTTGATAAAAGCGATTGAAGAGGACCAGGCCATTGACGCCTGCGTCGTCGAGGCGCATGGCGAAATTCGCAGGGGCGCTGAAAAAAGGCGAGAGCTTAACGGCCACGGGAATGCGCACCGTGCGCTTAATCTGCCTGACGAGGTCCACATAGCCCTTTTCGAGTTCGACTGCGCTCACCGTGGGCTCCGTCGCGATGGAATAAATATTCAGCTCGATAGCATCGGCTCCTGCTTCCTCCATGAGGCGGGCATATTCGGCCCATCCGCCCGGTGATACGCCGTTGAGGCTGGCAATCACGGGAATGTCCACGGCGGCCTTGGCCCCTTCGATCAGGTCGAGATAACCGTCCGGGCCAAGGTTGTAGTTTTGCAGGTCAGGGAGCAAAGACTGGGATTCGGGATAGCTTTCCGCTCCGCGCCAGAGGTCGTCATCTAGAGCGTTGCTCTCCAGTTCGAGCTGCTCTTCAAAAAGCGATGGAAGGACCACCGCGCCGATGCCGGCGTCTTCGAGTTCGCGAATGTTCGGCACGGATTCGCAAAGGGGAGATGCGGAAGCCACGAGAGGCGATTTCAGCGCCAAGCCTAAATATCGAGTGGAAATGTCGCTCATTCTTCTTCGCCTCCTTTCTTGACGGTCTCGACGGCGGTCTCTTCCGGTTCGTGTGGAGCGATATTGGGAGTTTCGCCTCTGCCCGGCATGGCGGCACGGTTGGAGTAGACGCGCCATTGGCGTTCGACGTCGTCTTGCGCTTCGCGAAGCAATTCGCGCGCAGCCTTCGGGTCGCTTCGCGCAAGCATGGTGTAACGCGCTTCCTGGTAGGCATACTGCTTCAGCGGGATGCTCGGCGCTTTGGAATCGAGCTGGAAGGGATTCTTGCCTTCGAGGCGCAGGGCCGGGTTGTAGCGCATCAGCGGCCAATAGCCGGAAAGCACGGCGTTCTTCTGCTGGTTCAGGCCGAAACCCATGTCGTAGCCATGCGCGATGCAATGGCTATACGCGATGATCAACGATGGGCCGGCGTGCGCTTCTGCTTCCTGAAAGGCTTTAATCGTGTGCGTGTCGCTGCCGCCCATGGCCACCCGCGCAACATACACGTAGCCATAGCTGATGGCTTCCATGGCCAAGTCTTTTTTAGCCATTTGCTTGCCGCCCGTGGCGAATTTCGCGACGGCGCCACGCGGAGTGGCCTTGGACATTTGGCCGCCTGTGTTGGAATAAACCTCCGTGTCCAGGACCAGGACGTTAACGTTGCGTCCCGAGCCGAGCACGTGATCCAATCCACCCGCGCCGATGTCATAGGCCCAGCCGTCGCCGCCGACGAGCCAGACGCTTTTGCGCACCAGCGTGTCGGCTACAGCGAGCAGGTCGCGGGCCTCCGGCGAGTCAATTCCCGCGAGCTTGCGCTTGAGTTCAGCGACGCGCCGGCGCTGCGCCTCGATGCCGGGTTCCTTGGACTGATCGGCTTCGAGCAAACCGGCTACAAGCGTTCCCCCCAGCGGGCCGGAGAGTGTCGCTAGAAGCTGTTGTGCGTATAAGTTCTGATGGTCAACCGCCAGCCTCATGCCCAGGCCAAATTCAGCATTATCTTCAAAAAGAGAGTTTGACCATGCGGGACCGCGGCCCTGCCGGTTCACCGTGTAGGGCGTTGTGGGCAGGTTTCCGCCATAAATGGAAGAACAGCCCGTCGCATTTGCGACCAGCAGGCGGTCGCCAAAAAGTTGCGTGAGGAGCTTGATGTAGGGAGTTTCGCCGCAGCCCGCGCAAGCACCTGAGAATTCGAAGAGAGGCTCGAGAAGCTGGGCGTCTTTCACCTGAGTGTGTGAAATGCGCTCGCGGTCGAATTCGGGCAGCGAGAGGAAGAAGTCCCAGTTGGCGGCCTCTGTCTCGCGCAAGGGTGCTTGCATTTCCATGTTGATGGCTTTGTGTTTCACTTCGCTCTTGCTCTTGGCCGGACAGATCTCCACGCACAGCCGGCAGCCGGTGCAGTCTTCCGGAGCGACTTGCAGCGTGTAGCGCAAAGATTCAAACTCGCGCCAGCGCGGCTTGGCAGTCTTAAAGCCTGCAGGTGCATTCGCCAAGTGCGAGGAATCGTAAACTTTGGCCCGAATCACGGCGTGAGGGCAGACCATCACGCATTTGCCACACTGAATGCAGAGTTCCGTGTCCCAAACTGGAATTTGCTGAGCGATGTTGCGCTTTTCCCATTGGGCCGTGGCGGTGGGGAAAGTGCCGTCAATCGGCAACGCGCTAACAGGCAGAGCATCTCCGTTTCCAGCGATGATGGTGCCAACTACGTCGCGAACGAATGCAGGTGCGCGAGCAGGGACCGGCGGCAGCATTTCAAACGTCGCGGAGGCTTTTTCCGGAACTCTTACTTCGTGAAGCCGGGAAAGCGTTTGATCGACGGCGGCAAAATTCTTCTGCACCACGGCTTCGCCGCGCTTTCCGTAGGTTTCCTTGATGGCGTGCTTAATGGCGGCGATGGCTTCTTCGCGAGGCAGGACTCCGCTGATGGCGAAAAAGCAGGTCTGCATGATGGTGTTGATACGGCTGCCCATGCCCGCTTCCCGGGCCACGCCGTAGGCGTCGATGACATAGAACTTGAGCTTCTTGTCGATGATAGTTTGCTGGACTTGACGAGGCAGATGATTCCAAATGTCCTCGGGGCCGAAAGGAGCGTTGAGCAGAAATGTCGCACCGGGCTGCGCTGCGCTGAGCACATCAATGCGGTCGATGAATTGGAATTGGTGGCAGGCCACAAAGCTGGCATTGGAGATCAAATAGGTGGATTCGATGGGTTCCGGACCGAATCGAAGATGAGAGACGGTGATGGCGCCCGCCTTCTTGGAGTCGTAGACGAAGTATCCCTGCGCGTAGTTGTTCGTTCCCTTGCCGATAATTTTGATGGAGTTCTTGTTAGCGCCCACGGTGCCATCGGAACCGAGGCCATAAAAGAGCGCGCGAACGGTCAGCCGGTCTTCCGTGGAGAATGCCGGATCGTAATTCAGGCTGGTGTGCGTAACATCATCGCGAATGCCAATGGTGAAATGATTCTGCGGCTGCGGCTCTTTCAATTCGTCGAAGACCGTTCTTACCATCGCCGGCGTGAATTCCTTGGACGAGAGCCCGTAGCGCCCGCCGATGATGCGCGGCATGGGCCGCGCGCCGTTCCCAGCCTGGTGTTCCATGAAGGCGGTCACGACGTCTTGATACAGCGGTTCGCCAACACTTCCCGGCTCTTTGGTGCGGTCCAGCACGGCGATACTGCGCACCGTCGTGGGTAGCGCCGCAAAAAACGCGTCCAGCGCGAACGGTTTGTACAAACGCACCTTGAGGAAGCCCACTTTCTCGCCCGATTTTTGGAGGGCTTTCACGCATTCCGCTGTCGCGCCTGCGCCCGAGCCCATCAGGATCACCACGCGCTCCGCATCGAGCGCGCCAACGTAATCGAACAAGTGGTAGCTTCGTCCCGTTTGCCTGGCGAAGCGATCCATGACGTCCTGAACAATCTGCGGGCACGCGCGATAGAAGGAGTTGCAGGCTTCGCGAGCCTGGAAAAACACGTCGGGATTCTGTGCAGTACCGCGCAGCACAGGGCGGTCGGGAGAAAGGGCACGCTCGCGATGCTGGCGGACGAACCTCTCCTCCACGATGACACGCAGGTCTTCGTCCAGCAGCGGAATGATTTTGTTGACTTCGTGAGAAGTGCGAAAGCCGTCGAAAAAATGCAGGAAAGGGATGCGCGATTCGAGTGTGGCGGCCTGGGCAATTAAAGCGAAATCGTGCGCCTCTTGAACCGAATTGGAGGCAAGCATTGCGAAGCCAGTAGAGCGCGCGGCCATCACGTCACTATGGTCTCCAAAAATGGAAAGGGCATGCGTGGCAACGGTGCGTGCAGCCACATGAATGACCGCCGCGGTCAATTCCCCTGCGATTTTGAACATGTTGGGGATCATCAGCAGCAGGCCCTGCGAAGCGGTGAAGGTCGTGCCGAGGGCCCCGGCTTGCAGGGCGCCGTGCAGGGCTCCCGCAGCCCCGCCTTCACTTTGCATTTCGATAACGTCGGGCACGGCGCCCCAGATATTCTTCTTCCCTTCGGAGCGCCATTGATCGGCCCACTCGCCCATGGGAGAAGAAGGCGTGATGGGGTAGATGGCGATTACTTCGTTCAGGCGGTAAGCGACGGAGGCGGCTGCTTCGTTTCCGTCGAGAATGATGGGAGCCCGGTCCATAGGACCTCCGCGAGGTTCATTGGCGATGAACTCACCGCTGTCACACTGTAAGCGAGGAAGTGGCGGAGTCCCTGTGACGCGGAACACATTTTGCTGTGATGCGTAAACCGGTTTGCTCTGGCCGTAAGGTAAAGAAAACAAAGAGCTTGCAGTGTTGGAACTAGCGACTTGGGGCCAGGTGTCGATCCAACGCCGGAGAAATGCGTTCGCTGAGGCGGGACATCCAAAAGGCCGCAAGCATGCCCGTGAAGACATCCATGGTGTAGTGGGCGCGCAGGATGAGAACGGCGGCGATCTCAAACACGACTAGCAAAACAGACGTGACCGTGAGCCACTTCCGGTGGAAACGAGAGAGTTCTATGGCGCTGAAAACGGCAATCGCGGTGTGACCAGAAAAGAAAAAGTCGTTCGAGACATGGTACGTCACCAAAAGAGAAGGAAATCCGGGGTAGTGCCAGATCATTCCGGCGGGAACCGGAAGGGAGCAGAGCGCTTGCAGGAACTGCCGCAAGAGCATGAGCGAGACCAGCCCCAGAAACGGCCGAACGCTGCCGCCAAAGAGCCAACTGCCGAGAAGAAAAACGCCCAGGGCATCAATGAAACCAGAACTGACAATGAGCAAGGCATTGGCGGCTGTTGTGTTTTGAGCGAAATAGGAATTCAGACCGGCGGTGAGGTTGTGCAGTGCATCTCCGATGCCGCCGGCAGCGAGAGGCGTACGCGCGCCAAGCAGAGATTGCGTCCAGAACCAGATCGCAAGAACAACTCCCGTCACAGCAAGCCGAACCAGCAAAGTACGCCAACGCGCGGATTTTTCGCCGGGTGTCATGCGACGCGCTTCGGTGGGAGTGTCATTTGAGGATTATTGGGAAACTTCGCGACGCATTATCTCCAAGGCTAGTTCGCGTGCCCTTCGCAGATCGAGTTTTCCCGTGCCCAGATACGGCAGCTTCTCGATGCGCAAGAACTGATCCGGCCGCGGCCGCCACAACGCAGGCAAGTCGCTCTTCGCCAGTTTTTGCAGGCACTCTTCCAAGCGCTCATCGTTCAAAGTATGCAGAACGATGAGGCGTTCGCCTTTTTTCTCGTCGGGAACGGCAGTAACGACAAACGTTTGTTCCGTCGCGCCAGCCAGCTCTTGGAGCAAATCTTCCACCTTGATATGCGGCACCATTTCACCACCGATTTTGCTAAAACGGCTCAGGCGGTCGGTGATTCGGAGAAAGCCTTCTTCGTCCATGCGGGCAATGTCGCCGGTGTTGTACCAGCCGTCGCGGAGAACGTCCGCGGTTTTCTCCGGTTTGTTCAAATAGCCGCGCATCACATTCGGACCGCGCACCAGCAGCAGGCCCGGTTCGTTTGGGGCGACGGGTTCCAACGTGTCTGGATCCACAATCTTTACGGAGATTCCCGGCAAGGGATGGCCGATGCTTCCTCTCTTTGCGCCCACTTGCCGGAAAGAGGCGGCGCGAAAATCGGTGGTGTTCACCGTGACTGCTGGCGAACACTCCGTGCAGCCATATCCCTCGTGTGGGCGGATGCCGAAGTGGTCCTCGAAGGCCTGCGAAATGCGGTCCGGCAATTTTTCCGCGCCCGCCATTACGAAGCGAAGACTGCCGAAATCCTCCGGCGCGCAGCGGCGCGTGTAAGCGTTCAGAAAAGTGGGCGTGGCCAGGAGCATAGTCACCGAATATTTACTGACTAGCGCCCCGATGACGCGCGAATCGAGCGGATTGGGATGAAACACCACGCCGATGCCCGTGGCTGCGGGCAGGCAAAGCGTGCCGGTAAAGCCAAACGAATGGAAAAACGGGAGGATTCCGAGGATGCGGTCGTTTCCGTGCAACATGAAAACCTGATTGAGCTGCTCGACATTGGATGCGATGTTGTAATGCGTCAGGACCACGCCTTTGGGATCCCCCGTGGAGCCGCTGGAAAAAATGATCGTGGCAATGTCGTCCAGGGTGGCGCGGCGCTCGCTTCCTGCAAAGTTTGTCAGCGCTCGTGCGGGCAAGAAGCATGCCGCGAGCATGGCCGCCAATTTTTCTCCGGGGCCGGTATCTTTAGCTAGGTCTTCAATGAAAATGACCTCGCCCGGAGGCTGAATCTTCACTTTTTCTAAAAAGACACGCGCCGTCACGACGGTTTTCAAATTGCATTGTTGAGCGCAGGACGCCAGCGTCTCATTCGAAACCGTGTAATTCAGATTCACCGGCACTTTGCCCGTCAGCATGGCCGCAAAGTTCACCAGAGCGCCGGGAACCGATGGGGGCAAAAACACGCCAATCATTTCCTGGCCCTGCCAATGCTTGCGCATGCGCCTGGCGAGGACCAAAGCGCCCACCAGCGCGGAGAAGTAATTCAGCTTGGGCCTTTGTCCATCGGCCATGGCAAAACGGAAAGGGTGCCTTCGCGCGGTGTATGCGAAGGATTCTGGCAAGATGTGCATGCGCTTCTTGCGGCGTTCGAAAGCTTCCGCGCTCAGGTCTTGAACCACGCGGCGCACTTCCTGCGAAGTTGTGGTGGATGGCAGTGGCTTCCCAAACGTCACGCGAACCGGGTAAGGAATGCGCCGCGGAAACTTCCAGAGGAAGCGCCCGCCCGCGAAACTGAAGATTGATCCCCACACTCCGTCGAGGTTTACCGGAATGATGGGCACGTCCACGCCTTTGATGATGCGTTCCATGCCGCGGCGGAACGGCATCATCTGGCCGATACGCGTCATTTGGCCTTCCGGGAAAATGCATACGACTTCGCCGTTTTTCAGCGCTTCAGTAGCTTGCCGCAGGGAATGAATCATTTCGCGCGGGCCTTGATCGGACGCGATGGGTATTACACCGAGAGTCTTTGCGAAGGGTTTCACGAGGGGATGCTCGTAGGAGCCGCGGAACATCAAGAAGCGGACGGGGCGATCGATCGAAGCGATCAAGAATGCAGCATCGGCCATGGAAACGTGATTCGGAGTCAGCAGCGCCCCGCCCCGTGTGGGCACGTTCTCCCGGCCCACCACATCCAGCCGGTACAACGTGTGCGTGGCCGTCCACAGCAGCAAGCGCAACAAAGAATCCGGAAGCAGCCATACAACATAAGCGGTCGCCCCAAGCGTCGCGAGCGCTGACCAGAGGAATATCCCTCCGGGAGTCAGGTGCAACAAGTTCGTGGCAACGTAATACACGCCGGAAGCCGCGCCGATGCCGACGAACGAAAGCCAATTCGCCGCACCAATTACGCTTCCCTTTTTGTCTTCTTCCGGCAGGTGTTGGATCAGCGCGCTGATCGGCACGATAAAGAAACCGCCGAAGAAGCCCAGCCCTGCGAGGAGTAGCACCACAGTGCGAAAGGAGATTTCCGGAATGGCCAGGCATAGTCCAAGTCCGGTCATCCCGAGCGAGCCAAGCGGTATCAAGCCATATTCAATTTTTCCAGCCGAAAGATACCCGGCCGCGAAACTGCCCAGCCCGATTCCAATCGCCACGGCAGCCTGGAGAAAGCCACCTTGGGTTGCGCGAATGTGCAATACATCCTGGCCATAAATGAAAATATCAAACTGCAGAAGCCCTGCAACGAAGAAGAAGTACGTGTTACCTAGTACGGCCAGCCACAAAACGTGGTCGCGTCGGATCAATTTCATCGGCGACCAAACGTCGATCAGTGAAACAAGATGAAAATGTTTTGAAGGATCCGCAGCAGGCATGCGGCTGATGCCGAAGCTCGTCAGCAAACCAACCACTGTGAATCCGAGGAGCAGCACGCCGGAATAGACTTCCCGCCCGTTATACTCTTCCGCGAGAAACGAGCCGGACATGCTGCCGAGAATAATCGCCAGGAATGTTCCGAGTTCGAGAACTCCATTCCCCCAGGAGAGTTCTTCTTGCGGAAGCAGTTCCGGCAGCAGCCCATATTTCGAAGGCCCGAAGAATGCCCCTTGCGTACAAACGAGAAAAATGGCCGCCAACGCCAGAGGCAGATTCGGCGCGACTAATGCTGCGCTGGCGAACAGCATCACCCCTACTTCAAAGACCTTCGTCGAGATCGTGACGCTGCGCTTGCTGAATCGGTCCGCAAGAAATCCGCCCATCAGAGAGAACAAGATGAAGGGGGCCGCGAACAAAACCCCGACCAGCAATTCCATTTGGTCGCGCTGTGTCTTGTCTTTCTCAATAGCGAGAATGAGATAAATGACGAGGAACTTCAGCGCATTTTCGTTGAACGCGCCTTGAAATTGCGTGGCGATGAGGCTCCAAAAGCCCAGCCGCCACTTCTTTTCCGGCTGATTCAGAGAGGGAGTTTCAGGACTCGGCATCCGCGCGCACCAATCCTGGATTGCAAGCTACGGAGATAGAACGATTCTAGCAAGGCTTCTTGCAAGCAGGATATCGCATTGCGGATTCTGTGCTGAAAACGCGACGCCAAAGATCCATTGAGGTTAGTCAGTCCTGACCAACCCGCTACGCCCGTGAGTTATGGGTTTGAGACCTGGAAGGACAGGCTGTTTTCGCGTTTTTGCTGCCACGATTTGGACCAGGCTTCGTGCACCGGGCTTTCGGAGTAATCGGCGGCGGCATCCGCGCTCGTAAACTCGATGGCATAAACGCCGCTGAAATCGCGAGCCTGGTTGCGCTCGGTTTTCAGCCAGATATTTTTGATACCAGGAATTTTGCCCGCCATGTCCTTGATGCCATCGATGGCTTTCTCCCGGTCGTAATTCGAAACGTCGTCCCGGAACTTATACACCACCACGTGCAGGACAGTCTTGGGCTGCCCGAAGCGGTTCTGCACCGCGGTGCTCCGCGCATGCAACGTGCCTGCGGCAACGCCCGAAATGAACAGCGCGGCTCCCAACGCGATTTGGGCCATCCGCTTTTGAGCTGCCCTCATTGTTTCCTCCCTATTTTTCGTGCAAACACGGCTTCGACAGTTTATTCAAGGGCCCTTGGACGAAGCAAATCAAGGCTCATCCGAAACTAGAAACGCTGCAAGGGGTTTGACGGATGAGCTGCGCCGCCGTTACCCTCCCATGACAGCTTTTGAGGAGAGCAAATGCAAAGAGCGATTCGGTGGATGCTGGTGTTCGGTTGGATTGGCGGTTTTTTTCCATTGGCAAAGGCGCAGAGCCTGAATCCGACCAACCAGCTCGCGCGCGATATTTTCAAGCAACTCATCGAGATCAACACCACCGACTCCGTGGGCAACGTGACGACAGCAGCGGAAGCCATGGCCCAGCGCCTCCGCGCCGCTGGTTTTTCCGAAAACGACCTTCACGTCGCGGGGCCGAATGACCGCAAGAAGAATCTCGTTGTGCGTTTGAAGGGCACAGGGAAGCGCAAACCCATCCTATTCATCGGCCATCTGGATGTTGTCGAGGCACTGCGGTCTGACTGGTCCATGGACCCCTTCGAATTCATCGAGAAAGACGGATTTTTCTACGGGCGCGGCGCCGAGGACATGAAAGAGGGCGACGCCATCCTGGTGACGAACTTCATTCGCCTGAAAAAGGAGAACTTTCTTCCGGATCGCGACTTGATTCTGGCGCTGACCGCCGACGAAGAAGGCGGCTCTGCTAATGGCGTCGATTGGCTCCTGAAGCAGCACCGCGACTGGATTGATGCGGAGTACTGCATCAACCTGGATGGCGGCGAGTTCGAAAAGGAAAACGGCAAGCGCATTCTTGCCGCGATACAGGCGAGCGAAAAAGTTTACGTCGATTTTCAGTTTGAATCGCTGAATCCCGGGGGCCACAGCTCCGTGCCTACGCCGGACAACGCTATTTATCATTTGGCTGGCGCCCTCGCGCGCTTGCAATCCTTTTCTTTTCCCGTGCACCTCAACGAAATCACGCGCAACTATTTCGAACGCATGGGCGCATTGACCTCGGGACAAGAGTCTGCGGACATGAAAGCCGTTGCCAAAGAGCCACCGGATCCCGCCGCCGTTCGCCGCCTCTCTGAGAACGCTTATTACAATTCGTTGCTGCATACCACCTGTGTCGCCACGATGCTTTCCGGCGGCCATGCGCCCAACGCGCTTCCGCAAACGGCGCGCGCCAACGTCAACTGCCGCATTTTCCCCGGGGAAGACCCGCAGGAGATTCTCAAGACTCTCCAGCGCGTTGCCAATGACCCCAAAGTGAGAATCAGCATCGTGACGCAAACCGATCCTGACGGAAAAGCTGTGCCTGTGGTTCCCGTGCCGCCTTCCCCGTTGCTCCCCGAAGTGACAAACGCCATGCAGAAAACTTTGAGCAATATGTGGCCGGGCATCCCTGTCGTGGCGACCATGTCCACCGGCGCCACCGACGGAAAGTACACGCGCATCGCAGGCATTCCCACGTACGGCATCTCCTGCATGTTCTTTGACAAGAATGACGACCGCTCCCACGGAAAGGACGAGCGCGTCGGCGTGCAGGACTTTTACGACGGCGTGGTTTTCAACTACAAGCTAATCCGCGAGCTTTCCTCGTCCCAATAAGAAGCCCGCGTTCTTGAAAAGCCCTCGAAAATAAGACGGCCCGGACAACTTCTCCGGGCCGGAACCATTTTCAAATTTCGATTTCTATTCTCGAAACTAGGGCTTGCCGGGCTGCGGCTCGCTCGCTTTCGGATCAGGTTGCGAGGTCGTGCTGGCCGCAATGGGTTTTGCCGGTTCTGTGGTGAAGCGCATCAGGTAAGGCATGAATGGCGTAACTTCGAACGGCATCTTCTCGCGTTCCGCCACCGTTCCTATAGGTTTACTCTTGATGAGGTCCAGCTTGTCGTTCCACGGATCCAGCTTGACGCGTCCGCCGATCGGCAGCGCCACAATCATTTGCTGATTCTGCTTCGGATCCGCTGTCGCCGTGGTTTTGAGGTCCGCGATCACCGGCACGCGATTGCCCAAGTGTCCGCTGATCAGGTTCGGAATCAGCTTTTGCCGTTCTTCCAGAGCCGTCAGGAACAGCCCGGCATTGCCGAGTTGATCCTTGTACGGCGAGTTCTTGAGAATCTGTATTGCTTTGTCGCTAGCCGCTTTTTCCTCTTCCGCCGTCCGAGCGAATCCGAAGTGCCGGAAGGTTTCTTTGTCGTCCACCAGCAGGTTATCGAAGAACCCATAGGCTGGATCCATGCGATGGCCAAGAACCACGTGGCCCAACTCGTGGGCCAGCATTGTCGCCAGGCTGGCTTCATCGGGAAGCACGTCGATCAAGCCGCGGCTCAGCACAATGGTGTGACCGATGGTAAAGGACTCCAGCGTGGAGGTGGTCAGGACGCGGCAGCGCACCTCGGGCTCCGCATCGATATTGTTGGTGACTTCGAGGTTGTTGACGACGGTATCCAGCACTTTGTCGACTTCGCCGTGCGGCGCGACCAACCCAATTCTCTCAAAGCGGTCCACGACATTGTCCTCTGCTTGGCGGTCCCAGGAGCGCTGCGCCTGAATAGGCGTAAGGTCGTTGGCTGTCTTGGTGTCGTCTTGCACCGGGGTTTCGACCAGAATCTTGCTCAACTCCTGCTCCTGGCTGGCGTGGCCGAGGTTGTAACCCCAAAGGCGCGTTTGCGCCCGGAAGTCCAAGTGCTTGGTAATGGCGTAGTGCACGTCGCTTTCCTGGCTGTAAACAAACGAGGGAAGCCAGAGGCCCGGCTGCACGTTGGTGCGCCAGCTATCGAAGTGGAAGTACCAACTGGAATGTCCGCTTCCGCCGTATCCACCGTTAAACCGCACGATGTTGTAGTCCTGATCCTCGACCCAGATGCGGCCGAGGAACCGGCCCTTTCCGGACTTCTCCTGGGGAGTGACGTCAAACACGATGCACCGCACTTCGCCCAAGAACTCCTTCCGCACGTAATCGAACTTGTAGTGCTGCTTGTCGAAGCCGTTGGTGTCGATGAAAATCATCTGTAGGAAGCCGCCCGGCACAAATTCCGCGGAGAACGAGAAGAAGTTACCGATAGCGCCAAAGAGCTTCTTCCCCTTGGAGTTGGTGTCGGTCAAGGAGACCAGCGCCACGCCCTTCGAAAAGTCGGCGCGGCCAAGAAAGTATTTGTCGCCCGCCGGCACAGTTCCGAGGTCCTTGTCCGGCTTCTGGTTCTGGATGTAAGTTTCCACCAGCGGCGAGTACTGCCGAATCTGTTGAATTGACCGGTTTTCATTCGTGATGACACGATCGATCACGTCCGACATGGTTCGCGCCTGCTGGGCTGCCGCCGGTATCGCTGTGGCGATCGCTCCCAACCCGCTCAGCACCACCCCGAGAACAACTCCTGCCACTCTACGCATCTTCTTTCTCCTCAGTAAGCCAAGCGAAATTCAATTCGCACGCGCGCTGGAAAATCCACCGGTTGGCCATCGCGCTTTGCCGGCTTGAACTTGATTTGCTGCGCCGCACGCAAGGCGGCTTCATCGAGCCCGTGACCCAAACCGCTAATGACCCTGTTAACCTGAACGGTCCCGTTTGCCAGGAAGACCATGTCGAT
>WNGL01004534.1_pt1 | contig 16661 bp, 29 predicted proteins | sample 5400591 | NCBI WGS metagenome assembly WNGL01 (sample SAMN13153377, study PRJNA577476) | soil metagenome | isolation source: 80 cm soil or saprolite under Garry oak tree replicate 1 | place: USA:California | collected 2016-06-15
TCACCGTCGTGGTGATGCGTTCCCGCTCGAAGAGATTGGTCACGAGGTTGCGCAGCGTCGCGCGGCGGTGCCACGGGTTGCGTCCAAGTTTCGATCCCGATTTCAGGTGTCGCATGGTCGATTCCTCAGGCGGCTCAGAGCCCCATGGACTCCTCGGCCGGCGGCGGCGCCGTCTGGCTCGGGAGGGGTGGCCAGATGACGCGCCCGTGCTCGTCAAACTTCATTCCCAGGCTCAAGCCCATCTTCTGCAAGATTTCCTTGATCTCGTTGAGCGATTTGCGGCCGAAGTTTTTTGTCTTCAGCATTTCGTTCTCGCTCTTTTGCACGAGCTCGCGGATGGTCTGAATATTCGCGTTCTTCAGGCAGTTGTAAGAGCGCACGGAAAGCTCCAACTCCTCGACCGAACGATCGAGATGCTCGAGCCGCGGATCGTGCACCGCCTCCGACGGAGCTTCGGCGATCTCCGGGGTCTCCTCGAAGTTGATGAAGATGCTCATGTGGTCCTTCACGAGCTTGGCGGCGAGGCCGATGGCGTCTTGCGGCGTGATCGCGCCATTGGTCCAGACTTCAAGCAGAAGCTTCTCGTAGTCGGTCATCTGGCCGAGGCGGGCGGCTTCGACGGAATAGTTCACCTTGCGAACCGGCGAGTGGATGGAATCCACGGGAATGTAGCCGATGGGCAGGTCTTCGTCGTAGTTGCGATCGGCAGCCGTATAGCCGCGGCCATTCTTCGCGCGCATCTCGATCTGCAGTTTGCCGCCTTCGCTCACCGTCGCGATATAGACGTTTTTGTCGAGCACCGCGAAGTCGGCGTCCTCTTCGATCATCGCGGAGGTGACCGGTCCGGGATTCTCGACGTTCAGATAGATGGTCTTCGGCAGGTCCGTATTCAACTTGATGGGCACCTGCTTCAGGTTGAGAATGATGTCCGTCGCATCCTCCACCACGCCCGGGATCGAGCTGAATTCGTGCAGCACCCCCTCGATCTTCATCGCGGTGATGGCCGCTCCCTCGATGGAGCTGAGCAGCGCGCGGCGGAGCGCGTTGCCGACGGTGGTGCCCCAGCCGCGCTCAAACGGCTGCGCGGAGAAACGCCCGTACTTCTCGGTCAGCGACTCGAGCTCGGCTGCGAGGCGCTTCGGCTTCTGAAAACCCTTCCACATCGTGTTCCTTCCTTTCAAGTGTGACCCCGATAGGATCGGGGTCAACCCGGTCCGACCGTGTCGGACCAAACTCTCTGCGGCGCGCCGCGCCGGTTCTACTTCGAGTAAAGCTCAACGATGAGCTGCTCGTTGATCGGCGGAGTCTGCACGTCCTCGCGTTTGGGGAGCGCGACGACGCGGGCCCTGAAGTGTTCACGATCGCACTCGAGCCACGGCACGGTGTTCTGGCTTTGGGCCACATTTCGCGCCTCAAGCACCATCGCATTCTGGTGCATCTTTTCCTTGAGCGTGATCTCTTCTCCGACGTTCACCAGATACGACGGGATGTTCACCTTGCGGCTGTTCACGCTTACATGACCGTGAAGCACAAGCTGACGGGCCTGAGAGCGCGAAGAAGCCAGGCCCGCGCGCCAGACCGCGTTGTCCAAGCGCCGCTCAAGCATGACGATTAGGTTTTCGCCCGTCGGACCTTTCGCACGCACTGCCTTGTGAAAATAGGTGCGGAACTGCCGCTCGAGCAGGCCGTAGGTGCGCTTCACCTTCTGCTTCTCGCGCAACTGTAAGCCGTAACCAGCCACCTTGGGGCGCCGCGCCTGCCCGTGCTGCCCCGGAACGAAGTTGCGCTTTTCAATCGCGCATTTCTCGGTGAAGCAACGCAGGCCCTTCAAAAACAGCTTCTGCCCTTCCCGGCGGCACAGGCGGCAGACTGCATCACGATGTCTTGCCAACTTCTTTTCTCCTTCCGAGAGACTCGATGAAACTCTTTACACCCGGCGGCGCTTCGGCGGCCGGCACCCGTTGTGCGGAATCGGCGTGACGTCGCGGATGACCACGATGTGTAATCCAGCAGCGGCGAGAGCGCGGACGGCGGACTCCCGGCCCGAGCCGGGGCCCTTCACGCGAACTTCCACGCTCTTCATCCCATATTGGTCGCGCGCGACGCCGGCGGCGGAGAGCGAAGCTTGCTGCGCTGCATACGGCGTTCCCTTGCGCGAGCCCTTGAAGCCAATCGCGCCGGCCGACGACCAGCACACCGCCCGGCCGTCCGTGTCGGTGATGGTCACCTGGGTATTGTTGAATGTCGCCTGGATGTGCGCGACGCCGTGCGGCACCACGCGCCGCTCCCGTTTCTTTTTGAACTCTTTCTTGCGCTTTGCCGGTGCTCCGGTTTCCGGCGCGGCGCCTTTCTGTTCCTTTGCCACGTGTCGCTCCGTTTCCTGTTTGAATTGCGCGGCGGCACAGTTTGGCTGCCGCGGCTAAAATCATCCCTTCTTTCCGACAACTTTCTTCTTCGCTGCGACCGCGCCCCGCCGCGGACCCTTCCGCGTGCGCGCATTGGTGTGCGTGCGCTGTCCGCGCACCGGCAGGTTACGACGGTGCCGGATGCCACGGTAGCACTGGATTTCGATGAGCCGGCGGATGTTCATCTGCATCTCTTTGCGGAGATCGCCTTCCACGCGGCCTTCCGATTCAATCGCCTGACGCAAACGGTTCACTTCCTCTTCGGTGAGGTCGCGGACCTTCTTGGCGAAGTCCACGTTGGCCTTCGCGGCGAGGGCCTTTGCGCGCGACTGACCAATGCCATAAATTGCGGTCAGCCCGATCCAGAGCCTTTTCTGCGGCGGCAGATCCACACCTGCAATGCGTGCCATGGTTCTCCTTACCCCTCAGCCTTGGCGCTGCTTGTGCTTCGGATTCTTGCAAATCACGCGCACGACGCCGCGCCGATGAATCACCTTGCATTTGTCGCAAATTGGCTTTACCGATGACCGAACTTTCATGCTGCCTCTCTTCACCCTCGCACTACTTGTAGCGGTAGACGATCCGGCCGCGCGTCAAATCGTAGGGCGACAATTCCACGGCGACTTTATCTCCCGACAGAATGCGGATGAAATTCTTGCGCATCTTCCCGGAGACGTGCGCTAGTACCTGGTGTTTGTTCTCCAGCTGGACGCGAAACATCGCATTCGGCAGCGGCTCGATGACCGTGGCCATGACTTCGATGGCGTCCTCTTTGGGATTGCCCGAGTCGCCCTTTTCTTTTTTCTTATCGTCGTTTGGCCGCTTCGCCATACACTCCTGCTTCGCTTACCATGCCGGCCCGGTGACTTCCCGGGGCCGGGTTAAAATCCACGGACCATTCGCAGTTACCGCGACCGTGTGCTCGAAATGCGCCGAGGGGCTGCCGTCAGCCGTCTCCGCAGTCCACTCGTCGCGCATGCGCACGTCCGGCCGCCCGGCGTTCACCATCGGTTCGACCGCAATGACCATGCCTTCCTGCAGCCGCGTGCCGCGTCCCGGCTCGCCGTAGTTCGGCAGGTTCGGCTCGTCGTGCATTCGAGTGCCGATGCCGTGCCCGACAAACTCCCGGACCACTGTGAAACCATTCTCTTCGACCCAGCTTTGCACGGCGTGGCCAACGTCGCCCAGCCGATTGCCCGCGCGCATCTTGTCAATCGCGCGATCCAGCGCTTCACGAGTGACGTGGAGTAGCTTGTTCAGCTCCGGCCGAATCTCCCCGACCGGTACCGTCACCGCCGAGTCCGCATAATAGCCATCCATTTCCATCCCAAAGTCGATCGAGACGATGTCCCCCTCGCGCAGCTTGCGCTTCGGCGAAGGTATCCCGTGAACAATCTCGCTGTTCACCGAAGTGCACAGCGCGCACGGGTAGCCGCGGTAGCCTTTGAACGCCGCGTGCCCCGGCTTGCCCGCGATGAGTTCCCCGGTAAACGTTTCGAGGTCCATCGTTGTCAGGCCGGGCCGGACGAACTGCCGCAGAGCCGTCAAAACCTCCCAGACGATGATACCCGCGCGGTGCATTTTCCCCAGCTCTTCCGGGCTTCGCAGATGAATCGCCATCCGCCTCACCGCGCGTTGCGCAAAATCTCCATGACGCGCCGAGTTACTTCTTCCACGCCGGCCGCCGCATCCACATCGCGCAGGACGCTCTGCTTCCGGTAGTACGCCACCAGCGGGGCGGTCTGCTGGTCATAGGCCTTCAGTCGCGGCCCGATGACCTCCTCGCTGTCATCGTAGCGCTGGATGAGCGCTCCGCCGTCATTGTCGCAGCGCCCCGGGACCTTCGACGGGCGATCGTAAATATTATAAATCTCGCCGCCCACACTGCACATCCTCCGCCCCGTCAAGCGCCGCATTAACAGCCCGCGGTCAATCACGAAGTGAATCACCACAGGCTTGCCCATCCCGTGATGCTTCAACAACTCGCCGAGGCGTTCCGCCTGCGCCGCGGTCCGCGGAAAACCGTCAAACACAAACCCGTGCCGGCAGTCGGGCCGCGCGATGCGATCTTCGATCATCTCGAGCACAATGGCGTCCGGCACCAAATCGCCGCGATCCATAATCGGCTTCGCCTTCAACCCTAGCGGCGTGCCCCGGCTCACATGCTCGCGAAACATATCGCCGGTGGAAAGGTGCGGCACGCCATAGCGGCGCGCCAATTCCTTCGCCTGCGTACCCTTGCCCGCGCCCGGTGGTCCGATAAAGATCACGGCGCGATCGAGCGCGTCGCCGGGCCCGTGCGCGGGCTCCACGTTGCGCGCCTCCATTCAGCGCCGGCCGCGGATCCGGCCCCGACCCCTCGTAAACCCGTCATAATTGCGCATCACCAGCTGCGCCTCGAGTTGCTGCACCGTATCTACGGCCACGCCGACGACGATCAGCAACGATGTGCCGCCAAAGTAAAAATTTACGTTCAGCCCTTCCAAGATAAAACGCGGGAAGTGCGCGTCAATCCAGGAGCCTACGAGCCACAGGTGCTGCAACTTGATGCCTGTAATCAGCCATTCCGGCAGCAGACAAACCAGCGCCAGATAGACGCCGCCGATAAGCGTGAGCCGCTTAAGGATGCGGCTGATGTGCTCCGACGTGTTGCGGCCCGGCCGGATGCCCGGAATGAAGCCGCCGTTCTTGCGCATATTGTCCGCGAGCTCGGTCGGATTGAAAACGATTCCGACGTAGAAGAACGCGAAAAGGATAATCAGCGTGACGTACACCAGATTGTACAGTGGCTCGCCGAAGCGGAGTACGTCGCCGATGCCTCTAATGAACTGGTATTTCTGCTGAAACACCAGAGAGAGCGTCGCCGGAACCGCCAGCAGCGAGCTGGCAAAAATGGGCGGAATCACGCCACCGGAATTCACGCGGAGCGGCAAATAGGCCATCTGACCGCCCATGATGCGCCGGCCGACGACACGCTTCGCGTACTGCACGGGGATGCGCCGCTGGCCGCCCTCGACGAACACGATGAAGCCAATGACGGCGATCATCATGGCGAGGAGCAGGATCAGCGCCAAGGGAGTGTACGGCCCCCAGGCGCCTGTTTTGGCCTTCTCGTACAGGTCGCCGATGGCTCGCGGCAGCCCCACGACGATGCCGACAAAAATGATCAGAGACATCCCATTGCCGATGCCGCGTTCGGTGATCTGTTCGCCGAGCCACATGATAAACGCCGAGCCCGTGGTCAGCGTGATGACGGTCATCAGCGTGAAACTCAAACCGGGATGATAGACGAGCGATTGGCCATTCATGCTCTGCGCCTGCAAGGTGTAGGCGATCGAAAGCGACTGAATGATGCTCAGCACAATCGTCAGGTAGCGCGTGTATTGCGTAATCTTCCGCCGACCAAGCTCACCCTCCTTTTGCAGGCGCTCGAGGTACGGGAAGACGACGGTCATCAACTGGAGAATGATGGACGCGGTGATGTACGGCATGATGCCAAGAGCGAAAATCGTCAGCCGGCGGAAGTTGCCGCCACTGAACAAATTGAAAAAATCAAGCACGGAGCCACGGCCCTGCTCGAAGAGCTGGTCGAGCAGCGCCGTGTTGATGCCGGGCGTGAAGATATGCGCGCCAATGCGGTACACGGCCAGCATGGCCAGCGTAAACAGCAGCCGCTTCCGCAAATCTTCAATGCGGAAGAGATTCGCCAGTGCTTGCAGGAAACGGTTCATGGGCTTTCCCTACGCTACAACCTCAAAACTGCCGCCGGCGGCAGTGATCTTTTGCTTGGCGGATTCGCTGAACGCGTGCGCTCGCACGGTCAGCTTGGTCTTCAATTCCCCATCGCCAAGAATCTTGACGGAATCATTGGCGCGGCGGACAAAACCGCGCGCGCGGAGCACATCGGGCGTGACGGTATCGCCCGCAGTGAAGGCATTGAGCTGCTCGACGTTCACAACCGAAAACGCAGTCCCAAAGGGATTGTGAAAGCCGCGCTTCGGGATGCGGCGGTGCAGCGGCATCTGGCCGCCTTCAAACCCGCGCCGGCGCGAATACCCAGCCCGGGATTTCTGTCCTTTGTTCCCCGCTCCAGCCGTTCTGCCCAGCTTCGAGCCGATGCCGCGGCCGACGCGCACCTTGCGGTGGCGCGCGCCGCGGGGCGGCTTCAAATTCGACAGGCTGGCGGCCGGGCGATCACCCGAAGCCTTGGCCGCTTTTTGGTCCGCAGAGTCTTTCGTGACCATTCTCCGCTCCCTACTCCACCACTTCCACCAAGTGCCGCACCTTCTGGATCATACCGCGCACGGCCGGCGTGTCGTGCCGCTCGACAACCTGGTTCATTTTCCGAAAGCCCAGCCCTCGGACCGTCTGCCTCATGTCGTCGGTGCAGCCGATAAAGCTGCGCACCCACTTAATCTTTAAAGTGCCGGCGGATTTCTTTGTTGCTTTTTTCTCGGCCGACATTACTTTTCTCCCACTCCCTTTTCCACCTTTTCTGCCTTTGGCCTGCCCATAATCTCTTCGACGGCCTTCGAGCGTGTCTCGGCAACTTGGCTGGCGTCTTTCAGGCTAAGCAAAGCCGCGAACGTGGCCTTGACAACATTGTGAGGATTCGATGTGCCGATGGACTTCGTCAACACATTCGTGACCCCCGCAACCTGCATCACCTTGCGGACCGGGCCGCCGGCAATTACGCCGGTGCCTTCGGATGCGGGCTTGAGCAGCACCTGTGCCGAGCCGTAGTGGCCGACAACTTGATGCGGAATCGTGGTGCCCTTCAGGTTGAGCTTGATGAGGTTTTTCTTCGCCTGCTCGATGCCTTTCTTGATGGCCATGGGTACCTCGCGGGCCTTGCCCATGCCGAAACCGGCATGGCCCCGCTGGTCGCCCACGACCACCAGCGCCGAAAAGCTCAGGTTCTTGCCGCCCTTCACCACCTTCGTGACGCGGTTGATGGCAATCACATCGTCCTTCAAATCGGCCGGGTTCACTTCGATCAGCCGCCGCACCGCCAGGCTCTCACGCAGAAGTTGCTTCGACATAGATTAGAACTGTAACCCCGCTTCCCGAGCCGCGTCCGCGAGCGCCTTGACGCGGCCGTGGTACTTGTATCCTCCCCGATCGAAAACGACTTTCCCGATCTTTGCCGCCTTGGCGCGCTCGGCGATGGCCTTGCCCACGACTTTCGCCGCCGCAACATTGCCACCGCCCTTGAGCTGCTTTTTCGTGTCCTTGTCGAGCGAACTGGCGGAAACGAGCGTGCGGCCCGAGCGGTCGTCAACCACCTGCGCGTAGATATGGCTGAGCGAGCGATAGACGCAGAGGCGCGGGCGCTCCGAAGTGCCCTCCACCCGCGTGCGCACGCGCGCGTGGACCACCTGGCGGTGCCGATCGCGGGACATTTTGCCGACTCTTGCGTTGGCCACTTCGGTCTCTCCTTAGGCGGCGCCAGTCTTCGCTCCGGCCTTGCCTGCCTTCTTCTTCAACCGTTCGCCGGTGATGCGAATGCCTTTTTGCTTGTAGGGATCGGGCGGGCGCAACGCGCGAATGTTCGCCGCCACCTGGCCGACTTGCCCTTTGTCCGCGCCGCTGACGACGATGTGCGTCTGCTTGTCCACCGTGACGGTGATCCCTTCAGGGATGCGGAATTCAATCGGGTGCGAATAGCCCAACGCGAAGTTCACGGCCTTACCCTTGATTTCCGCGCGATAGCCGACGCCGACGATGTCCAGCTCCTTCTTGAAGCCTTCGGTCACGCCGCGCACGGCGTTGGCCACGAGCGCGCGCGCCAGGCCATGCAGGGCGCGGTATTCATCGCTTGGGCGCACGGCAACGAGCGTGCCATCCTTCTGCTCGACCTGAATGCCTTTTGGCAGTGGAACGGCGAGTTTGCCCTTGGGCCCCTGCACTTCGACGCAGCCCGGCTGTAAGGCAATTTTCACTCCGCTCGGCACCACAATCGGTTTACGTCCGATCCGCGACATTCGTTTCTTCCTTACCCTGCAAATCCTCGCCGCAAAAACAACCTACCAAACTTCACAAAGCAGTTCGCCGCCGACGCGGGCCCTGCGCGCCGCGCGTCCGCTCATCACGCCTTTCGGTGTCGTCAGAATGCTGATGCCCAGCCCGCCGACGACCGGCCGGATCTCCGCTGCGCCGAGATAAAGCCTTGCGCCAGGCCTCGAAATGCGCTTGAGCCCGGTGATGACGCTGCGCCGGTCGGGCGTGTACTTGAGGAACACGCGCAAAGTTTTGCGCGCCTTGTTCTCGTCCACGAGCTTGAAGGTGGCGATGTAGCCCTCTTCCTTCAGGATGCGCGCGATTTCGGTCTTCAGCTTCGACGAGGGCACGTCCACACGCTGGTGTTTGGCTGCGGCCGCATTGCGGACGCGCGTCAGAAAATCGGCAATCGGATCCGTCTGCATCGTTTGGTCCTTACCAGCTCGATTTCACGACGCCGGGAATTTCCCCGCGCAGGGCCATGCCGCGGAAACAGATGCGGCACAACTCGAATTTGCGTATGAAACCGCGCGCACGGCCGCAGATACGGCAGCGGTTGCGCACGCGCACCTTGAACTTGGGCTTTTTCCGCGTCTTTGCGATCTTGGCCGTTCGCGCCATGCGATTCCTTCCTCGCCGCGCCTTACGCGCGCAGCGGCACGCCGAGCAACTTGAGCAGCTCGCGGCCCTCTTCATCGTTCTTCGCCGTCGTTGTGAGCGTGATGTTCATACCCCTGATCTTGTCCACGCGCGTGTAGTCGATTTCCGGAAACACGAGCTGATCTTTCAGCCCGAGCGTGTAGTTACCGCGGCCATCGAAGGCGTTCGATGCCAAGCCCTTGAAGTCGCGCACGCGTGGCAGCACCACATTGCACAAACGGTCGAGAAATTCGAACATGCGATCACCACGCAAAGTGACTGCGCAGCCGATGGGCATGCCCTTGCGAATTTTGAAATTCGCAATGGACTTCTTCGCCCGCGTGATGATCGGCTTCTGGCCGGTTATCTGACCGAGCTCGACCGCGGCCGCGTCCAACAGCTTGACATTCTGGCTCGCTTCACCGAGCCCGATGTTGACCGTGATCTTCTGAAGCTTCGGCACAGCCATTGGGTTCTCTCGCCCGAAACGCTTCATCAGCGCCGGAACGGCGTCCTTGCGATAGCGTTCTTGCAAACGGCTGATCATTTCCCTGTTCGCCTCGCCCTACTTGTCCAAAGTCGTTCCGCAGCGGCGGCAGGCGCGCGCCTTTGTTCCGTCGGGCAGCTCGTGGCGGCCGATGCGGGTGTGCTTTCCGCACGACGGGCATACGATCATCACGTTCGAGACGTTGATCGGCCCCTCTTTCTCGACGATCCCGCCCTTGATGTTCTTCGCCGGGTTCGGCCGCGTGTGCCGCTTGATGATATTCGCGTGCTCGACCACCACCGTGTTCTTCCTCGGATTCACGGAGAGAACCCGGCCGGACTTTCCGCGGTCGCGGCCGCTGATGACGCGCACCTGGTCGCCCTTGCGGATCAGGATCGTGTGCCGCGCCGCTTGTGCGTGACGCAGGGCCATCGCTTACCAAACCTCCGGAGCCAGAGAGACGATCTTGGTGAACTTTTTGTCGCGCAGCTCGCGCGCCACCGGGCCGAAGACGCGCGTGCCAACGGGCTCTCCCGCTTCATTGATGAGCACGGCGGCGTTGTCGTCAAAGCGGATGTAGGTGCCATCCTTGCGGCGGTGTTCCTTGCGCATGCGCACGATGACCGCACGAACCACTTTGCCTTCTTTGACCTGGCTCTCCGGGGTGGCCTCCTTCACCGACGCGGTCACAATATCGCCGAGGCCCGCCTTGAGGCCCGCGTCGCCGCCCACCGGGAGAATGCACATCAACCTGCGCGCACCGCTGTTATCGGCCACCGTCAGCCAGGTTCGCATCTGAATCATCGGTCCGCTCCCCTGCCTTCGCTCACTCGGCGGCCGCCCTGCGCGTCAGCACTTCCGCGAGCCGCCAGCGCTTGAGCCGCGAAAGCGGCCGAGAGGCGATGATGCGTACGGTGTCGCCCGGGCGCGCTTCGCGCTGTTCGTCGTGCGCGTAGAATTTTTTCGAGATGCGCACCACGCGGCGGTACTTCGTATGCTGCACGAGCCGCGTCACTTCGACCACAATCGTCTTTTGCATCTTGGCGCTGGTCACCTTGCCGATCAGCTCCTGCCGCGCCCGTGCCGTATTTTGTGTCTCCGCTGTCATTTCGAAGTTTCCGCCTTTGTCTGCTGCGCAACGGACGATTTCTCGGGCGGCTGCACAGCGGCAGCGGCCTCCGGCGAGCGCGCGGCGGCCAACAATGCCCGTTCGCGCAGGAGCGTCTTGATCCGCGCCAGGTTCTTCTTCGCCTCGCGAAGACGCTTGAGGGCTTCGGCCTGGCCGGTGGAAAGCTGAAACCGCAATCGAAAAATCTGATCGGTCAGCTCTTTCTGCTGCGCGTGCAGTTCGTTCGGATCCGCTTCGCGGAGCTTTTCGATACGCCGCGGCATCGTCAGAATCCTCCCGCGCGGGTGACGAATTTCGTGGGAATCGGCAGCTTGTGCGCCGCCAGGTCGAGCGCTTCCCGCGCCGTCGCTTCGTCAATACCGGCCATCTCAAACATGATTCGTCCGGGCTTCACCGGCGCCACCCAGCGCTCCGGCGCGCCCTTGCCCTTGCCCATGCGGGTTTCCGCAGGCTTTTTGGTGAAGGGCTTGTCCGGAAAAATCCGAATCCAGAGCTTGCCGCCGCGCTTGATGAAGCGCGTGATCGCCACGCGCGACGCCTCGATTTGCCGATCGGTGATCCACGCGGCCTCGAGCGCCTTCAGCCCGTACTCGCCGAAGGCCAGGTGGCCGCCACGCCATGCCTTGCCCGAGCGGCGGCCGCGCTGCTGCTTGCGGTACTTCACTTTCTTCGGCATCAACATCGTCGTTTTCTCGCTTCCCCTTCCTGCGCGCTGTGATGCGCTTTATGCAACCGCCAGCACGCCGGGGCGTTCGCGCTCCTGCTCTCGGCGCCGCGGGATGTTTTCGCCCTGATAGATCCAGCACTTCACGCCGATCACGCCATAGGTCGTGTAGGCCTGCGCAAAGCCGAAATCGATATCCGCGCGGAGAGTCTGCAGCGGCAAGCGCCCTTGCAGGTACCATTCTTTCCGCGCGATTTCCGCGCCGTTCAGCCGGCCTGCCACGCGCACCTTGATCCCCTTGCAACCGAAGCGCAGCGCCGAGTCCACCGCCTTGCGCATGGCGCGGCGGAAGGCCACGCGCTTTTCGAGCTGCAAAGCGATAGATTCCGCCACAAGCTGCGCATCGAGCTCCGGCCGGTGCACTTCTTGAATGTCGATGTGCACTTCGCGCTTAGTGCGCTTCTGCACTTCATTCTTCAGCTTGTCGATTTCCGCGCCCTTGCGGCCGATGATGATCCCCGGGCGCGCGGTGTAAATGCGTACGACAAGCTTGTTCGCGGCGCGCTCGATGTCGATCGAACTCACACCGGCGGACTTCAGCCGATCCTTCAACTCCTTGCGGAGCTGCGCATCTTCGTAGAGAAGGTCGGCGTAGTCACGGTCGGCGTACCAGCGCGACTTCCAGGTCTTGTTGTAACCCAGCCGGAAACCGTACGGGTGTGTTTTCTGCCCCACACTGACCTCTCTCTGTGCGACCGCAAAGCGGCCGACTTTCTGCGCGGCCGCAAAGCAGCCGACCCCTACTTCTTCTTGCCCTTCTTCGCCGGCACTTTCTTGCCCGCCAGAGCCTTCTTCACGCGCCGGCCGACGCCGCGCACACCCTTTTGCGCTTCGGCCTCCGCGAGATTCGCCGCGTGGCGCTCCGCGGCAGCCATGTGATGTTCGGCCACGCCGACCCAGATATGCGCGGTGCGCTTCTGATAGTGATAAGCGCGGCCCATCGGTGCCGGGCGAATCCGCTTCCACCGTGGGCCCTCGTTTACAAAACAATTGGAGACGTACAGCTCATCCACGTCGAGCGGCGAGCCGGCATCTTCCGCCTTGCGCTCGGCATTGGCGATGGCGCTGCGCAGAATCTTCTCGATGTGCCGCGCGGCGCGCTTCGGCGTATAGCGCAACACCTGCAATGCGTCGGCGGCGCGGTGCCCCCGGATCAAGTCCATGACGAGCCGCGCCTTCTGCGGCGAAAGCCGCACATGGCGAGCGAGCGCGTGGGCTTCAATCGAGGGCGCTTGTGTCTGAACGTTGGCCATAGCTTATGCCTTCGGAGCTGGCGCTGCGGCTGCCGGCGCCGCGGCGCCTCCCACCGGTGCGGCTGCCGCGGCGGCCCTTTCGAGCGCCGCCCTGACGGCGTGGCCCTTGAAGGTGCGCGTCGGCGAAAATTCTCCCAGCTTGTGCCCGATCATCTGCTCGGTCACATATACCGGAATGAATTTCTTGCCGTTGTGCACGGCAATGGTGTGACCGATCATCTCCGGCACAATCGTCGAGCGGCGCGACCAGGTCTTTACCACCTTCTTTTCATTCCGCGCGTTCAGCGCTTCCACCTTTTCGCGCAGGTGGCCGTCCACAAACGGGCCTTTCTTGAGCGAACGTCCCATTGCTAATCTATGCCTCCACGCGGCGCAGGCGTCCCCACTGCGCGCGCCGAATCTTCTTGAAGCCTCGCACCGGCCCGGGCACGCGATGCGATTGCGGACAGAACGGGCAGACAAAGCGTGTTCCTTGCGCGTTCGGCTGCCGCTCCACGATGACGGCCCATCCTGGCTTGCACAGCCGGTAGAGAACCGGCTGGGGCGGCTGGATGCGCGGTTTGACGGCTGCGTGCAGGACCTTCGCGGCTGACTTGGCGGGGTGCTTTCTGCTCGCGTGCTTCACCGATCGGCCAGCCCGCCGCGATCCTGCCCTTGCTGTTCGTGTCGCTCTCATTGGTCCACTCTCGACGGGAGGCTCTGCCATCACCGCCCGCTTTCTCCCTCACTGCGTCGTGCTTACCCCTTCCGCCGCTGGACAATCTTCTTGTCCGTGCGTTTGTTGTGCCGCGTTTTCGCGCCCAGCGTCGGAAAACCCCACGGCGTTTGCGGGTGATTGCCTTTGCCTCGGCCTTCACCGCCACCGTGTGGATGGTCCACCGGGTTCATGGCCACACCGCGAACCGTCGGCCGGCGGCCGTGCCAGCGCGTCCGGCCCGCTTTGCCGTAGGTAACGTTTTCGTGATCCAGATTACCCACCTGGCCGATGGTGGCCATGCAGTTGACCGAAAACTTGCGAACTTCGCCCGAGGGCAGCTTCACCAGGGCGAGATCACCTTCCTTGCTCAAAAGCTGCGCTGCGCCGCCCGCCGAGCGCACCACCTGGCCGCCGCGGCCGGGATACAGCTCGAGGTTGTGCACCATCGTGCCCGGAGGGATGTGCCGGAAGGCCAGCGCATTCCCCGGAAGAATGTCCGCGCCCTCGCCGGTCTGCACGGTCATTCCAACCTCGAGACCCACAGGGTGCAGGATGTAACGCTTCTCGCCGTCGGCGTAGTGCAGCAGCGCAATCCGCGCCGAGCGGTTCGGGTCGTATTCAATCGCGGCCACTTTCGCGGGCACACCGGTTTTCTCCCGCTTGAAATCGATCTTGCGATACTGCTTTTTGTGGCCTCCGCCGCGGTGCCACATGGTCACTTCGCCGTGGTTGTTCCGCCCGCCGGAGCGCTTCTTCGGCTCGAGCAGTGTTTTTTCCGGCGAATCCTTCGTAATCTCGCTCCTGTCCAGGACGGTGATGAACCGCCGTGATGCCGTGTATGGGTTAAAACTCTTCAGTCCCATAAGCGCCTCTGTTCTTCCGCAAGCCTGCTATCTGGTCTACAAATTGTCCGCGTACTCGATCATCTTCTCGCCCTCGGCGAGTTTGACATACGCCTTCTTCCAGTCGCGGCGGTAACCTTCAAACCGCCCGCGCCGGCGCATCTTTCCGGGAAAATTCGCCGTGCGCACGCCGGCAACCTTCACCTTGAAAATCTGCTGCACGGCTTCCTTGATCTGCGTCTTCGTCGCGCCGGCGGCGACCTCGAAAACCACCGTATGCTGCAATTCCTTCACGCCGAGTCCTTTCTCGGTGATGATCGGCCGGCGAATGATCTGATGAATTTGTATCGCCACGGCTCAGTCCTTGCCTTTCGATTTGCCCGGCTTGGCCGCCTTCTTCGTGGCGCGCGCGGCTGTTTTAGCTTTCTTGGCCGCGGCCTTGGGCGCAGCTTGCTTCTTTTTGGGCGCCGGGGCAGGCGCAATCGTCTCCACGTGTGGCGCTTCCGCCGGCACCTTGTCCGGATCGAGCGAATGGCTCACCCGCGCCACGGCGTCCTTCGAGAAAATCAAGCGATCGTGCCGCAGGAGATCGTAAGGCTGCAAAACGTTCGGCGCGACGAGCTTGACGCCATCTAGATTGCGGCTGGCCAGCTCCAGATTGCGGTTCGTTCCATTGTCCACCAGCAAGATGGTGCGGTCGCCATTCAACTTGTCGAGCGTGGCGCGCAGCGCCTTGGTCTTGTGGGTTTCGAGCGACCAGGCATCGACCACGGTCAGCTTCTGCTCGGCGAACTTCGCCGAAAGCGCCGAACGCAGAGCGCCCAAAAGAACCTTATGCGGCAGCCGGTAGCTGTAGTCCCTCGGGTGCGGGCCGTGCACCGTGCCGCCCTTGCGCCAGATCGGCGAGCGGATGGAGCCCATGCGCGCGCGGCCGGTGCCCTTCTGCCGCCAGAGCTTTTTCCCGGAACCCTGCACCTCGCTGCGAACTTTTGTGGCGTGGGTGCCGGCGCGCTGGCTCGCCAGATACCACCGCGAAGCCTCGTGCAGAAGATGCGGATTCACCTTCGCGGCAAAGACGCCGTCCGCCAGTTCCACCTGGCCGACCTTTTTCCCGCTCAGATTCACGACATCAACGACCGGCATACGCTTGCTTCCCTTTTATTTGCGACCGCGAAGCAGTCAATATCATGTGTGACCGCGAAGCGGTCAATGTCATGTGTGACCGCGAAGCGGTCAACCTCGCTCGAAATCTCGATTACTTTCCGTGCTTCGCCTTGCGGATCATGATGTACGCACCGCTCGGTCCCGGCACAGATCCGCGCACCAGAAGCAAATTCTCGTCCGCGTCCACTTTCACGACTTCGAGATTCTTTGTCGTGACCTTGACGTTCCCCATGTGACCCGGGAAGTGCTGGTTCTTCCACACGCGCGAGGGGAACGAGCTCGCGCCGATGCCGCCCGGCGCGCGATGGAACATCGAACCGTGCGTCGAGTCGCCGCCGCGATAGTGCCAGCGTTTCACGCCGCCCTGGAAGCCGCGGCCTTTGCTCACGCCGCTGACATCGACGAGCTCGCCGGCCTTAAAGCGGTCCACCAGCACGCGGTCGCCAACCTTGGTCTCGTCGCTCGATTCCTCGATGCGCACTTCACGGAGCAATTTCATCGGCGCGACGCTCGCGCTTTTGTAATGGCCCGTCATAGCCTTGTTCACGCGCTGCGGCTTGACGAATTCGACGAGGCCCAACTGCACGGAGTCATAGCCGTGTTTGCCTTTCGTGCGGCGCTCGACGACCACGCACGGTCCCGCCTGCAACACCGTGCATCCCACCAGTGTGCCGTCTGGCTGGAACACTTGGGTCATCCCCAGCTTGATTCCGAGAATTCCGTTGACTGCCATTCTCTTTTGCGCCCTCGATTTCAGCTTCCCTTCAAGAGGGATCCTTCGCTCCGCTCAGGATGACCCCGCAAACGCCGCGTGGTCATTTCGCAGCGTGGCCGAAGGCCTTGATTTCCACGTCCACGCCGGGCGGCAGATCGAGTTTCATCAGCGCGTCCACCGTGTCCGGCGTCGGCTCGAGGATGTCGATCAGCCGCTTATGCGTGCGCATTTCAAACTGCTCGCGCGATTTCTTGTCCACATGCGGCGAGCGCAGCACGGTCCAGCGGTTGATGGTCGTCGGCAGCGGGATAGGTCCGGCCACTTCGGCGCCGGTGCGCTTCGCCGTTTCCACGATCTCGCGCGTGGACTGGTCCAGAATGCGGTGGTCGTACGCCTTCAAGCGGATGCGAATTTTGTCTCCCTGTCTCATCGTCTTTTTCAAAGACCCTTGTCTAGAGATACCAAAACTACTCGAGGATTTCGGTGACGGCGCCGGCGCCCACCGTGTGCCCGCCTTCGCGGATGGCGAAGCGCAAACCCTTCTCCAACGCCACCGGCGTGATCAATGCGATCTCCGACGAGATGTTGTCCCCCGGCATCACCATC
>WNGL01014246.1_pt1 | contig 16660 bp, 12 predicted proteins | sample 5400591 | NCBI WGS metagenome assembly WNGL01 (sample SAMN13153377, study PRJNA577476) | soil metagenome | isolation source: 80 cm soil or saprolite under Garry oak tree replicate 1 | place: USA:California | collected 2016-06-15
ATCGGCGGCCGGGACGCGGCCGCGATCTCCTCGCAGTCCCCTGGTGCGCCGCCGCAGGCGGTGTGGAATACCTACATCCGCGTCGAGTCCGCCGACGACGCCGCAGCCCGGGTGCGCGAGGCGGGCGGGCGGGTGCTCTCCGAGCCCTTCGACGTGTTTGACTCGGGGCGGATGGGCGTGTTCGCCGATCCCGAGGGCGCGGTCTTTTGCGTGTGGCAGCCCGGATCGCACCGCGGCTCGGCGGCAGTCAACGAGCATGGCGCGGTGAACTTCAACAACCTGCACACCGACGATGTCGAGGCCGCACGGGCCTTCTACGGCGCCGTGTTCGGCTGGACGACGATCGACGCCGGCTCGCCGATGTGGGCCCTGCCGGGCTACGGCGACCATCTCGAGGAACTCAACCCCGGCCTGCGCGCGGGGATGAAGCAGATGGGCGCACCCGAGGGTTTCGAGGACGTCGTGGCGACGATCTTGCCCCGCGAGGGCGGCCCAGCGCGCTGGAGCGTGACCTTCGCCGTCGACGACGTGGACGCGATAGCTGCGCGAGCGCGCGAACTCGGAGGCTCGGTCCTCGCCGACCCGCAGAATGCGCCGTGGGTGCGATTCGCCGTCCTCGCCGATCCGGCTCGCGCGTCCTTCACCGCCAGCCAGTTCGTGGCGGAGAACCGCTAGACGATCCCCGATTGAGACGCCTCCCCGGTCGCTGAACCGTCCAGGCGACGGCACGCCCGGCGAGCACGGGCTGGACCGACGCGCCCGCCACACCGGCACTCCATCAGGCCTGCGGTCGGCTCAACATGCAGCCGCCCGGCCTGAATATTTATACATACAATCCCGCACGGAGAGTGCGCGCTCATGCCGCGGACACGGCGGCCATGCGGGATCGGTAACGTCGACGGGCACTCATCGACCCGTGAGACGTAGCTGGAATCGCCGGGTCCTTCGTCCTTGGCCCACCGGTAGGACGAGGTGAGCAGAAGGCGTCCCGACGGCTCGACGTGGTGCGTTCCGGTGCTGGCGAAGCCGGTGTCGCCGGGCTTGAAGGTCACGTGGACGCTGGCCAGCAGCGGCGTGATCGCGAAGGGATTGAACCGCACGCCGTAGACGTCGACGAAGTCGGTGCCGTGGGGGTCATCGCCGGGGTCGCTGCGGAAGCCGAGCAGGTACCACGCACCCTTGCCGTCCCTGATGAGCTTGACCTGGGACGCGCCACTGACTGGGAAGGGAAACATGCCTACCGGGCGGAACGCGGCGAGATCCAGTGACCCTTGAGCGCACTTGGGGAATAGATCACGATCGCGGGCTCCCAGCAGCTGGCCCCAACCCCAGTGGTCACTGGCAATTCCCAGGTAGAACACGTCGTCCACGCGGTCCAGGAACAGGAAGTTGGGCCCCTCGGCCGGGAAGCCCTGGGGGATGTCGCCGAGCGGCACCAGTCCGGCGGCCGGGCTCCATCGGTAGCACGTGACGACATGCCGGTCGAACTCCAGGGTCAGGAACACGTAACCGGAATCGAGGCGGTTGACGTCGGGCAGGAACACGATGTCGGAGGGATGCCGCTCGTTCAGCATGGCGATCTGCTGCATCGGCGACACGGTCAGCGGATGCGTGATCAGCACGTGGTCTGCATCGGTGGGGCCGCCGAACCGGTAGCTGGACAGGCTGCCGTGTTCGCCCTCGCCGACCTCGGAGTGGGTCAGGAAGAAGTAGACCGACCCGTCCGAGAGCTTGTGGGACCGGGCCAGGCCCTGATGGTGATCCTCGCCCTCGGTGTAGGGGAAGTTGTTGCTCATGCCCTCCACCGTGTCGAGGTAGATGCTTGAGCAGCGGGCCCGGTTTGCCGCCACGGCGGCCAGTTCGTCCCGTATCGGCCGGGCGGTGGCGTGGGACTGCGGATACCCGCAACCCTGCTGGATCTGGGTGGACGCTGATGACATGTGACTGCCCTTCACCTATCTGCAAGTTTGCATACCGTGCCTTATCGGCATGATGGGACCGGTCCTTATGTCGGAGCCGATGCCGCGGCAGTCAGATACAGCATGTTCGCCGCCGTGCACGGCACGCAGCTTCGATGCCTGCGGCGTAGCGGCCCGCGAACGCTCATGCCCGTTAGCAGGTGCAGTTTCCTTCCAGAGCACGCTTCCGGGAGGAACGGTGCCGACCAACACCAGGAACCTCAGTTTTGCGAGACCCGTTCACCGTCCCGGCTGGGAATATGCGCCCGGTCTGATCGAGGATCGACGCCAGCAACATTTCGCGTCCGCCGGACGAGAGGCTGGGCATGACCATTCACTCCCGACGATGCCGCCTCAGCACGGCTGCGGCCGTGAGCCAGGGCCGGATTAGTCACCAGCCAGTGGTTCGGCTGGCGGCGGGCGCTGGAAGCGGCATCGCCCGCCAGATGGCGGCGGCCTCCCGGACCATCCCGGCGAACCTGCGCAGCTCCAGGCCGTCCTCGCCGTGCGCGGTCTGTTCGGCGATGTTAGTACTCCAGCCGTAGATCGTGATCTTGGGCGTGTCGGTCATCGCCTCATGGTCGCCGAAACGTGGCGACTATCACCCTGCACAGCAAGTGGAACTACATCGGATCTTAATCTCGTAACGATAGACAACGGGCGTGACGGCTGGACGTAGGCAACGGGCCAGCGGTGGGGGTGAGACAGGTGTGACTCAAACATGTGACGTCGCTATTGTCGGCGGGGGCATCGGCGGCTTGACGCTCGCGGCGAGCCTGCTGCAGCAGTCGGTATCGGTGCAGGTCTTCGAGCAGGACACCGAACTCCGGGAGATTGGCGCCGGAATCGCGATCATGGGTAACGCGAGTCGCTTGCTGCAGCGTCTGGGCATTGACCTAACGGACGTTGCTAACGAGCCGCCAGCGTTTGAGGTGCGCTCCTGGCAGGACGGCGGGCTGATCTGGTCCCATCCCATCGGCGAGCGGTACCGGCAGGATGTGGGGGCGCCGATGCTGACCCTCCATCGCGCAACCCTCCAGCGCTTCCTCGCCGCCGCGGTGCCACCGGAACACATCAGCCTCGGTCACCGGCTGGTGCGCCTGTCCGACGAGCCTGCCGGTATGCGCTTGCACTTCGAGAATGGCGATGACCTCGTCGCGCGCATCGTCGTGGGCGCCGACGGCGCGCAGTCGGCAGCGCGGCGCTACGTCTGCGGAGAAATAGCACCTCGCCATTCCGGTGAAATCGGGTTCCGCGGCATCATCCCGGCTGCGAAGGCTCCCGACCTGCCGGATCCTGCTTCGCTGCATATCTGGTGCGGGCCCGGTACGCATGCCGTCTGCTACGGGCTCGACGAGGGAAGAACGCTAAACCTGCTTGCCGTGTGCCAGCCGTCCCGCCTCCCGGACTGGACAAGGTCCTCGAACCGCGCGCCGGCCACTGCGGATCAGGCGCTCGCCATCTTCGCGGGATACTCCTGGGATTGCCGCATCCTCGACCTCGTGCGCAACATCGAAGGGGACATGAGTTTCTGGGCCCTCGCCGATCTGCCACGTCTGCCCCGATGGAGCTGCGGCCGGGTAGTGCTCCTCGGCGATGCCGCGCATGCTCCCCTTCCCCATCAGGGCCAGGGCGCGGGCCTGGCGATAGAAGACGCATACGCCCTCGGCGCGCTGGTCGGCGCGAACGGGCTGCAGGAATACGGCCCGCTTTTCGAGACCTTCGGGAATCTCCGCAGGCGCCGGGCCTGGCGGGTCCAGGTCTATTCACGGGTCGCCGGACGGGCCTACAAGCTCACGGGCGATGCGGCGGCCAGACGAGATGCGAGCTGGGCGTCGCTGCCGGAGCGAATCGGCTGGATTCACCGGCACAACCAGGCAGAGCCGGTGAGTTCCGGATCAGCGGCAGGCTACGTTAGCGCCCCAGCCGTAGATCGTTTATGTTCACTGGTCCTGGGCTGCTTGCCGCTGGTAGTGGCAGGTCCAGGCGCGGTGCTGGTGGCGGCGCCGCCAGCGTGACCAGCGGATCCTGTGCTGGGTGTCGTGCGCCGGGTAGATGAGCATGCTGCAGAGCAGGTGAGCGATCTCGTTCCTGGTCAGCGGGATCTGGTCTTCCGGGACGACGGCCGCGGAGGTCCTCGAGTTCGCGACCCGCCAAGGCGCGCGCACGGCCGGGCTCGACTCGAGCACGGGCAGCATCGCGCCCGGCCAGGACGCCGACCTGATCATGGTCTGTGCCGAGGACATCAACAACCTCCCGCTGACCAGCCCGGTGGGGACCGTCGTCTTGGGGGCCGATCCGCGGAACATAGGGGCGGTCTTCGTGGCCGGCCAGCTCCGGAAATGGGACCGGCAACTGGTGAACCACGATGTTGCCCGGATCCGGGAGCTGGCGCGCTCATCTCTTGCTCACCTGGTACGGCCCCTTGCCCTGGAGCATGGCCGCCGGACGCTAACCGGATTACGCTGTGAACACAGGTGGGAGGCGCCGGTGAGACCAGAACCGCGAGCCCAGGCGGCGGGCCTGCGGGCCGCTCGTGCCGACCGCGAGCGGGTGATCGACCTGCTCAAGGCCGCGTTCGTGCAGGGCCGGCTGGACAGCGACGAATTCGACGCCCGGATCGGCCAGGCCCTCGCGGCGCGCACCTGCGGGGAGCTGGCAGCGGTCACCGCCGGCATCCCGGCCGAGCTGACCGCAGCGCTGCCACGCCGCCCGCCCGTCCGGGCGCGGCGCCGGATCCCCTTTAACACCGCCGTCACCGGGGGCGCGTGCATGGCCGGGGTGGTGAACGCGGGCATGATGGCCGTCCTGCTCAGCCGGAGCCCGGTGGCCGTGATCCTGTTCGTCGTGCTCACGATCACCGGGACGATCCTGGCCATCGGGGCCATAATCATCGCACCATAGGCCCGCAGCAGCCAGCCCGGTGCGACCGGAAGCTGCTGCAGCTGCCGCACCTGGTCGCGGCCGCCGGTCCATTCCTCGTGACGGCACGGGAGCCCGGCCCCTCGCAAGCCGCTCCGGCCACCGCCCCCGAGCAGGTCCGGGCGCCGCTGCGAAAGGTACGTCAGAATTTGAGCGCGATACAGAACAGGGAGTTCTGCGCGCGACGCCCGGGCGATGGTCACGCTACGCAACAGGCTGGCTGGAGTGTCCGGCGGCTACCACTCGTGCGAAGCTCCGAGGTACGGTAGCCTGGCTCACTTTCTTAACGCATTCCAGCAGTGCTCTACGGGATGACGTTCAGCCGTTAGGCACCCCACGTGGCTCACCGAAGATGAATATGAAATCGGAATATATCCATAACCTGCGCCCCGAGTAGGACTCGAACCTACGGCCTACTGCTTAGGAGGCACTTTCGAAGTGTGGCCGGGTAGTGCCGGGTGTCGCCTGACGTGCCGCTTGGCCGTATCGGCATTGGCTGGATGTGGCCTGCTGTGGCCTGGTAGCTGTGGTCGTTGGCTCCCAGTTTTGGCTCCCAGGATCGTCGGCAGCGCCGATGTCTGGATGCCCAGCCCTTGATCCGGTCACAGGACCGCAGCAGCCACACCTGGTGTGTCCGTACGGAACCACGAGCGGAAGGTCCGAGCGGATCGCCATCCGTCGGCCCTGGCCTTCGGCAATGCCGTCGCCGACCTCACCCCGGAGCGCGGTGCGGGACTTGCAGCAGCAAAGCCTCTCATTGCTGTCCGGCGACGCCCGCACCGGCTGCCATCGCGGTACCCTGGTTGTCGTACCGCTGTGCTACCGTCGTGTCGTGGCCGTTCGCAAGAAGCGCTCCATATCCATCCCGCCTGAGCTCGACGCCGAGATCGCCGCCGCCGCACAGGACGCCGGGATGAGCTACAGCGCCTGGATTGCCCAGACCGCGCGGAAGGAATTCATCATCCGGGAAGGCTTGGAAGCGGTCGGCCAGTACGAGGCCGAGCACGGCCCGTTCACCCCAGACGAGATCGCCGAAGCCGACGAGTGGGCCGCCAGGATCACCCAGCCGCCCGCCACCCGGCGGACCGCGTGACCGGGGTCACCTACGATTCCGGGGCACTGATCGCTGCCGAACGCAGCGAGCGGCGAATGTGGGCCCGCCACCGCGCCCTGCTGCTCCGACGCGTCGTACCGACTGTACCGGCCCCTGTGATAGCCCAATGCTGGCGAGGCACTCCCCGCCAGGCGCAGCTCGCCCGGCTCCTGGCCGGATGCGAAACCGAAACCTTCGACGACACCAGGGCCAGGGCCACTGGAACCCTGGCCGGCCGCGCCCGCGTCCCCGACATCGTCGACGCCAGCGTCGTCGAAGGCGCCTTGCGGCGCGGCGATCTCATCATCAGCTCTGACGAAGGCGATCTCACGGCCATCGCCGCGGTTGTCGGCCACCGTGTCGACATCGACCACCCGTAACACCCGGCCCGAGGTGAAGTCGGTCATCATGGATTCTGCGGAGCCTTGAGCTGCATGTGAGATTTCCGTATCTTTGATACCTCCAGTACCTCCGTGCGCAATTGCAATCCCGTTGCGGACACGGCCGTCCATGATCTGGCGGCGTCGTTCCGCGGCAGCGGCCCCGGTAGCGAGCAGGGCGCGGCGATCGTGCACTCGGCCTCGTGGGTGCCGTTGCGGACCCGGGCGGTCAGCTGCCCGGGGCGGTGGCCGCCGGGTCGGCGTGTGCGGGCCGCTGTCGCGCTGCGGGAGCAGCCTTCCCCAGCTGGCGGGTAGCCGGCGAGGCTAGAAGGCGGTCCACCAGGCGGCGGGCGTGCTCGGCGTCGGCGGGCTGGCCGAACAGGGCGTGGAAGTACAGCGGTGCGACGACGAGTTCCAGTAGCTCGTCCACGCTGGGCGGTAGCTCGCCGCGGGCTTCGGCGCGGTCGAGCATGTCCTGCAGCTGCCGGGTGCGTTCGCGCAGGATGGCCGAGGGCCCGCGGCCCGGCTCGGGCGGGATGTTCGAGACGGCCGCCTGGAGCATCAGTACGCCCAGCGGGCCGGCGAGGCTGTCGGCGACGGCGGTGGCGTACCCGTCCAGATCGCCGCGCAGCGTGCCGGTGTCCGGGAGCGGCGAGGTCCGGGCGGGCCCGGCGGCGGCGAGGTCGCCGAGGAGGACCGGGATGCTTCCCCAGCGGCGGTAGATCGTGGCCTGGTGCACGCCGGACCGCTCGGCGACAAGGGGGATGCTCAGCTCGCCCACGGTCCGGTCGCGCAGCAGGTCGATGACCGCCCGGTGCACCTGGTAGCGGATGCGGGCTGACCGGCCATGCGGCCGTTGCATTGTCTGCGGTCGGGTCGCCACTCCCGCACTATAACGCGAAGAATCTTGCGTTAGCGGGTTGCGGGGGGTTACAGTGACTCTTATCGCGAAGATATTCGCGTTAGTGGTGCCGGAGGGGATATGAAACGAGCGTCCGATGGCAGGCGCAGGTGGCCGCGGCGGCGGTGTTCAAGGTACGAGTTCGCGCGGGAGGTCCTCCGATGACGCACGAGATCCACGAGAAGCTGGCGCAGGGCAGCGCGGCCCATTCGCGGCGATGGCGCATCCTGGTTTGCTCGGTGTGGCCCAGCTGATGCTGATCCTCGACGTGACCGTGGTGGCTATCGCGCTGCCGCGCATCGAGATCGACCTGGGCCTGAGCCGGGCCGTGGTGACCTGGACGGTGAGCGCGTACACGCTGACGTTCGGCGGCCTGCTGCTGCTGGGCGGGCGGATGGCTGACCTGGCCGGGGCCAAGCGAGTGGTTCTGGCCGGCTTGCTGGTCTTCTCGGCGGCATCGCTGGTGACCGGGCTGGCCGGCTCTCCGGGCATGCTGCTGGGCGGCCGCATAGCGCAAGGCGTCGGCGCGGCGCTGCTGTCGCCAGCGGCCTTGTCCCTGGTCGTGACCTTGTTCGACGGTGCCGAGCGGAACAAGGCGCTGGGTGTCTGGTCCGCGCTCGGCGGTGGCGGCGCGGCGCTCGGCGTGCTGCTGGGCGGGCTGCTCACCGCCGGCCCGGGCTGGCCATGGGTTTTCTACATCAACGTGCCCATCGGGCTGATCATTGTCGCCGCCATCGCCCGGATGGTGCCGCACCAGCGCGCGCCCGCACCCCGGGCCCGGCTGGACGTGCTCGGTGCGCTACTGGTCACGGCCTCGTCCGGCGTGGTGATCTACGCGCTCATCAACGCCGGGGACAACGGCTGGCTCACCGCCGCCACCGGGTGGCTGCTCCTGCCGGCCGCGGCGGGCTACCTGGCGTTCGTGATGCGGCAGAAGACTGCCGGTACCCCCCTGCTGGATGTCAGGCTGCTGGCCCGCCGGCCGGTGGCCGCCGGCACATTCCTCATCCTGATGGCGACCGCGCTCATGATCGCCGTGTTCTTCCTGGGCACCTTCTACTTCCAGCATGCGCGGGGCTACGGTCCCTTGCAGACCGGGCTGCTGTTCCTCCCGGTCGCGCTGGCGACGATGGCCGGGGCCAACCTCACCGGCCGGGCCATCGCCCGGCTCGGGGCACGCCGGCTCGCCGTGGCCGGGGTACTCGCTGCCGCGATCGGCATGACCGTGCCTGCCCTGTCGATGCACCCCGCAACCGTGGTGACGGGCGTGACCATCGCGGCGGCCGGAACCGGCGCCATGTTCGTCGTCGCGTCAGCGACTGCTCTCGGCCAGGTCGCCCCGCACGAAAGCGGTATCGCCTCCGGCATCGTCAGCACGTTTCACGAGTTCGGCGCCTCCCTCGGCGCCGCCGTCATCTCCAGCGCCGCGGCGGCCAGCCTCGCCGGAGACACCCTCACGGGATTCACCAGCGGATTCGCCGTGGCCGCGGGCGCCGCGGGTGCCGCAGCCCTCCTGGCGTCCGTCCTGGCACCCGGCCGCGCAATCACCCCCCCGGCTATGGATACCGGGCAGGAGTAACCAACCCGACGCGGCCTGCACCTCCCCGCCCCGCTCAACGAGGAGCGTCGGCAGAACCGGCCGTTCTGTATGTCTGCGTGCGCTCCATCGGCGCGACCCCCGGCAGGGACAGAGTCGCTATGCAGAATGCAGACCATCCCGAACAAGGGATTATGCGCGATGAATTGTGCCGCTGAGGCCTTTGCCCTGACGGTAGCGATCTTGGCTCGCGCTAGGTTCAGACTTCGTCGGCGGGGTGCTCAGGTCGGGTTCTGCTCGACAGGCGTGTTGAAGAAGCTGGCGAGGTGCGACAGAGCGGCTCGCGTGCTGGCCGACACGTCACCGAGCACGGCGGTGGCCGGTGAGCGACCGGCGAGTGCGTCCGCGACCTCGGCTGCGCGCGGTCCGGTAGTGGTCATTCGGGTGACGGTGAGCGTGACGGCGCCGCGGCTGTCCAAGTCGAAGACGCCGCCGCCGTCGCCGCCCAGCGTCAGCTTCTCCCGTACCTGATCGCCGAACGTCGACGCCACCGCGGCGGCGATGAACAACCCGTACGCGGTCGCGTAGGCGGTTGCGTCGTCGTCAGTAGGGTGTTCGGTGCCGCAGGCGAGCAGCACGTCGCGCTCGTGGAGCCATGAATCCCAGAAGCCGTGTAGCGCGAAGACCGTCCAGTCCATCGGCCCATACGGTAGGCGGACGTTGAACCTTCGGTTCTGGGCCAGCCGAGCGCGCAGGAGAGCGAGCAGTTCTTCGGTCGTCGCCACGAAACGACCGAGCGTGGCGTCGGGCGACTCGTCGGCCGACGCGGTCAGCCACCCGCGGGGCGTGATTCTCGGGTCGAAGCCAGCAGTAATGTCGAGCGTGCGGTCATCCGGGCCGGCGCCAGCGGCGAGTGCGTTGCAGTCGCACAGGTGACGGACGACATCGTGCGCGGACCAGTCGGCGCACCGGGTCGGCGCGGCCCAGTCATCGGGACCGAATCCTCGCAGGACCGTAACGAACCGTTGCCGCTGCTCGCCGAAGACGTCGAGCAGGTGCTCTGGGTCGAGGTCGCACGCGCCCGCGGTCCGCAGGAGCAGCTGGCCTGGCTGGATGTTTTTTGCCGAAGGGCTGTGATCGAGCATCGATCCTCCTTGGTCCGGTTCTTCGTGCTGTCGTTCTGCGGACAGGATCGCTGCGGCGGGATCGATACCGCGCCGTGGCAGGCCACCTGCTTTTACGGGGGTGGACCGAGGAATTTTGGCAGCGTTACGATTTGCGCCGGGGGCTGCGGTGGATGACGGACAAGCGCTTCTGGAGCGAGACGCCGCTCTCGCCCGGATCGACCAGCGCCAGCGAGACGCGATCGCCGGGCGCGGTTCGCTGCTGTTGCTCCAGGGCCCGGCGGGCATCGGCAAGACCCGCCTGGTGCTGGCGGCCGGCTGGCATGGCCGCGAGCTTGGCCTGACGACGCTGAGCGCGCGCGGTTCGGAACTCGAACGAGACTTCGCGTATGGCCTGGTCCGCCAGCTGTTCGAGGCCCCGGTGGTCGCGGCCTCGCCGCCGGAACGGGCCGAGTTCCTGGCAGGGGCGGCCGGGCACGCTGCGAGGCTGTTCGGCCTTCCGGCGGCGCGGGATGATCCCGCCGACGCGCTGCTCGACCCCTCGTTCGCGATCCTGCACGGGCTGTACTGGCTGTCGGCGAACCTCGGGCGGCGATCGCCGCTGCTGCTCTGCGTCGACGACGTGCACTGGGCTGACCAGGCCTCGCTGCGTTTCCTGCACTATCTCGGGCGACGGCTCCAGGAGCTGCCGATCACGGTCGTCGCCGCGACGCGGCCGGCCCGGTCGGCTGACGGCTCGCCGCTGCTCGCGGCGCTCGCCGCCGACCCGTCTGCCGAGGTCCTCGAGCTCGCGCCGCTGAGCCAGCGGGCGGTGGCCGAGCTCATGCGGCTGGCGTTCGGCACCGAGGTGGAGCCGGCCCTCGCGGCCGCGTGCCACGAGGCGACCGGCGGCGTTCCGTTCCTCGTCCGCGAGCTCGTCCGGGCGATCGCCGAGGAACGCATCGAGCCGACGCCGGCGGCGTGTTCCCGGGTCGCGGGCCTCGCGCCGCGCGCGGTCTCGTACTCGGTCGTGCAGCGGCTGAATCGCCTGTCCGTCTCCGCTCGCCAGCTAGCCCGGGCGACGGCCGTGCTGGGCGAGGCGGACCTTCGGCTCGCAGCTCGCCTCGCCGAGGTGGATCCCGGCACCGCCGCGACCGCGGCAGACGAGCTCGCCGCCGCCGGGATGCTCGAAGAAGGCCGGCCGCTGCGCTTCGTCCACCCGATCGTCCGGGCCGCGGCCGAAGCTGACCTCCCGCCGGGCGAGCGGGCGGGCCTGCACGCGGCGGCGGCGGGCTGCCTCGCGAAGGAGGGCGCGTCTCCGCACCGCATCGCGGCGCACCTGCTGGCGACCGACCCGGCCGGGGACGACTGGGTCGCCGGTTCACTGTTGTCCGCGGCCCGGACCGCGACCGCCAATGGCGCTCCGGACTCGGCCGCTGCCTACCTGCGCCGCGCGTTGGCCGAACCGCCGTCGGAGCGGCTCCGCCCCGACGTCCTGCTCGAGCTGGGCTTCGCCGAGTCGTACGCGGGCGACCCGCAGGCGGCGGCTCACCTGCAGGCCGCACTGGACATCGCACCGGGAACGACCGCTCAGGTCTCGATCACTCTCGCGCTGGGACGCATGCTGCAGATCGCGGGCCGCAACCGCGAATCGCTGGAGGTGTTCGACCGGACGCGCGCCCGTCTCGGCGCCACCGACCGGAGCGCGGCCCTCACGCTGGAGGGCGCCGCCCTCGGAGCGGCCCAGTTCGACGCGGAGACCGCCGACGATGCCGCACCACGGATCGCCCGTCTGCGCCGGCTGGCCGACGAAGAGCCCGACGTTCCGCCGAGCGTGTTCGGGACGCTGGCAGTCGCAGCCGCGAACGCGAACGAGCCGGCGGAGGTAGTCGCGCGGCTCGCGCTCCGCGCACTGGACGGAGCGCCGAAGCTGCTGCCGGAGGCGGTCGACCGGCCCCCGTTCTTCTACCACGCCTGCAATGCGCTCGCGTTCGCCGAACGCTACAAGCAGGCTCTGTCTCGGTTCGGCGAAGCGCTGGCAGAGGCCCGCCGGCTTGGTTCCCTGCCGCACGTGCTCGGGCTCTCGTGCTACCGCGCCCTGCATCACCTGCGCATCGGCAACCTCGCCGACGCCGAGGCCGACGCGCGCGTGGCGCTCGAGACCGGACCCCGGCTGCCCGGCCTGCACGCCGCCGTCGCCCTTGCCGCTCTGCTCGAGACGCTCGCCGAGCGCGCGGAATTCGACGCGGCCGAGGCGGCCGACGAGCGCTACCGTCTCGCCGAGCAGTTCCCGACCACGATGCAAGCAGGATGGCTGATCGCGGCCCGCGGCCGGCTCCGGCTGGCCGAGCGCCGCCCGGCAGCGGCCCTCGGCGACCTGCTCGCTGCAGGCGAACTCTTCGCGCGCCTGCGTATCTCCACCCCGACCATCGCGTGGCGCTCCGACGCCGCGCTCGCGCACCTCGCGCTCGGCGCACAAGCCGAAGCGAGGACGCTCGCAGCCGAAGAGGTCACGCTCGCCCGGGCCTTCAAAGGCCCGCGCACACTCGGGGTAGCGCTGCGCGCGGCCGGCCTCACCGACGGCGGACGGCGCGGCATCGAGCTGCTTCGCCAGGCGGTCCGCGTGCTCGAGGGCTCCGGCGCGCGACTGGAACACGCTCGCGCTATGGCCGACCTGGGGGCTGCCCTCCGGCGCGCGGGACAACGAGCAGACAGCCGCGAAGTCCTCCAGGTTGCACTCGACCTCGCTCACCGCTGCGGGGCGATCGTGCTGACGGAGCGAACCCGCACCGAACTCGTCGCCGCCGGCGGCCGACCCCGGCGGCTCGTCCTCAGCGGGCTCGACTCGCTGACGCCCAGCGAGCGCCGCGTCGCCCAGCTCGCCGCCGACGGCATGTCCAACCGCGAGATCGCCCAGAACCTGTTCATCACCACCCGGACCGTCGAAGGGCACCTCACCCACGTCTACGAGAAACTCGCGATCACCTCCCGCGAGCAACTCTCCGCCGCTCTCGCCTCGCCCCCCAGCGGCACAGCCACTGCTCCACCCCAACAGCCCATTTAGCGCTCATCATCACCAGCGCATACCCGCGGAGCGAGCCGAGCACAGCAGACGGCGCACGAGAATGGATGATCTGCGTACTCGACCTGAGCACTCCAGTGGGTTTGTTTCGCGTCCGTATTCGGCGATTAGGTCGCTTGCGTACCGATTCAGCCGACACTATCCGTTACGACCCTTAGCATGTAGCCGCTGCGCGCGTACCCGCCGTTATCTGGACGGCAGCTCGACTGTCAGTTTGATTGCCTCAAACTGCGTCCCGAACGGGCGTTTCGGGGCGGCGAGGCTGTCATGGGTCACCGATCCCGGCTAGATCATGGAGCATTGCAGGTGCGCGACTGCGAGCGCCTGCCCGGCCATCACAAGACCTATGCCCACGGGCCGGTGATCCACGTAATGTCCGCGTGGATCGCCCCCGCCAGTCCCGGCACCAGCGCCCGTGCTGCAGCTGGCCGCGCGAGTGTCCGGCCGGAGAAGCCGCTTCCTGGTGTGCCGGACCGCGGTCCGGGTTCGAGTGCGACGCGGCCGCGGCCGGGGAACACATTGCGCGGTTGCCCGCCATCTGCGATACGTCGGCAGTCCAGTCACGCAAGGTAGGTCGGCTGCGGTGGCTGCCCGGGGACATCGGGTAGCTGCGCGGCGATCAGGCCGCCAAGCTGGCGGCGGCGCATCTTTAGAGTGCCCGGAAGCGCGTCCAGGCAGGAATGGCCCGTGGTGAGGGCCGCGATCGTGGCGCCGAGAACAGCGAATCGCCACGGCGACCAGCTAGCGTCCGGCCGTGCGCCCGGCGCCTGCTGCGGTCGGTACTGAAGACAGTCTCGCTCAGGTCGGCCTTCCGCCGTTCTCGCCGCGGATCCGCGTCCCAGCGATGACTCTTTCGCCGTCCGGCGGTCTTACCGGAGATGCCGTAGCGTCCAAGGACCCGGCGCGGTGGCCAGAGTCGCCGAGCCTGACAGGAGGACCTGAGATGCCAGAACACAAGATCGGAACCCGCGAGGAATGGCAGGCGGCGCGCAACGAGCTCGCGGAGCTGCGGCGCGAGCTTCCCTGGGTACCGGTGGGAAAGGACTACGCGTTCGACACCGAGGACGGCAAGAAGCAGCTCGCCGAGCTGTTCGAAGGCCGCTCGCAGCTCCTCGCCTACAACAGTGCGCCATGAAGCGCACTGCTATATCGCCCGCTCAGCGGGCAGAGATGAGAGGAGATATCTCTGGATCTGATGCCTGACCTGAATCCGAAAGGATGAATGGGAAAATAGCATGGCAGCAAACCGGCAATCGCGCCCAAGTGTCAGGGGCGGTGTGCCGGGGGATCCGCGTGATACTGGTGAAAGCCTGATTGCCTGAACCCTAGTTTCCAGAAGGAGTAAAGGCCGACTCCCGCCGGAAAGACACTTGCTACCGGCGCCGGTCCCTGTAGCGGGTGGGTTTTGTGCCCGCTGCAATCCTCCGGGACGCAGGAGCGATGCCCTGTCAGGGCATTAAAGGAAACGGACGGGGCACCTAAGTCACGCTAGATACGTATAGCAGTGCGAACATGGGATCTCCTAAGGTCCGCGAGGGCTATGGAGACGGAGTGCCCGTAGTAACCGGCGGGGTAACGTCCGCCCAATCTGGAGACCGCTAATAACGGACCACAGGGTGAAGGGGCACAGGCGATGAACGGACGGGAACCATGAGGTACGCGTAATGCAGAAAGCCGAAGTGGTACTGAGCGTTCTCCGCGAGCGCGGCAGGATGGGCCTGCCGCTCACGCAGCTGTACAGGCAGATGTTCAACAAGGACCTGTACCTGCTGGCCTACGGGAACATCTACTCCAACCAGGGAGCGATGACGCCCGGGACCGGCGGGGAAACCGCAGACGGCATGTCCGAGGAAAAGATCGACGAGATCACGGAACTGATGCGCCACGAGCGCTACCGGTTCACCCCGGCCCGGAGAACTTACATACCTAAAAAGAACGGCAAGCTCCGGCCGCTCGGCATGCCCGGCTGGTCAGATAAGCTAGTCGGCGAAGTGGTGCGCCTGCTTCTCGAAGCGTACTACGAACCGGGATTCTCAGACCGGTCGCACGGATTCCGGAAAAGGCACGGATGTCATACCGCACTGCGGGAGATAAACAATACCTGGACCGGGACGACATGGTTCATCGAGGGTGACATCCGTGACTGCTTCGGCAGTCTTGACCAGGAAATCCTTCTCGGGATACTGGCGGAGGAAATCCACGACCAGCGGTTCCTCCGGCTCGTGCGCAACATGCTCAGGGCCGGGTACCTGGAAGACTGGGAATACCACGAGACGCTCAGCGGATGCCCGCAAGGCGGGGTGGTATCGCCGGTCCTCAGCAATATCTACCTGCACAAGCTCGACGAATTTGCGGAAAGGGAACTGATCCCGCAGTATACGCGGGGAGCGCGCCGGGAAACAAACCCCGAATACAAGAGGGTGAAAGACCGGATGGGATACGCGCGGATACACGGTAAACGGGCAGCAGCCCGTGACCTGGGAAAACAGCTGCGCACGCTCCCCAGCAGCGATCCGATGGACCCCGGATACCGCCGCCTCAGGTACGTGAGGTACGCGGACGACCACATCCTGGGTTTCACCGGGCCGAAGGCCGAAGCCGAAGAGATCAAGGCAGAACTGGCCCGGTTCCTCCGGGAGACCCTCGGACTGGAACTCAGCCGGGAGAAAACCCTGATCACGCATGCGCGCACCCAGCCCGCACGATTCCTCGGCTACGACATCATCGTCCAGCACTCCAGCACGAAGCTCACCGCAGGCCACAGAACGGTCAACGGGAAGGTCGCGCTGCGCGTGCCGCCGGACGTGATCAAGGCCCAGAGCGCCCGCTACCGGCAGCACGGGAAACCCTGGCACCGGCCCCGGCTCCAGAACCTGACCGACTACGAGATCGTCAGGACCTACGGAGCCGAGTACGCAGGCGTGGTGAACTACTACCTGCTCGCCCAGAACGTCTCGCGGCTGACCGTCTTCCAGTGGAATGCCCAGACGTCCATGCTGAAGACCCTCGCCTCCAAGCACAACTCATCCGTTGTCAAGATGGCGGCCCGGCACCGGGCCAAGATCGAGACCAGCGACGGTCTGAGAACCTGCTACGAAGCCAGGCAGCAGCGGCAGGGAAAGCGGGATCTAGTAGCGCGTTTCGGCGGGATTCCCCTGAAGCAGGACCGGCGGGCGGTCATCCGCGACCCCGCGCCCGCCCCGGCACCATACCCCCGCAAGGAGCTGATCAGAAGGCTCCGCCGGAGGGAATGCGAGCTCTGCGAGACCGGCACCACGGTGGCAGTCCACCAGGTGACCAGCCTCAAAGCACTCGGGAAACCGGGACCGGGCCAGCCCGCGTGGGCAGTACTCATGGCACGGATGCGGCGCAAGACACTCATCGTCTGCGCCGCCTGCCATGCTCTCATCCACGCAGAACCCGCCGCGCACGCGGCATGAATCGCGGGAAAGCCCGGTGCCTGGAAAGCGGGCACGCCGGGTTTGGAGGGAGGCTGCCCGGAAAAGGCCCGATTTATCGGGACCTCGCTGGGCAGCCCACCCTACCCGGCTGGTACGGCTCCCGCCTCGTCATCGCGGACCGCTGGTTCCCATCCTCCAAGACCTGCCACGCCTGCGAGCACGTGCAGGAGATCGGATGGGACGAATACTGGACCTGCGCCGGATGCGGGACCAGTCACCAGCG
>WNGL01004537.1_pt1 | contig 16658 bp, 13 predicted proteins | sample 5400591 | NCBI WGS metagenome assembly WNGL01 (sample SAMN13153377, study PRJNA577476) | soil metagenome | isolation source: 80 cm soil or saprolite under Garry oak tree replicate 1 | place: USA:California | collected 2016-06-15
TACCTGCATCATCCATTTTATCACGTCCTCTTCATTCAATGGCGCATTGTTCTCTTCGAGCTTCCTGTCCAGACTCTGCCCTGGCACAAACTCCATCACGAAGTAGTAATTGCCGCGCTCTTGAAAACTCAGCATAAACGAAGGGATACGCGGGTGCTTGAGGCCGAACAGCAGGTCGATCTCTTTATTAAAACGTTCAATGGCAGCATTGCGCTCTTCTACATTGGTGCTGGGATTGATCAATAATTCTTTTACAGCACAATAATTGCCCGGTCTATCCAACAGTTCAACTTGATAGACAGTCCCCATACCACCTTCGCCAAGCACCTTTACTATTTTGAATTTTCTATCAAGGATTTCACCTAATGGGAGAGCCATACGCCAGTTATCTCCAAAAGCGGGGCACGATAAACGCGCCTCCTACAGCGCACTGATTTGCACAACCACGGCCGTTATATTATCTTCACCGCCGTTGGCGTTCGCGAGATCAATCAATGTGTCACATATTTTCGGTAGTCTGTTTTTCTCACTGAGTTCATGCAGTATATCCTCTTCCCGCACCATTTCCCAGAGGCCGTCGGTACAAAGGAGAAGTGTATCACCAGGGCGCAAGGTCTGGTAGAAGACATCTACCTCGACAGTCTTATGCCCGGCCCCAAGAGAACGGTAAATCAAGTTGCGCTGTGGGTGCGAGTAGACTTCATCCGGCTCAATCTGCTTTGCCTCAACTAATTTTGCTACTAACGAGTGATCTTTCGTCAGACGGATGAGTTTGCCGGCGCGCAAGAGATAGGTGCGGCTATCTCCAACATTGGCGATATAGGCCTGGTCATCATGTATGAGCGCAGCGGTAACGGTACAACCCAGTCCGCGAGCAGCAGTTTTTTGTTCGCCGTAGCGTAAGATTGCTTTGTTGGCATGTTGAACGGCGGCTATAAACTGGTCCTCGATAGATTTTGTCAGCGGAGTCTCAGGTAATTTGACGGTTTTGTGCTTGTTGGCTTCTGGTTCTGACGAGGGCGAGGACAAGCCATCGCCCCTACGAGTGGAATAGGTAAGAGTCGCATCTGGATCTTCAGTCCTGGCTGGTGAAGGAGCCAGTCTGATGGTAGGCTGGTCAGGAATCGGCTTGAAGAAGCCGTCCATGTCTTTACTGATGGTTTCCACAGCCAGTCTACTGGCTACCTCGCCAGCCTGGTAGCCGCCCATACCATCGGCGACGATAAAGAGTCCACGATCGCCATCGCCTTGAGATTCAATACGTTTATAGGCACAATCTTCGTTTTGCTCGCGCTGTTTCCCCACATCAGATTTATCGGCAGCAATCAATTTCAAATGCATTGGTATATCCTTATATAACATATTTATTTACGTGTTTTCCGTGCGCACTCAATATAACATAATTGTGTTATTTATGACAAATGAAAGCGCCTTGTTCGGCTTATTTTGCCCGTTGACAAGGCTTTGCGCGCTGCATAGAACGTGTATTTGTCGCTTGTGTTATATAGAAACACAAGCATGTACGTAGCAGAGCCAGGAAAGGTTGTTATTTTAACTCGACTTTTGAGCGCGGCTTAAAGAACATACGAACAGCCGTCCCCTTGAAGCCGAAAGCTTCCCGTAGTTTGTTCTCCAGGTAGCGCTCGTATGAGAAGTGCATCGCGTCGGTATCATTAACAAAGAACACAAAAGTGGGAGGATTTACTTGCGTTTGCGTAGCATAGTAAACCTTGAGTACTTTGTTGCGCACAACAGGAGGATTGTGGCGGCGTACGGCGTCCTGAACTACCTCGTTCAGGCGAGCAGTAGCGATACGCAGGTAGCGCATCTCGGTAATATTCAGGGCCATATCCAGCAAAGATTGTACATGATACCCAGTTTTGGCGGAGGTAAAAACGACGGGCGCATAGGGTATGAACTTCAGACCCTCGGAAATGATACGGCGGTAGGACTCGGCGCTCTCGATCTCCTCTTTAGGATGCACATATTCGCCCTCGCGTTCCGCGCGGCGTTGCGCCTGCGCCAGATCCCATTTGTTGACGACGATAATGACCCCTTTAGCCCTTTCCTGAATTTCGCCGGCAATGTGTGTATCCTGTGCTGCCAGGCCCTCGCTGGCATCGATCACCAGCAGGGCGACGTCACAGCGCTCGATGGCGCGGGTAGAGCGCAGCACGCTGAATTTCTCTATGCCCGGACCGACCTTGCCTCGTCGACGGATACCAGCCGTATCGATCAATACGAGTTTTTTTTCCTTAAACTGGAGTTCGGTGTCGATAGCGTCGCGCGTGGTGCCGGGTATATCGGTGACAATGGAGCGTTCAACCCCCAGGATCGCATTGAGCAGGGAGGATTTTCCCACGTTCGGGCGTCCGACGATGGCGATGCGAGTGATATCCTCGTTCTCCTCTTCCGTTTCCTCGTCCTCAGGCGGCAGCGCCTCGACGATGAGGTCGAGCAGATCGCCGGTGCCGGTACCCTGAATGGAGGAGATAACAATGGGTTCGCCAAGGCCAAGGCTATAGAATTCGACGGCGTCCTGGCGGCGCGCGGTGTTGTCCGCTTTGTTGGCTGCCAGGATGACGGGTTTCTGTGAGCGGCGTAAAAGAGCTGCCACATCTTCATCTGTCGCAGTGATGCCGGCGCGCGCGTCAACCATAAAGATGATGACGTCAGCCTCTACGATAGCCAGTTCGGCCTGCGCCTGCACGTGCTTCATAATATTGCCCGGTTGCCCGGTCAGTCCAACCTGCCCCACGGGGATATTTGAGCCAAATTCGAGTCCGCCGGTATCGATAAGCGTAAATTCGCGCCCGTTCCAGTCGGTGTCTCCGTAAATGCGATCGCGGGTCGTGCCAGGCAAATCTTCGACGACGGCAACACGCTCGCCGAGCATGCGATTAAAAAATGTGGATTTGCCGACGTTCGGTCGGCCTACAATAGCGACAAGTGGTTTCATGATGAACCTCCCCACCCTGTATCAAAAACGAGGCGCCCATGTATAACGGGCGCCCCTCTGTTCAATCCGTTTCTTATTGTGGCTTATTATAGCACATTATGGGGTGTTGGGACAGGGGTGTTTTGGGGTTAGTCAGGATACCCTCTCTCTCGCGTAAACGGGTGTGCACCATTGGGCGCGATAATCGGGCAGGCGGCCACGCGTGACATTGGAGTAGAGTTGTTTGATGGCGCTGGCGATAGGCCCGATCTGTTCATCGCCGACGGGGCGATGATCTACGCTGATGACGGGCGCGATCTGCGCGCCTGTTCCGCACATGAAGATTTCGTCGGCTACGTACAACTCGGTGCGGTCGATCTGCCGTTCGCGCGTGATGCGGCCAAGCTCGCGGCGCGCCAGTTCCATCACCGAGTCGCGGGTGATACCGAGCAGGATATTCTCGGTGGAGGCGGGGGTTACCAGTTCGCCATTGATTACCAGGAAGATGTTTTCCGCACTACCTTCCGAGACATGGCCATCGTGATTGAGCATAATAGCCTCATCGAAGCCGTTCTGCATCGCTTCACTTTTGGCGAGAGCCGCATTGACATAGGAGCCACAAATCTTGGCGCGGGCAGGGATAGCGTTGTCGTCGATACGTCGCCAGGATGAGACGCCGCAGCGCATCCCCGTCGTAGCGATGTAATCTCCTAGTGGTTCCGCGGTGATAATGAAATCATCCTGGAGGCCGTGCAGGCGCACGCCGATGGTCTGGTCGGCTTTGTAGGCAACGGGACGGAGATAGACATCCTGCCGCTGTCCATTGCGTTGAACAAGCTCAATACTGATATCTATCAGTTGGTCAACCGTGTAAGGGAGCGATATTTGGAGAATCTTGCAGGAACGCAACAGCCGTTCGAAGTGTTCGCGCAGGCGGAACAGGTAGACCTGTTGCTCTGCCTCGTTCCAGTAGCCTCGAATGCCCTCGAAACAGCCGGTGCCATAAGCAAAACCGTGGGTACGCACGGAAATCATGCCACGATCGACGGGCACGAATTCGCCGTTCATGAATAGTTCTTTAGCGTCCATGTTGTGTGCGGCAAACAGCGTCTTTGCTGCCTGCCTTACCTCCTTTTTTTGTTTCTAATTCGTCTTCATATTACAACATATGAGACATGGAAAGGCAGTTTGAAACGACATTGTTCCTAAAGTATCTTCTTGCCAAGGGCCGAAAGTACCAGTTCCACCGCGAGCAGGGCTGTAGCATTTTCACGGTCAAGGATGGGATTCACCTCTACCACGTCCATCGATAAGAGCTTACTCGTATCGGCGATAAGTTCCATTGCCAGGTGGGCTTCGCGATAGCTCAAGCCGCCGCGCACTGGAGTGCCAACGCCAGGAGCTTCTCTGGGATCCAATCCATCCATATCAAGGCTGAGATGGATGCCATCGTTATTTTGTCCCGCGATGGTCAGGGCCTGTCGCATAACTTCGGAGATGCCAAGCTGATCGATATCCGACATGGTGAATACGTGGATGGAGTGGGTACGGAGAAGTTCTTTTTCGCCGGCGTCGAGGTCGCGCGCGCCCACTATGACGATTGATTCGGTATGAACTTTAGGCGACCAGCCACCCACATTGGTCAGGCTGCTGTTGCCTAATCCCGCCAGTGAGGCCAGAATCATGCCATGGATATTGCCGGAAGGAGTTGTCTCGTCGGTATTGAAATCGGCGTGAGCGTCAATCCATAAGACGCCAATGTTTTTGTGCGCGTTCGCTACGCCGCTGACTGAGCCGAGCGCGATGCTGTGATCTCCTCCGAGAACGAGGGGGAAATCGCCTTCTTGCAGTATGGAGGTAACAGTGCCTGCCAATTCTTCACAAACGAGCACAATTGGTTCAAGGTATTTTAACTTGGGGTTGCCGAGGGGCTGGCTTTCAGGTTGGGGAACGGGCAGGTTACCCATATCGCGGACGTGATGTCCGAGGCTACGTAATTTATGGTTAAGGTCGGCGTAACGAATGGCGCTTGTGCCAATATCAACGCCGCGTCGATCGGCGCCTAAGTCCATAGGCACGCCAATCACACGTATACGCATAGATTTCCTCCTGTTCGTCGTTGAACAGTACTATAAACTAATTTAATTATAGTCGGTGGGAGCCTGTTTGTCCATATTTGACATAAATTCTGCTTGTCTCCCAGGCTGAAGAAGTTGTACAATAGCTTGCAAGGTTCACTGCCATCGTAGTTTTCTCCGCGTGGCTTCGGAAAGTGAGGCGATACATGTATTATTGTGCGTGGTATGCTCGTTCGCGACGTATGCCGGTTACCTTCTTATTTCTCAGCGCGCTGCTCGCGCTGCTGGCCGCTTGCGGTGGAAGCGCGACGACTACGCCAACGACTGGGAACGGAACTCCCACACTGGCAGCCCAGCAAGTATTGCGTTTCCCCAACGTGGGTATCTCCGATAGCGCTTCGCTTGACCCGGCGCTTGGGCCAGACGCCAATACGGGCCAGATCGTGAGTATGCTATATAGTGGACTTGTCAGATCCGATATCAATTTAAATGTTGTACCAGACCAGGCGACGTGGGAAGTATCGGCTGACAACAAAGTTTTCACCTTTCATATCAAGCCGGGCATTACGTTCTCAGATGGAACGCCTGTCACGGCCCAGACGTATGTTTATACGCTGACGCGCGCGCTGCTGCCGGAAGTAAAATCGGGGATAGCAACGTTCTTTGAGGGGGCCATCGTTGGGGCTACTGATGTCAACGCTGGTAAGACAAAGACCCTGGCGGGTGTGAAGGCGCTTGACGATGCAACGCTGCAAATCACGCTGACCCACGCAACGCCCTACTTCCTCGAGGTGCTGACGAATTCTCTCTACTTCCCGTTGAATAAGTCAATTATCGACCAGTTTGGGCAGGGTGACTGGCCGAATCACGTGGCTGGCATGGGCGTTGGGACGGGGCCGTTTATGGTAAAGGAGTGGGATCACAAAGTAAAGATAGTGCTGGTTCCCAATCCTCATTACTATGGCGCAAAGACAAAGTTGTCCGAAGTGGATATGTACTTTGTGAGCGATCCTTCGACGGCTTTCAGGTCATACCAGGCCGGGCAGTACGATTTCATCTGGAATATTACGCCAGATGACCAGCAAGTTGCCATGAGCTTGCCTGGTTTCGTCAGAAAGTCGCTGCTGCAATCAGACCTGCTCTTCTTTCATAACAAGATGCCTCCCTTTAATAATGCAGCGGTGCGGCAGGCTTTTGCCTACGCCATAGACAAAACGACACTGGTGCACGCGATATTCAAAGATGCAGTAGTGGCGGCACCGACGATTATTCCACCAGGGATGCCGGGTTATCAACCCGGCTATGCCGGTATACCCTATGACAGGGACAAAGCCAGGATGCTGCTGCTATCGGTGTATCCAGACGTGAGCAAGGTACCGCCGGTGACTTTTTCCTACCCGAACGGGCAGGTTACCACATCTGAGGCGGACGCCTTGCAGCAGATGTGGCAGACAGCTCTGGGTATCCGTGTTAACCTGCGCTCTGTGGATCTCGTGGCGTATAATACGGAAACATCCCAGCACACGGTGCAATTTGGCTTCACGCAGTGGGGCGCCGACTTCCCGGACCCGTATGACTGGCTGGCGTTGAATCTGACGACGCAGGCGTCAAATAACAATGGCGAATGGAGCAATGCTACATTTGACCAGACGATTGCCCAGGCGGAACAGGCTGCCGGCGACCAGCGCATCAGTCTCTATAACAAGGCCGAGCAGATCGCTATTCAGGATGTTGGCTGGCTTCCCATTGACCACCAGGCTTTGGCGGCTGTCGTGCCATCCTGGCTGCAAGGTGTGAAACTGAACGGCAACGGACTCTATTTCGGGGATTGGTCTGGCGTGTCCATTTTGCAGCATTAGGCCGGGCGAGCCGCGCTAAAGCTGGCCCCTACGTCAACAGCGTGTTTTTCAGGTTATATACAAGGGCGACCGCGCAGGTCGCCCATTCGCTTTAGGATTAAGAATAATGTCTGGGTATAATGAAAAAGGAGACCGGGACGCGCTAAAGCTGGTCCCTACGTTGGTGGCCATGCTGCTCATACTTGCTGCATGTGGCAATACTATCAGCGCAGGCACAACTCCTACTGCGATAAGTGGAACCAGGCTGGCGGTAAAACAGGAATTGACATTTCCCAATGTTGGTATTGCGGATAGCGGCCCGCTTGATCCGGCGCAGGTCAGCGATCCAAATACAGAACTGATTATGAACATGGTGTACAGCGGCCTTGTTACATCTGATAGCAATCTGAACGTTGTGCCTGACCAGGCGACATGGGATGTTTCTGCCAATAACAGAATATACACTTTTCACTTGAAGCCAGGTATCACCTTTTCAGATGGAACACCTGTCACGGCCCAGACGTACGTCTATACGCTGACGCGCGCGCTGCTGCCGGAGGCACAATCGAGCATAGCCGCTTTATATGAAGGGGCCATCGTTGGAGCAAACGATGTAATGAAGGGCAGAACGCAAACCTTGCCGGGTGTCAAGGCCATCGATGCTTCGACGCTGCGCATCACCCTGTCACAGCCCGCGCCGTATTTCTTGCAGATGCTCACCAACGCTATTTTCTTTCCGTTGAACAAGAGGATCATCGATGAGTATGGGCAGGTCGATTGGACAAACCATGTCGTTGGCAGCGGTATTGGTAGCGGGCCTTTCATGATTCAGGAGTGGGTTCCCAGCGTCAAAATGGTCTTCGTTCCCAATCCTTACTACTATGGTAACAAGACCAGGTTAACGAAAGTCAATATGATCTTTGCCGGTGATGCTACTACGGCATTGACAACCTATCGAGCTGGTCAATATGATTTCGTGTGGAATATTGCGGCGGCTGACCAGGTTGCCGCTAAGGGTCTGCCCGGCTTCACGAGAGGCACACAATTGGAAACGGATGCGCTTTTCTTTGACAATAAGGCGCCGCCATTCGACAACGTGGTTGTGCGCCAGGCTTTTGCTTATGCGACCGATAAAGCGACATTGGCGCACAGCGTCTTTTTCGATTCCGTGGCGCCCGCGCCCACCATTATTCCACCGGGAATGCCCGGCTTTCAGGAAAGCAATACCGGTATACCCTATGATACAAACATGGCAAAATCGCTGCTGGAATCCATATATCCCGATGTAACGACGGTTCCACCGATCACTTTCTCCTATGCCAGTTCTCAAATCAGCTCCCAGGAGGCGTCCGCTCTACAAGGGATGTGGCAAAATGCGTTAGGCATAGCGGTGACGCTCCGTTCTGTAGAGACAACGGCGTATAACGACGAGTTGAACAAGCACCAGGTGCAGTTTGGCTTCATTCCCTGGAACGCGGATTTTCCTGACCCTTACGATTGCTTGACATTAAATCTGTTTTCGACAGCGGCCAATAACTATGGTGATTGGAATAATCCGACCTTTGACCAGGCGGTAACACAGGCTGATAAAGCTCTTTCAGGCGATACGCGGATGTTGCTGTACAACCAGGCGGAACAGGTTGCTCTGCAAAATGTGGGCTGGCTGCCGCTTGATCATCAGACGTTGGCGGCTATTATTCCATCCTGGGTGCAGGGAGTGAGAATCAATGCTAACGGCCTCTTCTTTGGAGATTGGTCGAAAGTCTATGTAATGCGACATTAATGCTGAATACAAGACCTGAGACAGGTCAAAGAGTAAGGAGGTTCTTCACAGTGGCCATTGAAATTGTTAACCCCTATGAAGTCGCAGTTTCACAGTTTGATGAGGCAGCAGACCGTCTCGGGCTTTCGCAGGCGATGCGAGCTATTTTACGCAAACCGAAACGCGAGCTGATCGTCAATTTTCCTGTGCGTATGGACAACGGCGACGTGGAGATGTACACGGGCTATCGCGTGCAACACAACATCAATCGCGGCCCGGCAAAAGGTGGCATCCGTTTTAGTCCCGAGGTTTCGCTCGATGAGGTGCGCGCCCTGGCAATGTGGATGACCTGGAAATGCGCGGTCGTGAATATCCCATTTGGGGGCGCCAAGGGCGGCGTGCTTTGCGATCCTCATAAGCTCTCGCGGGCAGAACTTGAGCGCCTGTCGCGCCGCTATGCCACGGAAATTTCTATTTTTATTGGCCCCAACAGCGATATCCCTGCTCCGGACATGAATACCAATCCACAGATCATGGCCTGGATGATGGACACCTTTTCTATGCACCAGGGGTATTCGGTACCGGCTGTGATCACCGGGAAGCCTCTTGCTATCGGCGGCAGTGAAGGTCGCCTCGAGGCTACTGCGCGTGGAGTGCAGTACGTCACACGCGATGCCATGATCGATCTTGGTATGAATCCAGAAGAGTGCAGGGTTGTGATACAGGGTTTTGGCAATGTCGGTAGTGTTTCGGCTCGTCTCCTGCACGAGTTGGGTTGCAAGATTGTTGGCTTAAGCGACATCCAGGGCGGTGTTTATAATGCTCAGGGTATCGACGTGCACCAGGCGCTGCACTATTCTAAGGAGCATGGCGCCTTGACGGGTTTGCCCAGTTCCGAGCATGTTACAAACTCGGAGCTGCTGACTCTGCCATGTGATGTCTTGCTGCCAGCCGCCCTGGAGAATCAGTTGACCAGAAGAAATGCTGCCCAGGTCAAGGCTCGTTTGATTATCGAAGCGGCCAACGGCCCCACGACGCCAGAGGCAGATGTTATCCTCAATGATCGCGGGGTGACGATTGTGCCTGATATCCTGGCCAATGCTGGCGGTGTGACGGTTAGCTACTTTGAGTGGGTGCAGGACCTGCAGCGCTTTTTCTGGGCTGAGCATGAGATCAATAATCGCCTGGAGTCGATCATGACCCGCGCTTACAAAGCTGTTCGTGAGAAATCTGTGCAGCAAGAGACGAACTTGCGCATGGGCGCGTATCTGCTGGCGGTTGCGCGAGTCGCCGAGGCGACCGAGATTCGCGGTGTTTATCCGTAATGGGTTAAGCAGGACGCATTTTTATTGCGTCCTATCTACCAGTTCAAGGCGCAGTATTTTCAGCCAGATCTCCTGTTTGCTGGCATCTTCTGCCGGATTCCAGGCAGGCTCTATAGAAAAGATCACGTCGACGGCCTGGCCGACTGGAAATGAAGAGCGCCGGGGACCTCCGCGCATCATTGTGCCTTTGAAATGAATGTTGCCGTTACCGAGAAGAAGCCGCAGGTTGCGCCCATCAAAGCCGCTTGACCAGCTACTGAGAATGCGCAGGCCTTCGATCTTGAAGGCGGGTTCTGGATTGGCTGCGCCAAAGGGAGCGAGTTCACGTATCAAACGATACATGTGATAATTGACGCGCTCTAAGCGCTTGAAGACCAGGTCAACCATATGCGCGCCGCTTGTTTCCTGCTCTACCACGACCCCGGTTTGATCGACTATCTCTGCTTCTGCCGCTTCTGCCGTCTCTCCTGTCGCCTTTGCCACCATGGAAACACGCGGTAGTCCATTCCAATTGAGTAAGCGCTCGCGTAGATTTTCGACGAGGTTATTGGCGATGGTGAAGCCCGCTGCCTGGGCATGTCCCCCGTAGCGCACCAGGATATCGGCGCAACCACCCAGGGCATCGATAATGTTCAATCCTTGCTGGCTGCGCGCGGAGCCGCGGCTGAACTCTGGACCTCTGCTGAGTACTAACACGGGGCGATTGATTTCTTCGGACAATTTTCCTGCTACCAGGCCAATAATACCTTCGGGCCAGTGATCGCCGCTGACCAGAACGACCTTATCGTTGGGGCGGAACTGTGCCTCCGCGCGCACATGATTCATCAGCTCCTCGGTTTGACGTTGCCGCGATTGGTTGAGTTGTTCCAGCTCTTCGACATACTGAGCTGCTTCTGCCGCGTCATCGGTCGTCAGTAGTTTGAAGGCAATGCTGGCATCTTTCATACGCCCGGCGGCGTTAATGCGCGGGGCTAACGCGTAGGCGATATCACGTTCGCGAATCCTGCCGGGCTGGTGGACTGGCAAACCAGCTTTCCACAGCAGGGCCAGTAAACCAGGATTCCGCGTTTCATTCAGTTGTTGCAATCCAAGGCGAACGAGGGTGTGGTTTTCGCCCAGCAGCGGGGCGACATCAGCAATAGTGCCTACCGCTACCAGGTCTAGCAGGAACAATTCATCCGCTGCTGGTCGCTTATAGGCTCTGTAGAGCGCCTGCGCTAGCTTAAAGGCAATACCCACGCCGCAGAGGTAGCGCTCGCTATACGCGCAATCTGGTCGCCAGGGATTGATCATAGCAAACGCGGCAGGCCGCTGTTGCGGCGGGTGGTGGTGATCCGTGATGATAACGTCTATGCCGAGGGCCTGTGCATATGCTACCTGTTCGACATCAGAACTGCCACAATCTGTGGTGATTATGAGCGACGTTCCCCTGCTTTTGAGCAGGTCAATGGCTTTGAGATTCAGGCCGCAGCCATCATGTACGCGGCTGGGTATGTGAAAGTCGAGCGTCGCCTCAGGCTGTTTGAGCGCGCGCAGGGCACGAGTGAGTAGCGCGGAAGATGTGACGCCGTCGGCATCGTAATCGCCGTAGACAGTGATATGCTCCCGTTGGGTGAGGGCGCGCTGTACGCGTTCAAGCGCCCTGTCCATATCGATCAGCGCGAGTGGGTCGGGCGTCTGATCGTAGCGAACATCAAGAAAAGAGCGCATGGCTTGCGGCGTTACAATGCCTCGATTGTGAAGTAACTGTGCGTGGATAGCTTCAATACCTGCCTGTGCGTACTGCTGAAATTGCGCTTCAGAGAGTAGGTCATAGACATGCCAGGGCGTTGTTATTTGAGATATCGACTCCACGTGTCTATCCTTTATAGATGTATCGAAGTTAATCGGGAAGTAATCGCAGAAATACCTCGTTCCCGAGCAGGCGTCCTCGTTTGCTCAGACGCAGCCAATCGCGTTCGTGTTCTAGCAGTCCTGCCTCCTCTACCACGCGTAAACGGTCACCGACAAACGCAGTAAATGGCAGGGTGAATCGTTGCGCAAATGTAGGCAGATGCAGGCCCTGAGCCGTGCGCAGTGCCAGGAAGGCTGTCTCTGACATCGCCTGCTGCCTGTCTATGGTCTCGCTCTCGGCTTCTGGCCACTGGCGCGTATCAAGCAGGCGTATATATTCGAGCGGTTCTCGAACATTTGAAAAACGCCTGCCGCCAAAGCTCGAGTAGGCGCCTGCTCCCATGCCGAAATAGGGGAGGTTATGCCAGTAGGTCAGGTTATGACGGGATTGATGTCCGGGAAGGGACCAATTAGAGATCTCATAGTTGGTATATCCTGCTGCTTGCAGGCGCTCATCGGCGTATTCATACATGTCGGCGCACAGGTCCTGGTCGCCTGGGGTTATGCGTCCTTCGCGCGTCCAGTTGTAGAAAGGCGTGCCTTCTTCAATAATCAAAGAGTAGAGCGAAAGGTGCTCGATATGCAAATCCAGCGCCTGGTCAATTGTCTCGCGCCAATGGCGCATGGTTTGTCCAGGCAAGCCAAACATACAATCGACATTGATGGAAGTGAAGCCCGCGGCCCGCGCGTGGCGCACCGCCTGGATGATATCTCGCGGAGAATGGATGCGCCCCAGCGCTTTCAGAAGCTCCGCGTCGAAGCTCTGCGCGCCCATACTCAGGCGATTGATACCGGCAGCGCGAAGTCCTGCCAGTTGTTGCTGATTCAGCGTGCCGGGGTTGGCCTCCAGGGTTATCTCGGCATCTTGATCGACTGCGAAATGCCGATTACAGGCATCCAGAATGCGACTGATCTGTGAGACGCTGAGCAAGCTGGGTGTGCCGCCGCCAAAAAAGATGGTGCGGGAGCGGCGCGGATTTCCATCCGGCAGTTGTGCGAGCGTGCCCGCCATGGCTATTTCTGTGATCAGAGCGCGTACATACGGCTCGCGCAGTGGGAGAATACCGGCGTAGGTATTGAAATCACAGTAGTGACAACGTGTATGACAAAAGGGGATGTGGAGATACAGGGAGGCGGTCTCTAAGAGCTGCTGAACAGGTTCTATGGTTACTCTTGTAGTTGAAGCGGGCGCGAATACAGTCATGAATTATTCAGGTCCTTTGTAGCGAAGCAGTGACGAAACATGCTGAAGGGCAATGTTCGTCACTGCATACCTACGTTGTCAGGCGGTGGGTACCGCAGTAGGCGCGGCTGGCGCGGCCAACGGCAGGTCAGGCGGCAAATTCATGGGATCGAGCAGTTTGTTCTGGTCAACAGGAGTAATCACCGTACCGGGGAGCGCCTGTTGTTCTGTTAACCAGTTCGTTAACGCGCTACTCTTCAATGTTTGCAAGGTGGATGCATCAACAACGCGGGATGGGTCCACCATCATGAGCTGGACTATACGGAAGGTGCCGTTTTCTTTGATAATGGGGCCAAGCTCGCCAATTGTACGCGCGGGATTGAAAAGCCACATCTCTACGTTCGCCGCCGTATAGTCTTGCGCATACTGACCGTACGCCAACCAGCCCAGAGAACCACCTTTGACGGCAGTCTGGTTATCGACCGAGTTAGCTTTCGCCAGTTTCCCAAAGTCGCCGCCGTGCTTGAGTTGATTCAAGAACTTCTCGGCATGTTGCAGCGTATCAATCGTCATCATGCGTGCCAGCACCTGATATGATGGCGAGACTATGTGTGACGCCAGGTATGTTTGCATGTTGTCGCGGCGCAGTTTGATCGTCATCATTGCCTGCATATCGCCATCAGAGACATTATCCTTGCTCAGAAAAGCGCTGTAACTACTTGTCTTTGGAATGTTGGCCTTGAAGGCAGCCATAGCTTGACTGAGCGCGCGCGACGATGGATTCACCTGCGCCTGAACGTGGCTATTTTGTGTCACAAGCCACGCGCGAATAAGTTCGTCATTCTGTAACCAGGTAACGCTTTCATTGCCAATTTGCGACTGGTTAATGTTGGTTTGATCTTGTGGAATAATGGTCTTAGTCAGATCCGAAAATTGCTGGTTAAGGGCAGCAAATTTCGTTTGCAGGCTGTTTATTAGTGTTTGCGCCGTTTTAAGCTGTTTCTCCAGGTCTGTGCGCTTAGGGCTTGGACCAGCTTTGAGTGCTGCTATCTGTTTATTCAAGGCAGTGATCTGTTTAACGGTTGCCTGGCCGCTTTGTTGCATGGCTGTGATCTGCTTCTGCAAACTAATGCGCAGCGCAATCTCTCCGTTTGGCCCGTTGATGTTGCTTTGCGCAAGCTGCGTCTTGAAAGCGACCATCTTGCGGTAAAGCGATTGCGGAACGGGATGGCCGTCGACGCTGGTGATGGCCAGGTTTGGAGTGATCACATTGATATTGACCCAGAAGCCGACAATAACGAGGACAATCAGTGCCATGATGCTGATAGCGGTAATCCAGGTGGCACGGCGCTGAATTTGTACTTTCTGGCTGTGTGAAAGATGACCCCCCCAGCCAAAAGCAAGAGGCTTACCGTCACGATTTCCCTCGAAACGCGCTGTTTGCTTTCTGTAATTCTTTGGTTTTTGAGATCGCGCTGGCCGTTTGTTATCAGGGCGACGCGCTGTTTGGCTATTCATTGTTACTACCTGCTCCCTCTATTTCGATGCGCTGGCTTCTGTTCACAAAGGCAACACACAGTTAAGATGAATACGTTTCACCTCTCAAAAAGTTCACGTACTCATCTCCGACTGTTATGTTTGCCTGCTGCTACGAGTGCATACCACGCATGTGTGCTGCAGTGTAGGGGAGCAATGCCATCTGTCTTGCCTCTTTGAGTGCCAGGCTCAAAGCGCGTTGATGTTTGGCGCATGTCCCTGTCTTCCGGCGGGGTTCGATTTTGCCCCGGTCGGAGATGTAGCGTTTCAAGAAACGGCCAGCATCTTTATAGTCGATTTCGCGTACATGATCGTGGCAAAACTGGCAAATTTTACGGCGAGAAGTGCGCTCGCCTCGTCCACCCTCGCGCCGTTCGCGGCGCGGGGCGCCTTCTGTTCTTCTTTGCACGGGTTCTACTCCTCTATATCGAATTAGAAGGGATGATCTTCTAAATCTCCAAGAGGGTCGGAATTGTCTGGACTACCTGCTAAAAATTCTGAGCTACTACCACTCTGCGCTGACTTGGGGGTGAGCATCTCCATGTCACTGACAACAACATCGAAAGCGTAACGCTCAATACCATTTTTGTCTGTGTACTTGCGTTGTTGCACACGACCCTCGATATAGACTTTAGAGCCTTTATGCAGGTATGTATTGCACGTTTCTGCAAGCTTATCCCAGGCAACGATATTGAACCACTCTGTCTCTTCTTGCCGCTCACCGGTACTTGACTTCTTATAACGGTTCACCGCGAGTGAAAACTTCGTGATTGCCATACCACTGGGCGTGTAATTCATCTCGGGGTCTTTTCCGAGATTGCCAATTAACATAATTTTGTTTAGCATGGTTCAAGATCCTTTCGACGTGATAATCACTGCCTCAGCTCTTCTCTACCGCAGAGACCAGACGAACCGACCCAAACGTATTGTAACTACTCAGGCTTCGACGGTTTCTTCTTTTACTTCTTCTATTGCAGGAGGAACATCTGTGATGTCCTCGGCGGATAAGCCAGATGGGAGTTCTACCTCTTCGCTGATCAGCTCTTCACTGACCAACTCTTCGGCGAGAGTTTCTTCCATCTGATCCTGCGCCTCTGCTTCTGCAACAGGAGCAGTGGGAGTGGCAGCAGCGACTGCTGCCGCAGCGGCACGAGCCTCGCGTTCCTTCTGTACCGTCTTTGGATCGCGCCTCTTAATTAAATGCCGCAAGACCTCTTCCGAAACCTTGAGTGTACGATCGAGCTCGATTATCGTCTCAGGGGTCAGAATCATATCTATGAATATGTAAAATCCGTCGCGGTGATGTTGAATGGGATAACCCAGGCGACGACGCCCCCATTGGTTAACCCTGACGACCTGGCCGTTATGGTTCGCGACGACCTGTTCCACACGGTCTAAAATTGTCCGTGTTTGCTCTTCGCTGACTTCGGGGTTGAGAATGAAACCCAGTTCGTAATCTCGTCTCACGAAGCCACCTCCTTCCTTTGGGTTTGCGCCTGGTCAGATTTACCTCTGAGGTGCAGACTGAGTTGAGCGCCTATCTTTATTTGTTGGTAGGACTCATTTCCCTACACTCAGGCACTGCCAGAGCAGGTAGAACACCGGCTATATGCCGGCGCATTAAAAACAGATGCCGCTAAAACTGCGCGGCCTCAGCGTGTATTGTCCCGCGATGGTAGCGGGGCGCCAAAACACCTCGCTATTATAGCATTCTTCGCTATGTCTGACAATAGAGCTAAGGTTTACTAAGAATTTCAATTTCCTATTCTTACTATACGCTGGAAAAGCGGAAAAGCGGAAAAAGTACAGCGTTTTTTATAGTAGCGGTAGTTGTAGAGCTGTAGAACCCCTCATTGACAGCAATTGCTCTATGCCCGATACTATACACGGCAGTCAGTACGACAATCGGTAGAGAATAACAGGAAGGGTATCGGGGGGGATACCTCGTCAAGGGAAGCGGCCCCGGCACACTCTGGTTGGTGAAACATATGCGGCAGCGTCCAGACAGTACAGATAGAAGCTTATATCAAGCGCGCTCAGGCAGAACGGAACCGGCGCTGCCGGGGGCTACCTCGCCGACGGCGTCCATTGCTGCGCGCTCGCAG
>WNGL01012714.1_pt1 | contig 16655 bp, 19 predicted proteins | sample 5400591 | NCBI WGS metagenome assembly WNGL01 (sample SAMN13153377, study PRJNA577476) | soil metagenome | isolation source: 80 cm soil or saprolite under Garry oak tree replicate 1 | place: USA:California | collected 2016-06-15
GTGGACCGGCGGTTCAACCGCCGCCGCTATGACGCCGCTCAGACGATTCAGGCGTTCAGCGCCCGGCTGCGCCAGCAGGTCGACCTGGAGGCCCTGACCGCCGAGCTGCTGGCGGTGGTCGACCAGACCATGCAGCCGACCCGGGTGTCGCTGTGGCTGCGGCCTTCCGCCAGTACCTCCCTCGACCAGCGCAGCACAGGCGCATCTCGCGCTACGTCACAGCCGACGGCAGCTTCCCGGACTGCTCGCACAGCCTTGTAAACAGACTGTGGTGATACGCGTAACGGTCGGCATACCAGAGATTTGCCGGAAGCAGCACCACTCGCGATCTCGGAGCGCCCAACAGCGCCATGCCTGACAGCGCCGCTCACCTGCGGCGATGTGGCGTCGGGCCGAATGCCACAAGGTCCCGTGCTGGCCGCGTTCACAGCACAGGTCACACCCTGGACTCCTCACCCGTCTGAAGGCAGGGCAGTCCGGCCGCCAGGCACCACATCGGCCTTGCCGTGCACGACACCGAGTCGGCTCAGCCACCAGGAGGACGGTCGGCGATGCTCTGCGCCCCTCGGAGCGCGTCCAGGGTCTCCTCCACGGTCAGCAGCACCGTCGTCGACAGCGAGCGAAACGCCCCGCTGCCCGCCACGGTCAGCACTGCGCTGGCGGCCGAGGTGTTGGCAACGATCACGTCACGGGCCGAGGCTTGGGTTGCTACTGGCAGTCACGATTTGGCGACACGGCCGACACGCGCTCCGATGCCGCGATCGACTCGGCAGCCGCAAGACCTGGCGGAAGCTGTGAGACGGGGAAACTGGATTCGTGGCGTGAGCAGGAACTTTCGTACCATTGGCCGATGTTGTTCTTGCTCGGGCTGATCGTCCGCGCGCTCGCCCGCGTGCTGGTCCTCGCGGGCGCTGCTGACGGCACCAAGGACCTACGCCGCTTCCGAGACTGCGCTCGGAACCGGTGCCCCTACGGGGCAGTTCCAGGTGGCCGGTGGTGAGGGTTACCCTGCCGGGCCATGACTGACGAGCTGAGCAAGCGGTATGGCGAACTGCTGACCGGCGCCTACGACTGCGTGGACCGCATCGTGCTCAACGCCTACTTCTCGCTGGGCCACAACCCGGGCGGGTTTCGGGTGTGGTGGCGGCGCCTGCACGACAACTCCGAGGAGCACCTGGACAATGCGCATCTGATGCGGATGGCGGGCCGGTTCACCCGTCGGGTCCGGGCGTTCGCCAAGGCCCACGGGATCCCGGTCATCGACTGCGGCCGTGGGGACCGCAAGCACCAGATCGCCGAGGACTACCTGGCAGCTCACCCGGTGTCGCGGGGCGTGTTCCTGATCTTGGTGGCGCGGGCCGCCGCTACCGTCTGGGAAGTCAAGCGCTCAGCCACGGGGCGTCATTCGCAACCTCGAGAAGAAGACCGCCTTCGTCAACCACTACTCGTTTCACATCATGGACCCCACTGGGGCCACCTGACAATCAAGCTGAGCGGGCATCCGCCGTTCGGCGCCCAGATCATCGCCAATGGCCACGAGTGGGTCGCCTGCCAGGCGCAGGCGGCCGGGATCGGCTTCACTATTAAAAGAGCTTCGCTCCTTCCGGTGACAGTGCCAAGCGGCCACATGCCGCCAGGACATGTCTGGCCCGACATGGCTTGGTGGCTTGCGCGCCGCGTGCCGGCGACGGCCACGGCTCAGGACGCCCGAGGGTCGGCGTCGCGCGGTCCCCGACGGTGGCCACCGCCTCCTGGCGGTTGGGCCGGCGTCGGCGGCAAACACCTCGTCGAACCGGTCTGCCCCCAGCGCCTCGCGAACCTGGGCCACCAGCTCGGCCTCCGGGCGCCGCAGCATCGGCCACGCCCGCAGGCCAACCGCCGGCGCAGGCCCTCGGCCGCCCGCGCCACCAGCGCCGCCCGCCGGAACGAGTGCCTGATGCAGCTCGCCGAGGAGCGGACCGGGTCGCGACCAGTCCGCGACTACTTCACCGACGGCTGCGGGGCCTGCTCGGCTTCGGCCAGTGCCGACTCCAGCACTCGTGGCAGGTCGGCGGTCATGCCGGCCCTGCGCCAGCGTTGCGTCCATTCCGCCTCGATCGCCGCGATCTCCGCGCGGGCGATGCGTGCCAGCTTCTTCCCCTCCGGGGTCAGGCAGACCAGCCGGGCCCGGGCGTCAGAGGGGTCTGGCCGGCGCTCCAGGTAGCCGCGTCCCTCGAGGATGGAGACCAGCTCGCTCATCGACTGGTGGGTCATGCCGGAGCGGGCCGCGAGCTCGGTGAGGCGAGTGCCCTCCCGGTCGAGGTTCTCGAACAGCGTGTGGAAGGTAGGCGAGATGTTCGACGACATGTTCGAGTAGCCAGCGGCCTCCAGACGTGCCATCAGGTCGGACACCATGCGCTGCGTGGTGCGGCGCAGCAGCATGGTGGTGGTCGTGTACCTGATGCGCTGACCTGACATCCCCGTCCCCATCCTCTTGACAATGCGCAGGGAACCTGCATAACTTGGAGAACTTGCGCAGGCTACCTGCATAGTAGCGGAGGTGCCGAGGATGCGTGACGGCGACGTCTGGCACAGCCCCTACCCGCCGATCGATCGCAGCCCAGGGCTGCTGCACGAGGAGGTCATCGGCAGGGCGCGTGGCTGGCCCGGGCGGACCGCGCTGACCGATGCGGCCACCGGCAGCGCGCTGACCTACGACCAGCTGGCCGCTTCGGCCGACCGGCTCGCGCGTGGCCTCACCGACCGGGGCGCCCAGCCCGGTGACGTGCTCATGCTGGTGGCCGCCAACGGTGTGGAGTTCCCGTGGGTGCTGCACGGCGCGCTGGCGGCCGGGGTGACGGTCACGCCGGCCAACCCGCTGCTGACCGCCAGGGAGCTGGCCAGCCAGCTCGCCCGCACTCGGGCTCGCTTCGTGGTCGCCAGCCCTCCGGCCCTTTGGGCGGTGACGGAGGCCGCCGCCGCGGCGGCGACCACCCCGACGGTGCTGGCGCTCGGAGCCGGCGACCTGGGAGCCGGTGGCGGGGTCATGCCGCTGGCTGAGCTCATGGCAGGCGACCGCGACCAGGCCCGCGCCTTGGCCGGCGGGGCGGTTGCGCCGGCATCGGTGGCGCTGCTGATGAGCTCCAGTGGCACAAGCGGGCTGCCCAAGAGCGTGGCCCTGACCCACGACGCCATAGTCGCCAGCCTCCGGCAGCTCGCCGGCGCTCCGCACCTCGCGCTCACCCCCGGAGACGTGGTCGGCATGGTCGTGCCGTACGCGCACGGGTTCGGCTGCTTGCTGCTGAACCACGCGCTCCGCTCGGGCGCCCGCGTGGTGAGCCTGCCCGGCTTCGACTTCGACCAGTTCCTAGGGATGATCCAGCAGCATCGCGTCACGGTCACCCCCGTGGTCCCGCCGGTGGCGCTGGCCCTGGCCCGCGCGCCCCAGGTCGACCGCTACGACCTGTCGTCGCTGCGGATGGTCCTGGTCGCCGCCGCGCCGTGCTCGGCCGAGGTCGAGCGGGCGTGCGCCGACCGGCTCGGCTGCGTGGTCGGTCAGGCGCTCGGCATGACCGAGGCCGCGCCGCTGGCGGTGCCGGCGGAGACGGTCGTGCACGGGTCGGTCGGCTGCCTGGCCGCCAGCACCGAGGCGATGGTGGTCGACCCCGTGACCGGCCGCCGTCTGGGCCCTGGCGAGACGGGCGAGCTGTGGGTCCGCGGCCCGCAGCTGATGCGAGGCTATCTGGGCGACCAGGCCGCCACCGCGGCCACTATCGACCCCGACGGCTGGCTGCACAGCGGCGATCTGGTTTCCTTTGACCGCGACGGCAATCTGTTCGTGGTGGATCGGCTGAAGGAGATGATCAAGTGCTCCGGCTACCAGGTGGCCCCGGCGGAGCTGGAAGCCGAGCTGATGACCCATCCCGCGGTCGCCGACGCCGCCGTGGTGCCCCGCCCGGACCCCAAGGCCGGGCAGGTGCCGGTCGCCTACGTGGTGCTGCGGCAGCCAGCCGACCCGGCCGCGATCTCCTCGTGGCTGGCCGAGCGAGTCGCCTCGTATAAACGGGTGTGGGATGTGGTGGTGACCGACCAGATCCCGCGCGCCCCGAGCGGGAAGATCCTGCGCTGCGGGTTGGCGGAGCGGGAACGGGAGCAGGCGTCGGCAGCCAAGCCCTGACCGCGACGAACGTCGATATCGTCCGCGCGTCGCCGGGGGTGAATCATGTTCCGCCGTCAGTTTGCTCGTCGACTCGTCGAGTCGGTCTCGCCGCGGCCGTCCTCGTGCTCCACCATCACGCGCCGGCAAAAGGCACGCAACCTCGCCCGGGACCCGCGGATCAGCGTCTCCGTGTTTAAGCTCGAGAACCCGTACGACTCCGTGCAGGTCCGCGGCGCTGCCGAGTTGGTCGAGGACACCGGCAGGACGCCGCCGAAGGTGCTCTCGCGCAAGTACCTCAGCGTTCGGCCTCGCTGATCTGGCCTTTCATGCCCAGCAGCATGCGGTCGTTGAAGTCTTGGGGATCGTAGAGGCCGTCTTCGTCGCAGATCAGCGTGCCGGCCAGGGCGCAGATCTCCAGCAGCCGGTGCCAGTCGGCGTTGGCCAGGCGGGAGCATTCCAGGCCGAGCGCGATCCCGGCCTTGCCCATGCCGACCTCGGCGACCAGGCGCTGGAACCCTTCCCGGTCGGCGGCCGAGGCGCCGGACTGGCCCTGGTCGATGTCGATGACGATGATCTGCTCGGCCTGCCAGCCGAGCGCGATCGCCCGCCCGCGCAGGTCATACTGGCGCAGGGCGGAAGCGGTGTTGTGGAGGACCTGCTTGATCGTGGACTGGCGGACATATAGATAGGCGTGACGGCGCAGGTGAGCGCCGGTCACCTTGGAGGCGACAGGTGCGGTTAGGGCCGGGTTCGGGCGCATCGGCGGTGCTCCTTGGCACACGGGCCGCAGGCGGCCAGGGTCAGGTTGGGACCAGCGTCATGGCCGCCAGGACGTTGATGAGCTCGCGGGTCACCGTGGCGGGCAGCGTCGATATCGCGATGGCCGGCGCACCCACGGTGGGTGCACGGGGACCCACGGCCGCCGGCGGGGTGACGGCATGCTCGGTTACGGCGCGCATCCACGCCGCCACGCCCTTGCTGGTCACCATGGCAAGGCCGTGCGCAAATCCCGCACCGCGCGTTGTCAGGGCGGCGACGCGCAGCTGCTCATACGCCTCGGCAAGCCCGGCATCGGCAGGATCGTCTTGGCTGCCGCCTTGGCCAGGGCCACCCGTCAGGCTGACGCCATGGCCTGCGGCGGGGATCGGGGACGGGGGCGGGGGCTGGGGGGGTCAGGGACTTTTGGGGTTGGTGTTCGCCTCCCGGCGTCCGGCCAGCGCTCGCTCGATCGAGCGGGGATGCACGCGCACCCCGAATCCGGCCTGGATCGGCTCGACCAGGTCGGCTGGGCGCAGGGCGGGGTCGGCGGCCAGTTGCTGCTCGCAGAAGGCGCACACCTCGTCGGTGAGCTTGTGCGCCCCCCGTGGTCCCGGCTTGGCCGGCACCAGCGCCGCCAGGCCCCCGGAATCCAGTGCGGCCGCCGCGGCGTAGTACGACTGCCGCGAGCACCCGAATACGGTCGCCGCAGTGGCGATGGGAACACGGTCCTGGCGCACTGCCCGCACCATCTCGTACTTGACCTGCACCAGGTCCCGGGCGTCGAAGAATTCCGAGGAGGCGAACTGCTCATCGGTCACCGTCTCGGGTCGGGGATGCAAACAGCGCGCCTGGACAAGCGCTGCCTGCTTGGGGTCTTCTGCCTGCCGCCTGCCGGCCATGCCGTCTCCCTGCGGTTGTGACGTCAGGATGATTATACCGAGCTGACACGCGGCGCCGACCACGATATGCCGGATAACCACAAGGAGTACCAGTACAACACCGCACACGTCCCGCACACGCCACGCGGAACGTCGCGAAACCCCAAGAGCAACCGGCGTAATCTCCTGGACGTTCACGGCGTAATCCGCTGGACGTCCCGATCAGAGTCCGGCAGCGTACGCAGCCCATCAATCAACTCGGCCAGCCTCAGCAGACCGTCCACGGTGAACGGGCAGCGGCCCGCCGCGACCACCACGAACGGATCATCAGGCGCAGCATCGGTCCAGGCAGCGGGAAGGGAGAACAACTGGCCGTCCTCGTCGTGGCAGTAGACCCGGTCCTCTCCCCAGTTGCGACGATGCACCACGAACTCCAACTCTCGCCCCAACAGCGGGTGGAACCGGTGCGTCACCCGCACACGTCGATAGCCATCGGGTCCATCGGGTGCATTCGACAACGTGGTCCAACGCCTACGCCGAGCGGTGGATTCGGACCGTCCGCGCCGAGTTCCTCGACTGGCTGCTGGTCCTCGGCCGATCACACCTCGCGCGAGTGCTCAGCGTATATGTCAACCACTACAACCGGCATCGGCCACATCGGGCGCTTGGACTGCAACCACCGGCCCCGCCCGCCCCTCTGGTCCTCGTAAGCGAGGATCGATGCGGCAGCGTCCATCGACGCGACTTGCTCGGCGGCCTCCTCCACGAGTACCGACGAGCTGCATGAATGCATTTACGCACCCTACGGGCCTTGTTCGGGCCGCGCCGCTTAGCGATCTGGCGGTACTGTGCGCCGAAGTAGCTACCCCTCGTCCTGGCTGCGGCCCGGGCCGCTTCGATAAGGGCGCGCCGCAGCCGCTGTTGCCTGGGGTGATCCCAACTCGGCGGCGCTTGCCCGCCGATTCGTGATTGCCGGGGCAGACGCCGGCCCACTTCGCCAGGTGCCCCGGACTGGGGAACCTGCTCATGTCAGCGCCGGTTCGGCGATCACGGTGTCGATGACCAGCCGGTCGAATCCCGGAACCGACGACAGCAGCTGTTTGGCCGCCTGGAAGGGCTCGGTGCGCGCGTCGATCTGTTCGGTCAGCGCCGCGATGGTGGCGTTGAGGAAGTCGACGTGGTCGAGGATGCGGCGGGCGGCGACAGCGTGGTGCGCGCCGAAGTGCCCGGCCATCGCCTCGGTCAGTTCGGGGATCTTCGGCCGCAACTTGCCTTTGGCCAGGTTGGCTAACTCCGCCGGATCTCGCTGGCCGTCGATGAGCGCCTCGATCATCAGCCAGCCAGACTGAGTCAACACTTTGGAGGCCACCGAGGGCAGTTTCACCCCGGCATCTTGGAGCACCTTATCCAGTCGCTGAAACTCCGCAGACCGCCGGGCAGCGTATGGAGGAGGGTAGAGTCTCCCTAAGTGCTCAACTGCCGCTGACGGCCAGGGGGCGTTCAGCCATGTCAGAGATGCGGCCGGTCACCGACAAAGAGGCGCGCAACGCCGCAGAGCGCCTGCGCCAGATGAAGGCAGCCGAGGACGCCACAGATGTCGCAGGGGTCGCAGCTGGATACGAGCTAGGCGTGCCCATGGGCGCAGTGGCGTCCAAGTAGCGGTGGAAAAGTAGGACGGGCGTAGGCTCCCAGCAGAGCTAGCCACTCAAGCTGAGCAGGTCCACGCCCGTGCCCCCAAGACTATCTGCTGTCGAGCGTATCCGCGCCCAGATCGACGAGTTGTTCGCCACCGGCCGTGACCTCGACGAGGCCCTGGAGGATGCCGCCCGGTTCGGCGCGTGCCTGCTGCTACAGGCCGCCTTGGAAGCCGAGGTCAGTGAGTTTCTGGGTCGGGAGCGCTACGCCCGCGGCGACCGTGACCGTGTCGGCTATCCCAACGGCCACGCCGAGGTGACCGTCAAGACCACCGCCGATCCTGCGGCTGCTGGGCCACAGCGGCACTACCTCGCTGCTGGACTGACCCCTCGAGACCTGGGAGGCCAAGTTCCGCACGCTGCTACCCAGCGACCGGCCGCAGGCCTCCCTGGGCCGTCCGCCGAGAATGGTGGCCGTGCCCCGCGCACCGACCCGCTCGTCGAGGATCACCCCACGGCCACATGGCCCGAGCACGACGAGTCGTGGGACCCTGGGACGTTCACGGGACTTGGCGTCTCCTGAAAGCAAGCCGAACGCCTCGGCGGATGGTGCATTGCCCGAGGCTGTCTGAAGGAGGGAACGGCAATGGCCACCATCCTGGTCATAGAGGACGGGGCTACCGTCAGCCGGGAGGTGACTCGCCTCCTCGAGGCGGCCGGTCACCGGGTCGTGCGCTGCGGTGGCGGGCCAACCCCGCTCGCCGCGTGCTTGTTGCTGCGCTATGGCAGGTGCCCGTTCGTCGACAACGCCGATCTCCTCGTGTTCGCCCCCACACTGGCTCTGCCCCTACCCGGCCGCTCCTACCGCGGCGTCCACCTGCTGCGCGCCTACCGCGCCCACCCCGACTACGGGCGGCTTCCCCTTGTGCTCGTGGCCGTCGCGCCCCCGCACAACCTGGGGGGAGCGGGGCCGATCGAGGTGGTGGAGGCACACACGGACCCGGCTGCCGTGGTTGCCGCCGTAAATCGACTGCTGCAGCCCACCAGGGCAGACACCGGACCGACCCTCGCTGAGCACGACGACCTCTGTCGTGCGGCGGCTGGGTGAGCGGGGCGATCGCCTGCGGTACGCGCCCGAGCTGTTAGACGCCGTTCCACTCCCTTGGCCGGCTAGAGCCGTTTGAAGCAAACGAGGGCACAGGCCAGCAGCACGAACGCGAAGAACCGGTCCGAGTCGCATCTCAGCGGAACCTGCAGCCGCCGGGAGCAGCTCAGCCAGGACAGCGCCCCCTCGACCCGCCAGCGACGCCCCCCAGCCGCCTCGACGACTCGATCCGCGGCGATCCTGCGGCGGCGCAGGTAAGCGCGGTCGGCCTTGCTGTCGTGGCCCTCATCGGCATCGAGCTTGCCGGCCGGGTGCGCCACCGGCCCGATGGCGTGCGGACCGGGGGACTCGTCGACGGCGAGGACGACCTCCTCGACGACCTCGCTGGGCGCCTCGCGCAGGCTAGCTCGAGCCGCACGCCGAAGGCCGGCAAGGTGGGCCGGGGAAGGGGAATCGTCAGCTGCATCGCCGGCACCCCTTCGGCAGCGCCTGTCCAGCTGCGGCAGCCATGCCTATCCGCGACCCATCCCTCCCTAACGCGAGCAAGCCGTCGAGCGGGTCAGGCAAGGAGGGCACGAGAGGCTGATCGCTTCTCCGACCACACCCGATCATCCGAGAACAGAGCATCATCACGCTTACGCCGCTTTGCAGAATAGGTAGGTACAAGTAACGATGCTGCGTGTGGTGCCTGTCGGTCACGGGTAGGTCACAGCCCCAGCACGAAGCAGCAACGAAGGTACGAGGAGGTGCGAGATGACCGCAGCCACACTCGACCTACCTACCCGGGCCGATGGCCAGCTCGACAGCCAGCAGCCTCTCCAGCGGCTCGCCGATGCGGTGGCGACGCTGTGGTCGGCAGGCACCGGCCTGGCGCTGCAGCCGGCGCAGGTCGCGCTGGACGACACCCACGCCACGGTCGTCCTCGCCGAGCCGTCGCCGTCCGGCGGGCGGGAGGAGCCGGCGGAGGCCCTGTTCTGCCGCTTGGACCGGCCGTTTGGCCGGCGTGCCCCTGACCTTGCTTGCGTGCTGGAGGCGTCGGTCCGCGAGCTGCTCGGTCGCCCGCTGACCCGGGTGCGCGTCCGCGACCGCCGGGAGCAGGGTCGGGTTGTCGTTGAGCTGTCGCTGGCACCAGCCTGAGAGGTTGGGGGCGATCCCGCGCAGCCTGCCTCCAGGGCCGACCGCTCGACCGATACGGGGGTCTTTCCACCACCGTTGCCCTGCCTGGACGGCAGGGTCCCCGACAGGTCGGCACTTGCAGCCTGATCGGCGCTGTAACGGCTGAAGGTCATCGTTCGGCTTTCCCCTAGGAAGCCCGTGATGGGCGTAGGCACGAGCGGCCCTGGGCCGACCCCCCGCCCAGGCGCCGCTCGCCTCATGCTCTCGCCCCACTTGCTGCTTGCGGCGCCTCGGTCCAGACCCCGGATACGTGCGAACCTGGCGAGATCTTGCGGCGATGGTGGCCGAACCGGAGAATCGTCGGTAGCCGATTAATCGTTACGGCGCAGTTGCGCAGTTTTAGGGCTATTCGTGGACCCTCGCCTGCTCCTGGGCGACCTGCTCGGACCACTCGCTCTCGCTGTGCGTGGCCACGTTCCTGATCCCAGCAAAGGCGCCCTGCGCCAGGAGGTGGAGTCCCCTCCTGGCGGGACTTCCACGTCTTGGTGGACTTGTCGCCCGGCAGATGGAGGCGCACCTGGTTCGAGCCGAGCTGATTGGGCGAGAACACCTGGGCGACCAATTCGCGCTCCGTAAGCGACGAGCCTGCCTTCTTTGCGATGTGCGCCGACAGCGAGACCCTCGCCTGTCCCACGGCAACTCGGTACTGGCCCGTCCCATAGGGCCGACGCGGCCTGCCAGACGTGCGGAGCGAGCTCCGACGCCAGCGCGACCGCGAGCCGCTGCTCGATCGCAGCCACCACGCGCGTCGCAAGCCAGCCGTCGTTACCCGGCCCAGGTCAGTTCCAGCACCATGACCTTTGGCGGCGCCTCGCCGATCACGTCCACGACGATCCCCCACTGGTCGAACGCCAGCATGCGGTACTCGGGCGGGTAGCCGGGCCGGTGGGTGTGCCCTGCCAGGGGGGTCGTTGCGGAGCTGCTCCACCGCATCGGCGAGGCTGCGCGGGCGGTCTGGGGGAGATGGGCGGCCTGCTGCTGGGCCTGCCGGCTGAACCTGACCCGATATCAACGTGTTGCTCAAAGGGCGGTCTGTGCAGGGCCGCCACGAGGCCTCGTGGGCCGTGGTGGGCCTGCTGATCCTGCTGCGGACCTAGCGGCTGCTGCGCGACGCGGTCGACGTGCTGCTCAAGGCGACCCCAAAGAGCGTCGACCCGGCTGAGGTGCGCTGCCAGATCGTCAGGGCTCCAGGGTCCGCGACTGCCATGACCTGCACGTGTGGACCGTCACCAGCGGCATGAACGTGATCTTGGCCCACGTCATGCTCGAGGCCGGCGCCGCCGCGCCCAAGGTGCTCGACCGGCTGTGCGACTGCCTGGGCGGCGCACCTCGACATCGAGCACTCGACCTTCCAGCTCGAGCAGCCCGAGCACCGCCCAACCAGCGGACCATCCACCAGTGACCCTTTGGCGACCGCTGACTATGCCGCGGCCCCACCCGCCTGGCGCAGGTGGTGGCCGCCGACGTTGGGCAGCAGGAACACCACCAGGAAGCTCAGGCCGTAGATGGCCACCTCGTACCACAGGGTGCGCTTGATGGAGGCGACGAAGTCGCGCTTGCGCGCGTCCACGCCGGCGGACTGGAGCACCTGGCCGATCGCCTGGCCGTCCTGGCCCTGGGCCTGGCCCTGGGAGGTGGCCTGCCGGCAGCTCGACGGGGTGGACGAGGGATCCTTGGCGCTGGCCCGGTCGTGGAAGCAGGTCGAGAAGCCGCCGACCACCTGGTCGGCGGCCGGCGCGGGCAGGTGGGCCGCCTGGAGCTGGCCGCGCAGGCGCGGAACGACCACCGCGATCGTGGGCTGGGCCTGGCTGGACAGCAGCCCGAAGAAGATCACGCCGATGATCGCCACGCCGAGCGCGCCGCCGACCTGCTGGGTGGTCGAGAGCACGCCGGAGGCCGAGCCGGCGCTGCGGCCGCTGATGCCCGCGAGGATCACGTTGAGCAGCGGCGGGATGGTGAGGCCGAGGCCGAGGCCGCACACCACCAGGGCGGGCAGGAGCTGCCAGGAATGGATGACTTCGCCGTAGCGGCTGACCGTCGCCATCACCGCGAGCATGCCGGCGACCAGCAGCAGGCAGCCGAGGCTTAGGATCGCGCGGCCCAGCCGTGGCGCCAGCCGCACCGACACGGCCGAGCCGATCGCGGTGCCGAACGAGAACGGGATCGTGGTGAGCCCGGAGTGCAAGGCGGTGAAGCCGAGCCCGATCTGCAGAAACAGCGAGAAGGTCAGGAAGAACGCGGCCACCCCGGAGAAGAACACCAGGTTGAGCAGCAGGCCGCTCACCAACGCCCGCTCACCGAACAGGCTGAGCACTACCAGCGGCGAGTTGTCCCTGCGGGTCTTGCGCCGCTCGTACAGCGCGAACATCCAGAACACCGGCACTGACGCGGCCATGAGCAGGAACGTCCAGGCCGGCCAGCCAAGGTCGCGGCCCTCCACCAGCGGATAGATCAGCATCAGCAACGCCACGCTGACGATCGCCACGCCGCCAGGGTCCAGGCGCAGCGCGCCCTCGGCCCTGGACTCGCGCAGCAGCACCACCGCGGCGACCACCGCGAGCACGCCCAGCGGCAGGTTGACCAGGAAAATCGGGCGCCAGTCCAGGCCGAACAGGTTGCCGGCGATGAGCAGCCCGCCAAGCAGCGGGCCGGAGATGGTGGCAAGGCCGATGACCGCGCCGGTGATGCCGAAGGCGACGCCGCGCTCCCGCTGGGGGAACTCGACCTGGGTGACCGAGAGGGCCTGCGGGAACATCAGCGCGCCCATGGCGCCCTGGAGGAACCGCGAGCTGACCAGCATGACCGGGCTCTGCGCGAAGCCGCACAGTGCCGAGGCGATGGTGAAGCCGCTCACGCCGATCAGGAACAGCCGCTTGCGGCCGTAGATGTCGCCGAGCCGCCCGCCGGTGATCAGCACCACCGCGAAGGCGAGCTGGTAGCCGGCCAGCACCCACTGCACCTGTGAGTAGCTGGCGTCCAGGTCGCGCTGGATAGACGGGATCGCCACGTTGACAATGCTGATGTCCATCAGCTGCATGAACACCGCGATCAGCACGACCCCCAGCGCCAGCCACCGGCGCGGGTCGAGCTGCGCGGCGGTGGCTTCCGCCGCTGTTCCGGTTGGTCGCATGCTCATATGCCGGGCTCCGTGATCGGTCAGATCCGCAGGTCGCTGCGCTCAGGGTGGCTGCGCGAGGCCTGCCTCTTGCGCTCGCGCGGGCCCGGCTTGTCCGTCATAGCCGCGAGGGTAAGAAATCCTTGCCGAGCTATGGGCTGATCCTACCCGCGCCGGACCGCTCCGGCAGTGGCCCGACCCGTTGGCTGCGGGTCGTTTGGCATCCGACTGGTGGGCGCCGGGACCCGGCCGATGGCCAGGTGTGGACGTTCTGCGTCCTCGGCACCCTGGCCCACCGCCCGAGCGGCTGGAACCCAGCATCGGTGAGCCAGGCGTCGACGCGGACCAGGTTGAGCGCCCGTGCGGTCAGCACATGCTGCAGGTGGGTCTTGGCCAGCCCGCGGTAGCGGGCGTGGTGCAGGTCGCTGCGGCGGGAGCGCTCGACGCCGGAGCGGGTGCGCCTAGCGCTCCTGCCAGCCATTGGTGGAGGCGCCCGAGGCCCCGTCCGCGCGGGTGTGTGGGCCGGCCGGCGCGGCCTCGCGCTCCGGCCAGCCGGTCGGGGTGGGCCAGGGGCCGGTGTGGTACGGGCACCTCCTCGGCCAGGCAACGACCTCGAAGCGATGCTGCTACGGACGCCGACGGGACGCTGCGCCCGGTGCCCGGAAGGGTTGCCGGAACTACCCAGGCGAACTTGGGCGCCCCGCGCCCGGTAGATGAGCACGAGCTCGTCTGGGCGCGTCCACGCCCGGCCGCGAGACTGAGACGAGCGCCGTCGATCGACGGCGTTGCCCCACAGCTGGGAGGCGCTGGCACGCTGGACGAGCTTCGACAACAGCTGGAGCGCTGGCAGGCCAAGCGCCTGATCAGCCCCGAGCAGACGGCGGCGATCCTGGCCGCTGCGGCCGGCCGGCCCGAAGAGGGTGGCGCCGGTGGTGGCGCGGCGGACGCCTGGTCGGGGCGTCGGCGGCTGGGCGAGGCCTTGGGCTACGTCGGGGCCGTGTGCGCCGTGACCGCCGGGCTGCTGGCCGCCGGACAGGCGTGGGCGCACCTGGGCTTGTTGGCGCGCAGCACGCTGCTGCTGGTGACCGTGACCGTGCTGGCGGCCGGCGGCTGGTGGGCCAACGGGCAGCGGACGGCGTCGGTCCGCCGGCTCGGCGCGGTGCTGTGGTTCCTGGCCGTCGCGGCCGTCGCCGGCTTCGCCGAGGTCGTTGCGGACCAGGTGCTGCATCAGTCGCACGGCCTCCAGCACGTCATCGCAGGGCTGGCTGCCACCGCTGCCGGGGTGCTGTTCTGGCGTCTGCGGGTGAGCAGCCTGCAGCAGGTGGCCGTGTTGGTGTCGCTGCTCGCGACGGTGACCGCGGTGGTCGAGGGCGTCGCGCCGGCCAGCCCGAGCTGGGGCGGTGGCGCGGTTTGGGCGGTGGGCGTGGCCTGGCTGCTGCTTGGGTCGCGGCGCCTCCTCATCCCCGCGCGCACCGCCGAGGTGCTGGGGGCGCTGGCGATGCTTCTGGGTGCGGAGACCGTGCGGGGGGACGAGCTGCGGAGCTGGGGGCTTGCGCTCGGCCTGCTCAGCGCGGCCGCGGCCAGCAGACGGGCAGCAGCCCGCTGTTCTCGGCCCTCCGAGGTCACCGCTGTCTCCCATTAGACCGGATGCGATGTGAGCGGCGTCCTCCAGGCAGCAGCGCCGGTCGTGGAACGACGAACTGGCGCCCAGCGTGTTGTTATCCAACTGCTGTGGGTCAACGGCGCTCAACCTGTGGGAAGGGATGGCTGTGGTGCCATCCGGACTGGGTCGTGATCCATGCGGCCACGGCCGGGATGTCCACCGGGCCGCTGGTGTCGACGCGAAGGACTGGCCCGGCAAGGCCAAGCGGCTCCCACGGCTGGGCTGCCTTGTGGTGGTTGGCGGGCAGGTGATCCAGATGCCCGGCATGTCGGTCGCCGGAGCGAGCCACGTAGCGGCGGTGTGCCTCGGCTGCAGGGCAGTGGCAGAGCACCTGGATCGGCTGCTGGCAGATCGCCTGCAACGCCGGAGTGTGGCCGGGATAGAAGTTGGCCTCCAGGACGGCGGCGGGGCTGTGACGTGCCAGGGCGAACATGACCTGGAAACTGGCGGCGCCGAGCCGCTGGGACCAGGTGTGGTCGCCGATGCCCAGGGTGTCGAACAGGGCCTCTTTGATGGTGTCCTTGGTGATCATCGGCAACCCCAGGTGGCGGGCCAGGGGCACGGCCAGGGTGGTCTTGCCGCTGCCGGGCGCGCCGGTGACCAGCACGAGGGTGGGCAACTGTCCTCCATCAGGATGGTTGGGTGTGGTGGTCAGCATGGCCCGATCATGGTGGAGCTGGTGGGCGTGGCGGGACCAGCGGCGGCGCGGCGTTCCCCGAGCGCGCGGGCGGCCTGCTGGCGGAGCTTCTTGGCTCGTTCGAGTTCGAGCCGTCGCAACGCCGGAGACCGAGGTGCTGCCCGGCCCGTGCGCCCCGCCCCGCCTGGCCTTTTGCGTTGTCGCGGCGTCTGCCACGACGTGCAGCGCGACCCTGCATGGTCATCCGTGACATCCGGCCAGCAGTGAGGAGGTGATCATCGTGCCATCCTGGCTGAGCGCGGTCGTGCGGATGCCAGTGGCGCCGGGCGGCAGTTGGACGAGATAGAAGCTTCCGGTGAAGCCGGGCGGGCGTGGATGGTCTGCGCCGTGACCGGCTTGGCGTTCGCGAATGTGAACCGCACGGTCGTGGCCGTCTGGCGCGCCACCCCGTAGGCGACGAGCATGCCGCCAGTGCAGGAGCCGAAGGGCCGCAGGTTGCCGGCCAGCCAGCCCGGGTCGGTCTCGCAGGTGGGGAAGTCGCCGGCGACCTTCACGCCAGCCGGGGCACGCAGGTCGATACATTGGGAGCGCTGGTGATGAAAGCCGTCCAAGCGCCAGGTCCCACTGCTGGACTGCGTGTGGGCGACGACCACACGGCGGTCGGTTGGCCGTTGTCCGCGGATCGGCCAGTCCCGGTTCCAGCGGGCGAGCTCCCTGCCGGTCGCGTCCAACACAACGGCCTGCTGGTTGCGCCGGGAGGAGGACCACTCGAGGGGCGCGGGCATCAATGCGCGCTCGGACGTTCTCACTGCCGGAGGCTTTGGTCGCGTCAACGGCCTCCCGGGTAGCCTCTGCCTCCTGTCTCGTCCGACGCACCAGCACAAACGTGGCGACGGCGAGCGCCAGCGTTCCCAGCGCCACGGCTGCGTTGATGACCGTGGTGACGGTCGAGTCTCCCACACCACTCTCCTTCGCTGATTTGTGGTGCATGATCGTCGGGGTGGGAGGCGCAGGTCGTCAATCCGACGAGTCTGCACGTGCACCAGGCCTTCAGGAGATGGAGTGCCTGAAATCAGAGACCCACGCGAGGAAGCGCTCAGTGTGATATCAGTCTCCATGTCGGCCCACCAGCTCAGGCGAGATATCGTCGAAACCTGTCGCAGTGGATGAGCCCCTGGCATGAGAGCGCGGCGTACCTTCCACCCTGACCAATCGGGAGGACGCCGGCGGGCAAGCGCCGGCGAGGAAGGAACGCCGCGACATGTGAGGACTCAATGATCATCCAGACGACCCGAGCAGGTCTGTCTGGACCCGCCGCGATCGACGGCGCTACCCTTGTGAGCAGGGCAGATCCCGCTGGAGCCGACCGGTCGGACGGCGTTCAGCCGCCTACGGATCTGGCGGTTGGGGCCGACTCCCTCGTGGCGCGCAACCTGGAGGTATATGGCCCGACCTCAGGCCGAAGGCCCATCATGCGACCCCTTGCCTACAGGCACCGAGCTGATCGACCCTTTGTGGGGTGCCTCCGCAGGGGCGGCGTGCAGCCGGCG
>WNGL01006345.1_pt1 | contig 16654 bp, 12 predicted proteins | sample 5400591 | NCBI WGS metagenome assembly WNGL01 (sample SAMN13153377, study PRJNA577476) | soil metagenome | isolation source: 80 cm soil or saprolite under Garry oak tree replicate 1 | place: USA:California | collected 2016-06-15
GGTATGCAGGTGTGCAAAAGGGACACGCAACCGCCTTCGCGGCCTCTAGGATGGTACCTTGGTGAAGCTGGAGGATTGTCGTGCAAGCCAGTCCCCTAGCGGGGGAAGGACTACCTGGGAACGCGGAGCACGCGATGACATCCGGGCAAGGAAAAGTACAACTGCTATCCACGATCGGCTTGGTGATGTGCCTGTTCCTCGCTGGAACCCCTGCGAATGTTTCTTTCGCACAAGAGACAGCCGTGGCCCCGCTCACGTCAGATCAGGTCGTGCAAAGAATGGTGGAAAGGAACGAGCAACGCGCTCAGGCCCTGGAGAGTTACCGTGGGACCCGTATTTATAATCTCGAATATCACGGATTGTCGAGTAAGAGCGCCACACTGGTTGTGGCAATGACCTACCGGCGGCCTGACGTAAAGAAATTCTGCATCATATCGGAGAGCGGCTCAGAACTCTTGCAAGGGCGAGTCTTGAAACGACTTCTCGAAGCAGAGGTAGAGGCCATGCAGGGGGAACAACGCCGGCAGACGGCGATGGGTCCAAAAAACTACGAATTCCGCCTTGTAACCTATGAGCGGACAGATGATCAGGGCTTCTACATCCTGGAGGTTACGCCGCGAATCAAGAATAAATTCCTGTTCCGCGGCCGGATTTGGGTGGACGGGCAGGACTTCGCGGTGGCGCGCATGGAAGGCGAACCAGCCAAAAACCCCTCGTGGTGGACGAAGCGAAATGCCATCCACGTCACCTATGAAAAGATAGGCGAATTCTGGCTACCGGCGCGAAATGAAACCAATACGCAAGTGCGCATTTTGGGGAGTTCTTTGCTGACAATCGTTTATCGGGACTACGAGATTCTCAACGCGGGCACCAAGCAAGTGACCGCAACTTCGGGAAGCATGCTCGGCTGCCCTGGGGAGTCAGCAAAGTTGTCCCAGGCTCAACGCTAACGCCGATCTTGTTTTCAACAGCGCTCCCCCCAAAGTTTGGCCACTTCACTTGCAAAAAGCGGATGCCTAACATGGACCACTTGGTCGAACCGCCGTTCCAGCTTCCTGCGTCGGAGAGCTCTGCGGGTTCGGAACTTGATATGGCGTTGTGCCGGCTAGACTGGCGGCACACTCCGAAAGGACCTGCGGAATTGCTGGGAGCGTGGACGGCAGAGCGGGAACTGACTGATCGGGTTTTCTGAAGTTAAAAGCACTCGTGAGATCGCCAACCGTGGCACGCCGCCATGCGCTCAGGTTGGGCACTTCGGCGCTAAAACGCGTCTCGAGGAATCGCAGCACTGAGGTGTGATCGAAGAGAGCCGACGATACAAACCCACCCCGGCTAAACGGAGAGATCACAAGCATCGGCACACGAAAACCCAAGCCGATGGGGCCGAGAATGGGAGGATTGCCAACCACCGTGGGGTCCGGCACTGCGGGCGCAGTGACGTATTCGCCGGGCGTGCCTGGGGGCGCTGTCACCGGCGCAACGTGGTCAAAGAAGCCGCCATTCTCGTCGTAAGTGGCGACGAGGCAAGCACCCAGGAGACTTGTGGCAGGTTTCCCGACAACGCATCCGCCAGAAAATCAACCGGAAACTGGGGCCCAAATGCGTTCTGGTAGAGCGGCGATGCGGGGTCCTGGAAATTCCTGAAGTACGAGAGAACATTGTTCGAGAAAATGTTCAAGATATTCTGGTCAGGTGACGAGTAAACCTTCCACGAAATTCCGCGACCCTGAAGCTGTTCGGGCATCGTCGTATAGGTAAGTTTGCCGAAGAACGACGACCGATTTGCGACTAGCGTTTGAAGTAGGGGTCCGCCGTTCTGTCCAGCGGGATCAATGGAAGCCGCCATGGTGTAAAGGCGGTTGGGATCCGTGGGGCCGATCACCGAGCAGAAATAGTTGTCGCATATCGTGAAGGCGTCGGCGACGGCATAGTAAAAAGGAAGGTCTGCGCGAGTGTAGTAGCCCATGGTGAGTACGGCATCATTGGAATTGGTCGCGAGGCGAGAGGTCACGAAGCCATCCATTGCGCCGCTGTCCCAACTCTGGTGCTGTGGCACCCAGTCATGCGTGATGTCGTGGGTGCATGCTGCGTTCGTCTTGGAAGTATCGAGATGGAATGGCAGCAGTACGCCGGCCGGAGGGTTCGTAGTATTTGCAGGGTCGGGTTGCTGGAATGCCGGACTCTGGTCGGAGAACCCACGTACGCCGCGGTAGCTTCCGAAATAATGGTCGAAGGAACGATTTTCCTGGATGAAGATGACAACGTGCTCGATGTCAGTCAATTTGGAACAAACGGACGAACCGGGGGAAGTACCTCCACCGCTGCATCCATGCAGCATTATGGCCGCGAGCTCTGCTGCGGCCGTGGCAGCACCAATTTTCAATAATTCTCGACGAGTAACATTCGTGGAAGGCACAGGGAGCTTTATCCTCATCCTTTCACTGCGTTGGATCCGCGAAGCTGACCCGCCACCGGGCAACTCCCCATGTCAGGCTGGTCCTGTGATTGAATCCTCGCCATTGCAGGAACGGCGCGGCCTGCAAAATTCCTTTGTGAAGCTAGAAGTTATCTCATAAATGGTTTTGTGGCAGGAAAACCACAAACCGGCTGCAATGGGCTCGGGCAGAAAGTGATGATTTGTCTGACTTTCAACGGTTTCGTCCTGTAAGTGCCGTCTTTTCCGCGATGTCCGAGCATTTATGAGATGGCTTCTGGATAATCCTCCTGCTTGGCTGCCCTCGATGTCAAAGGCTTTCAGAATGTGCGCTTCATGCCGAATTGGATTTGCCGCCGGAGGTTCCATCGGCGCGCCTCACTTCCGAAGCCCCACGCGAAAACACGACCTACGTACTCTCTATTGACTGCCGACTTGAACGAGTAACGCTTAACTGTAGAAGTGCCTTCGGTCTGCGTGAGATTGGTGGGATTCGAACGGGTACGCGGCATGGCCAGAGGGCCTCGTATGATCCGTATGATCCCGTGCGCGGAGCTAGATGGCAGATCGCTAGTATGCGGCTCACCGCAATTAGCTAGGACCGAACTTGTAAACGGCCAAATTTCCGCTAATATTGCTCCCGACTACCAACCAGTAGCCATCGGGGCTAAAAAGTATCCGATCCAAACGAAGATGTATTTTCCCATCCTTTACCTGCTGTGTAATTACGATTTTATTCTCTTGCAGGTCCCAGATCTGGAAATGACTTCCCCCCCACGTCGTTGATGCAAGCCAGCGTCCATCGGGGGAGACGTTTGCCTCTCCGACACCCTCGTGATCGGAAAGATTTGTAATCTTCTGGCCAGTGGTCGTGTCGTAGATCGCTGCCTCCCTCCACAACGTGTTTTTGTGATTCCCTTCTTCGATCCGGTTGGTGATGAAGCACCTACCGTCTTGCAAAAATTCGATGCTCGGAGGCTGAGCGCATGGACCGAGTGGTTGCGACCATAGCGGTCGCCCGTCGTTGAGATCAAAGACGCCGACTGCGCAATGGCCGAGTTGCGCATTAACCGCAGCGAACCGCTTGCCGTCGGGGGATAGAACCACTCGGTCCATCACTCCCTTGGGATCGTACAATTGTTCCCATATGACGCTCGCCGAATGAAGATCCCAAAGCCGCACTGGGTCCTTTCCCGTTGGAAACATCCACCGACGCCCTGTCCATGCCGAGGCATAACAGTCACCTCTGCAGTATGCGGCTAGGATAGATGATCCGTCCCTTGCAAATTCGAAACTGAGAATCCGTGTCCGTCCGTCGCCCTTCTCCATGAGTCTAGACCGAGCCTTTGTGGCTTCGTTAAGAGTTGGCAAAGGTTTGTCTTTTTCTGCTTGTGCTTGCTCCGCAGTGCGTTGCTTCAATTGAGGCCTTGGAGGCGTTACCATTATGTCTGGCCGCAGTTTATCTTCCCCCGCAACACCCAAGCTCATTTTTTCCAGCCAGGTTTCAACGTCATAGAGGTGGATCACACTTGTGAAGCCAACAGCCAGAGTCTTGCCGTCGGATGAGAAGCGCAGCGAAATCGGTTCAACGTCATTATCCAGTTTTAGCCGGTGATCGGTTTCCGGTTCAGGAAATAACAGCTCACGTACCACCTGTCCGGAATCCAGTCTCCAGACGCGAACTCGAAGATCGCTTAAGGCCACTGCAGCCAAGCCCGAGCCGTTGGCGATATCGAAGTCCAGGACGAACTTGGAAAACTTTTCAATTCGCACTTCTCGCAGATATCGCTGTGCCGTCCTTGCGTCAGATGTTGGGTCGGCTTGTGCGCTGACGCAGGTGCAGAAAACACCGTAGAATCCAAGGATTATGGAACGTCTCTTAAATTTCCACGCCATCGTGAGGGATATCATGTCTGAATCCGCGTTCAGTGGCAGAAGAGGTGCAGCACATCACACCCCCAGTGCTGCCAGAAACCGCCGTTCCATGGATTTGAGGAGTCCGAGTGAAATTGCGCATAGACTCCACTCCCGCCCACGTAGTCAGTCAGATTTTGATCATACCAAACGTAATGTAGGGAGGGCGCCTGGTCGCTTCTTGCACCATCCGTATACGGGTAATGCAGGAACACATCCCCCAAATTAGAATCAACAAAGGGCGAATTCTGGAGTTGGTCAAACCCAGCGTCGGTCAGTATCGCGGCAAAACTTTGCGTACCATTCTGATAAATCGTTATGTTGTCCGAGCTAACTCCGAGACTCAGAAGCAATTGATACACCTGGGCCGCCCGCCCTGTGAGCTGACCGGGGTCAACCGCTCGACCTTGTGCCGCGTCAGCAACCGCGTTTCGAGCATTGGAGATGTCCTGCACGCTGTAGCCCGCAGGCGAGTCATATGGAAGGTAACCAGAACTACCGTCAGCGAACGCTCGAAATTGCACAAACTGACCATCGCCGTTTACTCCTGCACAGATATTGTTAGGACACTGCATGCCGGCGCCGCTCTGAAGCAGGCCGGAAGCTAAGCCGCAGTCCGCGGCAAATCCGTCGATGGTGCAAGAACCGCCGCCACCACCGCCGTGACAATTCCCATTTTCATCCAATAGGCACGCAATGCCGATTGTATCCAACCCAGTAGGATCGGCGAGCATCATTGGTTCGTTGAGGGCGTAGGTATAGCGATTGAGGGTTTGCGGATTGGCGAGGGAGCCCGCAAGGGGGTCTGGGGCGGAGAAACGTGCGACACGGTTGACGTAGAAACGGGCCATGGCGTAGTCGTTGGAGGATTCGGAGTCGCGCTCGTAGGAGGTGAATTTCCATTTCGATGCGGTGCCGGTTTCATACCAGATTTCGCCAAAAGGAAAATGGCCAAAGGTGCGGGCGGTGTTGCCGCTCGAATCTGTGGAAACGCGGACAGCGAGATGGTCGGGATGATGGTACGTGGTGGCTCCGCCTACTATGGTGGCTATTAGTTGCGCGCCTGAGTAAATGTATTCTCGCGAAGGGGAGGTAACGGCTGCACCGTTATCGTACTCCGCGATCACTTTGGAGCCGGAGAAGATATACACGGTTGTGGTTGTGGGGCTAATGCAGTTCGGGATGCAGCGCTTGACTCGCAAGCCTTTGCTGTCGTACACCGACGTGCCGCTAGCGGCCCCGTTGGTGCTGAAAATCGAGCGGCTCTCCGCATCATAGGTCAGCGTGTTCGAGCCGTCGTTAGTCATGTTGCCAGCCGCGTCGTATGCGAACGGCGAAGGCAGACGGTTGGTCACCGGATTCGCCGCTTGGCTAAAATTCACAGGCGGCGTCTGTGCGTTGCGGTTGCCGTAGCGATCATAGCTCTCGGTGATAGACCACTGGCTGTTCGAAGCAGTTTTCAACCGCGACCATGGGTCGTACGTGAAGGCAGTTGTGCGGGTCGAGTCCACGTTATCAGTGATGCTCTGAATCTGGCCGTTGTTGCCGGTACCGTAATTATAAGTGAGGCTGAAAAGCGTCGAGCCGGATTTAGCGTAGGCCAGGGACGCAAGCTGCATCTGTGAATTGTAGCTCAGAGTACCCTGCACGCCATTGGAATAGGTGAACCCGAGAGCCTCGCCTGCCGCGTTGTAGCTCAGGCTCGAAAGATAGTTTGTGCCGTTTACTTGAAGCTGGCTGAGGCGGCCAACGGTGTCATACGTTTGTGCAACGACGCGACCGGATGGGTAGGTAGTCTGCTTTAGCTCGCTTGCATAATTATATTGATAGGCAACTGGATAGGACATACTGCCGATTCCTTTTTGCAGACTCGTCGTCCGACCGCGTGCATCGTATGCGTAGGTTTCTGTTCCAACCCCGTCCGTGACGTGCGTCAAGCGCCCTAATGCATAGGCGGCTGCGCCGCCTTCGTCGTAAGTGTAATTTACGGAAGCCGTAGCAGGCACTCCGGTCGAGCCGACGTTGTAACTGGTCTGGCTCAATCGGTTCAGGGTGTCGTAAGAATAATTCGTGAGCACACCGCGGGCGTCCGTCCGCTGAGTCGGAAGGTTGAAACTATTGAATTGGAAACTGACCGTTCCCGCTTCGGGTGTCGTGGATTGCGTGAGCCGGCCCATGCTGTCGTACTGGAACAGGCGCTGCTGGACACCTTGAAACACGGAAACGAGGTGGTCAAGCGGGTCGTAATTCGAGACGGTCACGAGCGGTGTGTTCAGAGTGGGCGGGTGTCCGTCACTGCCCGTTCCATCCGCGCCACCGGTCATAGTTGCACCAGAAGGATTGCCACCAAAGGAGGCCCCCGAGAAGTAATCCGGCTGCGAAGTCTGACCCTGGACCGACAGCACGTAGTTCGTCTGCGTTCCGGCGACTTTGGAGACCAAGTTGATTGTTGCCGAATTGACCGTAGCGGTGACAGGCGAACTGGAATTTGAATTGAACTGCCCGCCAAGAGTCGAGGCCAGTCCAGCTGGAGTGGTCGTTCTGCTGTAATTGGCGCTGGCCGTGAAGTTCCCAACAGTAATCGAGACTGTGCCGAAATCCCATATCAGCTGACATTGCGGGAGAGGTATATCCGGATTACAGATAGATTGGTCGCTGCCCCATATGGTGACAGAGCCGGAACTGTGTGAACCGTCATCGTAGCCGGGCTCGTCCGCTTCAATCAGACGGCCTGCGGAGTCCGCAAACGTGCGCCGCTGCTTTCCGGCAGGGTCAGTCACGGTGGTGGAATTCCCGGAATATGCGTACTGGTAGCTTCCCGTGCCGCCGGGAGGCGTGACGGTAGTCGACCGCCCGAGGGCGTCGTAGGGTCCGTACGTAGTCCACACTGGCGATTCCGAAGGCCCGTGAGGATTTGAAACCTGTGTCACTCTGCCTATTGAATCGTATTGCGTCTCAACAATCGAAAAGACCGCTCCGCTAGCGCTTTGGGTCTTTCGCTGAAGGACGTGACCGAGGCCATCGGTCACTAAGATCTGGACCTGACTATTGCTCGCGTCTAAGGCCCTGGTTGTGGTGATGCCGGGCTGGGCGGAGGCGTCATCAAAGGAAGTTGTGACGCTGGAATTCAGCGGCGCAGTAACGGATGTTATGCGCTTCATCGCGTCATGGGCATATGTGGTCAGCTGATTGTTGGGGTCCCGTTCCGTAAGCAGAAGGCCAGTGTTGAAGTCGTAGACCCAGTTCGTGACGAGCTGAGTGCCGCCTGTGGCGCCGCGCGTCAAGCTGTCGGGATAGGAGTATTGCGTCGTCGAGGAAAAGGCGACTTGTTGAAGCTGGCAGCAATTGACCGGTGCGGCGCGAACATTTCCAAGGGAATCGAAGCTGAAATTCTTCGTGACGGGGCCGGTGGCTGCGGCTGCGTTCGCGTACGAAGTTAGACCAGTGAGATTTCCACGGACATTGAAGCTCGAACCGAAGTTGGTATCGTCGTGATGAGAAGCCCCGCTCACTCCGGTAACGGAGACGCCGTCATAGCCAAGATCCGTCCTTGAAATGAGATTGCCCGAGCCGTCGTAAATGCGGATTTGGGACGGAAGGTTGAGAATGTGCTGGTTGATGTAGGAGGTCGTGGTCACGTAGTCGGTTTGCGTGCTTCTGGCTAAAGCACCAAAACCGGATTCCACAGTCTGGCTAACATTCCCATAGGATGTTGTGTAGGAATAGCTTGCGGTGGCTTGCTGGCCGGTGTCGTTCGTAGTGGTCACTTGGGTCACCCGGGGATTCAGTTTCCAAGAAAGGTTTATATTGTCTTGGACCCAGTTGTTGCTGACAGCAATGTAGGTTGTGGATGCTTTCTGAACCGTCGTAGAGGACTCCAGTCCGGTTTGCCAGCCCGTAGTGTAGAGATTCGTGGTCGAAACGGCACCCGATGGGTCTGTGATAGCCATCGAGCTGACTAGCCTACCGACTTTGGTGACCGTGTATGTCCAGACCCCAGAATTGACCCCGTCAAAAACAGTTTCATGCGTAAAGGTGGGCGCATCCGTGAGCGCGGTGGTGGCTGCTGGAAAATCGTAATGTACTGAACTGCGTACCGTTCCGTTCGAACTCTTCTGGTCGATTTCTGAAATGATTCCCCAGTCGCCATAAAGGAAGGAGTAGCTAGTGCCGTTCGCGTACGTGCAACCTGTGAGCATGTTAAGCGAGGTGCCGCTTGTGGACGAATCGGCGACTGTAAGACCTGAAAAACTGTAATTGAGCGTCTTAGCGGCCCAAGTGAACGAAGCGACCTGCGTTGTACCTGTACCGCCATAGGCCGGGACCGTGATGTTCGAAAGCAAATTGTTTGCGTCGTAATTGAAGGTGATGGTACGTCCCAGGGTGTCCGTAATCGTGGAGATGGCGACATTATCCGCATTCGTGGCCACGCTATAGGAAATCGTGATGTAGTTTCCGTTGCGGTCCTCGATTTGGATGGGACGATAGACTGTGGAAGTGCCGACCTGCTGATAGAGCCACTGTGTTCCGTCAGCGCGAGAGAGGATTTTTGTCGAGGGATTGTAGTCGATGTACGTTGAATCGGTGCTCTCGTATTTCGTGCTGGAAAGGAAATGCAGAACTCGCTGTGTACCGTCATGCTCAGTGAGGTTGTAGCCGTTACTGCCCGTATCGTCAGCCATCGGGCCCTCGATCTGACCGTAGCCTAGGCGGAAACCGTACGAGGGGTAGTCGCGATCCGCGTTGAACGTAGCGGTAGAATTCACAGTATCCACGGTCCATACGCGGCTGTTGTAGAAAAGGGGCAGGTCCACGTCCAAGCCGTTCCTCCCCGGGAGATGGAGAAGCGGAATGACATAGTTATATCCCGAGCTGCCGACTGTTATGGGTGCCCGAGCAGGGCTTCCTTGCCCAAATCGCGGCGGACGACCTGGAAAAGGAGGCAAGGAGCCACGACGGCTGTTCTCCGGGCGTGGTCGCGCCTTGAAAGTGCCTGTATACGTCGACGAGCCAGGGTCCGGACCACAGGTGACGTCGCAGATCGGAGCGTGCTGGGCGGAAGCGGTGGAATCAAACAATACGCAGAGAAAGAAAATAGCAAAGAAGGAGCGCAATCGCATGGGGCCTCCGGTTTGTGCGGTCGCAGGCCGTTTGGGAGAGGACGGCGGGGCACCGTGAAATAGTCTGCCGGTTGGTCAGCAGGCTGTGACATTTTAATATAGGAGACTTCGAAGAATGTCAACACCTTCCTCAACAATAGCCGAAATAAGAACCACTGAGAATTCGCACCTCCGCGCGTCCCCGCTAAAACTGTGATCCTCTGAAGTACGCTGCTGAGGCCATAGGGCGGAAAAATAGCCTTCGCTATGAGACCGCGGGAGTAGCGTGCCTACCGGCTAGGGCTGAGATCTCGTTCGATTGTTCGCTGTCTTTCCTGAGTCAGAGAAGAGGTCGGCTCGGTCTTTTGTGCGAGCGCTGGCCCTGCTGCGCGCGTCGACTCCATTGCCGACCGATGCGAAACGTGGCGCTCAAGTCCCTTTGCAAGGTCGGCTCTGTCGTTCGTGTAAATTTGCGCATCGTAACGGCCACGGGACACGGCCACGTAGGCTAAGCGGCGATTGACGAGTTTTTCTCCCGCTCGGTCTGTGTCAATGTGAATGAGGACGCGGTCGGCGGTTTGTCCTTGGCTGCTGTGGCTCGTCACCGCATATCCATAGTCGAGATGCGGATTTTCTTTGATGTTGAATGCGACCTCACGGCCTGAGTCGAGGCGCAATTGCAGGTTGCCGCTGTCGTCGATCCTTTCGATGGTGCCCAACTCTCGGTTTGCGATGTGTTGCTCTGGATTCGGTGCTGTGAACTGCACGCGGTCGCCTTGACTGAATGCACGCTCTGTCTCGCGGTAGAGTGTCACGCCGTGCAACCGGCGCGGATCGTAACTCACCTGATCGTCGTTCTCACGTCTCACCGTTACCAGATTTTCTTTCTCGTTCGTGCGCTCGACGCGCGCATACTCTCCCGCCTCGATGCCGTGCGTCTTGCTCCCTCTCGTGTAGCGCACAACGTCACCCGCTTCGTATTGCGCGGCCCACTGCCGGTCTGCGCCAGTGATCTCCTGCCGCGCCACAAGCACTCGCTGCTTGTGTTCTTTTATTTCCACCTGGCCCTTGCACTGCGTCGCCCGGTGAATCGCTTCGTTAATCTCGCGGCGCGATTGGTTGTCAGGTGAGACTACTAACGTGCCTTTGGGTTTCGTTGCATATTCGCGCGCGATTTCCTTCAGCCGCTCGTTGCGGTCGGGGATTTCATGCACGCGGCCCTGCGTATCGAGTCGCTCGATTGCTTCTCTTACATCGCCACGCGAGAGTTGCTCCACAACTTCTTTGAGTGCTGGGTCTTTCTGCCGCACGATCTCATCAAGCCGTGCCGTCTCGATCCCCGCCTCTTGGAGTTGCTGATACGGTCGGCCCGCTTCGACGGCTTCATGCTGGCGCGTGTCACCTACCAGCAAGACGCGGTCGTTTTCCTTGAGCCGATGCAGGAACTCATTCATCTGCTTAGTGCTCGCGAGGCTCGATTCGTCGAGAACGTAGAGCCGCTTCTGCTCGTCGTGCGGCTCCTCGCTTCGCGTCAGGTGCCGTTGCAAAGTGCTTGATTCGATTCCAGCCTCACCGAGTTTCTGCGCCGCGCGTGACGTTGGCGCGAAGCCTTCGACCTTGTAGCCATCACGCTCGGCGGCTTCACGGATCGCAACTAAAGAAGTAGTTTTCCCCGCGCCGGCGACGCCTTCAAGCGCCGTCACCTGATCGCGGCTCGACAGGATTTGCTCGACCGCCGCGCGCTGGCTCCCGCTCAAATGCGAGCGGTCTTGCTCGGTCACTCTTCGTGTTTCTAAACTCGCGATTGGTGCGTGTTGGTTCTGCCCCGCGCGCATCACCTGGATGGTGTCGCGCTCGTAGTGAATCATTTCCTCTGTGGTGAACGCGCGGCCCGGCGCGCGATTACTCGTCTCGATGAAGTCGCCCGTTTGCACGAGGTTCTCGAACTTGGCTTTAACCTCCTCAACCGTAGCGTCACCCATTGAGCGTTTCAGCGCATCCCTAAGCAGTTCGCGCTCCTCGGCCACCGCGTCACGCTCGAGATTTTTCTCTCGCGAGTAGGTAAGCGCCTGGCCGATGGCTTTCTCTTCGGGTTCTTCCTTGAGCTGCTCTCTTCGCTCCCGTGCCACTTCGACAAGCCTCTTGGGCTGATTGCCGAACTGCGCGGCCATTGCCTTGTGCCGCTCTTTCATCTCTCCGTGTGAGAGTTCGAGCTTTCCTTCTCGTGTCTGGTGTGCGGCAATCTGCGCCGCACCTGCTCCTCGTTGGTTCTCCTTTGCGAGGTGTTCTTCGATCTGCTGGCGACGCGGACTCGATGTCTCCAGATACTCTTTGCTGTAGCCTTTGATTTCCGGCTGGCCGCTCTCACCGCGCTCGATTTCGTAGCCAAGTTCTTTCAACCGATGGGCCAGCTCCGACCGATACACAGCCGTCGCATACTGCTGCGTCTTGTACAGTTCCCGTGGCTGTAGCGCGTGTGCGTCTCCGTCGTCAGTCTCAGTGAGATTGAAGAAGACGACGTGCGTGTGCAATTGCGGTGCCGCGTAGCCGTCTACCGGCCTTGCGCTGTCGTGCTCGAATTTCGCTGCTGCCCACTTGCCGGTCGTTTCTGCCGGGAGACTCCCTCCGATGCGGGCCTGGACATAGCGCTCTAGCTCGTCAAGCGCGACGCCAACGCTTTCTTGATGTGCTTCGCGGACGCGCTCATCTTCACCTACGAGGGCGGTCAACGATATGCTCTTCGGGGCCGAAAACGTCGCGTCCCATCCCGCGCGGTGCTCCATCGCGCTTACTTTCTCGCCGCGCCTGTTCATGTATTCTCTGGCTGCTTGGCGGCGGATTAGTTGCTCGCCGGTGAGCGGGTGTTGTCCTTCCGAGAGCCGCTGGAAGTGTTCTTCATGAACCTCGCCGCGTAGTCGCCAATGCTCGGCCAGTCTTCCGTGCCACTCCCCGCGAATCTGGTCTGCTTCGGTGTAGTAGTTCTCCTTTGCGTTGGCGAACTCTTCCGCGTGGTACGCACGCGCCTGCCCCGCGCTCAGCGGTTTTGAGATTGTCAGCATGTGTTGGCCTACTCGAAAAAGTCTCTTTGCATGCGCACTGGCTCTCGTTGGATTTTCTGTTCCGCACTTTGCTGCTGTTCGTTGGGTACGAGGTTCTGACCTGATCCTCCATTCCCGGATGGTCCGCCTGCTCCTGCCGCGGCCGCCGCAACCTTCGGCGGTTCCTCGGGGGGCTGCTGTGCCGGGCGCTCGATGTACTGCGGCTCTCTGCCCTCAAGCTCGATGTACGGGAGACTCAACCGTGCCACGAGATTCCCGCACTTGAGATAACCGTGCATCTTCTCAAGACCGCTGATCTCGCTCGCCATCACCAGCGGCCTAATCTCGCGTTCGAGGTTATAGCCTTTCGATTTGCGCGATTGTGGGAACTGCTCATTTGTGCGGCTCTCTCGTATTCTCTCGATTTCTTGTTCTCCTATGGTGTCGCTGATCCATTTCGCTGCGTGCGGCTCGCTCGTGCACAGGAAGATTTTCGTCGAGGGCTGCGACATCATCGCTTCCGCTTCGTGCCCATAACGCACTTCCAACTGGCTGCGTCCCTGAAAACCCAGCACCACCGGATTGTTGGATTTGCGGTTCTCCGTGATCGCCGTGTGCAATTGAGGCAACCGCTGCAAGGTCGCTAGTTCGTCCAGAATGAACCACACCGGACGCGGACTCATGCGGCCCTGATTCATCAGCCGCAGCACGAGCATGTCCAGCCACAAACTGATAAGCGGCGCGAGGTTCTTCCGAGTGTCCGGTGTGCTGGTGAGAAAGAGCCAGCCATGCCGCTCCTTCGACCATTCGAGCGTGCTCCAACGCTGCTTCGTCTCCGCTTCACTCGGCAGCAGCTTCATGGCGTCGCCTACCATGCTCAGTGAACCAAGCACGCCGTTGCGCTGCGGAGGCGAATCCCGGTCGATCATCGCCGCGTACTCCGTTCCTTTGACTCTCCGGTCGATCTCTTCCGGGTGCGACATCCACCACACCAACTCTTGCGGCGTCGGATGGAAACTGAGCAGGTGCGCGAAGATTTTTCGTGGGGCCTCTACGAAAAACGAATTCTCGTTGTGTCGATCGGGAAACAGCGAAGCGGCCAACGTGAGAGCATCGGCTCCTTGCCTCAGTTCATCCCCCGGAGTCCAGTAGGGCATCCGCTGGTCCAGCGGATTGAGAATCAAATCCCCGCGTAATGGAGTGAAAAAGTAGGGCACGTAGTCGGCGGGCGTCGCGGGATCGTAGACGATGGCTATCTCACCGCGCTCCTCGATCTGCAACAGGATTTGCCGGATGAGCGCGCTCTTGCCTTTGCCCGAATCGCCCATAACCAGAATATGGCTCGATTCAATCTGGCGCGGCAGTCGCAGCCAAGCTTTCCTGCGGAGTATTTTTTGCGTGAAGCTCTGCTGCTGCAAGAAGCCGATACCGTCTGAGCGGTTGCGGCGGTTAAACGCGCGGGCGGTCACAAGCTCCGGTCCTTTCAGCCGACGCCCATGTTTGCGTATTCTCCTGCGCGCCGCGTCCTTCGGGATCGCCACGACGAGACCCACGAGCAACACACCGAGGCCGCCCCAAAGTGCCGGTTTCGCCAGATCGGTGAGGGTCTGGTCCTGGTATATCCAGTGGCCCAGGAACTCGTGCAACTTCACATTGTCATATCGTCCGCGCCGCCATTCGAGCTTCAAGTCACCGATCTTCATGCCCTCTTCTGTCAGCGTGAATGTGCTCTCGCCCTTCTCAGTCACGAACGGCACAACCTCGTTGTCGAGCGCCATCCGCGTACCCTTCCGCGTCACCACCATCAACAGCGTGTACCACCCGTCCGTGCGGAAGGCTCCTGCTACCGGTGTGCCTACGTAGGTCGTCAGGTAGTGCCGTTGAAGCGGAGTCCACACCCGCATGCAACGGTAGCACCCGATGGCGAACACACTCAGCAGAGCGAGGCAGAATGCTCCGATAGTCCATACCGCCCGGTCGCTCGGAAATTCTCCCGCATCGTCCTCTCGGCCCCATTTCTGTTTCATGGCACACCTCCTGCTGTTGCTTCGGCGAGGCGCTGTCGCGCCTTGCTCAACTTGTTCTGGTCCGCTCGCCCGATTAGCTGCTGCATCTCCTCTACGGTGAGTGATTGCCCTTGGGATACGGCGAAGTGGACGTTGAGCAGAATAGTTCGCAGGGCCAAGACTTCGGCCAGGACGGTTTGCTCGCTTGCATTGGGCTTGGTTGCTTTCAGCAGAACATCGCGCACCCATTCGCTGATCGTCTGCTCACCAGCAAGGGCTTCAAACTGAGCGTATTCTTCGTCCGTCACTTTGGTGCTGATGGATTTCGTTCGAGGCGTGGGCATGCAATTCACCCCATAAAATCAACAAGTTCCCATACGGGAACCAAAAGTTACTGCGCGGCGCTTTGAGGGAAGTGGTTCGCGGCAAGCTGCTGGATTTTCAGCAAGTTCCCCGATAGCAACCAAGGTTGCTATACGGCACCCGTTTGGGGGTGACGTGTCAGTCCAACTCCCGGTGCCGAAGGCACCGCTCTTCGCAGAACGCCGCTCAAACCAACGATTGGCGCTATCAACCCTGTTCGCCATACTCCAGCCGAAGCTCCTCCAGCCACCGCTGAATCTCCGGGATGGCCAACGCCCTCTGGAACAGCTCGCGTAGGCCATCCCACTCGCTCTCGGTGAAGTCGACGGACACGTCGTGTTGCCGGAGCCCAAGCGAAAACTTCGTACCACCCCTTTCCTTGGAAACTGTCATGAGGAAGTGCCTACCACTCCACGAATGCTTTGCCGGCCATCCTTCGAGCAAGGCCCTAAACTCAGTCAAGGCAGGGTAACGAGCCATGAGATAGTTGAAGCGTCGGGTTGGGCCGAAGTCGATATACATACCCAACTCCGGGCAGCCAATCGACGTAAACGAAAGCTTGAGATCCTCCAACTTGACCGCATCAGGCGGGATAATCCGGCGGCGAAAGTCATCCTCGTTAGGGCCTGCCGGGCGGACGGGCTGGCGATCGTGCTTAACCCAATGTCCCCTCGCGGCGAGGCCCCAAAGGGTCGGCCAGTACGGGCCAAGGACCTGATCGAGCCTGGTGCTGTCCACTCCTTCGTCCCGACCTGCAATGAGTAAGCACGCTCCGACAGCGCCAGGACTCTGCCATTTCTCAGCGGGTTTCAAGAGTTCCCTGCGAGTCGAAATCTGTTTCAGCACTGCTTGGTGTACCTTCTCGCCGTCCTTATCAAGAGAAGCCTTCGAATCAATAGACTGACCTCCGAGATTTCGGAAGTAATACCACGCGTGCTTCGATGCGGGATTCTTCCGGTTAAGATAGACAGCTTCGAAGGCATCGAGCAGCGCGAGATACGACTCCCTGGATGGAATGGCAGGCCAGAGCAACGGTGGCTCTTGCCTCTCCTCCTCTGTCGCGATTTGAACGTAATGCGTGAGCACGTCCCACTCGGCGCCAGATAGTGTGTGCTGCGATTCCCACTTCTTGCGAATGCGATAGAGAGAAGAGGTCGGCGCGCTGAGCATTTCATGACGGGCTGTTTCACGGTCCATCCCGTCAACGCGCTCCTCGATAACGAGGAAGGCGGCCTCTCCCAAGGACACCTCGCGTCCCCGTTGTTCACTGAGAACCTTCTTGTAGCGCTCCAGAAGCTTGAGGCGGTCTTCGCTGAGTCGGATCGAGATTACCTCGTGGCGGGGCTTCTTCTTGAGGAGCGACATCATGGTTGACAAATCCTCCTACATTGCTGTACGATGTTTACGCAAGCGTAGCTCGATTGGCGACTGAATGCAAGAAGAATGTTTTGAGCAGCTCTCTCGCAAGCCAACGAGTCAATTCGACGACCCTTCGACCCTGCAGGAGTTAGTAACGCGCAATGGCCGTACCATCCCAAATCGAGACCTCGGTGCACATCGAGCGGCATTATGCCGTTACGGAAATCGCCGAAATGTGGAACTTGAGCCCTGATAAAGTCCGTGAGCTTTTCGAGCGTGAAGTTGGCGTGCTTGTGATTGGTGAATCGAATCCGCGCCGCAAGCGGCGTTATCTTACTTTGCGCATTCCGCAATCGGTCGTCGAACGCGTTCACGCTCGGTTGTCATCGAAATCAGTATCGCGGTAGGAGGTCTACCTCATGCTCACAGCCTATCGAAGAC
>WNGL01005279.1_pt1 | contig 16649 bp, 26 predicted proteins | sample 5400591 | NCBI WGS metagenome assembly WNGL01 (sample SAMN13153377, study PRJNA577476) | soil metagenome | isolation source: 80 cm soil or saprolite under Garry oak tree replicate 1 | place: USA:California | collected 2016-06-15
TTGCGCTCTTTCCTCTGGTAATTCTTTTTCACGGCGGCTCTCTCCTTTAAAAAGGGATTCACAACCCGAACTCTATCCGAGTTCGGGCGAGAGCCGCTGCTTCTTGTTCTCAACTTTCAACTAAACCCGGGGCATCCTCTTCCAGAGCTTACGCTCCTTCGCCCAGCCGGCTTAACGGCAAGACCTGGCATTCCTTTCCGTGCACCGCAGAATCGAAAGCTTAACGAGTTCCTTGCAGGGAGAAATCGGAAAAATGGGGTTAATTGAGCTAAGGGCTATACCCACAACCGAAGAAATCATAGTGCCCGGTGAAGCACGCCGCGGAAATCGCTGCACTTTTTGCGGACGCAAACGCGAAAGAGCTTCACATCTTCGAAAGGCTTCTCAAGAAAACTGGTAAGCGCGCCAGGGCGCTTGCTGATCAAAGGAGCAAGCAGGACTACAAAGTTCGAAGTCGCTAGCCATTCGTTCGAACTTCAACGGCACAATGACTTGCTGCGCGACGAAGCAGTTTTCTAAACTGCCGCCTCAGAATGATCTTTACGAATGAACGAGTTTCCAAGAAATGAAAATGTGGATCGCTACAGAATTCGTGGGCTTTTCCCGACCCACAATCCAACCCACAACATGCGATGTCTTGCACGACTTCCGCGTATTTTGGCAGTCCCCGCGGTCTTGTAAGTTTTTGTAAAACCTAATCGTGCCACTCTGATAAGGGCGAGGTCGGTGGTTCAAGTCCACCCAGGCCCACCATCAAAATCACCAATAAATACGCGCCTATTCTCACTTTTCCCCTCTTGGGGAATACTTCTCAAAAAACCAATTTGCCAACTTTTTGCCAACTTTAGGATTGGCCGGATGGCACTACACTCAGGGGCGTTAACACCGTTCGAGTGAAGGCCGAACGGCTTAGCATCGATTAGGCTATGTCGAGAATGCTGCCCTGTCATGTCGAAGGAAGTGCAAGGCAGTGCAAGACACTGCAAGGCTGTGGAAGGAGCGGGAAGTCATTTTCAGTCGGTTTGCGGGGCCGTGGTTCAGTTGGTTAGAACGCTGCCCCGTCGCTGGTTAGAATCCTGCACTGTCACGGCAAGCCTGGCTTGTAACAAAGCAACGATTTCGTCACTCCCATCAAGAGCAACCAACCCAAATCCGAAGCTTGGGAAACCCCCCGTTCTTCCGTTGAATGAACTACGCCCGCTCGTTGTTTCTGATTGTACTCAGGACTTAATTTTTCCGTACAGCGGTTTGCTAATTGTCCTGCCCGCTGTGGTTAAAGCACGGCTTGTCGTTCTTCCGCTGAACGAAAAGTTCTCATTCCGAGAAATCTCTGTAGGCAGCCTGTCATTCATTCCATTGCCGCACTGGCATAACCAGGAATAGCTCCGTGCGATTCGGCAAATGCGTCACGTAGGGCATTCCGTTCGTTGCGTCACGATTAAATCCTTGAAATTCGTCTTGATTGGGACCGACTACCATCAGGTGTGGGCCAACGTGGAACTCATGGCCGGAGGAGCCATCTTTTGCCGATTTCCAGGCGCCGAGATACATGTACGAGATGCCGATGCGATCAATTTGCGGCGTGCGGCCGGCAAGGCTGTCCTGCATCCAGCGCAGGAATATGGGGTCGAAGCACCCTGGCTCATCGTGCGGATACCCAGGAATAGCCGGGAGACAGGTCCATTCGTTCGATCCTTTGCGCAGGAGTCGGTACTCGCCCCCAGGCGCCGATGGCCAATCGAGCACAGTCGCGTCCCTGGTGATGAATGCGGGACCGCCTCGCAGTGCGTCCGCGATCTTCTCTGCGTCAGTCACCGGCAATCGATCTGACGACTGAGGGAAGGCGGTGACTGCCGTCAAAAGAACACTTGTGAGTAGCTTCATCCAAACGTCAGTACGGATCATGTGTTTCTCCTTCTTCGTCTTTCTACGTTTTCTTAGATACTCGGGCGTGCTGTCTGGTCGACGCATTGTTAGAATGTCTCTCATGCGCGATGTGCATTTACGTAACTTGGATCTGAACCTCATATATCCCCTCCATGCGCTTTTGGAGGAGTGCCAGGTCACCCGTGCGGCGAAACGAAGTTTCTTGAGTCAGTCGGCGATGAGCAGGGCGCTTGAGCGGTTACGCGATATGTTAGGAGACCACTTGCCTGTTGGCCGAATATGAGTGCCTATTTGATTATCTCCCGAACCGATAGCTCGACATGGTGATCTTGCCGAAGAAATCGTCCTGCCAGTAGATGATTTTTGCCGGCTCTTGTTCCGCTGCTCCGAGCGCGACGTGAAGCGGAAGGAAGTGATCCTCCTGCGGTTGAACGGCGCGTGCGAAAGGAGCTCGTTGCCATTCCACCAAGCGTTCGGATCGCTGCTTCGGCCTGCAGTCCACCAGAGTCTCCTTAAGCCACAAATCGAATTGCGCCGACTCTTGCTTTATGTCGCCGTTTACCCCACTCCTCATCATGGCGCCGAGGTTGTGGTAGCTGCTGCCGCTTCCGATGATCAAGATTCCTTCATCCCGAAGAGGAGCGAGCGCTCTGCCGAGCTGCAAGTGTGCTTCAGGATCATAGTCCGAGCGGATTGAGACCTGAATCACGGGGACATCAGCTTCAGGATGCGTCACGGCCAGGAGCGAATAGGTGCCGTGATCGAATCCACGTTTTGGGTCCAAGTGAGTAGGCAGTCCTGCGCCTTGGATAAGGGAGTGCGCTTGGCGCGCGAGTTCGGGCGCACCTGGAGCGGAATAGCGGATCTGGTACAGCTCTTTCGGGAAATCTCCAAAATCATAAACCATGGGAGGAGTCGGACTCGCCATCACCGCGAAGTCTTTCTCCTCCCAGTGACCCGAGACCACAAGAATCGCTTTCGGCTTAACAGGAAGCTGCTGAGACAAATCTTTCAGGGAGGCCTCAAGAACGACAAAGTTGCTGCGAAACGATCCTGTCATGTAGGGCCATGGTCCGCCGCCATGGGTTAAGTAAAATGTGGGAGGCCGAGTTCGCATGGTATTCATTTCATTCCTCAATTCAGTAGAACCCTTAACTAACGTTTGACTTCCCCATGGTGAATCACGCCGCCTTTTGTCTCGCGCTTCGGTTGATTTGCGTGGATGCGAAGCCGGACAAGCGGGTCTGCACCGTTTCCCAGTGCAAATTGAGGTGCTTCCTTCCGTCGGGTCCATTCATCAATTGCCAATACATCTTCAAACGGATCATTTCCCGCGCACATGCCCCGTCTGACTCAGTTCATGCGCACGCTTCGCCTAGGAAAAATCCCCAAGGTATCTTCTGTCTCAGTTATTGACTTTGATTTTCCGAAAGGATGGCTTTTTTGCCGAAGTAGCTGATCAGGTAAAAGCATGCCCCGAGTGAGATGACATCCTTGAAAAGGAATAGGCCCAAAAAGCTCATGTATCTCATATAGTGAATTCCGGGAACGGGAATAATCGCACCGGGGGTAGTTATGACCATGGTGCTGGTTGTAAAGAACATGAGTGTTCCGATGAGTCCGCCCATGATACCGGCTTTAGGCTTCACATAGCCTGCGATGATCAATATCGCTGCAGCAATCTCGGTAAGGCCGATGATATCGGAGCCGATATAAGGGCCGAATAACTTAAAGTGCCACCAGATCAGCGGGCTGTTAGAAACCAAAGGAACTATCCCTTCGGCTCCGGGAGCAGTCATCTTATAAGACCCTGCCCAGAGAAGCATAACAATCATGCCGATACTGGTGATCAGGAAAGGGATGTCATGACCGTTTATCCATGCAGCCAATTTGGTTAAATTGCTCTTCGCGTCTTTTGAGAGGTCTTGTTTCTCCGCATTAATTGCTTGCCCTGATAGCACAAGACTCATGATTAAGCCACCTGATCCAATGCCACGCGGGGGAAATCAACATCAACGTCGAGGGCTATGTTGAAGTAGTTGGTGAAGATATTCAGCGCAACATGAGCGACGATTTCGGCGATCTCTCCATCCGTGAAGCCCTGGTCGCGAAGCGCCTGTATGCTACTCGCCGGCACTTGCCCACGCTTTTCCAACAATTCACGCGCAAACGTCAGCGCCGCTGTGTCCTTGGGTGAGGTGCCTTGCCCCTGGCGGCTGTTGAGAATTTGCTGGTCCGTGAGGCCCGCGAACTTGCCGATTGCGGTGTGAGCGGACACACAATATTCGCAGCCGTTCTTTTGTCCTACTGCCAAGGCGATTTCCTGCCTCAATTTCGCATTGAGGCTGCCTTTGTTAAGCGCACTGTCGAACTCCATCCAGGCTTTCAGAGCCGCGGGAGAATTCGCCAATGCTTTCGCCAGGTTCGGAACGGACTTGATGTTGTTCTGAAGGGCGGTGAGCAATTCTTTTGACTTGCCCGTCGCCTGTGCGGGATCGACAATTTTAATTTGCGCCATGATCTTGGTCTCCTTTGCTTCTGGTTACGGTCAAAAATTAATGCTTCCAACCAATCAGATTCCCCGATATGAAAAATGTTTCAGACGCGCATTCCGTTCCGTGTCAGGTTTCAGACCACATGGGTACTTCAATCAATATAAATTCCAGTCTTCCAAAGATCAGTCATTTGGGGGCGCCGTAACTGTACTTTGGTCGCTTTTTATCGATTGCTGTCAGCCGGTGTACTTCGGATGGCCTCAGCGTTTCCTCGGATGCTCTTTCTCATTATTTCCTTTAGTCTTACACGACCCCTTGCGAGCTGAGCCTTTACCGTACCTCTTGGCACTCCGAGGAGATGTGCGGTTTCGCTGATGCTCAAGCCGTCTAGGTCCCGAACTTGAAAGGTGTTACGCAAGGTAGGCGAGAGTTGTGCTGTCGCGTCGGCGAGTCTTTCGGCAAGTTCCCGCATGGAGCATACCTCTTCGGGGTTTGGTTGGTGGTCTGGCAGCATCTCTGCGAGCGGAACGTTTTGCTCACCGTGGGTTTCGTCCAAAGAAATTTGCGCTTGCGGTGAACGTCGACGCAACTTCATGCGAGCGGCATTGATCACGATGGCCGTGAGCCACGTGGACATTTTCGCTTGTCCTCTGAACTGATCGAGGTGTGTGAAGGCTGACAGGAAGCATCCTGAACTGCATCCTCGGCGTCAGCGATATTGCCCAGAAGGCGCAGGGCGATACGACGAAAGCGAGCCAAGTGGCGGATGATAACGTCGGTCAATTACTGAACTTTGTTTTGATAAGACTGGACCGCAACTCCCTGTCCATGGATATCTAGCGCCGTCGTCGCCATGGATGGACTTCCTTTCCTTCTTCGAAATGCACGTCAAGCCCGTTTCAGTCTTCTGCGACTGCCTGATAGCGGCTTAATGGAATCAGATTCGCGATTGACAGGTCCGTGACAGAGCTGCTGTCTGAAGGCCCTCAGGTGTGGGAATTGTCTGTCACAAAATGAGCTCCTCAGCATCGCATGGTGAGAGCAGGAAGAAAATTCCTGCGATCAACAGTACACAGGAGAGACGCAATATGAAGGCAAGTAAGTTTACGTTGAGCACCGTCGTACTGGTGCTGTTGTCAGTGAGTGCATGGGCGGGCGATAAGATGAAAGCGAACATCCACATCGATCAGACCGTACACGTTGGTTCGACGCAACTCGGTCCCGGCGCGTACAAAATTACCTGGACAGAGAGCCGCTCGAACGCCGAAGTGACTTTCTCGCAAGGCGAGAATGTGATCGCCACTGTACCGGCCCACGTGACTCAAGTACGCAGCGGATTCAACAGTCCGGCGATCCATACCGATAGCAGCACCAGCACGCTTATCGAAGTGGAACTTCCTGAGGTATCGCTTTCCTTTACGAGCGAGAATGCTGCCCCGGCTAGCCCAGCTAACTAATCACGCGGCAGAGCGCAGATCCTATGCGCTCTGCCCTCACCTTTTGAAAGCAGGAAGAGTAATGTCAACCAATCAACCGAACAAACTAGCAGCAACAATCCCTCTTCAGACTGTTCCTGCAGAAGAAGATGACGCCGCCTTGGTTGCCGCCGCCAAGAGCGGGCGCAACCAAGCGTTTGAAATCCTGGTCCGCCGTTATCAGGCAAAGATTCTGCACGTCGTCATGCGCTTCACTCGCAACCGGGAAGACGCAGAAGATATCGTGCAACAAAGCTTCCAAAAAGCGTTCATTCACCTGCAGCAGTTCGAAGGCACAAGTTCGTTCTCCACTTGGCTGACGCGGATCGCGATGAATGAGGCCCTTATGTGGCTACGGAGGAAACGAGCGTCACGCGAGGTATCAATCGAGGAGTCAGGCACGGGGGACGAGGCCGTACTGCCGCTGGATTTTCTCGACCCGGCCCCAAGTCCTGAAGATGGCTGCTTAGGACGAGAGCGGGAGCGAGTTCTGTCCAGGGCGATGAAGAAGTTGACGCCTGCGCAGAGGGAAGCAATCGAGCTGCGGGAACTCAACGAACTGTCCACAGAGGAGACCGCTGGAGTCATGGGCCTCTCGGCGGCTGCTGTGAAGGCTCGAGTGTTCTACGGACGAAAGAAATTGCGGGCTGTTTTGAAGCTTTATTTCGAGTCCCCACGAACGTACCGAAACCAAGCGCGGCGACCGAGCGATGAGGCGAACGGCGTCTCGCGCCAGCCACTTTTCTCCGGAGCATGTGATTAGAGGGGAGACAGGCACTCGAGTGCCGACGGTCGCGCCGGTGAAACGTACCATCCCCGAATCGAGTTGAACGACAGCCGTGCACTAGATTCGGCGGGAAGCAACCTTCAAGGAGGAGCAGAGTCATGAAATCGCGAAACACGGTTATGAACATAGAAGGCGCAGGCAAGGCGGCATCGAGGATCGTATTTCTATCGGATATCGAAGAGGAAGAAAGAAGGCGCAGTGTGCCGACTTCAGAGGAAATCCGTCAGCGTGCATTTGAGCTCTACATCGAGCGCGGCAGAATTCACTGTTGCGATCTGGACGACTGGCTGCAGGCGGAACGTGAGCTCGAGGAAAAATACAAAGAGATCGCAAAAGGAGGTGAGCTACGCCGTTGAAAACTACGACATCCCGCAATCGAGGAGTAATTCAAGATCGAGTCCATTCTTGTGAATTGAATCGTGAGCCGTGCAGCTCTAAACGTCGATGCCGATCCTGTTCTTAAATCTCGCCTCTATGTCCCTGGAAGCAGTAAATACTGCCTTAGCCGGGCGCGGTTATGAAATCGTTACCAGGGCTGGGCTAACTGTCGAGGAAGTCCTGGCGCTATCTCCCGAGGTCGTTGTAACCGAAGCAACCCCTTCTGACCTGAGTTGCTGTGAGCTTATCACCCAGCTCAAGTCCCAGACCGACACCAGGTCATCGCTCAAAATCGTGATGATTGTGCATGGCGGGGCACTCGCGCGAGCCCGTGCGCTGGACCTTGGCACAGACGACGTCGTTTCTTTTCCGTTCAATCCAGTGGAGTTCGCCGCAAAGATTAGGACATTGTTTCGGGAGCGTGAAGAACTCAAGACGATTCTCAATCATGCCGCGCAGGGAGGACGCCACGCGGACGTCGCCGGGGAATCACTGAGCGGAGTGAGTAAGCGCCGTTTCTGGCCGATCCCGGCGCTTTTCGCACTTAGCGCCGCGGCCGTTCTCGCATCAGTCCTCATGGCCTTCTCAACCCGTAGCAGCCACAAGGCCACGCTGCAGCTCCGAGCGGAAATTGTGCGCTTGAACAACGGTCTACAATCACAGGGTGATTCGCTACGTCGTGCAGAGCGAACAGGCAGTTCTGCGGACGCAAACTCGCCCTCTGCCTCCGGGGAACGAGATTCTCTAAAGGCACGATCTGAAGATCTTCGCAAGAAAGTGGCTGCCTCCGATGGTGCTGATGCCGATTTGCTGAGGCGGCAACTTGTGGACACGCAGAATCGCCTCTCCTTGCTGGAACAAGAAGGCAAGATCGCAGAGACCATTGTTCATAAGTATGGACCGAGCGTTTGCTTGCTCCATGTTGTAGTGAGATTTCTGGACAAATCAGGGAGACCGCTCCGAGTGGTGGTAGACGCGACGGGCAAGCCCAAAGTCGACGAGAAAAGTATGGCACAGCTCGAGGTAGGCGCTAGTGGACCTCCTGTTGAGATCCATGCCTTTGGTAGTGGTTTTCTCGCAGGAGGCGATGGAATCATTGTTACCAATCATCATGTAGTGGAACCGTGGTGGCATGACGATGAACTGAAGCAGCTCCTCGACCACGGCGTTAAGGCCTACGTCCAGGCGTACGAAGCGTACTTCCCAGGAAGGTCTGCGGCTATTCGGGCCAGGCTGGGTCGAATTTCATCCGAGGCTGATTTGGCGACGCTCAAACTCGAGGACCCGGCGCCGCCACGTGCGGAGCTGCTGGAACTTGACGATCGAAGTGAGGCTAGCGTGACGGGAGGCCCAGTAGTCTTGATCGGCTACCCTACGGGGGTAGAAGGCATTCTGGCGAGAGCGGAACCGGAGGTTGCGCAGAAGATTGCAGGCGGTACTCAGAACGTCGCTATCGTCATGTCGCAGCTCGCCTCGCAACACCTTATCCGGCCCATCACCACACAAGGACATATAGGGGACGTCCTTAAGGATAAGATCGTTTATGATGCCGCGACGACATCGGGCGGTTCGGGCGGGCCGCTCTTTAACCACAACGGGAAAGTGATTGGAATAAACCTGGCAGTGATCAAGGACTTCGGAGGCTCGAATCTTGCCGTTCCCTCCAGATATGCAACCGACCTGCTTAGGTGATGCAACCATGTCTAACTACCTTGATTTAGGCGGGTCTTGGTACGGGCTGTGGGATAGAAGACCACCCCGAACTACAAAGTCCCGCGGAATGATCGCGTTGCAGCCGGGCGCGATGCGGTCTCTCGGGGATGAGGTGGTAGCGCCCGGATTATCATATATTGTTACGCGAGAGTCTGCGGGTTCCGCGCGGGCCGCCATAAGGCAAGCATGACACCGATACCGCAGCCGCAAGTCGATATGACGGACCAGGAACTGATCCGCAGAGTGCGAGAGGGCGATAAGGAAGCCTTCCACGGTTTGGTCCGCCCTTACGAGCGAGCGGTGCTCTTTGCGGCAAGGTCGGTGCTGAACAACGACGCGGATGCCGAAGAGGCCGCGCAAGAGGCGGTGTTGAAGGCATTTATGCACATCGAAGAGTTTCGTGGCGAGAGCAAGTTCAGCACCTGGCTGGTCCAGATCGCCATCAATGAGGCTCGTATGAAGCTCCGCAAAGCGCATCGGGAACTCTACGAATCGCTGGACGAGTCCACTGCCGATGAGCAGGGCGATTACTGGCCCAAAGATTTTGCCGACTGGAGGGAAATCCCGATCGAGACTCTCGAGCGAAAGGAACTCCGCGAAGCGCTCAGCAAAGCGTTGGCGTCGCTGGAGCCGAAGTACCGTCAGGTCCTCGTATTGCGCGATATTCAGCATTTCAGCGTAGCTGAAACCGCCGAGGCCTTGGGCCTCAGCGGAGAAGCCGTGAGGACGCGGTTACATCGGGCACGATTGCGGATGCGAGACGCCTTAGCCCCGGGCTTCGGCAGTGAATGGATACGCGGCCGCGGGCGGGAGAAAGTACGGCCATCGGAAGTAGGTCGTGTTGGAGCAGACATGACGGTTATTGAAATAAGTTGCGTTGAGGTATGGCGGGAGATCTCCAACTTCCTGGAGCAATCGGTGGATCCCGACCTGCGAGCGCGGATGGAAGCCCATTTCGCGGTGTGCAGTAACTGCAAAGCCGTTCTCGATGGCACAAAGAATGTCGTGAAGTTGATCGGTGACGAGCAAGCGTTTGACGTGCCCGCCGGATTTAGCGAACACCTTTTCAGTAAGCTCCGCTGATCAGACCGCTGTTGGCATCTGGCTCGGCAGGCCGTTGCTCATGTACATCCAAAGCTTCCACTCGCCTCTCTCGTTTTTCCGCCAAACATTCGCATAGCGGTCTTTCACGATGACCTGCGAGCCGCCATCGCGAGGAGTCTTTCTCCACGTACGCCAGCCGTAGTCCCAGGCAACGCTGTCTTGAATCCGAATTTCGATGATAATGGGAACCAACTGCACGTAATAGTGGGCTGTGAGTTCTCGAAATTGCGTACCGATGGCGTCTGCGGCGCCAGGCCCGTTCGCGGAGCTGACTCCATCCGGCATATAAACGAACTCTGGATCGAGTAATGCGATCAGCCGTTCTGGATTGCCCGAATTGAAGGCCTCGCGAAATTCTGTTTCGCCAAAATTGATCGCGTAAATATCGTCCATGTTGCACCTAAGATAATTGGGCGTCGTCGGACACGTCAAGTAGATGCAAAGCCGCTGCGCTTCGACTCATCAATCCAATTCAATGTGCGAGACGACACTCCCGCTGTGGGTTACGCGCTTATTCGATCCGCAACTCTCCGCCTAGCTCTCGTCTTGTCACGTTTTCGACCGTCACACATCGGACGAACGTACGAAGAAATTCGCTAGTGCAGGCGAATCTGATCTGCCCTGCAGCTTAGATAGAGGCCCTACACCAGCAACCTAAACGAGAATCAACGGGTCTGGCATCAGCCTAGCGCTTTCACCGTCGTTCGACAGGAAAGCAGATGAGAGGAGAAAAATCCCATGACGTCGGTTCTGAGTTTCGTTCGCAAGTGGAACGGGTGGTATCGCATTCTGCGCCACCGCAAGGGATTTGGACGGTTTGATTCCGTGCGCTATGGGCTCTGGCTGACGCGCGGTTGAAGGAGAGAATTCATCATGGCGCGAATGGAAATCTCGAATGGAAGCTCCGATTTGCGAACGCATTTGGAAACAACACGCGGAGGCCGAAATCTGCTCGAAGTCGACGCTTGGATACCAAGCGAAGTTAAAGCCATCTCGCCGCTGGTGGAACGGCTGATGCGCCTCATCGAAGAGTCGCATTGCATCACGGGCGAGGAACACGCGGTCCAATTGGCGCTCCGGGAAGCGCTGAATAACGCCGTGGTTCATGGCAACCGGCTGGATGCTCGCAAATTAGTTCACGTCCGTGTCCACTGCAGGGTCGGGAAGGTAATCTCCCTGATTGTTTCAGACCAGGGTCAAGGCTTTGATGCGCGCACCATTCCTGATCCATTGGCTGTAGAGAATCTTGAAGCTGACCACGGACGTGGCATCCACATCATGAAGTTGGCGATGGACGAAGTCTCGTTCCAGCAGGGAGGCACCGAGGTTCACATGTGCAAGAGGCTAGCTCGCAATGCAAGAGGCGATGCGCGAAACGACTCGCGCGGTTCTTAGGAGGGGTTATGGCCACTGATCTGATTTCGCTTATTGGTCCCACGCAAGACGGATCCGCAAGAAAAACCGCTGGATCGCTCCGTATCAGTCCGACCGTGAAGAATGATGTGTTTCTAAAGGCGCTATTGGGGACGCCTACGACAGAGCAAGCGCGACGGAGCCCTCTGCCGTGGGCCAGCGCGATGGTTTTGCACGTAGTAATTATCGCGGCACTGATCATCGTCCCGCTCTATACTACGGGGAGAATTCACCTGAATGAATACAACGAGGTGCCGTTGGTGGCTCCGCCGCCCTTGGCACCGCCCCCGGCGCCTGCGGCAGGCGCAGTCGCGCCGCATATCACGCACCCAAAAGCGAAGTTGAATTACACCTTGCAAAAATTGACGGCGCCTACGGCGATTCCGAAGAACGTTTCCGTAGGCTCGGAGGATGCCGCCGAAACAGCTCCTGATTTGAGAGGCGTCCCTGGTGGTGTTCCCGGCGGAGCGGTTGGCGGGGTAGTTGGAGGCGTCATTGGCGGAACGGGAACGTCGGCGCCAGCCCCTCCCCCAGTGCTGCGAGCTACACCCAAAATCCTCCGGGTTGGTTCAGGGATCAAAGCCCCTCGACAGACGTACAACATCGATCCCGTCTATCCGGTGCTGGCTCTTGAAACACGCATTTCGGGCACTGTGTTGATCGACGCGGTTATCGACGAGCGAGGGAATGTGGTCCAAACACACGTTGTGAGCGGGCACCCACTGCTGATAGCTGCGGCGTTGAGGGCCGTGCAGCAGTGGAAGTATGAGCCAACTTCTCTGAACGGCCAGCCGATTTCGGTTGAGTTACAGCTACAGGTGCACTTCCACCCTAAGTCGTAAGAAGCAAGTTCCACGGTGGCGGGAAATGCCTGCTGGCCATCAAAGATCGAACTTCCACTGCAACACGGTTCAGGAGACCGTAGGCGAAAGGGCACGGTGGGCTGTCCGGGTCAGGGAGTTCGGGAAGGAACTAAGCGTTGGGATCGTGCGAGCGCGGTCAGGCTTTAGACAATTCAGATCGAGTCTGACCTCCTCCCCCGCCAGTCGAAGTAACACAATGATTGAATTTTTCATTTGGGGAGGTTGGATACTTGGACAAAGCCTGTATTGGTCTTTTTTCAGGTACCAAACTGAGGTCGTCGTCTGTGACGAATACAGGAAAGCCTACTTGCTGAAGTATCGGACCACGAGAGTGGCACCTCCATCCACGCCGAGCCAGATCGGAAGAGGTCGCTGATATGGCCGTGGATATACCGCTTACCCCGTAAGAGGCGCTCGGTGGTGACCAGCCCAATGAACGTGAGTGTTTTCTCGAATTTTTAGGAGCAGTTCCAGTTTGTTCGCGAAAAGAGAATCGTAATCGGCGAGATCGAGGCCGAACAAAGAAAAGGCTTTCACAAACGATCCGCGCCCCACATCATTTCGGCGCGTCCGCGTGAGAGAAGATCGATGGTTGCGAACTGTTGAAATATGCGCGCCGGATCATTCGCACTCAGAACGGTGACGGCACTGGTGAGACGGATCCTTTCGGTCCTGACTGCCGCTGCGGCCAAGATCGTTTCCGGCGCGGAATCAAGAAACTCCGATCGGTGATGCTCGCCAATCCCAAAGACGTCCAGCCCAACGCGATCCGCACACTCGATTTCGTCGAGAAGGTGGCTCAAGGCGATCTGCTGGGCCGAGATTCTCACCCGTCAGGGTGTCCGGTGCCGCGGCCACAACCGATTTGCATAACCCTGCTCCGGTCATTCTTAAAAAGGTCACGATGAAGTTGCTTCGATCGTGCTCGAAAGTTCGCTCGGATTGACGAGCGGAACGAGAGACCCACAAGTCTATCGACGCCACTCTCCCACGAAGACCGTTCTGAGTGAGCGTGCCACTCCTTTGCAGTTCCGTGGCACGGCAAAGTCCAGCTCAGGGTAGCTTGTCGAAAAAAAGATAAACGGCGGCAATCCGACCGTCCCGGGCAATGATGAAATCAGTCCCCGCGTATGCTGGCGCCTCACCAGGGCGGCCTGATACCCATCGGATCCGCCCGCCATCGCCCAATTCTTCCGGCGGGGCAATTGGCTGATATCGAAAGTCAGGGTGAGTAGCTTTGATCGCGCCCGCCACGCGATCGATCTCGTCGCGGCCACGGTAGACGCCCCTGGGTTCGTAGAACACGCAATCTTCGGTGAAGATCTCGTCGATGGCCGCGCGCCGACGTGCGGCGTCGTTTTCACCGAAGACGTCGTCAAGATTGCGGGTCAGCAAGATCGATATGCTGCACGACATGTGCTTGTCTCCTCCCGGCACCAAGCGCGGATTGCGATATCTCACCCTATAAAATCACAGCCGCTTCCTCAAAATTCAGCCGGGGATTGCGCGGGTACACCTTGCTTCGATCTCCATAGCCCAGGTTGCAGAGAAGATTGACCTTCCACTTGCCGTCAGGAAAGAATTCCCCATTCAGTTTGCCCACGTCGAAACCGGACATCGGTCCGCAGTCCAACCCCAAAGCGCGCGCGGCCAAAATGAAATAAGCGGCTTGCAGCGAGCTGTTGCGAAAAGCGGTCTCGTGGATGAGCGGCTGATTCCCGACGAAAAAGGAGCGCATGTCCGCATGCGGAAAGAGCCTAGAAATACGCCATGCGCCCCTTCAAATGCGGCCGTGAGGGTTTCGGGGCGATTCAAGTCCGCTTGGACGACTTCGTCGGCGAGTTCGCGATGCTTGGCCGGATTGCGAGTCAGGGCGCGTACCTTGAATCGATTGCCGGCTTGAAGGGCGCGTACTACGGAGCCTCCTTGTTGCCCCGTTGCGCCGATTACGGCGATGACCTTCTTATTTGTACGTTCCATATGCAGTGTGCCTCTCTTTCGCCGTCTATTGATGTAAAGTCTATTGATATAGATATATTCTAATGGACATCGGTTATACAAAAGAGCAAAATAGTTTCGTCATGGCCAAGACCTTCGCGAGACCCGGTTCACTGTTGGCTGGTATTGGTGAAGGCCTTTCAGGCGGCTTCGAAATATCTCTATGCGGGACTAGCGGAGACTGGAATCGACGACACCGATTTCCGGATCCTTGAGGCCCTCTTGAACAAAGGACCATTACCGGTGAATGCGATCGGCCCAAAAGTGTTTCTGACCCCCGGTTCGATCAGCACGGCCGTTCAGTTGGTTAGAACGCCTGCCTGTCACTCAGGAGGTCGCGGGTTTGAGTCCCGTCGCTCCGGCCATTTGATCACGCGGCAACAACACTGGTGGCGCGAAGAGTTTTGATATCGCGCATTGGCGGTTGGCCGAAGAATCGACTGTACTCGCGGCTGAATTGACTCACACTCTCGTAGCCAACCTCGTACCCAGCGCTTGTGGCATCGAGACCGTCCATCAACATTCGCTGGCGCGCGGTCTGGAGCCGCAATTGTTTCTGATACTGCAGCGGGCTCATTGCGGTAAGCGCGCGGAACTGATGATGGAGGGTGGAAACGCCCATCCTTGCGGTCGATGCGAGTTCTTCCATATGCAAAGGCTTGGCAAAGTTGGCTCTCAGCCAGGCAATAGCTCTTGTTGTTCTTTGACTCAGATCGCCACTCGTCGCGATGGCGCGTAGCCGTTCCGCCTGCGGCGTCCTAAGGATGCGGTACAGGATTTCACGCTGAATCAAGTGGCTGAGGAATGGAATGTCCTCAGGCGTCTCAAGAAGATCAAGCAACCGGCTACATGCGCTTAGCAATCCGAGAGTCGTCTCACCGACCGCGAACCCTTGACGGTGCGATGAATCCTTAGTTTCGGGCACGTCGTCACGGCTGAGAACCTCCCGGACCGTCGGCATGTCGAGGCTTAGAAACATACAGAGCAACGGCACTTTCTCGGAGGCCTCAACGATCTGGCTTTCCGCAGGCACGTCGATCGATGACAACAGAAACGATGATCCATCACACAAATACTCCGTGCCTCCGAGATTGATCCGCTTCCGTCCCTGCACAAAGATACTGAGACTCGGCTCATAGGATGCTCGATAGCAGGGAGTCGGCGACGTACGGTGGTAAAGGATCAGTCCTGGTATAGCAGTCTTGTGTTCCCCTTCCTTTCTCGTACGCGCAGCAATCCGCCAGTCTTGTGTTCCCCTTCCTTTCTCGTACGCGCAGCAATCCGCTGCGCCAATGATCGCCTCATCTCGATCACCACTGGATCGGGAGCCTCCGTTTTTCTCGTTCCCCTCGCCATCTCGCGCTCCTCCCTCAAAACTAGCGTACCGCGAGGCAACCCTCTGCGTGCACGAAATTAAGATTCCAAGCAGGATTAGGCAAAGAATTGGCAGGATCGGGAAAGCGCCCGGAGGCTTTGCTGGATAGCCTTGGAAGGTACGAGAAGGGGCTACCCGACCATGAGGAAGTTATTTTCGACCTGCACAGCGCTTCTGTCTCTCGCGACTATGTCACAGATGGTGTCGGCTGGGTTCAGCAATGGGGCGGCCCTGTTCAGGTGATTCGCAGGGGAGACGTCGTTTGGATTCCGGCTGGCGTCAAGCACTGGCATGGTGCAACGCCCATCACCACCATGACGCACATCGCGTTTCAGGAGCAACTGGACGGCAGAGCGGTGGACTGGTTGGAAAAGGTCACGGACGAGCAGTACCGGCTTGCGAATTGAGAGAAAGCAATTAGCGCACAGAAGCAATCGAAGGAGCAGGACTATGCCGCACTTCGTCGTGAAGCTGTGGCCCGGTAAGTCGGAACAGCAGAAGACTCGACTCGCTTAGGAAATAACCGACAGTGTCATGTCCGTTCTCAATTATGGGGCGGAGTCAGTTTCGGTTGGGTTTGAAGAAGTCGAATCGCAGGAGTGGGCGGAGAAGGTGTACCGCCCCGATATCAAAGCCAAGTGGGACCAGCTTTACAAGAAACCGGGATACAACCCGCTCGAAAAGTGAGGAACTCGTTATGAACATATCTTTTGAAAACAAAGTTGCACTCGTTACAGGCGCAGGATCTGGTTACAGGCGCAGGATCTGGATTGGGTCTTGCTACGGCCAAGGCATTCGCCGAATCACGTGCGTCTGTGGTGTTGGCGGACTGGAATGAGAAGGCAGCGCAGTCCGCAGCCAAAGAGCTTGCCAATAAGGGTCACAAGACCCTTGCGGTTCGCTGCGACGTGTCGGATGACGCCCAGGTAGAAGCAATGGTTCAGCAGACCGTCGCCACCTTCGGACAGCTCGATGCAGCCTACAACAATGCCGGCATTCAAAATGTCCTTGCAGAGACTGCTGATTCTCCCCGTGACGATTACGACCGGGTGATGGCGATCAATCTCCGCGGCGTCTGGAGTTGCATGAAGTTCGAGCTGCAACAGATGCGCAAGCAAGGAAGCGGCACCATCGTAAATTGCTCTTCCCTTGGAGGTCTTA